>ENA-UOJH01000374-UOJH01000374.1-human-gut-metagenome-genome-assembly--contig:-C148-NODE-374-length-43983-cov-12.926220_pt1 | contig 43983 bp, 30 predicted proteins | sample MGYA00242345_ERZ723892 | MGnify/ENA metagenome assembly ERZ723892 | reverse complement strand
ATGAATCGCCATTACACCCTTGAGTATCAATTGCCTCTGGCTGCTCCTAAGAATAATTATGCCTTTCAGTTTGTGGAATTGATGGAAACTCACATTCGGAAGTTGCAGCGTGTACACGACTACGCCTCGCTTCTCAAGATTAGCCGCATCACCCTTAACCATAGCGTGATGTCGCAGTATGGAGTTTCGGCTACCTATCTGCTGAAACAACGACTGTTGGCAGAAATCAAAAACCAACTTCTATTCACCAACAAGTCTATAAGCGAGATAGCCTATGCTTTCAGTTTCGCCGAACCATCCCATCTGATGCGTTTTTTCAAACAGCAGACGGGCAAGACATGTAGAGAATTTCAAGAGGACTATAAGAATGGTGTGTATGAATGAGAATGACTTATTATTTTGGTAGTTTCTGGCGGTTTCCTGGTATCTGATACATCAGCATTTTCTCATACTTTTGCAGTCGGAATAATGAAGATAAATATATAATGAAACTTGAGTATTTTACATTTTTAAGGCGGAACTTTTGTGGATTTTACATTTTTAAGGCGGAACTTTTGTAAAAAATCACACTTTTCAGGCGGAACTTTTGGTTTGATGGGTGTGTGCTTTTAGGTTAACTCCCTGATTGTAGCATTGTTATTCGACTTTTGTTGCTATTTTGTTGTGTGAGGCATTTTCTTTTTCTGTTTCTGTCCATATCTGAGTGCTTTTTTTGTGCTATATTTGCCTTGAATTTTTAAAATAATTTGGATGATGATGAAGATGGTTTTTTGGGCTTTGGCTGCTTGGTTTGCGGTTTCAGCTGCTGCTGCAGTGCATGTGAGCCCTATGAATGAGAAGATTCAATACACTGGTCGTGTGAATTTCAGTAATCCGGAGCGTGTGCGCTTTGTGTACCCCGGCGTGCAGATTGCCGCCAATTTTGAGGGTACGGGGCTGGCGATGAAGGCGAAGCCCGGCAGTGGCTATTTTGTGGTGGCTGTGGATAATTTGCCTGTACGCAAAATCTATTTCTCCCCCGCCGACTCGGTGATTACCCTTGCGAGCGGTCTGCCCACCGCTCTGCCCCACACCGTGCGCGTTTATCTCTGCTACGAGGGCTATGCCAAGCGTCCCGAATTTCGTGGTTTCATTCTGGAGGGCGACACTAAATTGGTGGCACCACCCAAGCGACCCAAGCATCGCATCGAGTTTGTGGGCAATTCCATCACTTGTGGCTATGGCAATGAGAGTTTGAACCGTAAATGCGGTTTTGCCGACTCCACCGAAAACCACTATCTCACCTACGCTTCGCTGCTGTGCCGTATGCTCGACGCGGAGGAGCACTGCACGGCTCGTTCGGGCATAGGCGTGTATCGCAACTACAACGGCAAGCGCGGCGGCGATGCCGACAATATGAGCAAATGGTACGACTACACTTGCTTCGACGACGCTTCGCAACTCTGGGACCACAGCAAGTTCCGCCCCGGAGTGATTTGTGTGAACCTCGGCACCAACGACTTGAGCACCAAGAATCACGACATCAACCTCTACAAGAAAGCGTATCGCAAATTTATCCTGCATTTGCATGAGGTGCAGCCACAAGCCAAGATTGTGATGCTTACCGGCCCGATGCTGTGGGGTGAATATCTGAAGGAGCAAATCCGTGTGCTCGATGAACTGCAAAAGGAGTTCACCGAACAAGGTCTTGCCACCTATCGCTTCGATATGACCCTGCAAGACGGCACCTTCGGCTACGGAGGCAGTTGGCACCCATCGGCACGCCAGCACGAAATTATGGCTGGCGAATTGCTCCCATTGCTCAGCCGCCTGCTGAATGAATAGTTTTTTATTAGAAGTTAAGAAGTTAAAGAAGTTAAGGAGTTAAGACGATTGCTCCGAGTGCTCACCCCACACGCCTCGGAGAAAAAATATACAAAAAATTACATTTTTTTCTTGCACGTTTTGCCCCAGCGGTGTGCAATGTTTTGCACACATTTCACGATAGTGTGGCAAAACGTGCATTTTTTTCAAAAAACCGATACAATAATGTTCTAATTTGTTTATATTTGCAACGATGCGCTACGGCGTGTGGAACATTTAGACAATAATTAACATATTACGATTTATGAGTGAAAGAGAAAATATTCAGCAAGTGGCGAGCCGGCTTGTGGGCTTGCGCGATGCGCTTGAACTCACGCCCGAACAGGTGGCAGAGGCTTGTGGAATAGAAGTGGAAACTTATCGCAATTACGAAAGCGGTGATTTCGACATTCCCATTAGTTTTATTCAAAATCTCGCATCCATCTATGGTGTGCAGGTGCCTGAATTGCTGTTCGGCACATCGCCACGCATGAGTTCTTACTATGTGACCCGCGCAGGTAAGGGACCGCGCGTGGAGCGTTCGAAGGCTTACAGTTACGAATCGCTTGCCGAAGGATTCACCGACCGCATTATGCACCCGTTTTTGGTGACGCTGGAGCCTAACGACAATGCCATCGCCAAACCCAACACACACTCTGGTCAGGAGTTCAACTATGTGCTTTCGGGCAGAGAAGAACTGCACATCGGCGGCAAAACGCTGGTGCTTAATCCCGGCGACAGCGTTACTTTCAACGCCCAGCTCCCCCACTACATGCAAGCGCTCGATGGGAAACCCCTCGTGTTCCTGTCGCTTATCGCAAGCGAGTAACTCTAATAAACACACGGTGATGCTCCAATCTGCAATGAGGCTGTGATGGAAATGCGATAACGTCATAACGTAGGGACATGCCTTCGGCATGTTTCAATCGCCACTTCCTACAGCATATCAATCCATTGCCAACATGCCAAAGGCGAGAGCACTGAAAAAGTCCTATTTTTTTAAGACCAAAACGAAAAATGCTTACGATTTATAACTTTTCTTTCCACAAATCGCCTCAATAAGGCTATGATAGGCAGAAAAAGAAGGGTAAAACGACTATTTCTCCGTTATTAACTTTCAATCTGAAAGTTGGTTTTACTTTTTCAGTGCTCTCGCCAAAGGCATGTCCCTACGCTATGGCGGAGCCGCTTTTAGCACATTTCGGAGTGTTCACCCAAATTACACAACATCACACAAACGCTTTTTTTAGATCATTATGTTAGAACGATTTTTAGATAAAGTGGATTTCGAGTCGTACGACGACTTTATGCAGAATTTCCACATCAAAGATTTACCGGGATTCAATTTCGCCTACGATGTGGTGGACGAATGGGCGCGCATTGAACCCGACCGCAAAGCCCTGCTTTGGACCAACGAGGCTGGCGATGTGAAGCAGTTCACATTTGCCGACATCAAGCGCGAGAGCGACAAGACCGCGGCATATTTCCAGCAGTTGGGCATAGGCCGTGGCGATATGGTGATGCTGATTATGAAGCGTCGCTACCAGTTCTGGTTTGCCATCACCGCACTCCACAAACTCGGAGCAGTGGCTATCCCTGCCACCCACTTGCTCACCGACGAGGACATCGTCTATCGCTGCCAGTCGGCTTCTATCCGTGCCATCGTGGCTGTGGGCGACGATGTGGTGCTCGACCATATCCAAAAGGCTGCCCCCGATTGCCCATCGGTGAAAAACTATATCTCCATCGGCCCGAAAGTGCCAGAGGGCTGGTGCGACTTCAACGCCGGCATCGAGAGCGCACCGCCATTCGTGCGCCCAGAGGTGGTGAACGAGCCAGGCGACATCTCGCTCATGTACTTCACCAGTGGCACCAGCGGCGAGCCTAAAATGGTGGCTCACGATTTCCGCTATCCGCTGGGGCATATCATCACGGCAAAGTATTGGCACAACCTCGACGAGAACAGTCTGCACTTCACCCTTGCCGACACCGGTTGGGGCAAGGCTGTGTGGGGCAAATACTATGGCCAATGGATTGTGGGCGCCAACGTGTTTGTTTACGACTTCGAGAAGTTCCACCCAGTGGATGTGCTGGAGATGATTCACAAGTTCCATATCACCTCGTTTTGCGCACCTCCCACCGTGTATCGCTTCCTTATCCGTGAAGATGTGAAGAAATACGATATTTCATCGCTCAAATATTGCACCAACGCAGGCGAAGCGCTCAACCCCAACGTGTTTGAACGCTGGTATGAACTTACCGGCATCAAACTCCACGAGGCGTTCGGACAGACCGAAACCACCGCCACCGTGGGCACCTATCCATGGATTGAGCCACGTCCGGGCTCAATGGGCAAGCCAAATCCTGGCTACGACATCGACCTCATCACCGCCGATGGACAGGTGGCTGAAGACGGTCAGCAGGGCGAAATCATCATACGCACCCACGGTCGCCGCCCCGAAGGCTTGTTCCTCGGCTACTACCGCGACCCTGAACTCACCCACAAGAATTTCCACCACGGCATTTACCACACTGGCGACATCGCTTGGCGTGACGAAGACGGCTACTATTGGTTTGTGGGCCGCAAGGACGATGTAATCAAGTCGTCGGGCTATCGCATTGGCCCGTTTGAGGTGGAAAATGCACTGATGAAGCACGAGGCTGTGGTGGAGTGTGCCGTGACAGGCGTGCCCGACGAGGTGCGTGGCATGGCAGTGAAAGCCACCGTGGTGCTCAGCAAGGAATTTGCCGACACTCCAGGCATTGAATACGATGTGGAATACCGTGGCAAAGAGGTGCCAGCGCTGGTGAAGGACATTCAAGACTTCGTGAAGCGCACCACCGCCCCCTACAAATACCCTCGCGTGATTCAATTCGTGCGCGAACTCCCCAAAACCATCAGCGGCAAAATCCGCCGAGTGGAAATCCGCCAAAAGGACGGGGAAAGAAGTTAGGGAGTCAACGAGTCAACAGGTTTTTTTGTCTGACGAGTCGGATTGGTCTGACAAGTCCGACAGGCGATGGTGTCGTCTTAACTTCTTTAACTCCTTAACTTCTTCACTTCTGAATCGTAATTTCTCGGTTGTGCAACGTGTTGCATTGCTTTTTTTGCGTTTTGTTGGGTGTTTATAGGGTGGAATATCTGAAAATATATTAAATTTGTAACATAATTTTTATAATTTGAAGATATTCTGCGGAATATGGATACATTAATCAACGTATTTTCTCTTTTGGGTTCGCTCGCCCTGTTCCTTTACGGAATGAAAATTATGAGCGAGGGACTTGAAAAATTCGCCGGTGAACGCTTGCGCGCTATTTTGGCTGCTATGACCAAAAATCGTGTGATGGGTGTTTTTACCGGTATTTTTATTACTGCGCTTATCCAGTCGTCGTCGGCCACTACTGTGATGGTGGTGTCGTTTGTTAATGCTGGATTGATGTCGCTCACCCAGTCAATCGGTGTGATTATGGGTGCCAACATCGGTACCACGGTCACAGCATGGATTATCTCGGCTGTGGGATTCAAGGTGAATATTGCCGCCTTTGCCATTCCAATGCTTGCCATAGGTATGCCGCTCATTTTCTCTGGCAACAGCAAGCGCAAGAGCGTGGGCGAATTTGTGTTTGGTTTCTCATTCCTGTTCATGGGTCTGTCGTTTTTGCAAAACTCTGCCACCGACTTGAATATGGGCGAAATTGTGGCAAATATGCTCGCTACGATGCCTGTTGACTCGTTCGGCACCATTCTGCTCTTTGTGCTGGTGGGTGCAGTGGTCACTATGATTGTGCAAGCCTCAGCCGCCACTATGGCAATTACCTTGATGCTCTTCGATATGCATATTCCGGGCTTCGGCTTCGAGCAGGCAGCCGCTTTGGCGATGGGTCAGAATATCGGTACCACCATCACCGCATTCATGGCTTCGCTCACAGCCAACACACAAGCGCGCCGTGCCGCCCTTGCCCACATGTTCTTCAATGTGTTTGGCGTGGTGGTAGTGCTCTTGATGTTCTACCCTGCATGTGATGCTGTTCGCTGGTTTGTGACCGATGTGATGGGCATTCAGAGCAACGACCTCTTCTTGCTCTCCGCATTCCATACCGCATTCAATGTGTTCAACACTTTGATTCTTATCTGGTTTGTGAAGCAGATTGAGCAACTTGTGTGTAAGGTACTCCCCGACAAGAATACAGAAGAAAATCAGCCTCGCTTGAAATACATTTCTGCAGGCTTGTTCTCTACCGCCGAACTTTCGCTCCTTGAAGCGCGTAAGGAAGTTGCTCTGATGGGTAAGCGATGCATGAGAGCCTTTGAATTTGTGATGAGTATGCATGGCATCTCGAAGGAAGAAGAGTTCAACGCCATCTTCCATAAGGTGGAGAAATACGAGGGCATCACCGACAATATGGAGTATGAAATTGCGCACTACCTCCAGAAGGTGAGCGAAGGCCGCCTTTCCGATGAGTCGAAGCGCCAAATTCAGCGTATGCTCCGTGAGGTTGACGACCTTGAGAGTATCGGCGACTGCTGTTACAACTTGGCTCGCACGCTCTCGCGCAAGCGCACCAAGTGTAAGGCTCACTTTACCGACGAGCAGAGCATCCACATCTCCGAAATGGAGAAACTGGTGCTCGCATCGCTGGAGCAGATGGTGACCACGCTGCAGAAGCCTGAAGGCGAGGGACACGACATCTCGGCAAGTTATGAAATAGAGCGTGAAATCAACAGTCTGCGCACCAGCCTGCGCGACAACAACCTGATTCAAATCAGTGCTGGCGCATACGACTACGACCTCGGCGCTTTCTATGTCGACCTTGTGAACGGTATGGAAAAACTCGGCGACCACGTGCTCAATGTGGTGCAAGCCAAGGCACGCCAGAAAGTGTAATTTCTTACAACAAAATACAGCGGCAGGGCATCAACCATTGGGGTTGGTGCCCTGCTTGATTTTTTTATGCAGATTATTTTCGGAATTTGTAAAAATATTGATTAACTTTGTGCACTATCCTCAAGTATGATTTCGGGGACTGTAGGGCTGTTGCCGCGCGATTGCGACAATAGCACAAATAACAGGAACACAGAATTTTAAACAAACTATATCAACTAATCAAACATTTGGTGTTATGAAACAACTATTTTCTTTATTCATTTTGGCGATTTTCGCCACAGCCACTTCCTTCGCGGCAGAAGTGGAACTCAAGTCGTTTAAAGCGGTAAGTGGCGATGCCGACGACTACATTAGCTATGTGGCAGAGCAAGGAAAATCGGCAACTCCTCCTGCTGTGTATAGCGGAGTGATTCGCGTTTACCAAAATGGTGGTCTATTTACCGTCAATGCTAAGAATGGTGCAAAAATCACGCAGATTATTTTAGGATCATCGATGGCAACATCTGTCACTTATAGCGTGGATGGAGCTGCCGAATCGGCTGCTCAGGCTATCAAGGCAAATGCGAAACTTACTGTAGACGAATTGTCGGCTAACAGCATTCGTTTTACTTGTAAGGGAACAAGCAAGAGTGCGCGCCTTTATGTTAACTACTTTAAAGTAGCTTATGAAACTCCTGGTGGCACAAAGGTGGTTACCTCTATCGCCATTACTGGCACCCCTGCAAAAACAGAGTATTACACTGGCGACAAGTTTAATCCTGAAGGCTTGGTGGTGACTGCCACTTTTGACGACAATACCACAGAAGCGGTAACTCCAAACTGGGAGTTCACTCCAGCCACATTCACAGAGGTGGGAAATATTTCTGTTGCTGTTAAGGCCACTTATGGAGGTAAGACTGCAGAAACCACCTGCCCTGTAACTGTAAAAACCATTGCCAACACTAAGGAAACTGCCTACACTGTGGAGCAGGTAATCGCTTTGATCGATGCTGGCGTGGGACTCTCTACTCCTGTGTATGTGAAGGGTGTGGTTAGCAAAATCGTAACTCCATACTCTGCGCAGTATAAAAACATCTCATTCAACGTGTCGGACGACGGCGCAGTAAATTCTCCACAATTCCAGTTCTTCCGCAATCAGAAAGATGCTCAAAACACTTATCCTGAAGATCCAAATATTTTGGTGGGAGCCTCTGTTATTGGTTATGGCACACTCACAAAGTATAACACAACTTACGAATTTAAAGCAGGTAACTACCTCGTAGAATACATCGCTCCAACACTCGCTGGCGACATCAACGGCGACGGCGTGGTGAACACTTCAGACGTAACAGCCCTCGTCAATGCGGTTTTGGGTGATGGCGACGTGACCTTGGAAACAGGCGACCTCAACGACGACGGTGTGCTCGACGTGACCGACGCCACCATGCTCATCTACCTCCTCGGCGAAGAAAACTAAAAACTTCCTCACCACCCTCCCCCACGAGGGTGCCACCACAAATAAAAATCCGCACCTATTTCACATTTGATTGACGAAATAGGTGCGGCTCTTATATTTGTAATGGCTATGGCATCTTTACAGTAGATGCTCCAGATAATTTTGGGGTGTGATAACGCTCTTGTTGCCCACTTCATAACTTTCTAAAAAAGGCTTTGGTATCACACTGTTTGCCTTTCTTGGGTTCCATTTCATTTCAAATGCTTCAAATTTCCCGTTCTCTTCTTCTATGTAATCGATTTCTTGCAGAGCGGTCGTTCTCCAAAAATAACTTTTCACCCACCGCCCTTTGTAGTGGTTGTGCTTCATGCGCTCGCTAATAAAGAAGTTTTCCCATAGCGCACCCATATCCTGCCTCATGCTCACAGGGGAAAAGTTTTGTATCACTGCATTACGGATTCCGTTGTCCCAGAAATATATCTTTTTCCCCTTTTTTAGTTCGTTTCTCACGTTTCGGCTCAAGGCATTAAGTTTGAATATGATATAGCATTTTTCCAGCAAATCAATGTATTTTTCTACCGTCTTGTTGTCGGTACCCACCAGTTGGGCTATCTCGTTGTATTTCACTTCGCTTCCCACTTGTAATGCTAAAGCAGTAAGGATTTTTTCGAGCAGCACAGGTCGGCGGATAGTTTCAAGCGACAGCAGGTCTTTGAAGAGGTAACTGTTGGCGATAGTCATAATCAGTTCCCTTGCCAATTCCTCGTTTTGCTGATTCAGAATATCGGGGTATGAACCGTAAATTAGTCTTGATTCAAGAGTTTGTTTCACTTGCAGCAAGCCTCCTGTACTCATCAACTCCGAAGTGGAAATTGGGTAAAGGTGATATTCAAATTTTCTGCCGGTTAGTGGCTCGTTGATGTTGTTCTGTATTTCAAATGCCGATGAACCAGTGACCAGTAGTTGTACATCGGGCATATTGTCGGTGATAAGTTTGAGCGTAAGTCCAATGTTCGGTACTCTTTGTGCCTCGTCGATGAGCACGATTTTGTTGCCGCCAATCAGCATTCTTAATTCTGTGCTGTTGGTGTTTGTGAGCATTTCCTTTATGTCGGGTTCGTCGCAGTTGAGCATCAACACTGGTTCTTTGCACTTTGAGGTGATGTGCTTTAATAGCGTACTTTTCCCCACTTGTCGTGCGCCAATCACGATAATCGCCTTTCCTTTGTGTAATCGGCTCTCGATGATGGGTTGTAGGTCGCGGTGAATCATTTCTATTTTCGTTTAAGAGTTACGATGCAAAAATAGGTAAAATTTTGCCTAATCCCAAATTTATATATGAATTTTGGGATTATAATCCTAAAAATATATATGAAATTTGGGATTAGCGTGTTTTTTCGTTCAGTGGAAAACCCCTGGTGATAAAATGATTTCTTGGTAAAAAACCGCATCAAATTACTCAAAACGATAACCAACATTTGGATTGAATCACATTTTTCTTGTTGTATCGGTTGAATCTGTGTGAGCTGTGGTTTTTGTGATGCACCAGGCGAAGCCTTTGGCTTTGCGGAGTTCGCTGTCGGTGAAGTGGTCGCCTTCGTGCCATTGTAGGTGGCAGTGGTCCTCCCCCACTTCGGCTATGTGGCGCTGGTGCTGACGGCGGCAGATGTCGCCCACCAGTTTGAACGGCATTTTGTTGGTTTTCTCCTCCTTTTTGCCCAGACTCATATAGATGTATTTCGCCTTCGACGGGTGGGCTTCGTAGTATTCTTCCCACCCTTGCATCCATAGCGAGGGCGAACACGCAGCCACGGCATCGAAAATGGACGTTTTGGTGGTCGTCCAGAGGGCGAAAAGCCCTCCGAGCGAGTAACCGCCCACCACGAGTGGCAAATGGGCGTAGCGCGCCTTTATGGCGGCGATAAGCGAATTTTCAATGTAAGCGAGCAACTCCCCCACCCTATCTTTCCACAATTCCGCTTCCTCCACCTCGAAAGTGAACATCGCGAATCCCTTGCCTGCCTCTTGCTCGATAAGGGCACATTCGTGAAGCAGAAGCCGTCGCTCAAAGGAGCACAATGGCTTCATGAGCACACATTGTGGCTCGCTATCGGTGGTGATGATATGGCAAGTGCGTTTGCCTATGTCGATGATTTCCTCTCTCATTTGCAGGATTTGTGCGTCATGATGTCGAGCACCATACGGTCGGTCTCGTTCATGCCGCTTGCGCCAATGCGTGTGAGGTTGCGTATGCAGCGGTCCACATCGTCCTCAATCAAGCCTTCGGCATTGGTGGCGTGGCGGTTTTGGATAGCCAGCATAGCCGAGAGCACCGCAGTGGATACGCCGCTGGTCACCTTCAGTGCGCAAGCCGGTTTCGCACCGTCGCACACCATGCCGGCGAGATTGGCTATCATATTCTTCACCGAGTAAGCCACCTGCTTGTAGCCGCCGCCCATCAGGTAGGTGATGCCGCAAGCCGATCCGGTGGACGCCACCACGCAGCCGCAGAGCGCCGACAGTTTGCCGAGCGATTGCTTGATGTAGATGGCGGTGAGGTGCGAGAGGATGAGCGCACGTGTGAGTTCCTCGTCGGTGTTGTGGTTTTCTTCGGCAAACACTACCACAGGCATCGTGCATGATATGCCTTGGTTGCCGGATCCAGAATTGCTCATCACGGGAATGGATGCGCCAGCCATGCGGGCATCGCAGGCCGATGAGGTGGCAGAGAGAATGTGGCTGAAGATGCTGTCGCCCATGATGCCCTTGCCGAGCGGACGCGACAACGTTTTGCCCAACGAGTGGCCGTAATTGCCCTTCAGGGCTTCGCGCGAGGCGTTCTCATTCAGTCGGCGCGCTTCTTTGATAAACTCTATTTCTTCGAGAGGCGTGGTGGTGGCGAAGTCGAACACACGGCGCAGCGTGAGTTCACACTCTTCGTCGTCTTTCGTGGGTGCCTCTTCGGTTTGATGCTTTTTTAGGGGCTGATTCAGAAGTACTTCGCCGTCTTTCTCGATGCGAATGAAGTGCGTATGGTCGCGAGCGATGATGGCTGTGGCGCTGTGGCCGGCATCGTCGGTCGCTATCACCTCGATATATAATTTTTCGTCAATACCGTCTTTCAGATGTATGCAAATGCGCTGTTCCTCCACATACTCCTTGCCCTGAGCCACATCGGAGTCGGTCACATCGCGCAGCACCTCCAGGCCGTATTCGCTTTTGCCCACCAGCGCACCCAGCGCAATGGCAATAGGAAGTCCCACCATGCGAGTGCCGGGAATGCCCACGCCCATGGCGTTTTTCAGAATGTTGGCACTCAGGTACGCCTCGATGTGGGTAGGTGTGCAACCCAGCGTCTCGGTGGCCTTAGCCACACACAGCGACACCGCCATAGGTTCCGTACAACCGATAGCAGGCACCACTTCACGCTTCATCAGCTCAATAATTCTCTTTCTCTTCTTTTGGTTAATCATACACGAAGGTTTTATAAATAGCGTTACACCCACAAAGATACAAATAAAAACAAACAATTCACCCCACCCACCCCCAAATATCCACCCCTAACCACCTCAAAAGTGAAATTTAACCCAAATCGGTCATTAGGGCTTGTGGTATTTCGGAGTTTTAGAAGAATGAATTTTGCTTGTCTTTTAATGAGTGATAGCGAGCTATTACGAATTAAAAACAAGCAAAAGGCGTCTTATAAAAGCCGAAAGACCGCAAGAAGTAATATAAAAAAACCTTTAACGACCTAATGGCCGATTTGGGTTTTATCAAGCGAAGACCGATTGCCACCTTGTTGTTATGCACAACGGAGCCAAAGCGAGAGGTAGCGGTCGTAGATGAAATAGCCTTGTTTTCCTTTTGCCACCACTCCGTTTTTCAGCAGGGCTTCGAGTGCGAGCTTCACACTGCTTATGGCTTTCAGGTTGTGGCGAAGCATAAAACTTGCTTCGTGGGGCTTTTCCACCACATCTTCTTTCGCTATTGCTCTGAGCAGTTTTAATTGCCCTTTAGCCAATAGGTCGCAATAGTCCTTGTAAACGGTTTCTCCCTCGTTGGTGAGTGTTTGAAACACGCTTTGAAGTTGATGAATGGTAATCTCCGTTTCGGGCATAGCAAACAGGCGGTTCATAATGTCTTGTACGTAGTAAGTGAAACCATGGGCAAAGTGATAAGCCTGTGCGAACACCTCTTTCGGCAGCGTTTTGCCTCCGTTTGCCATCAACCTTGATGCAAATTCGTAGTACACGTTTTCGTCAAGAGGTTTGAGTCCCATGTGCTGGGTGCTTTGGTAGAATGGACGGCGTGGTGATGTGAACATTTCCGACATCAGGTGCTGTTTGCTGCCGGCGTATATGAAATGCACATTTGGCGCAAACTGCACCACAGAGCGCAATAATGCTTCTGTGCCCTTTTCGGGATATTCCATTATCTGCTGAAACTCATCAATAGCCACAAAGCATTCGTGTTCGCTCTCGTTCATATAAGCCACAATTTCTTTCAGAGTGTACTCGCTGTTTTGGGGTTGCACATCGAGTGTCACTTCTGGTGCGCCAGTGATGGGGTCGGCGCTGAACACAGGGCGGCAACTTTTGAAAAAAGTGCTCAGTTGGGTGAATATTTTTTCGCTGAATTTATCCATACTTCCCACAATGGTCTGTGCTAAAAGTTGCACAAGTTCCTGTTGGTTTTGGGTGTTGTATATGTCGGTGTAGAAGCATCGGCGATTGCTGTCGTCGTGCCGCAAATGGTGGAAAACGTGGTGAATTAACCCCGTTTTCCCAAGTCTGCGCGGACTGATGAGTGCCACATTCCTGCCGTTGACCAATGCGCTTATCAGTTGATTGGTTTCGGCGACGCGGTCGCAGAAGTAATCCGGACCGCCGTAACCCATGGTGAAGAAAGGATTTTTCATAAAAACATAAAATATGAAACATAAAATATGAAATCTATGGCAAATTTATACAAATCATTTTAAATCACAAAATTACGACCGTAAAAATTTAGCCGCTCCACACTGAAATAGCCTCGTTTTCGTTATGAGATGATTTTAAAAGTCCAATAATCACATTGCCGCATTGTTTGTGTTTTTAGTCTTGAAAGATTAGAGTTGGATAGTGTCTGAATCTGAAAGGAACAATTCAAAAAAGCGATCATTCACTTGGTAAATACCATCGTCGCACGTGATGAAATCGCGGTCAAGAAGCACTTTAGTTGCGCCCTGAACCGAACTGGCGGTTAGTGAGTGCTTTCTGAGGAAATCTTGTGACATGATTTTTTCCACTTTACCGTCTTTGGCTATTGCGTAAAGCACTTGTTTCTGCTTTGGGGCAAGTTGAAACAGCAGTGCCTTATAGGCAAATGTGTTGCGTTGTAGGATTGTGAAAATTGCTTGTTTCACATCTTCTCTGCCAAATTCGATATTCGTTTCTTTCTGTGCATACAGAGCGTTAAGGATGGTTTGGATATACCATGTCACGCCTTCTGCCCATGTGTATAAGAAGCAGAAAGCCTCGTTTGATATTTTCTGTTGATTTTTAGCGAGGTGTCCATTCGCAAATTCAATGTATTTAGCCTTGTTGATTGGCTCCAATCCCATGAGAGTTGAACTATTGTAAAATGGTCGGGCATGTGAAGCGAACATTTCTGCCATCAAATGGCGTTTTGAACCTGAGTAAATGAAATGTGTATTGTGGCAATTTTGAATCCGCTTACGGAGTGTGGCTTCAACTGTTTTTTCAGGATAGTTGGCGATTACTTGAAATTCGTCGAATGCTACGATGCTGGGCTTTCCGGAGTGTTCCAAATATTTGAATATTTCATCAAGAAGCACGTCGGGGGCGTGTATATCGCCGATAGAAACACCCCACTCTGGCATACCGTTGATGTCGAACGACACTCCCATTTTAAGAGATTTGAGAATGTTGGTGAAAGTTTCCCACACCTGTCTGCCAAGAGGTTTCAGTGTTTCGAACACGCATTTACCGAATTCGTAGGTGAATTCGGTGAGATTTTTGGTGTCGTAGATATCAATATAGAAAGTGTGGTAGTTTTTCTTAATATCCTCTTGATTAAAAAAGTGATGTATTAGCCCCGACTTTCCTAATCGGCGCTTCGAGATTAATGCCACATTTCGTTGGTTGGAAATATGTTCTTTCAGCAATAGTGTGTCTTCTATTCTATCGCAAAAATATTCTGGTGATTTGTAACCTTCGATTAGAAACGGATTAAAACGGCTCATAAACATTTTTATTATGGAATTATAATTATTATAAAATCATAATGCAAATATGCACACTTTTTCTCAAATTTCCAATAAACTCAGGCAAGAAATATGAGTTCTCGGTGAATTCGGGAAAATCCAAACTGTCGTCTTAACTTCTTTACTCCTTAACCTCTAACCTCTAACCTCTCTTCTACCCGAAATAGTTGGAGCGGTCGAGGGTGCGGTAGCCTATGGCTTCCATGATGTGCTGCGACCGCACGCTGATGCTGCCTTCGAGGTCGGCGATGGTGCGCGCCACTTTCAAGATGCGGTCGTAGGCGCGGGCGCTCATGTTCATGCGCTCAATGGCGTTGCGCAGCAGTTCCAGCCCTTCGGCATCGGGCTCGGCATACTGGTGCACCATGCTTGTGGTCATTTGCGCGTTGCAGTGAATGCCGGGCGAGTCTTTGAAACGCAAGCTCTGTATGGCTCTCGCCTGCACCACCCTGCGGCGAATGGCTTCCGACGACTCGCCTGGCGTTCGGTTGGCAAGTTCATCGAAATTTACTGGCTGCACCTCTATTTGCAGGTCGATGCGGTCGAGCAGTGGTCCGGAAATCTTGCTCAAATAGTGCAGACGCTGGTATGCGGTGCACACGCACGGCTTGCTGGGGTGGCCGTAATAGCCACATGGGCAGGGATTCATACTCGCCACCAGCATAAACGATGCGGGATAGTTGGTGGTGTATTTCGCACGGCTGATGGTGATTTGGCGGTCTTCAAGCGGCTGACGCATCACCTCAAGCACTGTGCGGTTAAATTCGGGAAGTTCATCGAGAAACAGCACCCCGTTGTGCGCCAAACTGATTTCGCCCGGCGAGGGATATGTGCCGCCACCCACCAGTGCCACCGGGCTGATGGTGTGGTGTGGCGAGCGATATGGACGCGTTGTGAGCAGCGTGGTGCCGCTTTTGAGGCTACCGGCCACCGAGTGGATTTTCGTGGTCTCAAGCGCCTCTGAGAGGCTGAGAGGCGGAAGAATGGACGGCAGACGCTTCGCCATCATCGATTTGCCGCTGCCGGGACTGCCGATAAGCAGAATGTTGTGTCCGCCAGCGCACGCCACCTCGAATGCGCGCTTCACGTTGTCCTGCCCTTTCACTTCGCTGAAATCGTAGGGGAAATTACCTTGTGCCTGTGCAAATTCGGCTCTGGTGTCAACCACCGTGGCTTCGAGTTCCACCTCGCCATTGAGGAATTTCACCACCTGCTTGATGTGGTCAACGCCATACACCTTCAGATTATTGACGATGGCGGCCTCCGAGGCGTTGGCTTTGGGCAGAATGAAACCCTCAAGTTTCAACTCGCGCGCAAGTATCGCCATGGGCAGTGCGCCCTTGATGCTGCGCACCGAGCCGTCGAGCGACAGTTCGCCCATAATCATGTAGCGACTCAGCAAATCGGGCTTCACCACCTCGTCGGAGGCAAGCGTGCCGATGGCTATGGGAAGGTCGTAGGCCGCGCCCTCCTTCTTGATGTCGGCAGGCGACATGTTCACCACCACCGTCTTGTTAGGGTATTGAAAACCAGCCTCGTTGATAGCGCACCGCACACGTTCCGAACTCTCCTTCACGGCAGTGTCGGGGAGTCCCACAATCACCACTTGATTGCCCCAGTCGAGCGTGGTTTCGATAGTCACCATGGTGGCGTCGATGCCCTGCACAGCGGCAGCGATAGTTTTGCTGAGCATAGTTGTTTAAGTTTGAGAAGTGTTTGTATGTGAAACACAAATGTAGCAATTCTCCCCCACTCCACCAAGCCCACCCCCACCTTTTTTCACCCAAATGCAAAAAAAGTGTTTGAGTGGTTTGCAATCTGTTAGTATTCATATTAAGCATAAGGCATGCCTTGGATGGCTATTCTAATGGGATATGTAGTGGATGATGTTGTTACCTAAATATAAACAGATTATTCATATTAACTAATCTTTTCTTTAGAAGAGTTATGTAAAGATTTTTATATGTCTTTTTTAAGAAAAACGCGAAAAAAATAGCATTTTTTTAAAGAAATCTTTGGACAAAACATTTATTTAATATAGATTTGCATTGTTGAACTCTCACTGTTTGGCTTTCTACAAGGTTTGTGGTAGAAATCATTCTTCATTGAAGATGGAAATTAGCCGAATAGTGGTGCGATATCTGACAGAGGTTAGGTATATGGGGGAGACACTACATGATGAAAAAGCGTCATTAATGCTTTGTCAATTGGCTTCTTGAAACCTCGGAAATTTCAAAGTTGCTAGTCAAGGACAATGTCAGAAGTGTATGCTATGGGTATGTTATAAATGTGTCCCGGAGTGTGTAGCGAGGGTATTTTATATCCTCACGCACACTTTTCTGGTGGTACGTAATATACCAGCGCAGGCAGACTTCTACTCGTTCACTAGCAAAGGCCTCCGAGGGCCTCAAGGAGCGGATGGGTTAGATGGATGCCTGCGCTTTTTTTGTTTTTGTAGTAAACCTAAATTGAATATAAACAGCCTGATTGGGTATCTATGGGCAATAATATTAACACGGAAAAATCAGTAAAATTTGAAGTATTAATAAACTAATAACATAGGAGAAAGCCGAAAATCCTTCAAAGAGTAGGTTATGAAAACATTTTTTATTATGAAAAAATTTTGTTCAATTTGTGCACTATTTTGTGTATTGTTCGTCTTTGTTAACTGTGGTGGATCTTCAAATGGTTTTAAGGCTCCAGAGAATTTGGATGGCCAACTTGGAGAGTACTACAAGATTAAAAGCACAGAAATTCGTCCAGAGGAAGCTCAGCCTGGTGACGATATGGTAACTTACGCAATCATCGTTGAGCTTGAGAAGAACGAAAAGCCTTTCGATTTTTATGTCGAGGGTATGAGTTGTAAATCTTCTGCTGACGAACTTGACGATTTGGGCATTGGAGAATGGAGCATTACTGGCACAGTCTTTGGTCCTGATGGTGAAAAAATAGATAGAATTCACCCAAAGAAAAGAGACGTTAAAACACTTTTGAGTGATTGTGCTCAGCCTGGGCAGACCAAAAAGATTATGATGAAAACATCTCTCAATAAAGAAGAATGCGACATGGAAAAGACCATCGTTATACGTGGTTTGATGAAAGCTTTCCCTGTTGGGAGTGTTAAGGATGTAAAAGTTGCAGCTGAGGAAGCACGTGAAGCAATGAAGGAGGCCTCAGAGATTGCAAACACAATGAATGAAACTGCTAAAGAATATGTCTCTGAATAAACCTTCTATAGACTATTCAAACGAAGAATAATAGTATCACTTAAACGTGTGTCAAAATTTTGGCACACGTTTTCTGTGAATGTTCATATGTCGTTGCTCTCTTTTTGCTGTGTGTAGGGGCTGTTCGAAAACCTCAGAGAGCAATACTGAAATCTTACAATCTGAAAGTTCAAATGGTGTTTTAGTTTTTTGCTTATGAAGAAAGAATTTGTCTAAGCTTGTAAATTGAAAGTTGAAAAACCGATAAAGGGAGTTCTCGGACGTTGGGTGGCGGTTGTGCAGTGTGGATTACTTTTGCTTCTTTGCAAGGTTGAGGTCATCGGTCACTCAACTCATGAAAAAGTCGCTAAAGTATCATAGTGATACAAAGATACACGTTTTCTCAAATAATTCAAAAAATCAAACCGCTTTTCCGTCCCCAATAATCATCCTTTACATGTCGGATAGCGATAGGGGGTGTGGTTGCAGGTGGTATGGGGCGAAGTCTTTTGAGGGGAGCGCGGCAGCCTTTTCCGCAAGTTTTTGCAGATTTATCTTTTTGGGGTTGCGCTTCACTTCTGCGATGATGCCTGTGTGGTCGAACTCGTTGATGGCGATAAGGTCTATTTCGTTTTGACCTTTTCTGTCCCACCAATTACCCACTTGCGTATATTGCCCCGATTCCATCACCTTGTCATGGAAATACTGCTCAAGCACTCTTCCGGAATAGTCTTCGTAGTGGTTGGAGATATTGCCGCGGAGAGGGGCGAACAGTTGGCGCTCAATCAACGATTGGAAAGGGTAGATGAAGCGGAACCAGAATCGAAGGAAGTTGTCGCGAATTTCGTAAGTGCTCACCTTGCTGTTTTGCTTCGCCAACAATGGCTTTTTGCGGCGGATAAGTTCGTATTTGCTTTCAAGATTTTGTAAAAACGTGCCTACATCTTTTTGAAGGGCACTGTCGATTTCGCTGCGTTTCGTTTTTCCAGATGCGATGATTTGCAGGATTGAGAAATAGGTGCCATGTTCGCTGCTAAACTCTTGGTTAAGAAGGTCTTTTCCTTCTGTTATAAAATAGGAGTCTTGACGGCAAATGTAGTTGAGCATTTTCTCTTTGGTGTAGCATTTCGCATCAATAAGAAGTTCGATGTATTTTGCCACACCACCGGTAATCATATATAGGCAGAGCAGGTCGTTGGGGGCGTAGTTGGGGTTTGCGTCATGAAGAATTTCTTTTATCACAGCTGTGGTGAAAGGGCGCAATACGAGTTTTGAGGTCGGGCGGCCGTATAGGGGTTCTGACTTGTCGTCGAAGATGCGCTTCATCAGAGTTTGTATGCTGCCCGAAACTATGAGGTGGATTTTCGCATTTTGCTTAAATCGGTCCCAAATGTCCTGTATTTCGCTGAAAATGGTTGGGTTGATTTTGTAGAGCGTCTGAAACTCATCGAGCACAATGGTTAAGTGCCGCTTTTGTGCTTCCTTCATAATCACCTCAAACAAGTCTTTGAATCGTGTGATTTCGCCATACACGGTGAGCCCAATTTGCTGTTCAAGTTCTCGCTGGAAATTCTGGCAAAGCAGCGATTCTGAACTTTTCGACACAAACAGATAGGCATATTCTTTGCCCTCCATCGCCTTTGTGACAAGGGATGTTTTGCCAACTCTACGACGGCCGGTAAGCACCATAAACACGGCACTGTCGTATGACTGTTTTTCGTTTTCACGAATGATAGAAAGTTCATTTACACGGTTGTAGAATTTCATAATATAAATGGGGATTTATATAAATAGCGGTTTATATATGGCAAAAATACACATAAATTTTCACATCACCAACATTTTTTTGCACCAATTTGCAATCCTGTGGATGATTTGTGTGGGGGTGGGGGTTATTTTCCGAGGAGGAGCCACATGGGCTTGCGTTGGTTCCATACGTCGGAGGTGTGGCGTATGGGGCAGAGGCTGTGTGCGTATTCGAGGATTTCAAGCACGTTGGCGATGTTGTACGACGTTTCGTCGGGCGTTTCGGAGTCGGATATGCTGTTGAAGTGCGAGTCCAGAATCACCCAGTCGCCATTGTCGATAGCGTCTTTGATGCGCTTTTTCATCTGTGTTTTAGTGAGCCAGCCGCGCGAGAGCGATTCAAACGACAGTCGCTTCAGACTGTGTCGGTCGTTGTCGGAATTGTGGTTGATAAGGTTGTAGGTGGCAGCCACGGCACATTCAAAAAGCTTTTTCACGATGGGCATATTGTCGGGGAACTCTGCTGAGTTGCCTGGCCACACGAGGATAGATGGGGCGTTGAGTCCGTAGAGTTTGAACGCCTTGATGCAGTCGAGCGCCGAAGCCTCAATCTTGCTGGCATCGTGGGGGTGCTGGGCATCGCGGTCGTACCAGCCTTCGGAGTGGTTGGGGTGGTACAGAAATTCGAAACCCTCGCTTTGCCACTGCTTGCAGATGTCAACCATGCCAGTCGGAATCCATGCATCGGCAGGGGAGGAGAAGGGGCGGAGTGCCAAATCGCCGTAAATGCCCTTCGCGATGCAGAAGTCGTGCAATTTTTGATACACGGGCGTGAGCTTGCCCTGCTTGTCGAAGGCGGCAAAGTCGTCGTCAATCCAGCTGATGGCTGGGGTGTTGTATTTCTTGTAAATATCGTCTTCCGTCAGGCCGGCGTTCAGTATGATGGTCACAAGGTCGCTGACGTCGCTTGCGTCAACCTTTCCGTCGCCGTTCACATCGCCACGCAGGGTTTGTGCGTTGGCTGCAATCAGTATGAGAAGCATACTGAGAGTGCATGCTATTTTTTTCATAGTTGTGTATATTTTTTGTGGGTTGCCTTAATTCCGCAGCATAAAATGTTGTGATAAATACAAGTGTCGGAGAATCAGTATTCTAACGATGCTTGGTCATGACAGAATCCTCAATTAACTTGGTGCTACTAAGATAACAAGTAAAGAAAACTCTGACAAGACAAAGTTAGCAACTAAAAACGAGAAATTCACTTCTTTTGGTGGAATTTATCACATTATGGATATTTTTTCCAAGTTGGGCCTTGACTTTGACCACCACGGAATGAAGGTTATAAATAAATTTTAGAAACCATTTTTTGTTTCTCACACCCAAAATACTGGCATAGATTGTCCTTTATTCACTAATTATTCATATCTTTGCCAATGCGGCTATAAACAACTATTAACAACCATAACATAAATTACACTAATCGTAGATATGAAAGCCATCAATGCGATTTTTGCTTGTATGCTCAGTGTGTCTGTACCGACATTTGCTGAGAGCAATTTTAATCCCAGTATCAACATCGACCTTCAGACTCGCGTCAGTTATCTCAACGACCGCATCGACAATCATATACGCCACGATGCTTCGGGATTCAAAGGCGACTACTTCTTGCTTAGTGTGAGCGGACAGGTTACCGACCGCCTGACATATTCATGGCGTCAGCGCATCAATCAGAAGAAAGAGAGAAGTGACCGGTTTGACGGCACCGACTGGGTGTATCTCGACTATAAACTCGACGACCACTGGAGCGTGGCCGCCGGAAAGCAGGTGGCTATGGTGGGCGGATACGAGTACGACCGCAACCCAGTTGACATATATGTGTCTTCCGAATTCTGGAACAACATCGCTCCGTTTCAGTTCGGTGCCAGTGCCACTTACACTACCACCAACGGCAAGAACCGCTTCACAGCACAGGTGACACAAAGTCTGTTCAACACTCCTGACAACCGCGATATGCTGGCCTATCATCTGCACTGGGCAGGCAACTATGGGTGGCTAAACACTCTCTATTCAGCCAATATGATAGAGTATGTGCCCGGCCGATATATCTCGTACATTGCCCTCGGCAACAAATTCACCATGGGCAAAGCATCGTTAGAACTCGACTTTATGAACCGCGCTTCAAGCCATCAGACCCTCTTCTTCAAGGATTGCTCCGTGATGACACGACTCGACTATCGCCCGATACCCCACCTCGGACTGTATGGCAAACTCACATACGACGTCAACCGCACCAACTCACAAGCCGACATGAGTGTGCTGCCCGGCACAGAGATGGCTGCCTATGGTGGCGGTGTGGAGTTCTTCCCCACAAAAGGAAAGCCCGATGTGCGCGTCAGTTTGGGCGTATCTCACTCCACGGGCACCAACAGTAACCCATCGGGAACATTAAATGACAATCAGACCACGGTGCGCTTGTCGTTCATCGCCAAGTTGCACCTGCTGTCGTGGAAAAACAAATAATCTAACGCATACATATTATGGCAAAGAACGGTAAAAAGAGTAAATCGCTCATCGCAAGCGGAATCTGGTGTGTAGTAGCAGTAGTGGTTCTGTTCGGGTATCTTGGCATGGTGATGGGGGTGCCCAACATGCTCAACACGATAATGAAGACAGCCCACGACCTATTGCTCAACACCGTGCTCTATCTGATGAGTATATGTGTGATAACAGGTGCCATAGGCAGAGTGTTCGTTGAGTTTGGAGTGGTGGCGCTGCTTGAGCGCACATTGCGCCCGCTGATGCGCCCCATCTTCAATCTGCCGGGTGTTACATCGTTAGGAGCCGTGATGACATTCCTCTCCGACAACCCCGCCATCATATCGCTCGCCAAAGACAAACGCTTTGCAAGTTACTTCAAGAAATATCAGTTCATATCGCTCACCAACTTCGGTACGGCCTTCGGCATGGGACTACTCGTGATTGTGTTCATGGCAAGCCAAGGTTACTATGCGGCTCCGATTATCGGACTGGTAGGTGCATGCTGTGGATGCGTGTGCTCCACGCGCCTGATGCAGCGCTTCGTATTGAAGGCCTATCCGCAGTATGCCGTGGAAGACGCTGTGCCAAAAGAGGAGACAGAAGAAAAGGAGGAGGAAAGCGAGAAGACGGAGCAGACCGTGTTCATACGCCTGCTCAATGCCATGCTCGACGGCGGACGCAGCGGTGTTGATGTGGGTATAGCCATTATCCCCGGCGTGCTTATCATATCCACCTTCGTAATGATGTTCACCTTCGGTCCGGCAGCCGACGGAACCTACAACGGCGCCGCCTATCAGGGTGTGGAACTGCTGCCATGGCTTGCCAACAAGATTGACTTCGTGTTTGAGTGGTTGTTCGGGTTCCACGACCCACATCTCGTGGCATTCCCCATCACCGCTCTTGGCGCTGTAGGAGCGGCCCTCGGTCTGATACCGGGATTCGTCAGCTACGGCTGGATTGACGGCAACGCCATTGCCGTATTCACCGCCATCGGTATGTGCTGGAGTGGATTTCTCAGCACGCACACCGCGATGCTCGACTCTATCGGCTATCGCGACCTCACGCCCAAAGCCATCATGGCACACTTCTGTGGCGGACTCGTAGCCGCCGTCACCGCGCACTGGATGTTCGCCCTATATACGCTAATTGCGGGATAAGATAAAAAAGAGCGGAGAAGTGTCAAAATCATTCAACGCCATAGCGTAGGGACATGCCTTTGGCATGTTTCCAATGCGTTGCTGCTTGCATTGAAACATGCCGAAGGCATGTCCCTACGTTATGATGAAATCGCAAATTTGACACACTCTGTTTTTGGGATTCAATATAAAATTTTTTCCCGAAGAAGGTGCGCGACGAAATTTCGTTAGGAGGTTTTTTTCAGGGGATGTTTATTTCAGGAGGGTGCGGAGATGCTTTTCGGCATCGATGATGTCGGAGCCGTTATAGGTCACATTTCCAAGCGAATCGGTCACCACGTAGAGTGGGGTAGAGGTCACTGCCAAGCCCTTGATTTGATTGTTGAGCGGACCTTCGGGAGCCCAGAAGTGGCGCCATGTGGAGCCGTCGCGCTGGGTGTAACTGCGCCACGACACGGTGTCGGGGTCGATGTATATGTCGCAGATTTGCAGTTGGTGCTTGTCGGGAAATTCCTCCGCCCACTTGGTGATGCTGCTCATTTCGTTGTTGTGCGAACTGCTGTTCACCCACAAATAGAGCAGGGTGGCTTTCGCCGTGTTGGTGCTCAGCGAGCCAAACTCGCCGTTGTCCTCCAGCAAGAGGATAGAGTTGATTCTTCCTGCGCTTTTCGGGCGGCGTTCCACCAGTCGCTCATACGCTTTCATCAGCCATGCCGGCTTTGCGTCTTTGTCGATTTTTGCCAGCAGACCTTTCATTTTCTGCTGGTTGTTGAGCTGGCTGTAATCCACAATCAGCAGTAGGGTAGAGAGCAGGTCGGAAGGGTTTTCGGCTGCGTATTTCTCTATCGACGCATCGAGGGTGGCGTGGTTAAACTCGTCGTATTCGGCACGGTGGTCCTTGATAAACTTATACCATCGCTCGTTCACGTCCGAGCCCTTTATTTCAATGCCGTAAACGTCGTTGAGGTCGCCACGCAATTGCGTGTGGTCGCCGTTTTCCATCACGAAGTGCGCTATCATCTTGCTCTGCGAGTCGTAGAGTACCACAAGGGCAGGGTCGGGGCTTTCGCCTTGAAACTCAAAGCGGTTGTTGTTTGCCACGGTGTGCACTTCCTTCACGCCGTCGGCAGTGGCCCACACCATGAGCACGTTTTGGTTGCCTAAGTTTTGGATATTTCCCTCGATTTTGAACGATTTGCTGCAACTTGTGGCGATAATGCCCAGCAGGGCAAGTGTGGATATGATGCAAAAAGATATTTTTCTCATAATAATGCTTAATTTTATACTACAAAAATAGCAATTAAACCTTGATTAAGCACTAAAATGAATGGTTTTTTGCGAAAAAGTTGTGTAAATCAAAAAAGATACTTACCTTTGCATCGCTAAATAAGCACGGGTAGGTAGGTAAGTGGTTAAAACGGGCAGACTGTAAATCTGTTGCCTCACGGCTTCGGCAGTTCGAATCTGTCCCTGCCCACAATAAAATTTGCGGAAGTAGCTCAGTTGATAGAGCATCAGCCTTCCAAGCTGAGGGTCGCGAGTTTGAGCCTCGTCTTCCGCTCTAAATTTTACGTATTGCCTGTGTAGCTCAGGGGTAGAGCACTTCCTTGGTAAGGAAGAGGTCGCGGGTTCAAATCCCGCCACCGGCTCAAATTAACGACAATGGCGAAGCTTCGCCTCTCGGTGGAAAACTGTGCACCTGGGGGTGGAGTGGAGTACATAAAAAGCGTGAAGATTATTTAAACAAAAAAATAAAAACAAAGTTATGGCAAAAGAAACATTCGTAAGAACCAAACCGCATGTAAACATCGGTACTATTGGTCACGTTGACCACGGTAAAACAACTCTTACCGCTGCTATCACCAAGGTGCTTGCAGAAAAAGGTCTTTCTGAAGCTCGTTCATTCGATTCTATCGATAACGCACCTGAAGAAAAGGAACGTGGTATCACTATCAACACTGCACACGTAGAATACGAAACTGCAAATCGTCACTACGCTCACGTTGACTGCCCAGGCCACGCCGACTACGTTAAGAACATGGTAACTGGTGCTGCTCAGATGGACGGTGCTATCGTAGTTATCGCTGCTACCGACGGTGTAATGCCACAGACTCGCGAACACATTCTTCTCGCTCGTCAGGTAAACGTACCTCGTTTGGTTGTATTCTTGAACAAGTGTGACTCTCCAGATGTTGACGATGAAATGATCGAACTCGTAGAAATGGACGTTCGTGACCTTCTCTCTGAATATGATTATGATGGCGAAAACACTCCTATCATCAAGGGTTCTGCACTCGGTGCATTGAACGGTGATGAAAAGTGGGTTAACTCAGTAGTTGAGTTGATGGACGCTGTTGACACTTGGATTCCACTTCCTCCACGTGATATCGACAAACCATTCTTGATGCCTATCGAAGACGTGTTCTCTATCACTGGTCGTGGTACTGTAGCAACTGGTCGTATCGAAACTGGTGTTGTTAAAGTTGGTGACGAAGTTCAAATCATGGGTCTTGGTGCAGACTTGAAGTCAGTTGTAACTGGCGTTGAAATGTTCCGTAAGATTCTTGAGGAAGGTGAAGCTGGTGATAACGTAGGTTTGCTCCTCCGTGGTATCGATAAGACCGCTATCAAGCGTGGTATGGTAATCTGCCACCCAGGTCTCGTTAAGCCTCACAGCGAATTCACTGCTGCTATCTACGTATTGAAGAAAGAAGAAGGTGGTCGTCACACTGCATTCCGCTCTAAATATCGCCCACAATTCTACATCCGTACACTCGATGTGACTGGTGAAATCACTCTCCCAGAAGGTGTAGAAATGGTAATGCCTGGTGATAACGTAGAAATCAAGGTTAAGCTCATCGAACCAGTAGCATGTGATGAAGGTCTTCGTTTCGCAATCCGTGAAGGTGGCCGCACAGTAGGTTCTGGTCAGATCACTAAGATTCTTGACTAATATCCATTAGGATACTAAAATAAAACAAAAGGCCTCGCTAAATGAGGTGGGGCCTTTTTATACACGGGAATAGTTCAGTTGGTAGAACGACGGTCTCCAAAACCGTAGGTCGTGAGTTCGAGTCTTACTTCCCGTGCTAATTTTTGAAATAATATGGCAAAATTTAAATTACTTACGGATTTACAGGACAGCTACAACGAGCTTGTTTACAAGGTGTCCTGGCCCTCCAAGAAGGACCTTGCCAATAGCACGGTAATTGTTATGGTGGCTTCCATACTCATGGCAATTGTGATTTGGGCTATTGACGTGGTATTCGATTCTGTAATGAACTTGATCTACAGTCTCTAATGACTTCCTAACCTGCCGGCTCACTCAGCTTCTCCCTGTAATTGCCGGTGAGAGACTTACTGAAAAAGGAAATTACTTAATTCTATTCTCAACAACTAAAACTTTAGTAACAGATTTCGTTTACAATGGCTGAAGGAAACAAACAGTGGTACGTTTTACGTGTGGTTTCGGGTAAGGAACTCAAAGTGAAGGAGGCTTTTGAAAAGGCTTGCTCCATTTATGACAATCTTAAAGAAAATCTCGAACAGGTGTTGGTTCCAACAGAAAAGGTGTATGTCACCAGAGCCGGAAAAAAGGTCTTGAAAGAAAAGGTGCTGTTTTCTGGCTATGTTTATGTAAAGGTGTCGTTTGCTGAAGGTGTTGAGGATATGATGGTCAACACTACCAATGTGGTGAATTTTGTGCGTGAACGCGAGGGTGGTAAAAAACCTGAGCCAATTCCAGAGGCACAAATTGCACGCATGATTGGCGTTGCTGAAGCCGATTCTGCTGAGTCGGAAGACAACGTGCCAAACGATTTCATCGTGGGCGAGATTGTGAAGGTGACCTTTGGTCCTTTCAACGGTTTCTCTGGTGAGATTGAAGAGGTGAACCGCGAGCGTCGTAAACTGAAGGTTGCGGTTAAGGTGTTTGGTCGTCGCACTCCTGTGGAGTTGGACAATTCGCAAGTAGAGCGCGAATAGTTGCAAATTATGTTACGAGTTGCAGCTTTCGCACTTGTTTTTTAACACAATAAAAAAACAAAACAATTAAGAACAAATGGCTAAAGAAATTGCTGGACAGATCAAATTACAGATTAAAGGTGGAGCAGCAAACCCTTCACCACCAGTAGGCCCTGCTCTGGGTTCTAAGGGTATTAACATCATGGAGTTTTGCAAGCAATTCAACGCCCGTACCCAACAAAAGGCTGGTAAGGTGTTGCCTGTAGTAATCAATTACTACACCGACAAGAGCTTCGACTTCATTGTTAAGACATCTCCAGTGCCTGTTCAACTTCTCGACGCTGCTAAGGTGAAGAGCGGTTCTGGTGAGCCTAACCGTAAGAAAGTTGCTTCAGTTACTTGGGACCAGGTAAAGGAAATTGCAGAAGACAAGATGCCTGATTTGAACTGTTTTACTGTAGCCTCGGCGATGCGCATGGTCGCTGGTACAGCAAGAAGTATGGGTATTACAGTTAAGGGCGAATTCCCTGAAAATGTTTAAAAACTTCGATTGACAATGAGTAAACTTACAAAAAATCAAAAGATTGCCAAAGAGAAGATTGAAGCTGGGAAATCTTATACCCTTTCAGAAGCTGCTGCTTTGGTGAAAGAAGTTACTTTCACAAAGTTTGACGCTTCAGCTGATATCGACGTACGTCTTGGTGTAGATCCTCGTAAGGCCGACCAGAATATTCGTGGTGTGGTATCACTGCCTCACGGTACTGGTAAGACCGTTCGCGTGTTGGTACTCTGTACCGCAGACAAGGAAGCCGAAGCTAAGGAAGCCGGTGCCGACTATGTAGGTCTTGACGAATACATCGAAAAGATCAAAGGTGGTTGGACCGATGTTGATGTGATTATCACTCAGCCTCAAAATATGGGTAAACTCGGTCCTCTGGGTCGTGTGCTTGGTCCTCGTGGCCTTATGCCAAACCCAAAGAGCGGTACTGTAACCCAAGACGTTGCTAAGGCTGTTAAAGAAGTAAAACAAGGTAAGATCGACTTTAAGGTTGATAAGAAAGGTATTGTACACACTTCAATTGGTAAGATTTCGTTTACAGCTGACCAAATCAAGGAAAATGCTCAGGCATTTATCAACACTTTGATTAAGCTTAAACCAAGCACTGCCAAGGGTACATATATCAAGAGCGTTTATCTTTCAAGCACCATGAGTCCTGGTATCAAAGTTGATACAAAATCAGTTGATGCTTAATTTTTAAAACAGAAGAAAAATGAAGAAGGAAGATAAAGCAGTATTGATTGAGAAGATCAAAGAAACACTTGCATCATACAGCTGCGTGTATTTGACCGAAACTACCGGTTTGAATTCAGAACGCACTACCGACTTGCGCCGTGCCGCTTTCAAGGCCGACGTGAAGATGCTGGTGGTTAAGAATACCTTGTTGAAGAAGGCTATGGAGGCATCTGATGTCGACTACAGTGGCCTTTATCCTGCACTGGTTGGAAACACCACGCTCATGTTGAGCAACACTGGTAACGCTCCAGCTAAACTTTTAAAAGATTTCCGTCAGAAGAAAGAGACTCAGCCAGCTTTGAAGGCAGCATTTGTTGAAGAGACTGTGTATATGGGTCCAGAACAGCTCGATACCCTCGTGGCTATCAAGAGCAAGAACGAACTTATCGCCGACGTTGTGGCTCTGCTTCAATCTCCAGCGAAGAACGTTATCTCTGCTTTGCAGTCAGGTGGCAGCAAGCTCCACGGAATTCTCGAAACATTATCAAACAAAGAACAATAAAAAAAATAACAACATTTAAATCATACAAAAATGGCAGATTTGAAAGCTTTTGCAGAGCAACTTGTTAACCTTTCAGTTAAGGAAGTAAACGAACTCGCTCAAATCCTCAAAGAAGAATATGGTATTGAACCTGCTGCTGCTGCTGTAGCAGTTGCTGCTGGCCCAGCTGCTGCTGGTGCTGCTGCTGAAGAAGAAAAGTCATCTTTCGACGTAATTCTCAAGGCTCCAGGTGCTGAAAAGCTCAAAGTTATTAAGTTGGTTAAGGAACTCACTGGTCTCGGCTTGAAGGACGCTAAGGACCTCGTTGATGGTGCTCCTAAGCCTATCAAGGAAGGTTTGGCTAAGGACGAAGCTGAAGGTATCAAGAAGCACCTCGAAGAACTCGGAGCTGAAGTTGAACTTAAATAATATCGCCTGAATATCAGGTGTTTAGGTTAAGAATCCTCTTATTATGTCGATTCTTAACCTTTTTGTGTCATATTAAAATTTTGAGTTCACTTAATCTATTTTTCAATGTCAGTTTCCAAAAACCCACGAGTAAATTTTGCACGTGTCAAGAATCCCTATCCTTATCCTGACTTTCTTGAAGTGCAATTACAATCTTTCAGAGATTTTCTGCAATTAGATACACCAACTGAGAAGAGAAAAAACGAGGGACTCTATAAGGTGTTTTCGGAGAATTTCCCAATCGCGGACACCCGAAACAACTTTGTGCTGGAATTCCTTGACTACTACATCGACCCACCTCGCTACACTATCGACGAGTGCTTCGATCGTGGTCTCACATATTGTGTGCCTTTGAAGGCCAAACTCAAGCTCTACTGCACCGACCCCGACCATGAGGATTTCGCTACCGCGGTTCAAGACGTGTACCTCGGTACCATTCCTTACATGACCGACAAGGGTACGTTTATCATCAACGGAGCTGAGCGTGTCGTTGTTTCTCAGTTGCACCGTTCACCAGGTGTGTTCTTCGGACAGAGCACACACGCTAATGGTACAAAACTCTATTCGGCTCGCATCATCCCATTCCGTGGATCATGGATTGAATTTGCCACCGATATCAACAATGTGATGTACGCTTACATCGACCGTAAGAAGAAATTGCCCGTAACCACTTTGCTGCGTGCAATCGGTCTTGAATCAGATAACGACATCATCAAGATTTTCGGTCTGGCCGAAGAACTCAAAGTAAACATAACAAACCTCAAGAAGGCTGTGGGACGCAAGCTTGCTGCCCGCATCTTGAACTCATGGAACGAGGACTTCGTGGACGAAGACACCGGTGAAGTGGTTTCTATTGAGCGTAACGAAGTGCTTGTTGACCGCGATGAGATTTTGACAGAAGAAGTGGCTGCCAAGATTCTCGAAAGTGGCACAAGCGTGATTTTGCTTCACAAAGAGGATGTGAACACAAGTGATTACCAAATCATATTCAACACCCTCAGCAAAGATACATGTAGCACTGAGAAGGAAGCTATCACCTACATCTACCGTCAGATGCGTAACGCTGACCCTGCCGACGATACTTCGGCTCGCGAATTGATTCAAAATCTTTTCTTCAGCGACAAGCGCTACGACCTCGGCGATGTGGGCCGTTTCCGTATCAACAAGAAGCTCGGCCTCGACACCGATCCTTCTGTGCGTGTGCTCACCAATGAAGACATCATCGAAATCATCAAGTATCTCATCGGCTTGATCAACAGCAAGACCGATGTGGATGATATCGACCACTTGAGTAACCGCCGCGTGCGCACTGTGGGCGAACAGCTCTACAACCAGTTCGGCGTGGGCTTGGCACGTATGGCTCGCACTATCCGCGAGCGTATGAACGTGCGCGACAACGAAGTGTTCACCCCAATGGATTTGATCAACGCGAAGACCATCTCTTCAGTGATCAACACATTCTTTGGTACCAACGCACTTTCGCAATTCATGGACCAGACCAACCCACTTGCGGAAATCACCCACAAGCGTCGTATGTCGGCACTCGGTCCTGGCGGTCTGTCGCGTGAGCGTGCCGGTTTCGAGGTTCGTGACGTGCACTACACTCACTACGGCCGTTTGTGCCCAATCGAAACTCCTGAAGGTCCAAACATCGGTTTGATTTCTTCGCTCTGTATCTACGCAAAGATTAACAAACTCGGCTTTATCGAAACTCCTTACCGCAAGGTGGAAAATTCGAAGGTCGATATGAATAACGACGATATCGTTTATCTCACCGCCGAAAGCGAGGAGGGCAAGATTATCGCTCAGGGCAACGCGCCACTGACCGACGACGGCTCATTCGTTCGCAACAAGGTGAAGGCACGCTTGGAAGCCGACTTCCCAGTGGTGGCTCCCGACCAGGTGGAACTGATGGACGTGTCGCCTCAACAGATTGCATCGGTCGCTGCTGCGATGATTCCATTCCTCGAACACGACGATGCTAACCGTGCCTTGATGGGTGCCAACATGATGCGCCAGGCAGTGCCATTGCTGCGCAGCGAAGCTCCTATTGTGGGTACGGGTATTGAAAAGCGCCTCGCTTACGACAGTCGCACTCAAATTCAGGCTGCCGGTGCCGGCGTTATCGAATATGTGGATGCCGACGTTATCCGCATTCGCTACGACCAGACTGAAGAAGAAGCTTTCGTAAGCTTCGACGAGCCTGTAGTAGAATATCGCTTGCCTAAGTTCCGCAAGACCAACCAAAGCACCACCATCGACTTGCGTCCAATCTGCGAACGCGGTCAGAGAGTGGAAAAGGGCGACATCCTTACCGAAGGTTACTCTACCGAAAACGGCGAACTCGCTCTTGGTCGCAACCTGAAGGTGGCGTACATGCCTTGGAAGGGTTACAACTATGAGGATGCTATTGTGCTCAACGAGCGCGTGGTGCGTGAGGATATCCTCACCAGTGTGCACGTTGACGAATACACCCTTGAAGTGCGCGAAACCAAGCGCGGTATGGAAGAACTCACCAACGATATTCCTAACGTGAGCGAGGACGCTACCAAGGACCTCGACGAGCGTGGTATTATCCGTGTGGGTGCTCATATCCGCCCAGGCGATATTATGATTGGTAAAATCACCCCTAAGGGTGAGAGCGACCCAACTCCAGAAGAAAAGCTGCTTCGTGCCATCTTCGGCGACAAGGCTGGCGACGTGAAGGATGCCTCATTGAAGGCCAACCCATCGTTGAAGGGCGTTGTCATCGGCACTCGTTTGTTCACTCGCGCCATGAAGAAGCGCACCCGCACCCGCGGTGGCGATCCTGAATTGGAAAAGATGGACCAAGAGTCGCAGGCAAAGCAAGATGAACTGAAGGCTCAGCTTATCGACAAGTTGCTCACACTCACCAAGGGCAAGACATCGGAAGGCGTGATGGACTATGTGGATACCGATATCATTCCTGCCGGAAGCCCATTCGCAAAATCAATGCTCGAAAGCCTCGACTACGAGTCGGTGAACTTGAGCAAGTGGACTGCCGACACTCACACCAACGACTTGATCCGTGCCTGCGTGATGAACTATCTGCGCAAGAGCAAGGGCATCGAAACCGAACTTCGCCGCAAGAAATTCGATTACCAAATCGGCGACGAGCTGCCATCAGGCATCATGCAGATGGCTAAGGTTTACGTGGCTAAGAAGCGTAAAATCGGTGTTGGTGATAAGATGGCAGGTCGCCACGGTAACAAGGGTATCGTGTCGCGCGTAGTTCGCCAGGAAGATATGCCATTCCTTGCCGACGGTACTCCAGTCGACTTGGTATTGAACCCACTGGGTGTGCCTTCCCGTATGAACCTCGGTCAGATTTTCGAGGCAGTGCTCGGTTGGGCAGGCCGCGAGCTTGGTGTGAAATTCGCCACCCCAATCTTCGACGGTGCTCAGCTTGAAGACCTCGACGCATGGACCGACAAGGCTGGTCTGCCACGAAGCGGTAGCACCCAGCTCTACGACGGTGCCACAGGCGAGCCATTCGACCAAAAGGCAACTGTGGGTGTGACCTACTTCTTGAAACTCGGCCACATGGTTGAAGACAAGATGCACGCCCGTTCGATTGGTCCTTACTCACTCATCACCCAGCAGCCACTTGGTGGTAAAGCCCAATTCGGTGGTCAGCGTTTTGGTGAAATGGAAGTTTGGGCAATCGAGGCCTTCGGTGCTTCTCACGTGCTGCAAGAAATCCTCACCGTCAAGAGTGACGATGTGGTGGGCCGCAGCAAGGCTTATGAAGCAATCGTCAAAGGTGATCCGATGCCAACCCCAGGTATTCCAGAGTCGCTCAATGTGCTCTTGCACGAATTGCGTGGCTTGTGCTTAAGTGTGAAACTTGATTAATAACGTCTCTCATAACATATCATCATAATGGCTTTTAGAAAAGACAATAAGATAAAGAGTAACTTTTCGAAGATTTCGATTAGCCTCGCTTCTCCTGATGAGATTCTGGAGAACTCATACGGTGAAGTGCTCAAGCCCGAGACCATCAACTACCGTACGTACAAGCCCGAGCGCGACGGTTTGTTCTGCGAGCGCATTTTCGGTCCTGTAAAGGACTACGAATGCCACTGCGGTAAATACAAGCGTATTCGCTACAAGGGTATCGTGTGCGACCGATGCGGTGTAGAGGTAACAGAGAAGAAAGTGCGTCGCGAACGCAGCGGCCACATCCAGCTCGTGGTGCCAGTGGCTCACATCTGGTATTTCCGCTCATTGCCTAACAAGATTGGTTATCTGCTTGGCGTGGCTACAAAGAAGCTCGATGCAGTTATCTACTATGAGCGTTACATTGTAATCAAGCCAGGTCAGGGCCTGGTATTGAATGATAAGGAAGTGCAAAAGCTCGATTTGCTCACAGAAGACGAATACTTGAGCATTCGCGCCAGCCTTCCAAAGGACAACGACCTCCTGGACGACGACGATCCTAACAAGTTCGTGGCTAAGATGGGTGCAGAGGCTGTTTACGACCTGCTCGTGGACCTCGACCTCGACTCACTCTCTTACCAGCTCCGCGACCAGGCAGGCAAGGAAAACTCACAGCAACGCAAGACTGAGGCGCTCAAGCGCTTGCAGGTAGTGGAATCGTTCCGCGAAAGCAAGAACCTCAACCGCCCAGAATGGATGGTGCTGCGAGTGATTCCAGTGATTCCACCCGAATTGCGTCCACTCGTGCCACTTGATGGCGGTCGTTTCGCCACCAGTGACCTCAACGACCTCTATCGTCGTGTGATTATCCGTAACAACCGTCTGAAACGCCTTATCGAAATCAAGGCTCCTGAAGTGATTCTCCGCAACGAGAAGCGTATGCTTCAAGAAGCCGTCGACTCATTGCTCGACAACTCTCGCAAGAGTAGCGCTGTGAAGAGCGAGTCGAACCGCCCATTGAAGTCGCTTAGCGATAGCCTCAAGGGTAAGCAAGGTCGTTTCCGTCAGAACCTCCTCGGTAAGCGTGTCGACTATTCTGCACGTTCGGTAATCGTTGTAGGTCCTGAATTGAAGATGGGCGAATGCGGTATTCCAAAAGACATGGCGGCAGAGCTTTACAAGCCATTCATTATCCGCAAGCTCATTGAGCGCGGCATTGTGAAGACTGTGAAGAGCGCCAAGAAGATTGTGGACCGCAAGGAACCAGTGGTTTGGGATATTCTCGAAAACGTGATGAAGGGCCACCCAGTGCTCCTCAACCGTGCACCAACACTGCACCGCCTCGGTATTCAGGCATTCCAGCCTAAGCTTATCGAAGGCAAGGCAATCCAGCTCCACCCACTCGCATGTACGGCGTTCAACGCCGACTTCGACGGCGACCAGATGGCTGTGCACTTGCCACTCGGCAACGAGGCAGTGGTGGAAGCTCAAATGCTCATGCTTGAGCCTCACAATATCCTCAACCCTGCTAATGGTGAGCCTATCACCGTACCTTCACAGGATATGGTACTCGGTCTTTACTACATCACCAAGCTCCGCAAGGGCGACAAGGGTGAAGGCCTCGTATTCTATAGTGCAGAAGAAGCACAAATCGCCTTCAACGAAGGCAAGGTGTCGATGAACGCAATCGTGTCGATTCGTGTTGAAGAACCCGACGAAAATGGCAACCCTGTATCACGCATCGTGAAAGACACTTGCCTTGGTCGTGTGCTGTTCAACAACTTCGTGCCTTACGAAATGGGCTACATCAACGAGCTCATCTCAAAGAAGAGCTTGAAGAAAATCATCACCGCGGTTATCCGCAAGTGTGGTGTGCCACGTTCGGCAAAGTTCCTCGACGATGTGAAGAACATGGGTTACTACATGGCGTTCAAGGGCGGTCTGTCGTTCAACCTCACCGACGTGCTCGTGCCTGCTGAAAAGGCCGACATTATCAAGGAAGGTGACGCACAAGTGGAAGACGTGATGAACAACTACAATATGGGTTTCATCACCAACAACGAGCGTTACAACCAGGTGATCGACATTTGGACCAACGTCAACAACCGCCTTACCAAGCTTCTTATCGAGCAAATTTCTGCCGATAAGCAAGGCTTCAACTCTGTGTACATGATGCTCGACTCTGGTGCTCGTGGTTCGCGCGACCAGATTCGTCAGCTCTCCGGTATGCGTGGTTTGATGGCTAAGCCTCAGAAGTCGGGTGTGGAAGGTGGTCAACAAACCATCGAGAACCCAATTCTTGCTAACTTTAAGGAAGGCTTGAGCGTGCTTGAGTACTTTATCTCTACCCACGGTGCCCGTAAGGGTCTTGCCGATACCGCGTTGAAGACCGCCGATGCAGGTTACTTGACCCGTCGTTTGGTTGACGTGGCTCACGATGTGGTGATCACAGAACAAGACTGTGGCACACTCCGTGGCTTGATTTGCCGTGAAGTGAAGAAGAACGACAACGTGGTGGCTTCACTTGGCTCACGCATCTTGGGCCGTGTGTCGGTACACGACATCATCGACCCAACCACTAAGAACGTGATTGTGAAGAGTGGTGAGGAAATCAGCGACAAGGCTGCCGCCCTCATCAACGAGCTTCCTATCGAATATGTGGAAATTCGCTCAGTGCTCACCTGTGAGGCTAAGCACGGCGTGTGCGCTAAGTGCTACGGCCGCAACCTCGCTACTCACCGCATGGTGCAGAAGGGTGAGGCTGTGGGTGTGATTGCCGCACAGTCAATCGGTGAACCTGGTACTCAGCTTACCCTCCGTACGTTCCACGTCGGTGGTGTGGCAAGCAATATCGCTGCCGTAAGTAACCTCGCTTCTAAGTACGATGGTCGTCTGGAAATCGACGAATTGCGTACGGTGAAGGATAAGGATGGCGTAGATGTAGTAATCGGCCGCATGGCAGAACTCAAGATTGTGGACCTGAACACCGACATGGTGCTCACCACCGCCAACATTCCTTACGGTTCGAAACTCTTCTTCCACTCAGGCGACACAGTGAAGAAAGGCGACATCATCAACACATGGGACCCTTTCAATGCCGTAATCGTGAGCGAAGTGAGTGGCACATTGAAATTCAACAACCTCGTGGAAGGTGTTACCTACCGTGTGGAAGTTGACGAAACTTCAGGCAACAGCGAAAAGATTATCATCGAATCAAAGGACCGCACCAAGATTCCAGAAGCATTGTTCATCGATGAAAACGGTGAGGTGTCGAAGACTTATTCACTGCCTGTGGGCGCACACTTGATGTGCGACGAAGACGAAAAGTTGAGCGCAGGTGAAGTGTTCGTGAAGATTCCTCGTTCGTCGGGTGGTGGCGCAGGTGATATCACCGGTGGTCTGCCACGTGTGACCGAGCTCTTCGAAGCCCGCAACCCATCTAACCCTGCTGTGGTTAGCGAAATCGACGGTGTTGTGGAATTGGGCAAAATCAAGCGTGGTAACCGCGAAATCAAGGTCACCAGCCGCTTGGGCGAAGAAAAGAAGTATCTCGTGCCACTGTCAAAGCAGATTCTTGTGCAACAAGACGACTTTGTGCGTGCCGGTACTCCACTGTCAGATGGTGCAACCACACCTTCCGACATTCTCCGCATCATGGGTCCAACAGCGGTTCAGGAATATATCGTGAACGAGGTGCAAGACGTGTACCGCTCACAAGGTGTGGGTATCAACGACAAGCACTTTGAGGTAATCGTGCGTCAGATGATGCGCAAGGTCACTATTCTCGAACCAGGCGACACTCGCTTCCTCGAACTCCAAATCGTCGATAAGCGCGACTTCATGGAAGAAAACGACCGCATCTGGGGCAAGAAGGTGGTGATCGACGCTGGCGACAGCCAAGAAGTGCAGAATGGTCAGATTATCACAGCGCGCAAGCTCCGTGACATCAACTCTGCCCTCAAGCGTCGCGACCTCAAGCAAGTGGCTGTGCGTGAAGCGTTGCCAGCAACTTCTGAACAGATTTTGCAAGGTATCACTCGCGCCGCACTTCAAACTTCAAGCTTCATGAGTGCCGCATCATTCCAGGAAACCACTAAGGTGATCAACGAAGCCGCTATCAAGGGTAAGGTTGACTACTTGGAAGGCATGAAGGAAAATGTGATCTGTGGTCACTTGATTCCTGCCGGTACTGGTATGCGTGAATTGCAGTCGATTATCGTTGGCGACAAGGAAGAAATGGCGCGCGCAGGTAGAACTACCGACGTGCTTGCTGAAGACCTCGCTGGTCAATCAGAGTTCCTCAAATAATGTGATATAGCGAAACACAAACTATTTCAATCCAAATAAGCAGCCGCTTGGAAGCCTCCCCGCTCCCAAGCGGCTTTTTTTACGCCCCTCACCCCCCAATCTGCGATATGAAGAAGAAGTAAAGACGATAGCTTCGAATTTTTGAAATTTCGACAACCCGTAGACTCGTAGACTTGTAGACTCGTAGACTTTTTTTGGGTGGTGTGGAAAAAAATAAGTAACTTTGTATCACCAATTTGGTGTTGGGCTTGTGTCAAGTCACCAAAAACGATAACGCCATAGCGTAGCGACATGCCTTTGGCCATGTTTCCAGCGCGATGATACGTTAGCGATTGCTGTAGAAACATGCCAAAGGCATGTCCCTACGTTTGGGCGAAATTTTTTTGACACACTCTCAATGAAAAGGGAATCAGGTGCGAATCCTGAACAGACGGAGCTGCTGTAAGTTTCCTGAGATAGTGTCGTTTCACACAATGTGCCACTGGTAAAAAATCGCTCTACTTGAGCGACTTTATCACCACCGGGAAGGCGTTGGGGCGATGGAAACGAAGTCAGAAGACCTGCCAAATTTTGTTTTAAAGACCCGTTTGCTCTATGTTGAAAAATTTATTTTTATTAATGAGCGTAGTGTGCTGTGCCTCCACCTCTTGGGCGCAACACAAAACCACTGTGCCAGTTTCAAAACTCGACTCAATGCAGTATCTTGAAAATGTGGTGGTCTATGCTAAGAAACCGTATCAAGAGGTGATTCCTGCCCAAACGCTTAGCGGTAAGCGATTGGAGGGGCTCAACAGCCACAGTGTGGCTGATGCTATTCGTTATTTCTCTGGTGTGCAAATCAAGGACTACGGCGGTGTGGGCGGCGTGAAGACCGTTGACATTCGCTCCATGGGCACCAACCACATGGGCGTGTTCTACGACGGCATTCAGCTGGGCAACGCCCAGAATGGTCAAATCGACCTCGGAAAGTTTTCGCTCGACAACATTGACGAGATTTCGCTCTACAATGGTCAGAAAAGCGAGATATTCCAGCCAGCGCGCGATTTCGGCTCAGCCGGCACCATCTATATTCGCACCCATCACCCACGATTCGAGGAAGGGAAGAACGACAATTTCAATGTCACGCTCCGCACAGGCTCGTTTGGACTTGCCAACCCCTCAATCCGCTGGGAGCATCGCTTCTCGCCCAGCCTGAGTATGAATTTCAACACCGAATACACCTACGCCACCGGTCAGTACCACTTCCGCTATCACAAGAAGTTCAGCGACGGCACATTGGCGTGGGACACCACCGCTGTGCGTAAAAATGGCGATGTGAAAGCCTTGCGAATGGAGGGCGGACTGTTTGGCAACATTCCCCACGGCGTGTGGAACCTGAAATTCTACTACTACGACAGCGAGCGAGGCATACCGGGTGCTATCGTGAACAATGTGTGGAAAACCTCGCAACGCCAGTGGGACCGCAACTTCTTCGTGCAGAGCACATTCAAGAAAGAGGTGAGCAGCCGCTACAATCTGATGGTGAACGCCAAGTATGCGCGCGACTATATGCGCTACCTCAACCCCGACACTACGCTACTCTATCTCGACAACAAATTCTGGCAAGACGAAATCTATATCTCCGTTGCCAATAAGTACGACATTATGAAGAACTGGGAGGCCGACCTCTCGGTGGACTACAAGTGGAACTACCTTAATTCCACCCTTGCAGATTTCGCCTATCCCAATCGCCACACCACCCTCGTGGCACTGGCAAGTGCCTACACCTACCAGCGATTCAAGGCACAGGCATCGGTGCTCTACACCATGGTCAACGACCGTGCCACCGCACGCAGCGCAGGCGAGGTGATGGCGCGCCACAGCGCATGGAAGCATGAGTTCACCCCGGCGGTGTTCTTCAGCTATCAGCCTATGGAGGAACGCGACTTCTTCTTGCGCGCCTTCTACAAGCGCATTTTCCGTATGCCCACGTTCAACGACCTCTACTATACCGACATCGGCAACGTATCGCTCAATCCTGAGTTTGTGGACCAGTATAATGTGGGCTTCCAGTGGCAGACCATTCGCCCCGACGGCTTCTACCGTGGTGTGCGCGTGACTGCCGATGCCTATTACAATTATGTGACCGACAAGATTATTGCCGTGCCAAAGGGCACTGGCATGTATCGCTGGATGATGATGAACATTGGCAAGGTGAAGATTCGTGGTATCGACCTCACGGCACGCACCACGCTCAATTTCCCATTCGATGTGATGATGGACATCAGCATGAACTACACCTATCAGAAGGCGCAGGACTATACCCACCCCGATGATTATGGCGATGGCGGATCGTACAAGGGGCAGATTGCCTACATTCCATGGCATAGCGGCAGCGCCACGGTGAATGCCGTGTGGCGTAAGTTCACGCTCAACTACAGTTTCATATATGTGGGCGAGCGCTACCACAACAGCAGCAACATTCCTGCCAACCACGAGCAACCGTGGTACACCCACGACATCAGCGCCAACTACGCCTTCCACCTCGGCAAGGTGAATATGAAGGTGACTGCCGAGGTCAACAACCTGCTCAACCAGCAATACGATGTGGTGCTCAACTACCCGATGCCTGGCCGCAATTATAAACTAATTCTTAAATTTGATTTCTAATGATGCGATATATCTATATACTACTGGCGGTGCTTGCTGTGGCTCTTTCGAGTTGCCGCAACGAGGATATTGTGTTCATTCCCGAAGAAGTGCCTACCACGCAGCCCGAATACACCGATGTTGACGGCTTCTATCTGCTGTGCGAGGGAAATATGGGTTCAAACAAGGCGACGCTCGACTGGTTCGATGCGCGAACCGGCATATACACTCGCAATATTTTCCCGAAAGCCAACCCTTACGAGGTGAAGGAAATGGGTGATGTGGGCAACGATTTGGGCATTTACGGCTCAAAACTGTATGTGGTGGTGAACGTGTCCAACAAGGTGCTTGTGCTCGATAAGCGCACAGCGAAGAAACTGGGGCAAATCGATATTCCCAACTGCCGATTTGTGAAATTTTACAAGGGCTACGCCTACATTACCAGTTATGCCGGTCCGGTTCAAATCGATCCCGACTATAAGCAAAAGGGATATGTAGCGAAAATCGACACTGCTACCATGAAAGAGGTGGACCGCTGCATTGTGGGCTTCCAGCCCGACCAACTCGACATTGTGAACGGCAAGATATATGTGGCAAACTCAGGCGGTTATATGTTTCCCAATTACGAAAACACCTTGTCGGTGATTGATGTGGCTACGTTTAAGGAAGAACGCCGCATTCCCATTGCCATCAATTTGGGCTTGTGTAAAGCCGACCGCCATGGCGTGCTGTGGGTGGTGTCGCGCGGCGACTATTATGAGGTGCCCAGCCGACTCTATGCCTACGACACCCGAAAAGACCGAATTGTGAAAACCTTTGATGTGCCTGTGAGCAGCTTTTGGCTCGATGGCGATTTGCTGTATGTGGTATCTACCCAGTGGAGCTACATTACGATGAGCAACGAGGTGACTTATGCCGTGATAGATGTGAACAAGATGGATGTGCTCACACGCAACTTTATCACCGACGGCACCGAAAAACAGATTAAGATACCCTACGGCATTGCCGTGAATCCTGCCACAAAGGATATATATGTGACCGATGCCAAAGATTATGTCACTCCTGGCCGTCTTTACTGCTTTGGTCAAGACGGCAAGAAAAAGTGGGATGTGCGCACAGGCGACATTCCGGGGCATTTTGTATTTTTAGGTAATAATTTAAATGAACAATAATATGAAGAAGAATTCTATTTTACTGGCGCTCTCTGCATTGATGAGCCTCTCTGCTGTGGCAGAGAACAAGCCTTTTCTCACGAAGGTGTACGACTTTCTGCCGGCTCCAGGGCAGTTTGTGAACTCAATTCCAGAGGCTAATGCTGGCGACACTAAAGAAGCCGTGCTGAAACGTGCGGAAGAAATGATTTGTGGGTATTATGACGTGGAAGACGGCGACTCCGCTATGGTGTACAAGCCCAGTATGATTAGCCTTGGTGCTTGCGGCGGCTATGTGGTGGTGGGCTTCGACCACCCCGTGGTGAATGTGAAAGGCGACTACGATTTCCAAATTTTCGGCAATGCCTTTCTCTCAGACCAGTATAGTTCAGGTGGGAGCAGCGAACCGGGCATAGTGATGGTGAGTTACGATGCCAATGGCAACGGACTGCCCGACGACCCATGGTATGAGCTGGCTGGCAGCGAATACAATTCGCCAAAAACTCAGCACAACTACACCATTACCTATTACAAACCCGATGAGAACAAGGTGAAAACACCCGACCCAAACAACAAGAGCATCATCGACAACACCTATATCCGCTGGACCAGCAACGATGTGAACCCCGACAGCATCAGCGGCTATGTGTATAAAAACTCGTTCCACGCTCAAAGTTACTGGCCACAGTGGGCAGAGGGCGAAACCATCACTTTCACTGGCTCGAAATTGTGCAACAATGCCACCGACGAAAGCGGCAAGGGCACTTACTGGGTGCAGTGGAACAAGGGTTGGGGATATGTGGACAACCGTCCCGACTACGACCCATACTCTCCACGCACCGACTTGGATCCGGCAGTGATGAACCGTGGCTTTAAGATTGATTGGGCAGTGGATGCCAACGGCGTGCCTGTTCATCTGCCAATGGTGCATTTTATTAAGGTGTATAACGCTGTGAACCAATATTGTGGATGGCTGGGCGAGACTTCCACCGAAGTGGCTGGCGGTATTGATTTCCACCCCAACCAGGCACTTCCAGAGGTGACCGCTGGCGACACCAATGGCGATGGCATCGTAGATGTTAGCGATGTGACATTGGTTATCAATTTCATTCTTGGTCAGAAGCAAGCAGGCTACAATCCTGTGGCTATAGATGTGAATGGCGACACCGTGGTGGATGTGACCGACGTTACAGCCCTTATCAATCTGATTTTGAAATAATCTCAAATCGGGCGTTAGGCTACGTGAGGATATATCACAAGCCCTAACGCCCGATTTTTGACATATATAGGAAATGATATACATGTTGTCCCGAAGAAGATGCGATGAAATTCCGTTAGGAATTTGATGTGTGTAGGCAGGTATGCAGAAAAGATGCAATGGAGCGAAGCGAAATGGAATCTTTTCGAAATGCCTGCAATAGATATGTCAATATTATGCATTCCAGCGGAATGCGACAACATCAAATAACGCTATAATGGCGAAATCGCATCCCGCTGGGATGCAAATTTGTTATGCTATATTTGCAGGCATTTCGCTTCGGTTATGCTCCATTTCGCTTCGCTCATTCCGCATAACCTTCGCTGCATACCTGCCTACGCACATCTAATCCCTACGGGATTTTTTCAATCATTACTAAATATAACGACTATTACTAAATATTATTTATCGCAATTCATACAATTATGAAAAAAACATTACTTTTTTGATGTCGGCTTTTGCTGCCACAGCAATGTCGGCAACCGATTATGTGCTGGATTTGAGCAAACCTGCTTATCCAGAAGTGATCAACTTCACCGCCAATGGCAATGCCCAAGTGTGGATCGACACCTACAATGAGAATGAGTATATTCTTGAGTTCTCTCCCTACATGTTCAGCCACCTCGCCAGCGGTTCAAGTTGGGATGGAACATACTGGGACGGCTTCACCATCGTGAAGTGCGGCGACAACGCTACGCAGACCAACTGGATTGCCAACCAGTGGGGAAACATGGCTGGTGGCGGTATCAACGCCAACGGCAAGGCCGACGCCTCTGTGCCTTACATGTTTGCTTACTGCCCAGATTTTGTGCCAAACATCTGCACAATGATGTACGACGACGAAAAGACCTATTATGTGAAGGGCATGTATGTGAATATCGCCGCTTACAGCTATTATGCTTGCAAGAACGGCGCATCGCCAGCCAACGCATTCACCAAAGAGGGCGATTCATTCAAGCTCACCGTATCGGGCAAGGACGCTGCCGACACTGAGAAATCATGCTCTATCGAGTTGGCAGGTTTCCACAACGGCAAATTCTCTGCGCTCACCGATTGGACTTGGTTCGACATGAGCACCCTCGGCAATGTGAAAGACCTCAACTTTGTGCTTTCAACCACCGACATGGGCACTTACGGAGCCAACACTCCATTCTATTTCGCTATCGATAAACTCACCGTTACCGATGTGCCACCAGTGCCAACCGCAGTCGATGATGTGACCGCCGCTAAGGTTGTGGCTTCGGTGAAGTATGTGAACCTCGCTGGCCAAGTGAGCGACAGCGCATTCGACGGTGTGAACGTGAAGATTACCACCTACACCGACGGCACCACCCGCTCCGAAAAGATGATGAAATAATCGGCATTCCATTTATGCTGCAAATAATCCCCGAAAACGTGTTAAGCGTTTTTGGGGATTATTTTGGGAAATGATATACAAGTTGTCCCGAAGAAGATGCGATGAAATTCCGTTAGGAATT
>ENA-UOJH01000368-UOJH01000368.1-human-gut-metagenome-genome-assembly--contig:-C148-NODE-368-length-44278-cov-9.656875_pt1 | contig 44278 bp, 39 predicted proteins | sample MGYA00242345_ERZ723892 | MGnify/ENA metagenome assembly ERZ723892 | reverse complement strand
TACCCGCCGCAGCCCCTTGAAACGAACGTTGCGGCGTTTGTGCCGGAGGTGTTGAGGGCCGTGCGACCAATGTGTTGGAAACGTTGGTATGACTGCGTTTCCTGCGCTTTTGCGGCTTTTCCGAGGACGAAAAAGAAAGCAGGATAAAGGGCTGGCGTCGGAACCGACGCTCTGCCCAATCACTTCTGCCCGCAGTGCGGGCAGTTGACGGGGGTTTTCGGGGTGTTTCAAAGTGGGGTCAAAATCGAAGGGGTGCTATCACTTCTGCGGTCGTCATCCCCGAAAGCCTACACCCACAAGAAAAAAGTAGGGGTCATGCCCCGGAAAGGAGCTCATTTTGAGCAGAAAAGAAAAATTTGCCCTCTACCTGACGCCAGAGAAAAAGGCACGCTTGGAGCGACGATATCAGGAGGATGGAAGCCGCAGCATCACCGGCTTTATTGAACGGGCGATTGATTTCTACCTGGACTATCTCAGTGCCAACGACGCCGGACTGTTTCTCCCAACCTCCATCCAGTCCTATCTGGACGGTCGGGTGGGACAGATGGAAAACAAAATGGCGTCGCTAGCCTACAAGCAGGCGGTGGAATTGGATATGCTCTCCGGGATCATCGCGGACAGCTTTCAGTTCAGCGAGGAAGACCTGCGCCGCCGTCGCGCGGAGAGCGTCCGAAATGTGAAGCAGACCAATGGCCGCATCTCGTTTGAAAAGCGGGTGCGGGAATCCTGGGAGGACGATGACGGATGGCAAGGCTGATCGTCAAAAGTCCCTACATCAAGTGCGGAGGCGGCAACTCGGCAGGCGGCTACATGAGATACATCGCCACCCGTGAGCGGGTAGAGTTGATTCAGGATGACCGCCCTCCCACTCGAAAACAGGAACAGCTCATCGCAAAACTGGTGAAGGATTTTCCTGACGCAAGGGAGCTGGATGAGTATGCTGACTACCAGGAGCATCCCACCAAGGCTAACGCTTCGACATTCATCTCTCAAGCGTTGGAGGAAAACTGGAGTGACGTTCAGAAATCGGATGGCTACATGAAGTACATTGCAATGCGGCCGAGAGCGGAACGGCTGGGCTCCCATGGCCTCTTCGGTGACAAAGATGGCGTGGAGCTGGACAGGGCCATGGCGGAGCTAGAGAACTACACGGGAAATGTGTGGACACACATCATCTCCCTGAAGCGGGAGGATGCGGAGCGGCTGGGCTACGACAATGCCGGGGCGTGGAGGACTCTCCTCCGCGCTCACCGCAACGATATCGCTGCCGCTATGAACATCCCACCCCAGGACTTTCGCTGGTATGCTGCCTTCCATGACGAAGGCGACCATCCCCATGTGCATATGATGGCATGGTCTGCAAAACCCGGTCAGGCGTATCTGTCTCAGGATGGCATCCGGCAAATCAAATCCAAGCTCACCAACGAAATCTTCCAACAGGATATGCTGCACCTCTACGAACAGAAAACTGTTTCCCGTGACCAGCTGGTACGGGAAGCGCGGCAGGCCATGCGGGAGCTGGTCCAGCAGATGCGAACCAGGATCTGCGACCATCCGGAGGCGGAGCGGCTCATGCAGGAGCTGGCCCTCCAACTGGAAACGGTCAAGGGGAAGAAGTCCTACGGCTATCTTCCCAAGAAGCAAAAAGCGTTGGTAGATGAGATTGTGGACCAGATGGAGCAGCTCCCGACCGTGGCTGAGTGCTATGAAAAGTGGTGGGAGCTGCAAAGTCAGGTGGAAGATTTCTACTCTGAGAAAGAGCGCCGTCGCCCGCCGCTGTCACAGCAAAAAGAGTTCCGACAAATCAAAAACGCGGTCATCCAGGAGGCGGAGACCATCCGCCTGGGGGAAATCACCTTCGAGGATGATACCCTGGACCATAGCGATGAGGTGGGCAAAGATGAAAATGTGTCCTGGGACTTCTGGACACTGCGTATGGACGTTCAAGATGAATACTCATCGCTGGCGGAGCGGGATGACGCCGTGGAAAGTATGCGGGAACTTGCGGAGAACGGCGATGTCCATGCGCAGTATTTCATGGGGAAGCTGTATCTGGATGGCAGCCTTGTGATACCGGACAGCGAAGCGGCCATGAACTGGCTTCACAAGGCATCCACCGTCGGTTACGCTCCCGCCCAGTATGCTCTGGGAAAGCTGCTGCTATCTGATGATGTCAGTGTCCACGATTCTGAAGCTGGCATCCAGTGGTTGGAACACGCCGCCCACAACGGAAACCACTATGCATCCTACCGTCTGGGCAAAGAATATCTGAAGGGAGACTCGGTAAGAAAAGATACCCGTAAAGCCATGGCGCACATCTACTCCTCTGCCCAGGCTGGAAATCCCCATGCACAGTATCTGTTGGGAAAGCTACTGCTCCAAGGTAAGGTGATTGAGCAGGACAAGGAGGAGGGCATCCAATGGTTGACTCTGGCGGCAGAGCAGGGACACAGCTACGCGCAATGCCTTCTGGAAAGGCAAAGTGCTTCGACAGCGCCGGAGGTGTTCCTTGCGGTGACAAGGCTGCTCCACCACATGGCGAATATCTTTCAGGACAACTCCCTGCCGCAAAGCGGCACGGGACTCATCCACGCCGACCGTAAACTCCGCGAACAACTGCGGGAGAAACGCCTCACCCACGGCCACAAGGTGGATGACCATGAGGAACAGCAATACGGCGGCTGGAACATGACCATGAAATGACCGCAGCTCCTGCGGGCACTCCCCTCCACCAGATGGTGGGGAAATAAATCAACAAGACGAAGGATAACAAATAAAAGCCCCCCTCCGCTGTGGAGGGGAGAAAGGATACCAAATGAAAAAAGTGACGTTCAAATCCTACGAGGAACTTCCGCTGACGCTCTCCGTGCCTGAGATGGCAGCCGCATTAGGCATCTCCCGCGCCGGAGCTTACGAACTGGCCCGCACCGAGGGCTTCCCCGCACTGAAAATCGGCACCCGCATCGTAATCCCCAAGGACAAGCTCAAAGAATGGGTAGATAAGAACGTTGAGGGAAAGTGATGTTTTTGCGTCTGCCGTTGAACGCTGAAACTCTCGCCCGGAGGTAATACCTACATTTTATCACAGACCACTTTCGCAAAAATCGTATAGCTTTTGTCCTCTGGCTGTGGTATTGCTTTGTGTTACAAAACGGAAAGGAGCATCGACATGAAGCACGACAAGAAAAATATCACAGCCATGGTGACGGGCATGGTTATCGGCGCAGCTCTGGCGAGCGAAGCTGCCGCAGGAATCGTAGCAGAACCTACTTGGCAGAAGATCTATGTGGATGGCCGGCAAGTCTCCATGACCGCCTATAACATTGCAGGGAACAATTATGTGCGGCTCAGGGATATCGGCCAGCAGGTAGACTTCAATGTATACTGGTCTGACGGCGTGCAAATTGACACAGACGCGCCGTATACCGGAATTGCCCCGGTGCAGGAAATAAGTTCCCAGCCGACAGATATGGAGATTTGGGAGGAAATGATCCGGCGCATCAACGAGGTACGGAAGAAGCACGGCGTTCCAGAACTGGCGGTGGATCAGTCCCTCATGGATGCGGCGCAGGAATGCTCCGCCTACTTGTACACCCGCCATAATAACCAAACGGAATGTGAGACTGTGGCAGCATCCGGGTATCCTTACGGCTTCGGCTCCAACCTGACAGCGTTCACTGTCATGGACCCAGAAAGGATTCCTCAAAAGGCTGTGGCAAACTGGGAGAACTCCCCCGGCCATCTGGCGACGATGATTGACCCTAATGGTGATGCCGTCGGCGTCGGCGTTACAATCGCCAACGGCAAAGCCTTCTGCTATATGTTCGCGGGGGACCCAACGGCGCACAATCCCTACGCATGAGTGTGGCGATGATCCCAAATGAGCCGCATCCGAATCCGGATGCGGCTCACTCTGTCGGTAGCGCAAGTTCATGCGCCACCTCAAAATTTGCGTCGCAAAACAAAGAAAGCCTGTCCGCAATTGATAACTTTCTGAAAATTGTAGTCTGTTGGGGATAGCTATTCAGCAGAGGTTGCGGTATTGTGTGTCGCTGACAGGAGGTGGCACACAATGCATGATTATATGAAAGCCCTCTACCACAGGTTCGAGGCTCCATCCAGAAGGGCGGAAAATCTGGATAGGAAAATCAAGAGAACGCACAATCAGCTCACCCGCTTACTGGATAAACCAGGGCGGAAACTGCTCCTACGGATAGCGGACATGGAAGATGAACTGCGGGATGAAGCCTGTCTGAACAGCTTCATATCCGGCTACCGTCTGGCACAGGGCATTCAGCAGGAGCTGCTGGCAGACCAGCCGCCATACAGCTTCGAGGCAGAAGATGAACGGCAGACTTGTGAAAGTTGGGAAAGGAGAGATACGGAATAATGGCAAAAAAACGCGCCAACGGCGAAGGCAATATTCGTAAGCGAAAAGATGGCCGGTGGGAGGCTCGCTACACGGCAGGACACGATCCTAAAACCGGCAAGCGGATCATCAAAAACGTGCTGGGCAAAACGCAAGCTGAGGTCCGTGAAAAACTGAAACGTGCGCTGGAGGAAACAAACGGTATGGATGTGGCTCGTGCCGATGATTTCACAGTGGCTACCTGGCTCAAAACCTGGTATGACCTCTATGCCAAGCCCAATGTGCGGGTAGCCACAGCAGACCGCTACGATTTGATGATCAACACCTACACGATCCCCCGCATCGGAAACATCAAGCTGACCAAGCTGGCTTCCCGTGACCTCCAAAAGCTCTACAAGGACCTGATGGAAAAGGGCCGAGAGCGGAAAACCAAAACCGGTGCTCAGGGATTGAGCAGTACCACGGTGCGGAGCGTTCATCTCATGCTCCACTGCGCCTTTGAGCGGGCTGTCAAAGAACGACTCATTCCCCGTAATCCAACGGATGATTGTATCGCCCCCAAGGTTCGTAAATTCGAGATGAAAATTCTGGAGCCGGAGCACATGAAAGCATACCTCGACGCTGCCAACGTCAGAGGGCTTCTGCCCATGTTCTATCTGGAGCTGGTCAGCGGCCTGCGCAAAGGAGAACTGGTAGCACTGCTATGGTCCGACCTGGATATTAAAAACCGCACCATCTCAGTCAGCAAGCAGTACATCAAGAATCCAAACGGAGAACTCACCCTATCCCGTCCCAAGACGGAGACTTCCGTCCGAAAAGTCTCCATCCCTCAGATGGCGGTAGACCTGCTGATTCAGGAACATGAAAAGCACCCAAGAAATCCCTATATGTTCCCCTCCCCTATTACTGGCGAAATGTACTACCCGGATTCCGTGGTCAACCTTCACAAGAAGATTCTGAAAGACGCAGGGCTGGAACACATCAGATTTCATGACCTCCGCCATACCTTCGCAACCCTGGCACTGCAAAACGGCGTGGATATCAAGACAGTGTCCAGTATGTTGGGCCACTACGACGCCGGATTCACCCTTCGCACCTACACCCACGCCACCAGACAGAAGCAGGACGAAGCAGCGGAAACCATGGGCAACTTCATGGAGCAGGTCATGTGAGCACAAAAGAGCAAAAAGTACAGGGCAGGAAGACGAAACTTCCTGCCCTGTACTCTCAGGACTCTCCCGCTTACTTCATTGTGTTGCTAATATGATGCTTTTTGTTAAGGTTGTAAAATCCTAAACAATAACCTCATTGGACAGAAAGTTTGGTTAATCCGCGTTTATACTTTGACTCAGTCGAACTCTCCAATTTAGAAACTTTCCGTTCCAAATCATCTGTAAGCATTTTCAAATTAACACGATGGATATAATCTGACTTTAATTCAATTTCAATCTGATAGTCATATGCTTTGTGTCCTGAATCATCCTGATATGTAACGTGGTCAAATGCCATCTCAAATTTTGCTTCTGATTTTTTGGCCAAAATATTTATTATTTCTCGTTTATTAATGATAGTAAGCGTATTTTTCAATTCTGAAGTTTTATCTTTGAGTGAGGGAACATGTTTAACAATAAAAGCCTCTTCTCCTGACAAAGAATTACTTGAAATGGGATGACAGAATTCGAAACGCTCGTTTTGTCCATTATCTTTAATTTGGACAGGAGTAGGGCATTTAATAGTTATCTCATAGTTGCAATCCTTGTGACGAATCCGAAGGGTAGATTTTGCAGACTCGACAAGTTTGTCAGGCGTATCATAATAACTGTCAACCTGTTCAAAAGCAGGGGATTTATCAAAGCTGTAGACATCATCTCTTGTTTTTAAATAGGCTAACACATCTTGAAAAACCGCTTCATCGCTAAAATGATACTTTTTTTCAATTTCAATTGTATTTCGAATGTCATAATTATGAATCAATTCGTCCAACGCTTTCTGAAACTCAGTCATATTACTAAGCGGAAGTGTTTCTAAGATTCTTCGATTAATCCATACCCGTTCATTGTCAGAAAGGAAAACTGCCTCATCTGCAGCGTCATCTCTTAGTTGAACAATTTTTGATTGTTGAGATATATCTACTAAAAATCCAGCAGCTGTTTGGATCCAAATATTTTCTTTTTGGGGTTTATATGCAGAAAAAACAAACCGCTTTTCAATCCAAAATGGACTTTCAGCTAAAGAATCTTCAGTAACTAGCGTATAATTGTGTTTTTTTAGCAACTTGCAAAAATCTTCCTTAAATCGGTGATATGCAGTACTGGTGTTATCCAGGGCATTTAACTTAAGCAGCTTTTGGCGGTTTAAAATTGTCAAGCAGTAATCCGAAAGTTCCACATCTGGGGACTCGCTCCATGATTGAAATGCACACCAGAAAGTCGAATCGTCTATGCGAATATAATCTTCTACTTGGAGATTATGGCTGGAAAAAAGCGTGTCAAGGGCAGGAGGACAATTAGGCAACTTATTCTCTTCATGAAGCTTTTGTGCTCTTGAAAAAATCTTCTGGATAATTTGCTCCATCTGTACCTTCATATCATGGTAGTATACAACGCTTTGCATATGATAACGAGCCAACAAATAATCCTCAATATCACCTATATATTTTTCAGGAACACAGACGTAGTACTGATTATCATAAACAGTTAAGCTTAGAGCAGAAATAATCCTTTGAATGTCAATCTTTCCGAAAGAAACTCCACAATTATATGCATCACGGACTAAATAGTCTAACCGATCAGCATCTAATTGGTTGCTTATCAGAGAAGAAAGGACCGAAAAAATATCTATTTTTTCAATAATATAGTTTTCTTCACTGGACTTTACTCTGCGTTGCTTTTCAATTAATTCGGAAACTTTTTCAGCGGTCCCCTTGCCGAATGTCTCTTCAATCTGTTTGTAAATAGTTCCGGAATGACAAGTAATAATTCTTGAAGTCCATGTCTCATGGCTTACTTGGGCGGCACCTTTGGGATGAATGTCTTCGAAAGCATGTGAAAACGGACCGTGTCCAATATCGTGCAGAAGCGCCGCCAGTAAGGCGATATCTTTGTCCTGCTTGGAAACTTCAATGCCCATTTTCCCGAAAATAGAATCAAAATGCGCAATGATTTGTTTCATAACATAAAAACAACCAAGGCTATGGGAGAAGCGTGTGTGATCTGCACTAGGAAAAACTATATTAGCAACAGAAAGCTGCTTAATTCTTCTCATGCGTTGAAACTCAGGAGTATCAATAATTTTCAAAAATTTATCTTCTACAAATATATCTCCATGAACTGCATCGCGTATAATTTTCCCTTTCGGAATTCCATGCATATATACATTATTAGTCATAACAAATTGCTCCTACGTAATTTTAAAAATGTTTATACATATTCGGGCATGGTTAACAATGTGAATGTCCTGGCAGCATATTGATCAGTCATCCCTGCAATATGGTCACTGATAGCTCTAACAAAAGCCGGGTCTTGTTGCAAGCGAAAATCATCCAGGGAAAGACGGTCAAAAATAATCTCCGCTTGTTTACAGTATTTACTCAATGCATAGTCTGGAAGCTGTTTTGGATGAAGATAAAATGCCTCAAATAAAGACGAGATGATATTTTTTGATTTTGAATCAGATATTGTAATCTGTTCTGAACAAACAATAAGTCTTTTTATAAAACTCAACAATTCCAACACTGCTTTTTCAATATCAGGAGAAAACGAAATGCAAAGTTCCTTAAAGCCTCCTTTATTGGCATCCGGAATTCCGCATTTTTTTGTATATAAACTAATACGCTTCTGAGATTCAATACAGACATCTTCGATTAAAAAACCAACCAAGTTTTTAATTATTAGATTGCGAGTATCATATGTAGGCGTCACTGTTGAGCGAGGAATGAAGATATCGTATTTTTTAATGACTTGAAGGACAAGCGGATAATTTTGAATATCGCTAAAGCTGATAATCTTACTCCGAACACCGTCTTCTAAATCATGAGTACATTGTGCAATTTCATCTGAGATGGCAACGACTTGTCCTTCAAGAGTAAAGGAAGGTGCACTTAAATCGATATTAGAAAAATCAAGCTCCGGGTAGTGCAAGAAGCCTTCCCCAGCATAGGCCGTCTTAGTATGCTTCAGAATTCCCTCGCGAGTAGCTAACGTCAAATTAATACCAGCATAATCCTCACAACGTGTTTCTAACTGATCAACAACTTTTAAAGATTGAAAATTATGTTTAAACCGTCCACCTGTCGCAGGAATATTTGTATTAAGTCCGTTGTGTAAAATGCCATCGAGCGTGCGCTCGCCAATGTGTCCGAATGGGGTGTGTCCAAGATCGTGTCCTAATGCAATCGCCTCAATTAGCTCGTCATTAAGCCCAAGAACTTTTCCAATTGACCGCGAAATCTGAGCCACTTCTAAAGTATGAGTCAATCTGTTACGGTAATGATCTCCCATGTTCGCATTAAATATTTGGGTTTTATGCATCATTCGTCGGAAAGATCTAGAATGCATAATTCTGTCTCTATCTCGCTGAAAAGGCTCACGTCTGCATATGCCAATCTCTTCGTATTCTGGAAATCGCCGAGCAGATAAAAAAACATCCGTGTTTTTTGTTGCGTAATTTTCCATAAATCCTCACAAACACCAGCAAAAATTCTGAAGTTAAAATATATTATCGCACTGCCAACCTCAAAATGCAATAATAAACAGCCTTTAAACAGAAAGCAACCCTATGCTCCGCTATCAAATCATAGTGTTACAGTAGATAGAAATATTTTACTATAAAATGCTGAGGGCGATATTCTATTCCTACAAGCCGTATATATGAATCAGAAAAATGTCCATTGGATATTAAATCCTCACGGCAGCCCTACGCCATCAACTTCAAAAAAAGAGGCTTCCATTTGTAAGGTCTTTCCATTGCACAGATAACGGGAGAACTACTGATTCAAGAATACAACCACCATACTAGCACTCAAGAATGACATAAACTTCAAGACAGTATTATAAACTGTGCTACCATGAGGCCGGATTCACCCTCCGCACTTACACCCACGCCACCAGGCAGAAGCAGGACGAAGTAGCGGAAACTATGGGCAACTTCATGGAGCAGGTCAAGTGAGCACAAAAGAGCAAAAAATACATGGCAGGAAGGCGAAACTTCCTGTCCTGTGCTTTCTAAACCTTTCCGCACATTCGTTGTGTGGGTCACGGTGTGGGTCAGGCAGTTGACCCACATTTTGACCCACACCATTTCCGGCGTTTTTGCAACAAAAAAGCATCGAAAGCCGAAGTTTTCGATGCTTTTTGGAGCTGCTGGGCAGATTCGAACTGCCGACCTCATCCTTACCAAAGCACCAATCTAATATCACATAAGCCGTTATAGATGCATTTTAACAGCTTCCGTGCCCCAGAGCGCACTTTTTTCAATGCTCTCTATTGCACCAAGCGCACAGAGCTTCATCAACTGTTCTGTTGTGTTTCCTAATTCGTTTAGCAGGGTTTTTAGCATCTAAATACTTCTAAACATTCCTTTAGCACAGGATGAGATTCTTTCCATCTGTCAAAAATAACAGGAGATTTTATATGAAAAACTACCAGCTTGAACTCAGGCAGATTGTAGATTTTCCTCGCTGCCGAATCTATCGAGAATTCGTACAGGACCTACTCGCAGACCGGAGCATTCGCACAGGCGGATGCTCCGGTCTTTTTTATTTTGTAGTTCTTTGCTCCTATGCCAACTTCAGATCCTCGTATCGGCGCATAGACGGGATCTCATACACTGTCTATCCAGGAGAATGGGTTTGCTCCATCGCCGACGTCACAGAATGGTTCCGTGTGCGCTTTCACTATCAGGCATTTGCAATCCTAAAATCCTTGCAGGACCGACAGCTCATTACATTTACCCGCCTTGGCCGTGGGCATATTGTAAAGTTCTCCATTACGGACTGGAGACGCAATAACACTGCGCTCGATTATAACTGCCCATGCCAAAAAGACTCCGGCTTTTTCTTCATCCCTATTTCAACAGCAACGGAGTTGATTTCTGCGGGACGCGCATCCGAGATGGATGTCATTCTGGATCTTTGGATTTCTGCAATTTATAAGGATCAGCAAGTACGCGGCTCTGAGATCGGGCCAGTCGCGTATTTCAGGAACGGCACCGGGAGTCCGCTCGTCAATTACAGTGAATTATCTAAGCGTTGGGGTATCTCCCGCTCGAGCGTGGGTCGGCTACTTAAAAAGCTGGCTGATCTTGATTATCTTTCACTGCTGACTTTTCCAGGCCGCAGCGGAACGGTAATTTACCTAAAGAATTATCTCTCAACCATGTTCCAAATTTCAGACGTTATGATAGACAAGGAGGAGGTTGCTATGTGTCTGAACCTTCACGTATCTGTGCCGGATACCATTCCGCCAGAGTCCGGTCCAATTTCTGATGAGCAGATTTGCGTTTCAACAGAGCTTCCCAGCGTTTCAAAATCTCACATGCTGTATTTCGTCCGGAAAGTGCTGCAAACCCTTGAAGCGCAAGGCATTTCCTGCCTTTCGTGCCCAAAACCCAAATATATGTTATATCCATTATCCGACGACTGCACGGTAGGAATAGAGAAAGGCACTATCTCAGCGGGCCTGGTGATCTGCTGCAGTACCGGCAGTCCGTTGTATCGATTCGAAATGACCATCACCCCAAATGTTGAAGAGGAAGGAGCGTGCAGCAATGGCAAGAAAGATACCTGAAAAGCGTCCGGAGGAGGATAATCGTTATCACGACACTTGGAAGCTACTCAAGAAGTACCGAGATGTAACATGGAGTCTGGAAGTTTCTGTTCGACAAGCAAAAAATCAGTTTCGCATCGACTACGATTGCAGCATTGAAGATTTTTTAGACTCTATTTATATGGCTGGGGCAGATCTGGGTGGAACCATCATCGAAGATCACGCCAAGTGTATTGAGCGTAGCTACAAAATGCTGACGCTGCTTGAAAACGCCGTCAATCTTCTTCGTACCCGTCACAAAAACGGAGAGGTCTACTACTGGATCCTGTATTACTCATTCTTGTCTCCGCAAAAGCTAAAAAATGTCGATGAGATCATCGAAGTGCTCCGTCCCCATATCCGAGATATTAGTTCCAGCACGTATTACCGTCTACGGAAAGAGGCTGTAACAGCGCTGAGTTCTGTGCTCTGGGGTTTTTCCTCACAAGACACTCTACACTCTTTAGACGCTTTCTTCCCAGTCGGCATTTACCCCACCTGTTATAAAAATGAGGAGAACGCTATTAAGCATCCTCCTCATTTTTAACAGACGGGCATTACATTTTCATCTTCTGCGTCAATTTTCTCTATAAGCTCATCTCTATATTTACCAGCTTCTTCATAAGTCTCGAATGATTTAACCGTCTCCCAGGAAACTGCATATCGTCCAAAGTTAATAATTACATCTTCCGCAGTGTCCCCATTATGTATCCAAAACACAATATCAGGCGTACCATCGCGTTCAAAATTCCAGTCATCTGGAGCAAACTTCAGATTGAACGCCACCTTAGAAACAGGGTTAAATCCATACAATTCATACATAGCGGACAGTTTCTCACTATCATAGTTATCAAGCTTACGCCCACCATGTTCAATTGCAAGCGGTAGTAATGTCTTTAGTACCCCTCGTTTCTCGCCACCATTAAAAATGGATACAATGTTACCATCTGGCGTGATGGCAACACCTGCCGAGCCATCAGTCGTCAAAAAAAGATGTTGCATTTGACTATAATCTTCAACACTGTGCCGAGTGACAAACGCTCCATGCTCATTTGAAATTTTTGCCCGACCAATAGCGTCATGGAATTCTTCCGGAGACGCCTCTCGAATTTCAAAATATTGAATATTTCGTTCTTTAAAAGCTCTTTTTAACTCATCGCTTATTGTAAAATTGCCCATGCAACATCCTCCGGTTTACGGTTCCTCTGTAGTGAGTTTAAAATAGTCTCTTGGCATAAAAGGGACACTTCTTGATTTGTCGCTCCCATCTTTCGCATTTCATGAACTACTGATGTTCGATACGCATCTATTCTTTCGGGGGAGATATTAGGCGCAGATGTGTTAGCAGATAAAAAATATTTTTTCATAATACAATTCCTTTCTCAAGGATACGCACGGGGCAGTTTGCAAAAAGATGAAAATGGTATTGACAAATCTTTTTTCACGCTCATCATATACCATAGGGTTCAAAAATGTCAACTAATTTTCAAATATTTCTCTTGACATTTTGCAAATTGCGAGTATAATACGCCGGTTTGTGCAGTGTCCTCATCTCATATATTACAATCACAGCTTATTCCAAGTCTCGCCTTTTGTTGTATACTGTTTGAGCCATCGCAGTGCCAGTAGCCTGTACCGGTGATTCATGTTAACGGCACCAGCTTCCCCTTATCCTTTTTAGCGGCAAATTGGGAGATAATTGGGAGTGTTTTGCTATTGAATGCAAAATCCCCATATGTTAGACTAAGTATGCTCAAAACTATAAACAAACCAAAAGCAGCCGCAGGAGGACGCCATTTTTGATGTGCGTCTTTTTTTCTGCCTTTCTGCGGTCAATGAAACAGCATCCGGCTTTCGCTGGGTGCTGTTTCCTGCTTTTGGGCAACACAAGGAGGTAATGCTTTTGAAGCACAAGTGTCCGTCTCCCCGTATTGGGAAAAAGCCGCGTGGCAATATCGGCCGTTGGCTGTATGCAGCGTTTCTGACCGCCACGCTATCCGCGTCTCTCTGTCAGTCGGCCTCTGCCGCAACCGTGTGGGAGAAGGCCAATGAGATCATGCGGGATGTCTATACGCAGATCCTCGGCATCTCCACGATTGCAGCCATCGTTACGGCCGCAGTCGCACTGCTGATGATGAATTTCTCCCGCAGCGGCCGAACCGTCGATGAAAGCCGGGCATGGCTCAAGCGAATCATTATCACTTGGGCCGTGCTGAATGGCCTTGGCTTCATTATGAGCTATGTTACGCCCTTCTTCAGCGGCGGGCAGTGGACCGCCCCGTAAAAGCCATGGGAATTTTAGACGGTATTGTAGAGTGGATCGCGGAGCAGATCATGTACGGTCTGGATATGATCAACACCTCTGTTTTGGGGGCATTGGGCTGTGACATGAACACATTTCTGCGATATTTTCCCGCAGCGGAAACCATGTATAGCCTTCTGGTGGCACTTGCCATCGGGCTGATCCTGTTGGGCTGGGTCTGGAATCTGTTCAAGAACTACGGACTGGGCTTGGGAATTGAAGCTGAAGATCCGGTCAAACTGACCGCCAAGGCGATTCTGTTCATTGTGCTTGCGTACTATGCAGATGAAATCGTAAACATTGCGCTGACGATAGGCGGAACGCCTTATGCGTGGATACTGTCCTCAGAGCTTCCTTCTTTGGACTTTGCCAGCTTCAATTCTGTTCTGCTGACCATCATCGGCGTCTGTGCCAACGGCGGCGTTGCGCTGATCGTTCTGATTCTGACACTGATTCTTGCGTGGAACTACATTAAGCTGCTGTTTGAAGCGGCAGAACGGTATGTACTGCTGGGCGTCCTGGTCTATACCGCACCGGTAGCCTTTGCCATGGGCGCATCGCAATCCACCGCAAATATTTTTAAGAGCTGGTGCCGGATGTTCGGCGGGCAGATATTCCTGCTGCTGATGAACGCATGGTGTCTTCGGCTGTTTATCACGATGGTCGGCACATTTATTTCAAATCCACTTTCCTTATAGGAGGTCATTACCACGAAGAAATATCATAGAATCATTCCGCTGCTGGGCACCGTTCTTTTGCTTGCGCTCACCTTGGCGGTACCTGCGTTTGCTCTGGAGGAAAGCGATGTTGAAGCCGCAGTCAGCAGTTCCAGCCGCGAGGCCGTGACGGGGAATGTCCTGGTCTGGTTTCTCTGCGCGGTTGGCTTTCTCAAAGTCTCGCAGAAAATCGACAGCTTCATGGCAAGCATCGGCGTCAACGTGGGGCATACCGGCGGTTCCATGCTGGGTGAGGCGATGGTGGCATTCAAGGGTGTCTCCCTCGCTGCCGGCATGGCTGGAAAAGTTGTCGGGAACTTTGCCGACAGAGCCTCCAGCCGCGCAGGCGGCGCCGCATCCGGATCTTCCGGCTTTCTGCAAGGCGGTCTGGCCGGCGTTGTCAGTCGGAAAATCACCAATGACGCCGTAAGAACTGCGACGCAAACAACACAGAAAGCGTCTTCCTCCACCATGTCCGCCGCGCATCAGGCCACGGAGCGTACTGTAAATGCCGAGCGGCAGGCAGCAAGCGTTGTTCATCAGGCAAAGCAGACGCGCAGCGAAAGCGCTTCTCAAAAGTCACAGACGGGCGTGACCCATCAGCAAGTCGCTTCCAGTACCCGAACCGCCTCGGTTTCCTCACTCCGCAGGGAGTCACAGCATTCCGTTGGCCTCGGCGGGCGTATTTTTACCAATTCCATGCTGGAGGGCGGGCGTTTTGCCAACGATGTGATCGGTATGGTCGCAGCCGGAGACCTGCACTCCACCGGCTCCATCACCGGAGAGTTTGCGTCACAGGCGTTGTCCTCCTACATGGGCATTACCGCTCAGGGAGACGCCGCACCGCAAATATCCTATTCTAACATTGAGATCGGCGGCGGGCGCATCACCGGCACAGAGTATTCTCCGGAGCATCCGGAGGGCATTTCCTTTGGAATGTACCATACCGGGCAATATGCCGCGCCGGACGGTGAACACCAGAAAGTCTTCTCTGCCGATGGCGTCCAATGGTACAAGCAGTATGCTGTTGATACTGTAATCAAGAAGCCATTTACCGCACCGGACGGCGAAATCGACTATCATAAGGAGATCGTCAAGAAGATGCCCAATCCGCCGAAGCGGAAAGACCGGATGTAAGGGAGGCTGTCTATGAAACCGGAAGAATTTGAGGTTTATGTGATTCCTCCCAACTTTATGGAGGGCGGCACACTCTTCGGCGGGCTTTTGAAAACCCGCAATACGATTGAGGCGGTCATCCTTGGCCTCGCGGTTGGTGTGCCGGTTTTGCACCTTCCGTTTTCCCTCACCGTCCGCGTTGTGATTTTATGCCTGACAGCTCTTCCACTGGTGCTTCTCGCTTTGATTGGCGTATCCGGCATGAGCCTGTCCGCTTTTATCCGCCTGTTCTTTTGCTTTCTGCACAACCGCAGAATCCTTTCACGCGATGGGACGCAGGGCGGCAAAAATGGAAAAACGCTGCTGCCCAGCTGGGCGCAGCAGCAGAAAAGCGACTGCGAAGCAGAAGATCCTCCGCTCCCCAAAAGCCGCAGCCGATTTTCTGTTGATCTGAAGCAGCGCAGCGTGACGCAGTTCAAGACCTTCTTGCAGGAGGAAGAAGCCGTTCAGCCGCTCAATGCCCTGGCGGACTATATCCCTATCGAGAAGATTGAGCACGGCGTCATTTATACAAGAGATCACCGCTATGTCAAGGTTGTAGAGGTGGTTCCCGTCAACTTCCTGCTGCGCAGCGCGAGAGAGCAGCGCAGCATCATTTACTCCTTCATTTCCTATCTGAAAATTGCCCCGGTCAAGGTGCAATTCAAGGCATTGACAAAACGTGCGGACATTAACCGGCATCTGGATACCGTCCGCAGGGAGCTGGAGCATGAGCAGGATCCGCGCTGCCGTGTCCTGCAGGAAGACTACCTGAAGCTCATTCGGCAGCTTGGCTCCCGTGAGGCAATCACAAGGCGCTTTTTTCTCGTTTTCGAGTATGAGCCGCTGCCCGGAACCAAACGCGGCCATGAGGAAGAGGATGCAATCGCTTCCCTGCAAACAGCCGCACGCACGGCGGCAAATTATCTGCGGCAGTGCGGCAACGAGGTCATTTCCCCTGAGAACGAGGATGACGCCACGGCGGAGATTCTTTATAACATTCTCTGCCGCAGGGCCAGCAGTGAGCCATTCTACCAACGGGTGAAGTCCGTTCTGGCGGACTACATGGCCTCCGGACGGGACATCAACGCAATTCCCGTCAATGAATTCTATGCCCCTGACAGCATCGACCTTACCCATGGAAACTACCTCTGTGTAGATGGGCTGTATTATGCCTATCTTCTTGTCCCATCAGATGGTTATAAAGCGCGCGTTCCCGCCGGTTGGCTCAGCCTTTTGGTCAACGCCGGCGACGGGATCGATCTGGACGTCTTTCTCGCGCGGCAACCAAAGGACCGCATGGTCAGAAAGCTGGGGCAGCAGCTCCGTATCAACCGCAGCAAAATTAAGGAAACCAGCGACACCAATACAGATTTTGACGACCTCGACGGTGCGATCCGCAGCGGCTATTTTCTAAAAGACGGCCTTTCCAACAATGAGGATTTTTATTATCTGAACTTGCTTATCACCGTCACAGCCGGCAGCGTGGACGACCTTGAATGGAAGGTCGCGGAAATGAAAAAACTCCTGCTTTCGCAGGACATGGATGTACAGACCTGTTCCTTTTGTCAGGAGCAGGCTTTTTTATCCTCTCTTCCTCTGGTTTCTCTGGAGCGCCAGCTCTATGAGCGGTCTAAGCGGAATGTTCTGACAACGGGAGCCGCCAGCTGCTATCCATTCACCAGCTATGAGATGTGCGATGACAACGGTATTCTTCTCGGCGTCAATAAACACAACAATTCTCTCATCATCGTGGACATCTTCGATTCCCGCGTCTACAAGAATGCCAATATTGCCATTCTCGGAACCAGCGGAGCCGGAAAAACCTTTACGCTTCAGCTGATGGCTCTGCGCATGCGCCGCAAGGGAATTCAGGTCTTTATCATCGCGCCGCTCAAAGGGCATGAGTTTCACCGGGCCTGTTCCAACATCGGCGGTCAGTTCATTTCCATATCTCCGGCTTCTCAAAACTGCATCAACATCATGGAGATCCGCAAGGCAGATAAGTCCGTGGACGATCTGCTGGATGGCCCCGGCGCGGAAAAATCTCTGCTGGCGGCCAAAATTCAGCGGCTGCACACATTTTTCAGTCTCTTAATTCCGGACATGTCCCACGAGGAGCGGCAGCTTCTGGATGATGCCATGATCTGCACCTACGGGGTCAAGGGCATCACACATGACAATGCTTCTCTGGAACGGCCGAAAAATCCAGGGTGCTATAAAGAAATGCCGACCCTGGGCGACCTATATGAAATTCTCGCCGCCTCTCCGGAGACAAAGCGCCTTGCCAACATCCTGAATCGGCTGGTCAACGGCTCTGCCCGCTCTTTCAATCAGCAAACCAATGTGGCGCTGGACAACAAGTACATCGTCCTTGATATTTCTGAGCTGACCGGAGATCTGCTGACGGTGGGAATGTTCGTTGCCCTCGATTTCGTATGGGACAAGGCCAAAGAGAACCGCACGGCGGAAAAAGCCATCTTCGTGGACGAGTGCTGGCAGCTCATCGGCGCCAGCAGCAACCGGCAGGCCGCCGAATCCGTTCTGGAGCTTGCCAAGACGATCCGCGGCTATGGCGGCAGTCTTGTCTGCGCCACACAGGACCTCAATGACTTTTTTGCGCTGGACGACGGTAAATATGGCAAGGGCATCATCAACAACAGCAAAACGAAGATCTTGCTGAATCTGGAGGAGGAAGAAGCCCAGCGTGTCCAAGGTGTCCTGCACCTTTCCGAAGCTGAGCTGATGGAAATTACGCACTTTGAGCGCGGCAGCGCTCTCATCAGCACAAACAACAATAATATTGCCGTGGAGATCAAGTGCAGTCAAATGGAAAAGGAATTGATCACCACGGATCGCCGGGAGCTGGCCGAGCTTGCTCAGCGTGCTGCGCCAAAGCAGCATCCATGCTAATCCGTACACAATACGCATTTAAGACGTATAACGCTCCACAACCAACAGCAATACGGCGATTATACGGCTTCAATACGCATAACGAGGAGATGTTTCAATGAAAACGAGGGAACAGATCTATGGGCAGGAAGCCGCCGGCATCCTGCGGGATGTTTCCATGTACCGCGCTCTGACGGAGATGCAGCTTTTGAAGCTCTATCCGCACAAGGAAAGCAAAATCCGGAATCTGCTGTCCTACCTGCAGAAGCAGGGCCGCATTGTGCAGCGAGGCGAGTATTACCGCATTCCCGCTGATGCGGAGGAGAGCATCAATCACGGGCTTTCAAAGGCCGTTTGGGTTCTTACCGACTTTATGGAGCAGGTGGAATATCATTCTGTCAGTGACTATCCCGCAAAAATCATCTTTTTTGCGGATGGTGAGGTTTACGAGATCATTTACGCGGAGCCGGGTAAAGAGCAGCTTATCAACCAAATGCTCTCCACGGTAAAAGAGGTTCCGCCCAAATACATCGTTCTGATTGAGCAGCCGGAGCAGATCGCCGAGATCCACACACCAAACACCAGCGGCTACTGTACCGTCTCTTCGGGCGGCGAAGTGCAGTATTATCAAATCGAATAAGGAGTTTTTTCTTGAACAGGGCCATCATATCACAAAGAATTACATCTATTCTGGCTGAGATCGAACGGCTGAACAATGCGCTCTATGCCATGAACACGACGGATATCCAGCGTTATCCCGACAACTACGAGGTGTTGTCCACGGATGCGGCGCTGCGGGCCGAGCGGATCACCTGCCGGCTGCGCCACCTGATCTATGCCACTACCAGCATCAAAAAAGAGGAATATCTGCGGTCTGCTGAAACCATGCAGGGTATTGAGATCAGCGACAATGACGGCATTCTGGAGATCAAGCTCCCGTGCCTTCTGCCAAAGCGCAGGCAGCGCCAAAGCACGGAGTTCCTGTTGGATCCGTTTACCTCCGCGCTCTCCGATTACGCCGCCCACCACACCATGCCGCAATTTCAGCATTGTGTGGTCTGCTTTTCCCATATCTATGCGCAGGAGCTGCCGGAGCGGCGTATCCGCGATTATGACAATCTGGAACTGAAGCAGTTTCTGGATGTTGCGGCCTCCTTCATCTTGACGGATGACAGCGGGCTGCTGTGTGATGCCTACAACACCACGGAGCTGGGGGATGAGGATTGCACAAGGCTTTTTCTCATGGACAGCACGCAGTTTCCGGCCTGGCTTGCAGAGCGCCAGAATGGTGTAAAAAGCATATCGGATTTTTGACCTTTTATGGGCGCTTATTTTCCAAGGTACAAAAAGCGCCCTGAAAGCGCTGAAAATACTGCGTTTTCTCAAGGTGCTCCAGCCGCAAAATTACCCAAGCTATAAAGCCCTACGGTAAAATATCGTACAAGGAGGCAGCACGGTTTATGCCTCGAAAGTCCCGGCAGCTGCCAGCTCAAAATACGCTGCCCTATCTTCTTTTAACATTGACCGCTCTCTGCGGCGAATACCCCATCCGCCAAATCAGCCGTCTGCCGGGTGGTTCCGCATACCTCGAAAGTGTCGTTACCGCTCTCCGGCGAGATGGGCTGCTGCGTACCTTCTCCAAAGACGGCCTGCGTGGACTCCGGCTCACCTCGTCAGCCAAACGGCTGCTGTTGGCTGATGCTCCCGAATGGTTTTCAGCCTACCTGACCGGCAGTTCTGAGCCAAACAAGCTCAAAAGCGAAATTCCCAGACGGCTTCGGCTTCACCGGATGGCTGAGATCCTGACCATCATGCACAACGCTGACATTCCGGCCTTTCCATGGGAAAAGGCTCCTTTTTCCGCTGCCAGTCAAAGTGCGGCAATCCCTGCCTATTACACCTCCAGAGAGGTTAAAGAGATCGGCCCGCAAGGGGCGAAAATCAAAAGTTCACGCGCAACCGGCATCCTGCTGACGGATGGCGGTATTTTTTTGACCTATAACACCGCCAAAGCGCAGATGAAATGGGAGTACAAGGCTGAACTGCGGTTCAAAGCTCTGCTGCAAACCGAAGGTGTCATGCCCGATGCAGAGATTTCCGGGATCGTGTTCGGCTCCACCATGGAACAACTTTCTATCCTGACGCAGCCGGACGCGCACAGCTATTTCCTGCTGGATGGCAGCTTTCCGCATTTCTACTATCTGACCAATGACCGTTATGGCGAAGCGATCCTTCGCCTCTTATGCGACACGCAGCAGCGCAGGACGCTCGATGCAATCCTTGCAGACGGGCTCCATGAGGGGATACCAAATTGGCGCGTCGAAAACGACGCCATTGACAGCGAGGGGAATCCTGTTCTATTCGCCTACACCTGTGATTTTCCTCGCATCCGGCGTTTCGATACCGCGCTGGAGCTGCACGGAATGACGGGGACATTGATCTGCTTCGATTACCAGGAAGAAGCCTTGCGGGAGATCTGCGGGCAGTGTGTGATGCTGCAAAGCATTGATTTTCAACAGTTTGAAAGGAGCGTGCTCTATTCCTAAAAAGAAGCTGATTCAGCTTTTTATTATCATTCCAATCGCTGCGCTGGCGCTGCTCTATGGGAGCGGCTACCTCTCGCAGCTTTTTTCCAATTACCGTGCATGGCAGGAGGCTGGCGCCGTGTTTGGGACGTCTCCCGCATTCCCGGACGCCGGATTCGTTCCCTGCCTTGCGGCAGCCTTCCACTTTCCGTATGGGCTGTATGGCCTCGGCCTCTGCATCGGTGCGCTGGCGCTGCTGATCCTCATGGTCATGCGGATGGGCTACAGCGAAGGCGGCGAATACGACCGGCGGCGCAACCTTGTCTATTCCAACAAGGGAACCTACGGCACCGCAGGGTTTATGTCCCGCAAGGAGCTGGCGGGGGTGCTTGATCTTGTTCCGGATATTCGCAAGCATTCCGGTACGATTCTCGGAGAGCTGGATCATCAGGTCATTTGTATTCCTCCGAAGACTCGATTTAATGGGAATCTTGCGGTTTACGGCGCCAGCGGCTCCAAGAAGACAAGAGCCTTTTGCGTCAACATGATTCTCCAATGCGCAGCGCGAAAATCGAGTCTCGTAATATGTGACCCAAAATCCGAACTTTACGAAAAAACCAGCGAGTACTTGCGGGATCAGGGGTACACCGTCCGTGTGTTCAATCTGGTAACGCCGTCAGCCTCCGATTCATGGAATTGCCTTGCTGAAATCGGCGATCAGGAACTAATGGCGCAGCTCTTTTGTGATGTCATCATCAAAAACACAGGGGGCGAAGAACGTGACCACTTCTGGGACAGCGCCGAAATGAATCTGCTCAAGGCGCTGGTCCTCTATGTTTCCACCAGCTATCCCAAGAAAAAGCAAAACATCGGCGAAGTGTACCAATTGCTCACCGCCAGTTCCGAAAAGGAACTGAATGCGCTTTTTGATGTTCTTCCGGTCACGCATCCTGCCAAAGCACCCTACAGCATTTTCAAGCAGGCGTCGGAGAGTGTGCGCGGCGGCGTTATCATCGGGCTCGGCTCCAGACTGCAGGTTTTCCAAAACCGGGATATTCGCAACATCACATCCTACAACGAGATCGATCTGGAACTCCCGGGAAAGCAGCCATGCGCTTATTACTGCATTACCAGCGATCAGGACAGCACCTTTGATTTCCTCTCCTCGCTGTTTCTTTCCTTTGTGTTTATCCGCCTGGTTCGCTATGCGGACGAACATTGTCCCGGCGGGGAGCTTCCGGTTCCTGTTCATGTACTTGGTGAAGAGCTGTGTGCCTGTGGAGTGATCCCAGATCTATCGAGAAAAATTTCAGTCATTCGTTCCAGGAATCTGTCCATGTCATGTGTGTTCCAGAACTTAGCTGGTCTTCAGAACCGCTATCCCTACAACCAGTGGCAGGAAATTCTGGGCAACTGCGATGTGCAGCTTTTTCTTGGCTGTACAGATGCTCTGACGGCGGAATTTATTTCTGACCGGACCGGCGAGGCCAGTATCTCTGTCACCAGCAAAGCCAAACAGCTTGGAACATGGCGCGTATCCAACTACACGCCTGAATACCGGGAAACCAGCGGTGTCGGCCGGCGCAAGCTGATGACCATGGATGAGGTGCTGCGTATGGATATTGATAAAGCCCTGATCCTCATTCGGGGCAAGAATGTACTGGAGGTGGATAAGTACGACTATTCCAAACATCCCGAGGCGAAGAAGCTGCGGTCGAGCAAGGCCGCCTCCCATGTCCCTGCATGGCGGGCAAATCAGCCGCAGGAAAAGCAAACTCCATCGGCGCCGCCATCTCAGGCAGCGGATAAGAAGCCGGCGCAAAAGGAAAAGCCTGCGCCGGCTGAAAAAGTCGTTGCCGTAACCAAAGAATCCATTATGAAGAAAAAGGAGGATACTTAATGCCCAAGAAAAAAACGATCCCGCCCCCTGATGATTTCTCCTCAGAGTTCATGGAAACCGAATCCGCCAAAGAACTTTCTGAGCAGCAGGTGGAGGCCGCCGGCAGCGACAACCCGGAAACTCCGCTGGCAGAACCCCCGGAAGTTGATCTCGGCTCCGGCGATGTGAGCGGCACAGTAGATGTTGAGGAAAATGAGCCGGATGCCGAAAACGCCGCTGATGCCGCAGAGACTGTCCCTGTTTCCGATGAAAAGGCTGAGGACCCGGAGTACGACAGCATTTTGCAGGAGCTGAACAGCAGCACTCCGGCACCCCTTGACAGCAGCGGCGAAAATGCTCTGGATGCGCTTTTGCTGGAAGAAAATGTGGAAAATGCTCCGCCCGCTGAAGATGAAACGGAATCCGCAGATGGTGAAGCTGCTCCGCAGCCTACTGCGCCTCCCACACCTGCCGGACGCCGTGACTCCTACATTCTGACCGTTGATGCAAAAGACCGTATCGAAACGGAAGAAGAGCGCCGTGAGGTCATCTGGCATGAGATCAAGACCTCGCATATTGCCGGTCGTATTTTGACCGGAACGTTGGACGGCGTGGAGCAGACCCCTTCCGGCCGTACTATCGTTGTCGTTGACTACAAGGGTTATCGCATTGCGATCCCGCTGAAAGAAATGATGCTCTATTCCGGGCCCGTTCCGTATGGGGCGAAATACAAGCCGTTTATGGAGCGGATGAACAGTATCCTTGCAACCATGCTCACTGCGGAGATCGATTTCATCGTCCGAGGTCTGGATAACACCGCCCGCAGCGTTGTGGCAAGCCGCAAGGCCGCTATGCTCCGTAAGCGTCAGACCTTCTATCTGGACACCAACGAAGATGGCGTCCCCATGATCTATGAAGGGCGCGTCGTACAGGCGCGCGTCATTGGCGTTGCGGAAAAAGTCCTGCGTGTGGAAGTGTTTGGCGTGGAGTGTACGATTTTCGCCCGTGATCTGTCTGCCGCATGGTTCGGTGACGCCCGCGAGTATTACAGCGTCGGCGACCGTGTTCTTGTCCGTGTGCTCACCATTGACCGCGACGACATCAACCATATTTCCATCACAGCAGATATCCGCAGCGTTTCGTCCGCCGCCAACCAGAGCAATCTGGATAAATGCGTCCTGCAGGGCAAATATGCCGGCAGAGTGACCGATGTGCGCCACGGCGTTGTGTTCATCCGGCTCAACAACGGTGTCAACGCAGTTGCCCACACCTGCTATGACCGGCGAATGCCCGGAAAAAAAGACGATGTCAGCTTTGCCGTTACCCGTCTGGATGAGGAACGCGGCATCGCCGTCGGCATCATCACCAGAATCATCAAACAGAATTTGTAAAAAAGGAGAGGCCACCATGAAGAGCTTATCAAAGCTGGCCCTTTGCCTGCTGCTTGCCATGTCGCTGACGGTCAGCGCCTTTGCCGCGCAGGTTCCCGATTCGCTGGTAGCGGAAAACCTGAACGGCCAGCAGCGGCTTGTAAAAACCTACACGCTTTCCCCGGAGGTTGACCCAGACGAGCTGAAGGAAGAGGACTTTTCCTACGACGGTTATCTTTATACCTGGGCCTATACCACCAAGGTGGAACACCCGTATCTGGAAAGCAAAACTGTAACGGAAACCGTCACAGTCAATACCGCCAAAAATGACCTTGCGCAGATCCTCGCAGAGCTTTCGCCCAGTATGCCCTATGAAAAAGGCGGCTTCTCCGGCGAGTTGGCGCTGGATCATACCACGCTTTCCACAGAGGCGTCCGGCTACACCACCAAATACAGCAAAACCACCGAGACGAAGGTGATCGGTAATCTGGACCGCAACGACATGTCTTATGTGCCGGCCACGACCGTCAAAAACGGGAAAACGCTCGCCCTTGCCAATGTGGAATGGCAGGTCACCGGCACGGCGCTCGTCGGCGAGGCGCTGGTTCCCGCCCAGTATCAGGCGGTCGCCACCTATTCCGCCTCCAGCAGCTATCAGGCTGCCACAGGCTATGTCACCACGGCGGAATATCACGGAACCGTTACTTCGGAAGGCGTGGACAGCATCACTTATACCGTGGTTTACACCGGAAGTGGAATCGTCCCCGTAAAAACACATATCTGGGATAACGGAAACCTTGCCGCTCCGCTGCTGATCATCACTGCCGTGCTGCTCTGCGCGGCCATTGCCGCCGCTGTGCTGCTTCTGCTGCGCCGCCGCAAAAATGTCTATGTGTATGTTCCGGACAGCAAGCCCAGAGAGTACCGGCTGATTGCAAAGTTCCGTGTGGAGCCTGACAGCGAGGTTCCCGCTATCGATGCAGGCGCTCTCACACTGAATCCGGGAGATACCGTCGCGGTTGAGGTGAAAAAATCCCTTGCCAGGCATCTGGCTGGGCGCGAGTTCACCGTTTCTTTCCCGCAGAGTGACCATACTTACACGATCCAAGCCAGCAAGCACAATGACTGGCATGAATTTACCGTTCCCGCTGAAGAAGAACAGGAGGCTCCCGTATGAAGAAGTTTTTCTCATTGACTTTGACTCTGGCTGCCATGCTTTCTGCGATGGCGGTCAGCGCACAGGCTGCCGATTATTCCTTTGAAACCGATGGCACCCCGGAATACTATCCCTCCTCTTCCTATGAGGACGTCTACGGCTCCCGCTACAATTACGGTGGAAAAAATGTGGTGGACTACCAGATCCCCGAGCTGGAGTACGGGCAGCTCAGCACCACCCAAACCGGGGTGATGGAGAAAATCATGCTGCCCAGTCTTCAGGGCATCTCTGCATCCGGCAGCGGCATTTACGGAATTTCTCCCGGCGGCGGAACTGTGGAGATCCCCGGTTTTCTGCAGGGCGGCTCCACAGCTACTCCTGCGACGCCCGCTTTCACGGAGCTGACACAGGATTTTCTGCTCTCCAACGGCGCCGTCGGAAAGATCTCCATTCCTGCCATCGGAGTTAAGAATTACTATCTCTGGGAAGGCGAAACGACTGCCAGCATGAAAAAGGGGCTGGGGCATTTCACCAGTACCAGCGTCTGGAACGGCAATGTGGCTGTCTGCGGGCATAATCGCGGTGCCAAATATGTGATCGGCAGCATCAAGGATCTAGCTGTGGGCGATAAGATCACCTATACCACATCCATGGGTACCCGCACCTATCTGGTGGAGACCGTGACCAAGATCAGCAATAGTGATTGGAGCTATTTGTCCTCTACCACGGATAACCGAATTACCCTTCTTACCTGCGTTGCTGGAGATTCCAGCCAGCGCTGGTGCGTGCAGGCTGTTCAGGCATCTTAAATTCTTCTGTTGAAAAAGCCAATTTGTGATCGTATGAGAAGAATAGATCAAAAAAAGGAGGCTTTTTCCATGAGGAAGCAAATTTTCACCTTGTTAACAGGTATTTTCATCGGCGCTGTCATTACAGGCGGAGCTTCCGCCTATACTGCCGGCATTCTGGCTGAGCGCAGTACCAACCGTATCTATGTCAATGGACAGGAGGTGCAGATGGAAGCCTATACGATCAACGGCAACAACTATGTGAAGCTCCGGGACATTGGCAAAACGGTAGGATTCGAGGTTTACTGGGATGGCGATGAAAAATGCGTCCAGATTAAATCGGACAAGCCCTACACCGGCGAAGCGCCGGTGAAAGCGGAGACCAGCGAACCCGCTTCACAGCCGGAGGTCACGACGCCTGCCGATGATGTGGACGCCATGAAGCAGGATATCGTGGACCGCACCAATGCGCTGCGGCGTGAAAAAGGCGTTGCCGCGCTGCGCGTCAACGACAAGCTCATGCAGGCGGCGCAGGTCCGCGCCGACGAAATGGCTGCGCATACCGTTTATTCTCACACAAGGCCGAATGGCGGAAAATTCAATGGCGTCACGGATTGTCCTTACATGGCTGAGAATATCCATCGTATTGCAGATTGGGTGCTGTCTGACCAGACCCTTGCCGAACGGGCCGTGGCGGATTGGAGCGCGTCGGCAACCCACAACAAGAATATGGTCAACCCAAAGCTATCTGAGATCGGCGTTGGGCTGGCAAGGGGCGTCAATGATAATGGCGACCCATGCTGGTACTGTGTTCAGCTTTTTCTTTATGATGGCTATACCATCACTCGGGTGGATTCACCTGCAAACAAGTAAATATCAACAATCAAGTAAAGAGCAGACCTTAATGGCCTGCTCTTTTTTCTACCCTTCTATGAAAGGAGAACATTATGAAACCTATGAAAAACCGCCTACTGTCACTGCTTTTGACGTTGGTGACGATCTTGAGCCTGCTGCCGACTTCGGCCTTTGCCGCGTCGAAGACCGGCTCTGGTATCCAGATCACGCAGAATCAGGCATATTGGTCGACCCGTTTGCTGGCCAACGGCACGCCGTACAGCTACCGCCCGCCGCTCGTGGACGGTAAGCTCGTGTATTGCATGGACAGCGGCCTCGGCTACCACTATGCTACAGCGACATATCTTGATTCCTTCACATGGACGTCCGGCACCGGTGCAGACGCAGATGCCGTGCTGCAGAGTGCGCTTACGCTCAGCGGTCTCAGTGAGATGGATGCCGCGACCGTCGAGAACGTCAAATGGATGATGACCTACCTCAACGACTGTAAGGCATCCAATGTTGGCCAGCTTTTTATGGCGACCCAAACCTATATTTGGGAAAGCCAGTCCTATAAAGGCGAGCCCGGTGGAGATGGCGACGCGGGCGGCTACGCCAACGCCGACACCTATGATCTGTATCTGAGTCTCATCGACTGGCTTTTGGAGCAGAAGGCACAGGAGGACGCCGAGTTCCAGCGTCAGATTGAAGAGTACACTGCGCAGGGCAAGTCTGCATCCATTGTGGAGGACGAGAGTGCGAAATGGGCGGTGTACGCAATTTCCAGCAACCGCAAAAATCAGTCGTTCTTCAATTATTACGCTCCTCGGAAATTGATGGTAACTGACAATCCGCAGGGCGGCGATGAGACCCCTGTCGGCAATGCAGATATTACGTTGAAAAAAGTTTCTGCCGGCACGACTACCGGCCTGGATGGCGCAAGGTTTAATATCTACCGCGACGGTCAGATCGTCGGCAGCGATGTGACCAAAAATGGCGGAATCATTGAGGTCAAGGATGTCACCAAGGGCCTGTGGTCCTTCGTGGAAACCGAGGCCCCGGAGGGCTACTGCGCCGACTCTACGCCCATCAGCGTCTATGTCGATACCACCGATGGCGACAAGCAGTACACGGTCACTGCCGAAAATTACGCACTGCCCGATATGAAGATCACCAAGCGCGACGCCATGAGCGGCAAACCCATTGCCGGCACAGTATTTTCAGTGAAGTCTGTTACCGGCAGCTATTCCACCTCCGTCACGACCGGGATGGACGGTTCCGCACTGCTCTCGGCCATTCCTGCCGGTGTCTATGTTGTGCGTGAGGAATCCGTACCAGAGCCGTACATCGTGAGCAATACGGAGCAGACCGTGGCGCTGCGCCCCGGCAAAACCTCCGAGGCCACTTTCGTTGACTATGAAAAGCCCGGTCTTGAAATTGTCAAGAAGAACATCGCCAACGGAGAGCCTATCGAGGGCGTGACCTACCGCATCGAGCAGATCGACGGCAACTTCTCCACCAGCGCCACCACCGATAACCATGGCCGCATCTTCCTCGACTCTGTCCCGGTCGGCACATTCAAAGTGACGGAGATCAATGTCCCCAACCATGTCATTCTCTGCCCCATTCCGCAGGAAGTAGCGCTGAAGGCTGGTGAGACATCTACCGTCACCTTCTTCAATGCCCTCAAGCCCAGCTTGGAGATCCGCAAGTTGGATAGCGTCACCGGTGATCCCGTCAAGGGTGCTAAATTCCAGATCTGGTATGGCAGCAACCATACCGACACCGGTGAGCTCAACGACCTCGGCACTTACTTTTCTGACGCAAGCGGAAAAATCATTCTCCCCGAGATCAAGGATGGCTGGTACAAGGTAACGGAACTGGAACCGGCGTCCGGGTATGCCATCAAGGAGCCTGCCACGCAGGAATGCTTCATCTCCGGTGGTGAGAGCAAAGTCCTGACCTTTGAGAACATGCCTCTTTCCGCAATCATCATCCGCAAGGTGGATAGCGAGAGCGGTCAGCCGCTGGAGGGCGCGTGGTTCCGCATCCGTTACCTCGGCGGCACTTCCGGCACGGGTGGCACAGTCATCGGTGAGTTCCGTACTTCGAGCAATGGAACCATTGTCGTGACTGGCCTCAAGGCAGGCACTTATGTCTGCGAAGAGATCTCCGCGCCGGACGGGTATGTGATCACCGACGCCACGGAAACGGTCTATCTCTCCGGTAAGGATCAGGACGTCATTACCGTGACCTTCGGCAATGATAAAATGGGCTCTCTGCTCATTGTCAAAAAGGACGCCGTCACCGGCGCACCTATTTCCGATGTGGAGTTCCTTGTGACCGACTCGGACGGAAGTGTGATCGGTACGGCGAATGGCCGCTATGTGACCGATAGCGCGGGAACCATCCGCATTGACGGCCTGACTCCCGGCATGACAGTCATCGCCTGCGAGGTGCGGGCAAAAGACGGCTACATCCTGGACGATACCCCGCAGAGCATCAAGATCAAACGCAATGCCGTGATGACCCTGGAGTTTCGCAACCAGCCCAAGGGCGGCGTTTTGGTGAAAAAGGTCGATGCTGTGACGAACGCTCCCATCTCTGACGTGGAGTTCCTTGTCACGGATTCCGACGGCAATCTCATCGGCAACGCCAACGGCAAGTTCGTGACGGACAGCGCAGGCACGTTCACGATTACCGACATCGCCCCCGGCACAACGCTTGTCATCAAGGAAACCCGCGCGAAGGCGGGGTACCTGCTGGACGACACGCCTCAGACAGTTAAGGTCAAGTCTAATGAAGTTGTCACGGTAGAGTTCCGTAACCAGCCCAAGGGCAACCTGATCATAATTAAGCAGGATTCCGTGACAAAGGAGCCGCTGGAAGGTGTCGAGTTTAAGATCACCTACGCAGATGGCTCGTATGTAGATGCCGAGGGCGGCACGCTGTCCTCCACCGGCCTGTACCGGACGGATAAGGAGGGAAAAATCACCATTTCCGGCATCTCCGGCACCATAGTAGCGACGGAGGTACAGACAATCCCTGGCTATGCCATCGACGAAAACACTCGCACGCAGACTGTCGTGGTCAATCCCAACGACACGCAGACGCTGACCTTTTACAACACGCCTATTGGCGGCGTGGAGATCATCAAGGTCAACGAGGATAACCATAGTGAGCGCATCCCCAATACGACCTTTGAGATCCGCAAGGTGGACGATGCTCTGGTCGATACCGTTACGACGGACAAAAATGGCCGTGTGTTCGTGCCTCTGAAGGATGGCAGTTACTATGCAAAAGAGGTCACATCTAACAAATCGTTCCGGCTGGATGATACGCCCCACTATTTTGAGATCAAAGACGGCAAGCATGTGACGCTGCAGGTGACCAACAAAAAGCTCAGCGGCATCGTCATCCACAAAATTGACAGCGCCACGGGAGAGGGGATCTATGGCGTAAAGTTTGTCCTCTATGATGCGAACAAGAAGCCCATCGGCGAGTACACCTCGGACGATGAGGGCTACATCTACATTGACGAGATCCCCGGCGGACTGAGCGGCCGCTTTTATCTGAGAGAGCTGGAAGCCGCCCCCGGCTACACGCTGGATAAGCAGTATAAGACCGTCTATGTCTCTCCGGGCAAGACCGTGGAGATCGAGTGGGAAAATACCGCTGTCACGGGCCAGATCCAGATTTATAAGTACGCCGCTGAGTACAACGAGGTCACCGGCACCGCGCCCGGAACACCCCTCAAGGGTGCCGTCTACGAGATCGTCAATGCCCGCAGCGGCAAGGTGGTGGACTACATCACAACGGATGCCCGGGGTGTTGCGGCCAGCAAGCCGCTGCCTCTGACCCGCTATCAGATCCGAGAGGTCACAGCGCCTGCCTATTGGCAGCTCGATCCCACCGTTCACGATGTGACGCTGGAATATCCCGGCCAGATCATCAAGCTCTCTGCCTACGATAAGCCCTCCAGCCTCGGCGTCAGCATCACCAAGCGCGGCAACGCGCAGGTCATGGCGGGCCAGTCCATGCGCTACGATCTGACGGTGGCGAACACCTCCAACGTGCCGCTGGAATCCTTCTTCTGGCACGATAAAATTCCCTATGATGTGGCTCGTCCCACGACGCTGACCACCGGCACCTACAGCGCGCGGCTCAACTACCGCATCCTCTACAAAACCAACTGCAACACGAGCTATCAGGTGTTGGCGAGCAACCTGCTCACCAGCAACAACTACAGCTTCAGCCTCAACGCCATTCCCATGCAGGCCGGCGAAGTGGTGACCGACATCTATTTTGACTTCGGCAAGGTTCCTGTCGGCTTCCAAAGCGTTGTTAATCCCACGCTGAGCGTGATGGTGAACGGAAACGCGGTCAATGGCTATCAGATGGTCAACCGCGCCGATGTGGGCGGTAAATATCAGGACACATGGCAGACCGCAACGGCAAGCTGGGTAACGGTCGTTCGTCGGCTTTGGAGTACACCCACGCTCCCTAAGACCGGTTACTGATCCAATCTTTTTCAGGGAAAGCGCCCCCGTATGGGGCGCTTTCCTAAATTCAATATGTCAAGGCATTGCACAAAGTATCCCAAAAACCAGCACAGCACCAACGCTGCCCAAAGTCGGGTTCCAAAAATGAATCGATAGAGCTCGGGCGAGCCCTATCGATTCAACTCTAAAATAATGCTTACGAAATCGCCAGCATTTCTCAGTAAATCACCGTGAAATTAAAGCGGCAAAAATGCGTATGTACGCGCCCAAAATTGGGAGATATAGCACACAACGCTTTAATATACACGTAATTAAAGAGCTTGTTTGCTTCTCTAATCTACACTCATATATGCCCAATACAGCTACAGCGCACGCACTAAAAAAGAAGAACAAGCAACTGACCTCCGTACACGCATCGTATCGAACAAATGGGGCAAACCAGCAGCCCATCGCATAAAACACAACCCACAAAGCGGTCAGGATAATCTTATATGCTTTCTTAGTCATCAACGGAGCTATTAGAAATCATGCAATTCTTGTATAATCAATTCGCGCTGCGTCTGCAATAGAGTCTTGCAACTCTCCCGTATCGATAGAAACGCTAAAACCTTCATAGGAGAATGACAATGAGCCAAGCAGCGGATTTTTATCATGGACATACTTACAATTGATTGTGGTCGAATTATTGCCCGGTGCTATGCTCATGGAGAATCTCGGTTCAGGCGTCAAAGAAAATGTCACCGTTCCTTTTAGCCCACCAGCCCCATTCATTTCTCCACTAGGCAGTCGATATGTGTAATCGATATAGGTGTAAATTCCGAGGCCACCTTGATTTAGTGCCTCGGGCGCATTCCACGTTTTGTAGGTAATCCACTTGCCTTGTAAATCGGAATAGGCATAGTCATACGATTTAAAGTTATCGTTATATGTCAGAATCGTGTTATCCCAATTCACTGATATTGCATCAGCCTTTTTAATCATAGGTACTTTGATCCAGTCATAATTGACCATTACGTGGATCTCATACATATATGTAACGCCGTTTATGACATAAGGCGTATAGGTGTATGTTGCTTCAAGCTCAAGCTGATCTGTAGAAATATTTCCATATGGGACGGCGACAGGAATCTTTGTTACTGAGAGGAAATAAGCATCATTGCTATAACAAGTCTGATAAAGAATCTCAAGCTGTTGCGGAATCAGCGCATCGAGATAATCCTCAGTAAAGCCACGCGTTGTAAGGAACTCTTTCATTTCGACATCAGATTTGTCGAGAGCAATCGAGTCCTCTTTGTTCGCAGAAAACGCCGGGCAGCCCATAGCTATAACCAAAACGCATGCCAACGCAAGCGCACTCACTCGTTTAATAAAATGCTTCATGGATAAATCTCCTTTCGTTTCATACATAACTACCAGCCAAAAATAGTCGTCAATTTCTAACCATTGGACTCACCCCTCTTCGATATCTTTCTACATATTATTACGATGCAGCCTTTCATTTTGGGACACTAAAAGCAAAAATTTTTATAGGCTTTTTACCGCTTTCTGATTGCCATGATCCGCAAAGTCAGCGCTGTGTCAGCGTTGTCTACATGAAAGCACATTCAAGTTTTAAGTGCAGTAAATTTATAAGAAGCACTTTCCTACTCTGCTCAGCTAATAGCAGGAAAGTGCTTCTCATTATATAACGGTTTACACGTCTATAAATAAACGGGTAAACGGAAAGCGAGGGAAAGCATATTAAAGGATTAAGCCACTTCCCCTTTTCCTTGAACAAATGACGAAAGTCGAGGATATAACTATGAATAAACACAACCATACCGGACTGGATGAAGCGGTTTCTGTTGCATCCAATACCATGCAGGCAGCACGAACCGGCAAGGCCATTTCCGCCGCGGCAAAGGGCGCTGCGGCAGGCGGGCCCTATGGAGCTGCCATAGGAGCAGCATTGTCCGCACGAAAGCATATCGGGAAAATAGCGGTGGCCGCGCTGGTGTTACTGGCGCTGCCGCTGCTTTTTATTTTGCTCCTGCCGGGGATTATCTTTGGAAGCCTGACGGACAGCGGAGTGTCCGGAGCAGCTGGGCAGCCGATCCTTAACGATAATGCGGCCATTACGGAAAATATGAATCAGGCTGCCTTTGCAATCAATCAGATTCTCGGAGAAGGCATTGAGAATGTGCAGGAGCGCATCGCCAACGATTTCGCCGGAACAGGCGGGGATCACTATGAAGTAGTCAATCCCTATGAGGGGGATCTTATCAGCAATGCCAACCTGTTTATCTCTCAATACTGTGCAGCGAAAGAACTGGACTTTGACTCCATCTCCCTCACCGACATGGAGCAGATCCTGCGTGCGGGCCTCACGCACCTTTACAGCTTCAGCCGAACGATGGAGGTGCGTACTGTCCCTGCGGAGGAGGACGGCGAGGAAGATACGGCGGAGACATGGTACATCTACACGATCCGCTATAATGGTGAAGCCTACTTTGCGAACACCATCTTTGCGCTGACTGACGAACAGAAAGGCCTAGCGGAAAATTATGCGGAAAATCTCAGCCTGTTTCTTGGCGACGGCCTGTTCCAATACGCTCCCTCCACCAACACCATTACAGCTCTTGGCGATGTGCGCTTTACCGATGGGGAAACGGAGGTCATCTACTTCAACCAGCTGGATGAACGCTATGCCAATCAGCCTTATGGCACTGACCATATTGGGGGGTATGGCTGCGGGCCAACTTCCATGGCTATTGTGGTTTCCTCGCTGACCGGCGAGACCGTTGATCCTGCCCAAATGGCACGGTGGGCCTATGAGCACGGCTATTGGTGCAGCAAAAGCGGCTCCTACCACACTTTGATCCCCGGCGCGGCGCAGGCGTGGGGGCTTTCCGTTGAAGGGTGCACCGCTTCGGAACCGCAGCGCATTCTGGATGCCCTGGCAGACGGAAAACTGGTCGTAGCTCTGATGACCAAGGGGCATTTTACGAAGTCCGGACATTTTATCGTGCTGCGTGGCGTACAGGACGAGAAAATTCTTGTGGCCGATCCCGCCAGTTACCGGCGTAGTCAAAAAGCATGGGACTTGTCCATCATTCTGAACGAGGCCAGCAGACGAGCGGGCGCCGGCGGGCCGTTCTGGATCATTGGGTGAACTGCTGACAAATATAGCAAGAGACACCTCATCTCTGAGGTGCCTCTCTAACAATGCCGCGATGAAATAATCTAATCAGCGTTCATTTTCGTTCAGGATTTCCAGCATCTCTTTTGGCGTCACCACATAGGGCTTGACCGGGAAATGCTTGATGTTGCCCGTTACAAGATAAGCGTCGGTAGTTTCTCTTGCTTCCATAACCACCTCATAGAAAATTGCATCATCGGGGTCGGGGACATAGTCCTCAATCGTGGCAGCTTCCAAAAAGATACCTCGCTTAATCAAGCCTGTCAGTGCAATTTCAATGTCCCGGCGGTCAAACTTAAATTTAGGGCGGTGCAGAACATCGTTGTATTCGTCCAGAATATCCTCATGCAGCAGAGGAATTACACGCCCCGCAAGAGCTTCTTGCAGAATAATACCGGGAACGGAGGAAATGTTAAACAGAGCAGAAACCACTACATTCGTATCAAGTACAACATAGTATTTCATGGTTAAGCTCCGTTCCGAGCATTTCTTGACGCACGGTCAGCCCGGGACGCTGCAATTTCAGCATTGATCTCATCCAGCGACATATCGGCCGTGCCGTTCTGCTGTGCGGCTTCACTCAGGCTTTGCACGGCGCGGATCGCCCGCTCAGCTCTGTATTCCTGCTTGGGCAGCGTCATGGAAAAGGGAACGCCATTTACCACGACAGAGCGTTTCAAAAACATTCGGATAGCGGTGGGAAGGTCGATGCCGAGTTCATCGTAGACAGCGGCAGCCTTGGCGCGGAGATCATCGTCAACACGCACCTGCATAACACTCGTAGACATAAAAGCACTCCTTTCAAATATAATTGTATTGGTTTACAATGCAATTATATTCTATTATACGCAAAAAGTCAAGCGTTAGTCCTTGCGTATTCCCTAATGCGTTTTAATGCACACAAAAGAAGCAGACTATGCAGAAAGCCGTGTGCAGCCGCTTCGGCTATTTATAAAATGTGGTCTTCTTGAATCAGCAAAATATCATCCCGTCCTTCAGCCTGATCGAGCATCCGCTGCGTAAACCCGCTCTTAGAAAACAGGCCGTACAGCACCTTATACTCAGGGAAAGCCGTGCGCAGCTCCGAAGACTTTTTTACCTTCTCCTCCAGCTCATAATAGACCGTCGCATCCACCGGCTTATTGTGGTACTTGCACTCCCCAGCAAATACCTGCTTCTTCTGGTGATCCACCGCCATCACATCGATCTCCGTATCGCCGTTGATGTCATTGAGCCAGTAGGAGCCGATGCGGGAGGGCACGAAGTCCACCGCCTTGCTCCGGCACAGGGAGGCAAAGATATCTTTGCAGACGTCCTCGTAGGAGAAGGCAACGAATTTCTGAATAAAGTCCTTCTCCAACTCGTCCAGAACGATCTGCTGATTGTCCAGTTCCAGTTCCCCCTTGTAGGGATAGACATAACGGAACCAGAAGCGGATGAAATTATCTGAAATGAAGTAGAGACCCTTTCGGGACTTCTCCGGATTTTTCTCCGTGACCGGTGTTGCCTTTTTCAGAAAGTCCAGATCGATCAGCGTGGAGAGGTAGGGCGTCAGCGAGGATGTCTCCATGCCCAGGGCGCCCGCAATTTTGCCCAGCTTGTGATTGCCGTCCGCAATAGCGCGAATGATGGAGAAATAGCTGTTGGCGGACTGTACCTCGTCTTTCAGTAGGAAGTTCGGCTCCTCATAGAGAAATCCGTTCTTGGACAGTACAACTTCCTGAATCTGACGGTAGAGGTCTTCCCCGGGCTCAAAAAACTCCAGATATTTCGGGACGCCGCCCGTTACGGAATACTGCTCCACGGCCTGGGAGAACGGCTGCCCCTGCACGGCATAGAGGTCTGTAAACGGCAGCGGCCTCAAGCGGATCTGCGCGCTGCGCCGGCCATAGAGCGGGCTGTCGTGAGAAAGGGCATGCTTCTGCATCATGCTGATCAGCGACCCGCAGAGGATCAGCATAACATTACTGTCCTTCAGGATCTCGTCCCAGGCATTTTGCAGAATGGACGGAAAGGCCGCGTTCGTCTTGACCAAATACGGAAACTCGTCAATGACCAGCACCTTCTTTTCCTCTGGACGGTAGTTGGCGATCTCCCGGAACAGATCCAGCCAGTCCGTGAAGGTGACCCGCTGCAGCATGGAGTTGCCCGTCACCCGGGCTACCACGCCGGCAAGACGCTTCATGCTCTGGGACTCCACTTCCTCTGTCGCAAGGAAGTAAAATGCCTGCTTATCTTTGATGAATTCTTTGATCAGCGTTGTCTTTCCAATACGGCGCCGGCCATAGATCACAACAAAGCTGCCATCCCGGCTGAATTCCTTTTCCAGCGTATTCAATTCTTCTTTTCGTCCAATAAAGTTCACCTGTGCCACCTCCAACATTTACGGCTTGTTTATGATAAACTATATTATGATAATCTGATTTATATTATACGCGATTTCTTGAAACTGTCAAGCGGTCTGCTATATGCGGGCCGCTTTTTCTATTCTTTACAAAAAGTTCAAATTTTAAGGGGACGATACCCCCCTTGAGCGGCGCGTAATACTACGAGGGATTTTTAAGGAGGCTCCCATGGATCAAATCAAACGAAACCTGTATGAACTGCTGTTCAGCTGCAAAGGAAACTGGCGTAACGCCATTTATGTCCCCTGTGGGCCGTGCCCACATCCCTGCAAGGTTGACCGCTCCGGCTGTCTCGCGGCGATCCGACAGGATGGCGCGCCGTTGCTTGTCGGCGTTCGGGAGTTTGAAGAAGAAACCGGAGAGCGGATCGATCCGGGAGAATGCATCGGAACGCTCAACAAGGACGCCTTCTCATCCCTCTTTTCCAGATACCTGACCTGGGAAATGAGCAGTTCCGAGCAGTGTCCGATGGAATACCTCACAGATTCGTCACCTTGCACCCTCGTTCCAAAATATCAGAAACAGAAAGGAGATCTTGCATGAAACGAATCAACATCACTTGCCCTGCCTGTGGTTCTAGGGCGTATCTTCGCCCGGCCAGCGTGGTTTATGGCGATAAGGCTCCAGACCCCGATGCCAAATACTATGTCTGCGGACGGTACCCCGCCTGTGACTGCTATGTGGCCGCGCACCGGAAGACGATGCTGCCCATGGGGACGCTGGCAGATAAGGCCCTGCGGAAAAAGCGGCACGATGCGCATGTGGCCTTGGACAGTCTCTGGAAGAATGGCATCATGAGCCGAAAAGAAGCCTACCGCCTGCTGCAGCTGTCTATGGGGCTTCCCGCTGAGGATGCGCATATCGCTAAATTCTCCGCTGCGCGCTGTGACGAGGTCATTGCGCTCAGCCGCAGGTTTCGCGCCGCCGCAGCAAGAGCGGCATAGCAAAATCAAACACAGAAAGAAGGGAAATCATGAGTATGGAATTTACCTTGAACGATCTCCAGCGCCGGAGAGTGGAAGAGCACCTTGCGTTGGTAGAACAGGTGCTTCGCCGCAGCATCAAGACCAATGAGACGGTGGACGGCATGGGACATGATGATCTGTACCAGGAAGGCTGTATCGCGCTTTGCCGCGCGGCGGTTTCTTACCGGGAGGAAATGGGAGCATTTCCCGCTTACGCCAGAACCGTTATCCGAAATTATTTGCTGGATCGCTGCCGTGAGATCCAATCCGCGCGAAAAAATCTGCCGTTGTTGTCGCTGGATGCTTTTGCCGAGATGGGAGCGCCGGAGCCGGTCAGCCCTTTTCATACAGAAGATCTGATCTCTGACGTTTCCTCATCTACCCTGCTTTCCCATTTCAAAAACCGCTACCACGGCACCGCCCGGCTTGGGATCGAAGCGATGGAGCTGCGGGTCAGAGGCTACAGCTGTGCGGATATCGCCAAGCTATATCAAAAGAAACCAAACTACATTGGAGCCTGCATCTCACGGGCGGCGGAAAAGCTGCGCCGGGAGCGAATCGTGCGGGAGTTCTATACCGCCTGCACGGAACAAGATATCAAGAGCGCATAAGGAGGAGTTCGTATGGCAGAAAAAACACTTTATACGGCATTGGGACATTTCCGCTGCCGAAACGATGGCGGAGGCCGGCGTTATCCGGTCATTCTCATGGATCACCGTGAGTTCGGAATGGATCCGCAGGAGATGACGCTTTGGACCGCGCTGTGCTGGCGGCTGACAGACCGGCAGCGTGCAGAGGACTTCTATGAACAGCTCTCCAACGGAATGGAGCTTTTCCCTCGGCGCAGCTTTTCAGACTGCCTTGATCGGCTCGTGACACGGGGACTTGTTGCCAAGGGCAGCGGCACGACGGATTTTGACGCGCTTTATGACCTTCTCGGCGGGCTTTATGTTGTTCCCATCTCAAGCAGCTTTCCCCTGAAGGTGGTGACCTTTCTAAAACTGCTGTGCAGCGGAACGGCTCCTGGGTCGGCTTCATCGCTCTTTCGACGGGATCGGCGCACAGAGCCGGAACGGCACATTATGGCCCTCAGCCGCTGCGCGCCGCTTTCCACGGCGGAACTGGTTCGATGCGCGGAACGCGATATTTCGGCTACCGTCGGCAGTCAGCAGACGCTTGCGCTGCTGTATGGAGATCAGGAGACGACCAGCGACAACATCGTATCGGAAATGCGGACTGCCGCAGCGTGTCAGTCTGTGACAGCGGCGGTTGCCAATCTCTATCTTCGCAAGCAGGTCATCTTTGAGAGGGCCTGTGCATGAGCGGGTTTGAAAACTGGCCTGCTCCGATCCTGCGGCGGTGGCTCTTATCCGCCGCCGCAGGGCCGGTTATTTTCCTGATAGGGCTGGCAGGCCGTATTGCCCTGCACGACCCAACGCTTCTGACGCTCAGCACCTTATTGGCATCCTGTATGGTCGTTCGATGTATTCTGCTGTTTCAAGCGGTTCGTCATGGGGACTATGAAACGGTGGAGGGCGTGTGTGTCGCCATCAGGCGAGCGTCCTTGAGAGGGCACCAGCGTATCCGGCTGATGGATGATTCCGGCACCGCGCATGACCTCCTGCTGGATCGGCGTCAAAGATTTCTGATTGGCAGCAGTTACCGCGTCTATCTTCAAAGCCCTCCCGGGGCCGCGCTGCCGGGAGCAAGGATCCCCCATGGCGCACTGCTGGGGCTGGAGGAGATTGAGGAGTGCCGGGCCGAATCGGAGATAGACTGTCAGGCTGCTGCACAGGAAGACTCCAATAAACCGCCCTTGCGCTCCGCTGTCGCTCCACGCACCGGCTGACACAGCCGGAGGAAGGACGGAGGCATGACGCGACACAGCTTCATCCAGATGTCGAAGCTGTCCAATGTCAAGGGGCGTATTTCCTATATCACCAGCCCCGCCAGACAGGAGAACCTGTACGCCACCTATCATACCGCCGATGCCGCCTTCTGGACTTCCCTCGCAAGGGAAAACCAGCAGGAGTTCAAGCGGAGCGGCACCGAGGGGACGTGCATCGAGGCGCGGGAGTTCATCATCGCCCTGCCGGAGAAGTTCACACGCTATGACCCGCAGCGGGTTCTGACAAAGTTCACAGAGGAATTTCAAAAGCGGTATAACGTGGAGTGTGTGTCCGGCCTACACCACAACAAGGCCAAGACCAACTACCACATCCACCTGATTTTCAGTGAGCGGCGGTTGTTGCCGGAACCCGTAGTCAAGGTCGCCACCCGGAATATGTTCTATGACGAGGTGGGGAAGCACGTCCGCACCAAGAAGGAGATCACCGGGGAGGGTGGGCAGATACGCCCCGGCTGTACCGTCATCAAAAAGGGCGAGGTCTACGAGAGCCATATGTTCAGCGTTAAGGACGCCCGCTTCAAGCAGGAGGGCTTTGTGGCTGAGGTCAAGGAGTTCTATACCGGCCTTATCAACCGCTATATCTCAGACCCGGAGCAGCAGCTAAAGGTGTTTGACCCGCAGAGCGTATATTTGCCCACCAAAAAGATAGGCAGGAACAATCCCAAGGCGGAGGAAATCAAAGCGGACAACGCCGCCCGTCAGGAGTGGAACCGAACGGCGGATATGGCGCTTTTGACGGGCATATCCGAGGCAGAGATATTGGAGGTCAAGCAGGCTGAGATACACGAGAAGGTCAGGCAATCCATCCATCAGGCCGGGTGGCTCCCGCACCTGTTCCGGGCCATCGTGGGCAAGGCCAGGGCCTTCCTGCAAGGGCTGATCCGCCAGCGGGCAATGCCGCCGAAGCCCACGCTGGACATTGATATGGCAGAGTTCCGTGCCATGCGAGGTCTGATGATACGAGTGAGGGACGAGGCCACGAGCATCCGATACTTGCAGGAGGATGTGCTGCCAGACTTGAAGCAGCAGCTTGCCGCCGCCACGGGTATCTTTAAGACCAGAGAGCGCAAAGACATCGCTGGGCAGATACAGCAGACAAAGCAGGAAATCAGCCACAGGATGGATGCGCTTCCCTCCATCGTCCAGGCGGAGGGTTATCCCGATGTGCAGACATTTACAGCCACCTACCGCAAGGTCGAGGCCGTTGTCAGCCAGCATAACCGGGAGTTGGCCGAGTGGGAGCGGAAGGTGCAGGAGCGCCAGCGGCCCGCCGTAAAAGAGCGGCCCCCAGAGCCGAGAAGCGTCCGGGAACGCCTGCGGCGGTTGCAGGACGAGGGCAAACGGCAACAGCCACAGCCACACAGGAGGGCAGTTGACAGGGACAGCAGATGATAGAGAACGCCGCCGCTATGGTGCAATCCATAGCGGCGGCGTACATAAACAGGAGCCAGTTTGTAGGTTATATACTGTTTTATGTGCTATAATTTTCTTGAAAATTTTTGTGCAAATTCGGTCTGCTGATTTGTTATATATATGAGGCCTCAAGAGGAAGCGGAAGGGGGTGCGCCGATGGAGCAAGAAACCGTGCTGGAGCTTTTTGACCGTTATGCGGATATGGTGTATCGTATTGCTCTCAGTTATCTCCGCTCTCCGCAGGAAGCGGAGGACGTTGTGCAGACTGTTTTTCTTAAACTGTTGGAGGGCGGCATGATAGTTTATCCCGGCAAAGAGCGTGCGTTTCTAACTAAGGTTACGATTAACCATTGTAAAAACCTTCTCACCGCAGTAAAGAAGCACGAAGCCATTCCTTTGGACGAGGCTGTTCTGCTGATACAGCCGGAGGATCGGGAGATATTTTATGCGGTCATGGAGTTGCCGGAAAAGTATAGGGCCGTCGTGAGCCTACACTACTTTGAGGGCTACTCGTTTCGGGAAATCTCAGAATTTTTACACATCGGCATCTCAGCCGTTTCCATGAGATTGCATCGGGCCAAAAACATCTTAAAAAAGCAACTTGGGAGGGATTGATATGGAGCGAAACTTCAAGCGCATTTCTGATGGGCTGAAATTGCCGCAGGAGAGCCGGGAGCGTATTCGTTCCCAGCTTGCCTCCTACCAAAAACAATCGGAGGACATTCCTATGAAAAAATCGACCTTAAAATCTCGTGTGCCGTTGATTGCCGTCGCTGTTGTTATGATGATGGCATTAACGCTGACCGCTGCCGCAGCGGTGGGTGTGCATCTGTTCAGAAATGACATCATCGTGTCCAGCAGGGATGACATTCCCATGCCTTCAAGTGAAAATGGTGCTCCTGGTGCTGTTGCTATCGGCGGCCCCGGAGGAAACCCGCCCGCCACTTTGGAAGAAACGATAAAATCTAATCGGTTCAAATCGGACGATTGGGTTGCGGGCGAACGCATTAACGGCGGAGTAGTATCTGAATACCATCAGTGGGACTCCGTAGAGGTTCTGAGCAGTGATCCAGTTCTCCGCAGCCGCCGCATTGGTCGGGAGGATGGCGCGGAGAAAATGGAGTATACTGCCGAAAACCCCGCAAATCTTCTGGACACGCTGACAGGTCGCGTTACCTTTGATTTGGAATGGGTGAACGAGCATTATGATTATGTTCCAGATGCCAACTTTTCCTTTGTCGTGTCCGATGCAAAAGGTGATTACGTCAGCGAGAACTTTGACGCCCTTTACGCAAAGAAGAACGGCAGCGGATATGTCGATTTCACAATCGATAATATCGCACAAGCCGACTATTTTGTCCAAGCGTATGTCATTGATGGCAGCTACGAAACCGCCTATTATTACACGTCCGTTGATGGCCATGAATTCCTGATTGAAATGGACAACGGGCACGTTTGGGCGCAGTGCTGTACAAGCCATGCCAATGTCAGCTTGCATGGTGCGTATCTGACCACGGACGAAGTGGAAGATATTCTGGACAATCTCTCTCTGGCTATCAATGAGTAAAGCGTGTTACAGCAGAAGCAGGGGCCGCCCGATTGGGGCGGCCCCTGCTTCGCTAATCTGTTAAGCGTAAATCAGCTCACTGTTTACAATTTCCATTGCACTTGCTTGGATATTGTTCATCTTACCGACCCATGTCATTTGGTCGGCAGCTTTCAGCGCCTCGGTGATACCTTGGGATCGGGCCATCTGTTCAATAATGGTATCTAACCGTTCTTGTGCCTGCTGGTCAATATCGGCAAGGTAGCTGTTCAGTCTGCCGTTGAGCAACAAGGCATTGTATAAAGCTGGGTGGTATTCTTTGATATACCGCTTGTGCCGTTGCCCCCATATACCGACAGGCTGTTCTTCTTCAGTGGGTACAGTCAAACAGGGAAAATAGTAGTCGCCAATCAGTTCATACCAAAGGCCGTTGCCTTCGTCAAAAATGTACTTGTCCATATCGAAATCCTCCGCTATAATATATTCGCACATACGTCACAGTTCCCCGATTGCCACGCTGTTTTATAGTTTGTTACCAGTTTTTCCTTCCCTTGATTTTTCCCTTGTGCGAGGTCAAGTTAAGGACAACAATGCGTGAAATCAGATAAAGGGATACGGTGGGGACAATGCGAAAAATCCTTTATTTGCAAGGCTTTCGGAGGATTTTATTAAAAGACTGCAACCACTAATGAGCGGCTATGAAATCGTGTGGTTCAAATCGGAATTCAAGGTTGTATTACCGTCCCTGAAGAGGTCTCGGCGGATGAAGTGATCGATAAATTCATTGCATTCGTTGAGAAAAATGAGTGGAGTTTTGGCGGTGGGTATAGGACGATTATCGACGGATACTACATGAACGAAGATGGTACACGAGGGAAATCTATCCTTGATGAGTGAATAGCCTTAACTGTGAAAGAGGAGTATTGGAGAAACATATATTTGTCGAACGGGAGGTGCGTTCATGAAAGCCATTGACATACATGGTATGACCAATATGGAACTTGTTCGGGGAGAAACCGACGAATGGTACTGGGCAACAGACTATATTCACGGGGACCTCTATGAAGCGGAAGAGCTATTCCGACAGGGACATCCTGTGCGGAGCAACAGGCTGTATCTCATCCACTATCCGGACGGTACGGTTTATGAGGCAGTCTCAAGCACAAATCGGAGTCATTTCGACTCCGATTTGTGCTTTTTACCGCCATTCGCTCGGCGGATTTTCCGTTGTTTCCGTCCAGACCTGCCCGCTCCAATCCTATTCTGGGTCAAAACTGGGTCAGGAACTGTAATGTCCGGAGGGGACTGGCGAACTGCAACCTTGCGCCACAGTCCACGCGATCTATCCTCATACCACAAATGGAGTAAAGACCAGCGTTTCATGGGTGTATTTGTCCATCATGGCAGTCGCTTCGGCCTCGGTGACGGAGTGAAAGTCACCACTGTTGACATACTGATCCGTTGTGACGGAGTAGTGCCATGGTGAGCCGCCGGAGCCGTCATCCAGATACAGCAGCGTTTCCAGATGCTGTAACTCGCCGCTGGTATAGCGGTAGTAAGAGTAGCTGCTT
>ENA-UOJH01000366-UOJH01000366.1-human-gut-metagenome-genome-assembly--contig:-C148-NODE-366-length-44630-cov-50.034391_pt1 | contig 44630 bp, 35 predicted proteins | sample MGYA00242345_ERZ723892 | MGnify/ENA metagenome assembly ERZ723892 | reverse complement strand
AATACCGACGGACCAAGCCTTCCCCGCGTGGGGAAGGTGGCGAGCGGAGCGAGCCAGATAGGGCTCCAGCGGTATGAAAAAAGCAAAGGGAGCCTATTTTCTGGAGAGGAAATGCTCCAACTTCTTAGGCAGCCCAAAATTTTTCGGGGGGTAGTACTGCATCTTTATCAGCAAGCGCTGCCTCGACGTATTTCGCCGCTTCGACTGCCTCCTGCAGAGCACGCAGATGATCCTCCAACTCCGCTATATGCGAGGCGATCATCCGGCGGCGCTCCGGCCGGCTCGCATCTCCCTGCTGCACCAGCCCGATGTAGCGGCTGATCACATTGACAGGCATATCGAGATTGCGAAGCAGCTGGATCAGACGGATCTTCTCCACATCCCGATCCGTGAAGATACGCATCCCATTCGGGCTCCGTTTCACGAAGACCAGAAGGCCCCGCTTGTCATAGAAGCGGATCGCTGTAGCCGGGATCCCTGTCATCTCTTCGATATCCTTGATCGTGTAATAATGTTCTGCCATGAGCATCTCTTCCTTTCGGTATAAGTGGTGATTCCATTATTTTAATCCATAGAGTAAAGAAGAAGTTAAGAGTATACTTTATGGGTGGATCGTTCTGCGAGCATCCCTGAGATTGTGATTGCCAGATGATGAATGGTGGCGGGTGCATAGAAGTATGAAATAAAAGTATCATGCGTATATCATTTGTTCTAAATGAGAAACAGGAAAGAAGCCGATAAAATCAAAGGCTTTCAAAGATTGCTTTTCTTTCAAATTATTTTTTTCCCACTTATAGACTATTTCTATATGACTTATAGTCACTTCAAAAAATTCCCGATTTTACAGCAAATCTTTCTATGGTAGACCATGGTAGAAGGTATAGAACCTAGGGTAAAGCTCATCCTATTGAGTGCTTCGCCCATACGTGATACCCTAAGTCTAGCTTCAGGGCAAGCCCTTGACCGGAAGCTGATGGAAGAAAGAAGCATCTCGGACTACGCAGAGGAAACACGGTCACTCGAGCCGAAAAGAGATCCTTCGAAAATTCCTGATACCCAAAAGGGCAAAATTTTCAAAGGAGCGATTGACTATGAAAAAGATCCTCGCACTGGCTGCTGTAGCAGCACTCACCGCTGGCGTATCCGCTTACGCTGCAAATCCGTTCTCCGATGTCACCGCTGATGACTGGGCTTATCAGGCAGTATCCGATCTGTCCGCTCAGGGCGTCGTAGAAGGCTATCCGGACGGCACCTTCAAAGGCGAAAGAAACATGACCCGTTACGAACTGGCTCAGATCGTAGCTCGCCTCATGGCTAAAGAAGACCAGCTGAACGCTGAACAGCAGGCAACTCTGGACAAACTCGCTGGCGAATACGCTGACGAACTCGCAAACCTCGGCGTTCGCGTTTCCAACTTGGAAAAGAAAGTCGGCAATCTCTACTGGTCCGGCGACGCTCGTATGCGTTACATCTCTTCTTCCAAGAAAAATGCCGCAGACAAATATGATGGCCGTATCCGTCTGAACGTCAAGGGTCAGGTCAACGACGCAACCTATGTACAGGGACAGTTCGTTAACAACATGAACTTCAAAGATGAAGCTTCTTCCAATACCACCATGGCTCAGATCTACGTAAACCATAACTTCAACAAGAACGTAGCTGTCCGTCTCGGCCGTCAGCCGATTGCTTTTGGTAACCAGGGTGGCTGGCAGTACAACGGCCTCGAAGGCTATGATGGCGCTCAGGTTTCTTATAACAATGGCAAACTGGCTCTGACCACCGGCTTTGGTCAGCTGAACGCATCTGACTGGGCTACCCTTGGTATCAAAAAAGACGATACTGTATATGGTGGATATGCAGCAACTAAAGCTGGTTCCATTTATGGTGCTAAGTCTACCGATATGTATTTTGCAAAGGGCGCTTATGACTTTGGCTTTGCTAAATTGGGTGCTGATTATGTTAAGTTCCAGGGGAGCTTTGATGCTGATAAGATTGGCAGCTTTGAAGATGCATATGGTACTCACTACATGGCGGGACAGGAACTGTTTGGCATCAACCTGAACATTCCGGTTCAGCAGTTCAATGTCTTCGGTGAATACTGGAAGAACACCACTCTGGGTGATTTCGACACTGCTTGGAATGCTGGTCTCTCTTATGGCAAAGCAGACTGGAAGAAACCGGGCACCTTCGATCTCTCCGTTTCCTACAATGATGTCGATGCTGGTGCATACTTCGGTGGCGGCACATGGCATAACGATATGCTGACGAACCTGGTAAAACCAGTTGCTACAGCGGTTGCGAAGAACGGTAATACTCCGGCTCATAATGATTGGACATTAGCTGGTGCAACCAACCTGACTTTCTGGAACGTTCTCGCTAACGTAACTCTCCAGAAGAATGTACAGCTCCATGCTGAATATGCATTTGGCGCTGATGCTGAAAATGCAGCAGATCCGGATGATTCCTGGACTGTTTCCCTGAACTACAAATTCTAATTTGTGAGTTCTCGCAAATAAGCCTGAATCCAAAAAGGAAATCTCAGAAATGGGATTTCCTTTTTGATTGCCTGCTCCGCTCCATCCGCCTTGCGCTATGCGATCCTCGCGGTATCTCCTAAGTCCGTGATCCCGAGCGGAGCAAAGTTTGAAAGTGGAACATCATATCTGCGATCTATGCGTTTCCTTAAGAGGTTCAAAATCTTCGCAGGTTTTCTATTTTTGTGAATTTCGCATTTCACAAAACTTCGCGGAGCTTCTAAGGAAACACTGATTAAATCTGATTCTGCGATTGAATCGGTGTTTCCCTAGCTGCTTTCAAACTCTGATCTCAAAAAATTAAAAAAATCCTTGCAATGGATCCCCTGCTATGCTACAATACTACCAACGCTGGGATGGCCCGGCTTTTTTAAGTGCGAATTTTCTACTTGCACAGACAGCGTGATTTGTGATATACTTATCAAGCATGTTAATTGGCCGTCGGCCGAAGAAAAATGGAATGAGGTGTAAATAATGCGTGAAGGAATTACTCTTGCATGCACAGAATGCAAGCGCCGCAATTATCGTACGAACAAGAACAAAAAGACCACTACCGAACGTGTAGAACTGATGAAATACTGCAAATGGTGCCATAAACACACCCTTCATAAAGAAACCAAATAATTTTTTCTGATTGAACTGGGGTGCGAGCATGGCCAAGGCGAAGCGTAAAACAACAGCTACTAGAACGGAAAAAGCACAGGAAGCAAGCAGCGCATGGAGCCGTTTCTTCAAGGAAACAAAGATGGAAATGAAAAAGGTCATCTGGCCGACAAAGAACCAGATGCTGAACTATACCATCGCGACCATCGTGTCTGTCATCCTCGTATCTTTCCTGATCGTGGCAGTAGACTTCGTATTCGCTGGTCTCTCCAAGTTATTAGTCACTGCGGTAGGCTGAGAGGAGGAGAGCTATGTCTGATATCGAAGCTGAAAACAAAAACTTAAAAGAAGAACAGAGCGAAGTCAGTGCACCGACCGAGATCGGCGCTCCGAGCGTTGGCTCCAAAGATATCCGCTGGTATGTCATCCATACCTACTCCGGCTATGAAAATAAAGTCAAGGATACCCTGACCCGCAAGGTTCATTCCATGGGCATGGATGATACGATCCTCGAGATCCTGCTCCCTCTTCAGGATGAAGAAGAAAAAGATGGGAAGACAAGAGTGGTTGCTCACAAAGTGTTCCCCGGCTACCTTCTGATCAAGATGGAAGTCAATGACAGAAGCTGGTATGTCGTCAGAAATACCCCTGGCGTCACCGGATTCGTTGGGACGACCACGAAGCCGATCCCGCTTTCTGACGAAGAAGCAGACCGCATCATTCATGGCATGAATACAAAGAAAGCAGCAGCCGTCGACGTCAAAGCCGGCGATCGCGTCCGTATCACCAAGGGTGTATTCGAAGACCGCACTGCTGTCGTACTCGAAGTCGCTGAAGACAAGACCAAGATCAAGGCTGATATCAGCAATTTCGGAACCACCACTACGATTGAACTGGAAGCCGGCTCTTTTGAACCACTTCCGTGATTCAATATACAGTGGGACTGCCTCGAACTAGGCTCGTCCCACGGTGGGAGGGCCCGTTACAGCCCGTAAGTACCACATTCCAACAAGGACAAGGAGGTGTAACATTATGGCAAAGAAAATCTCTAAAGTTGTTAAACTGCAGGTCGCAGCTGGCAAAGCTACCCCAGCACCGCCAGTAGGCCCGGCCCTCGGCCAGGCAGGCGTCAACATCATGGCCTTCGTTAAAGATTTCAACGATCGCACTGCAAAGCAGGTAGGCCTGATCATCCCTGTAGAAATTACCGTTTTTGAAGATAGAAGCTTTACATTTATTTGTAAAACTCCGCCGGCAGCTGTTCTTCTGAAGAAAGCAGCCGGACTCGAAAAGGCTTCTGGTGAACCGAACAAGAACAAAGTCGGCAAAGTCACCAAAGCACAGGTCAAGGAAATCGCTGAAACAAAGATGCCAGACCTGAACGCTAACACTGTAGAAGCAGCTATGCGCCTGATCGAAGGCACAGCTCGTTCTATGGGCATCGAAGTTGTAGACTAAGACTGACCCATTCGTGGCAGGGTAGAACCCCAAAGACCACATAGGAGGAAACAATGGCAAAACTGACAAAGAAACAGAAAGCCGCAGCAGCCATCGTTGACAGTCATAAGCTCTATGACATCGACGAAGCTGTAAAGCTTGTGAAAGAAGCAGCATCCGCAAAGTTCGATGAAACTGTAGAAGTTGCTTTCAACCTGAATATCAACCCGAAATACGCTGATCAGCAGCTCCGCGGCGCTACCGTACTTCCTGCAGGCACCGGCAAATCCAAGAAGGTTCTCGTATTTGCTAAAGACCACAAGGAAGACGAAGCAAAAGCAGCAGGCGCTGACTACGTAGGCGGAAAAGAACTGGCCGACAAGATCATGCAGGGATGGATGGACTTTGACGTCGTAGTAGCTACACCGGACATGATGGCTGTCGTAGGTCGTCTGGGCCGTGTACTCGGACCGAAAGGCCTCATGCCAAACCCGAAGGTTGGCACCGTCACCATGGATGTGACCAAGGCTGTCAACGAGATCAAAGGCGGCAAGGTACAGTATCGTACAGATAAAGCCGGCAACGTCCAGGTCATCATCGGCAAAGTATCCTTTGACGAAGACAAACTGAAACAGAACCTGCTCGCTATCTACAATACCATCCTCAAAGCTCGTCCTTCCACTGTAAAGGGCGTCTACATGAAGAGCCTCACCATCAGCTCTACCATGGGCCGCGGCATCCACCTCGACCTCACCAAAGTGGTAGCAGCAAAAGCATAATTTTACCTATTTACACTTAGCTTAAGACCGGCGGTAAGACATTTTAAAGGGCGTAGCCCGCCTCCCGAGGCTGAGTACTGCAAAGCCAGTACACGACCTCGCGGAATGCGAGGTCGTTTTAGCTAACGTGATAAATAATAAAATCCCATAGCAGAGGAGGTGTACTATGAGCGAAGAAAAGTATGAAGTTAGAATTCGTCCGGAAAAAGAAGCCATCGTTGCAGAAATGAAAGAAAAGCTGGCTTCCCAGGGCGTAGTTCTGGTATCCTTCAACAAACTGGACGTAAAGAATGCGACACTTCTCCGTCGTAAATTCCTTGCACACGGTGTTGAATACAAGGTTATCAAAAACACACTGACCCGCATCGCAGCTGACGAACTCGGTCTGGAAGGTCTTGACGATCTGCTCGCTGGCCCGAATGGTCTTGCAACCTGCAAAGACGATCCGGTCGCACCGGCAGCAGCTCTGAAAGAATTCTTCAAAGAAACCAAGAGCGAAGCTATCGTTGTCAAAGCTGGCGTCCTCGACGGCAAAGTCATCGACGCAAAAGCTGTTCAGGCACTGGCAGACCTGCCGTCCAAAGAACAGCTGCTGGGTATGGTCGCAGCGACCCTGCTGGCTCCGATCACCGGACTGGCACGTGCCCTCAACGGCAACATCCAGAACCTCGCATATGCTCTCGAAGCACTGCGTAAACAGAAAGAATCTGCGTAAGATCTACGCATAAAACTATTCCATGGAGGAAATAAAAATGACTAACGAAGAAATCCTTAATGCCATTGCAGAAATGTCTGTACTCGAACTGTCCGAACTCGTAAAAGCTATCGAAGATAAATTCGGCGTATCCGCAGCAGCTCCTGTAGCTGTAGCAGCAGCAGCAGCTCCGGCAGCAGCAGCTGAAGAAGAAAAATCTGAATTCGACGTTATCCTCAAAGAAGTTGGCGCTCAGAAGATCCAGGTCATCAAAGCCGTTCGTGAAATCACCGGCCTCGGCCTGAAAGACGCAAAAGCACTCGTTGACGGCGCTCCGAAAGAAGTAAAGACCGGCGTTGCTAAAGCTGAAGCTGAAGAAATGAAGAAGAAACTCGAAGCAGCTGGCGCTACCGTAGAAATGAAATAATTGCGGCTAAGCTAAAAGCTCGAGAAGATCGGACTCCGTATGGAGTCCGATCTTTTTTGTTTCCTGAAAGCAGCCCGTGAAAATGGGAATGTCTTCTGCGTCCAAGCCTTGCAATGAAAAAGCGTGCATGAATGGGCGCGGGGCGTTACAATACTTAGGGAAACGCTGATTCAATCGCAGAGTCAGCGTTTACAAGAATTTTTATACATAGCTTCGTCATAGCCTTCTTTACATAGCTCGCTATTCGCGTCAGGTGATTCCTCGCTATGCATAAAAGTTCAAGAGTAACATCTGACAACGATTGAATCAGTGTTTCCTTAGGAAAGGTATGCGCAGATGGATGGAGCATTTCCTTCATTCCCTGAAATGTCAGAGGCGCTTTCGAAGGAGAAGATGTATGGATAAGCAAGGATTTTCGGTAAGCGAAGTCAATCAGTACCTGAAGCAGCTGCTGGAATCGCAGAGCGATCTGCATCATATTCCGGTGATGGGAGAGGTATCGAATTTCAAGCGGTATGCATCGGGGCATTGCTATTTCACACTGAAGGATGAGAAGTCGGCGCTGAAGTGCGTCATGTTCAAGAGCAGTGCGGCGCACCTGTCCTTCACTCCGCAGAATGGGGAGAAGGTCGTGGCTCTCGGCTCGATCTCGGTCTATGAAAGGGACGGGGCGTACCAGCTCTATGTGACTGCGATGCGCCGGCAGGGGATCGGGGATCTGATGCTGGCGTATGAGGCGCTGAAAGAGAAGCTCACGAAGGAAGGGCTTTTTGATGACTCTCGGAAGAAGCCGCTGCCTCGTCTGCCGCGGGCGATCGGGATCATCACGTCGCCTTCAGGGGCGGCGGTGCATGATATCATCACGGTGTCGCGGCGGCGAAACAAGGGCGTGAAGCTCATCCTGTATCCGGTGAAGGTACAGGGGGAGGAGGCTGCAGGGGAGATCGTGCATGCGATCGATTTCTTTCAGCGAAATCACTTGGCAGATCTTCTGATCGTTGGGCGCGGCGGCGGCTCGATCGAGGATCTGTGGGCTTTCAATGAGGAGCCGGTGGTGCGCGCCATCGTGGCATCGAAGATCCCGATCATCAGCGCTGTGGGGCATGAGACGGATTTCACATTATCGGACTTTGCGGCAGATGCGCGGGCGGCGACGCCTTCGCAGGCTGCGGAGTTTGCGGTCATCGATGTGGCGGCGTATAGAAATGGCATCGCCTTTTATTTGGACAAGGCGGCAAAGCTGCTGGAAAAAAAGATCCATGAGAATGCACAGCTGGCAGACAGCCTGCAGCAGGAGCTTGCGCAGGCGATGGAGGCGGAGCTGGATGCGAAGAAGCACAGGCTCTCGCTCATGGCGGCGAAGCTCTCGGCACTGAGCCCGCTGACGGTGCTTTCCCGCGGGTACACCATCACGACCGCGGCGGGGCATAGAGCTGTGCAATGCGTATCGGATGTATCAGCGGGAGACACGATCAGGACGACAGTGGCGGATGGGACGATCTCCTCCGTCGTATCAGGGATAGAAAAGGAAAGGGTGTAGATCATGGAAACGGAGAAAATGTCATTCGAAGAGGGGCTGCAGCGCTTGAAGGAGCAGGTCGCAATGCTGGAAAAGGGAAATCTTCCGCTGGATGAGGCACTGAAGGTTTTCCGCGATGCCGTCGACGTCGGACGCTTCTGTAATAAAAAGCTGGAGATGGCAGAGACGGAAGTGCAGAAGATCGTGGAGGATGCCGATGGCTTCACACTCGAGGATTTCGAGGAGAAATAGAGAGTCTATGGGGATACATCTTTGCATGGAGTGAGGGAAACATAAGGCTGCGATATGGGGATACCGCTATTCCCGACACAAAGCCTTCCCCTCGAGGGGAAGGTGCCCCGAAGGGGCGGATAGGGTACTAGCGGGATGAAAGATAAGTGGGACGATCGTCTCAAGCCGCCCCAAAAGGAAGCCAACTCCGCCTCGCTGCGCTCGGCAGCCCCTTCCAACCAAGGGAAGGGGCTTGCGTAGACACTCCCTCCTTCCTATGGAAGGAGGTGCCCCGAAGGGGCGGAGGTTGGATGGGGGAAGCGGTATCCCCGACACAAAGCCTTCCCCGCGTGGGGAAGGTGGCGAGCGAAGCGAGCCGGATAGGGTTCTAGCGGAATGAAAGACAAGTGGGAAAGATCGTCTCAAGTACGCCGTTTGCGAGAGTACCCTATCCACCGCTAGCGCGGTCCCCCTTCCCCAATGGGGAAGGCTGCGATATGGGGATATCGCTATTCCCGACACAACGCCTTCCCCTAGGGATGGTTGACGATACGAGGATCGCATCAGCTTATAAGGCCTTCAGGCATCGCGCCCCCATATATTCGCGGCGAAGCCGCCACCTTCATTCCCATTCCTTATTCGAGCAGAGCTTTCATTGGTCATCTAGGGACAGCACGCCCTATGAGCTATCCCTCGAACCCATTTTCAGATATAAAGGAGAAAAATCTATGCGTATAGCTATTTCCGCGCCGATCAAGAAGGATTTCCAGAAAGAAGCCGAAGCGCTCTTTCCGGACTGCCAGCTTCTTTGGATGGAAGATCTGCCCGAAGAGGAGAGGGATAGCGCCATTCGCACCGCCGATGTCGTACTCACGCACAATATCGTGGGTGACCTCACCAAAGAAGAGCAGCAGCTGCTGGGGCATCCGCGTATGGTACAGACGACGCGGACGGGCGTCGACCATCTGTCTATGGCAGAACTTCCTTCAGACATGAAGCTCTACTGCAATGCCGGCGGCTGGGCGCGCGGCATCGCGGAGTCGACGGTGGGGATGATCATCGCGCTGAACCGTTGCCTGAGAGAGCAGCTCCGTGACTTGCAGCAGGGCGAATTTCATATCCTTGGCTACCACCAGAAAAGCCTGGCCGAGCAGACCGTGCTGATCGCGGGCTTTGGCGGGATCGGGGAAGCTGTGGCTCGCGTTCTCCATCCCTTCGGCTGCCGCCTCGAAGCGGTGTCTAGGCATCAGCCGCAATCGCCCTTGCTTCAGGCGGCCTATACGATGAAGGACTTCGATCACGCGCTCGCTGCAGCAGATGTGCTGGTGCTCGCACTCCCTCACTCAAAGGAGACGGACCGTCTCATCGACGCGCGCCGTTTGTCCCTGATGAAGAAGGACGCCATGATCGTTGACGTATCCCGCGCGGGTCTGATCGACCATGAGGCACTGCTCGACCATGTCAGAGATCATCCGGATTTCCACGTCGCAATGGATGTCTGGTGGGGCGAGCATGACCGGTATCCGAAAGACGGCGACCCGATCCTCCGCTATCCGAATGTGATCGGCAGTGCGCACAATGCAGAGATGAACAGCCGCTGCAATGAAGAAGCGATCCGAAATTCACTCCTCAATATCCGTGCTTTCCTCGATGGCAGGCCGGTCAAAGGCTATATCCGCAAAGAGGAATACCTCTGGCAGGGCGGCCTTGCCCTCGGCGGCGATGCGGAAGGACATTAGACAATGAATGCAGCGGATTTCCGCTGGAAAATGCATGCCGATCAAAGAGGCGCAGGATGCTCCCTGCGCCTCTTTGGCTTGCCCTCGTAAGGGAAATGTTGGTTGTGGATGATGGCACAAGGATAACACAGCTTTCCCTGCATGGGGAAGGCACAGAGGAGGCGGCTTCGCCTCAAAAAAGGAAGCCAACCCCGCCTCGCTGCGCTCGGCAGCCCCTTCCAAAGGAAGGGGCTCGCGTGGATACTCCCTCCTTCCTATGGAAGGAGGTGCCCCGAAGGGGCGGAGGTTGGATGGGGAAAGCGGTATGAAAGAGAGCGAAGGAGATCGTCTCAAGTCGACGATATACGAGAGCGCCCTATCCACCGCTGCGCGGTCCCCCTTCCCCAATGGGGAAGGCAGCGAAACGAGAATACCGCTTTTCTCGCATTGTCAGAACAAATACACGCATATGTGGGAAAACAATACCGACGGACAAAGCCTTCCCCGCGGGAGACGGAGCGCGGTATCCATTTCTCATTCACAAATTTCCATCTATCCATGATATAATAAAGTGTATTATGGAGGAATTATATATGAACGAAGCTACACAGAAAAACTCAACTCTCACTCTGCCGCTCGCAGCAATGAGAGATATTGCTATTTATCCCAAAATGACGGTCAGTGTCGACATTGGCCGTGATGCATCCGTCGCTGCCGTACGTCTTGCGATGCGCCGTGACCGCTACCTTGTCTGCGTGATGCAGAAGGATGGGAAGAAAGAAGACATCGACCTTTCGAACCTGTACGAATACGGCACGGTGGTGAAAGTGAACCAGATGCTTCAGCTGCCTGGCGGTCTCGTTCGCATTCTGGTGGAAGGCGTCTCCCGTGTGCATGTGGTGCATGCGGAGATGAAAGAGACCTGCATCTCTGCAGAAGTAGACGATGCAGAGGAATACACCGAAGATCCCCTCAAGGCCGAGGCGTATCGTCGTCTGCTCATCAAGAATTTCTTTGAATGGATGAGAAATACAGGCAAGGGGATGCAGGAAGACCAGATGAACCAGCTGAAACAGATCGATGATCCCGGCGAGACCGCTGATTTCATCTCCTCGCAGCTCCTGCTTGCGCCGAAGAAGCGGCAGGAGATCCTAGAGACACTTGACGTCATCGAACGACTGAAGATCGTCAGCGAGTGCGTGGATCGTGAAGTCGCCATCGGCGAACTGGAAAGCGACATCAATCAGGAAGTCAGAAAACGGATGGACAAGGAGCAGCAGGACTACTTCCTGCGCACGAAAGTGAAGACCATCCAGGACCGCTTGGGCGACACCGTAAGTCAGCAGAAGGAAGCGGAAGAATACCGTGAGAAGCTGAAAGCCTCTGCCATCCCCGAAGAAGAGAAGGGAAAGCTCGAGAAGGAGATCGACCACCTCGCCTCGATGCCGCCGATGATGGCGGAGACTGCCGTCGCCAGGAACTATCTGGACTGGGTCTTTGACCTGCCATGGGGCAAGGAAAGCGAAGACATCCTCGACCTTTCGCATGCGAAGGAGATCCTTGACGAAGACCATTACGGCCTGACCAAGATCAAAGAACGCATCCTCGAATACCTCGCCGTCCGTGTACTCGCTCCCGATGCCAAAGCACCGATCATCTGCTTTGTAGGGCCGCCAGGTGTCGGCAAGACATCACTCGCACAGTCCATCGCACGCTCCATGGGCAGGAAATTTGCCCGCATCGCCTTAGGCGGCGTCCATGATGAAGCGGAGATCCGCGGACATCGCCGCACCTATATCGCAGCGATGCCCGGACGATTCATCGAAGCCATCAACCAGGCACAGACGAAGAATCCACTCATTCTCCTCGACGAGATTGACAAAGTCTCCTCTGACTTCCGCGGCGACCCTGCCTCGGCCCTCTTAGAAGCTCTCGATCCCGAGCAGAACAAAGCCTTCCACGACAACTACATCGACATTCCTTTCGACTTCTCGAAAGTCTTCTTCCTTGCAACAGCGAACTCCGTTGCCACCATTCCACCGGCTCTCTTAGACCGCATGGAACTCATCGAGCTTTCCGGCTACACCGAAGAAGAAAAGCTGGAGATCGCAAAGAAATACCTCGTGCCCCGCCAGAGAGAAAGAAACGGCCTCAAAGCGAAAGACATCAATTTCACTCCGGCCCTTCTCCGCCGCGTCATCCGGAGCTACACCAGAGAAGCCGGCGTCCGCAATCTTGAACGCACCATCGGCGCTCTCTGCCGCAAAGTCGGTAAAAAAATCGTTCTCGCCGATGACAGCCTGCCGACACTGACCGCAAAGACCCTAGAAAAATATCTTGGTCCCGTAAAATACATGCCCATGTCCGAAGAACACAGCGATATGGTCGGCCGCGTGAACGGTCTCGCATGGACCGCCGTCGGCGGTGAAGTCCTCGACACCGAAGCCGTCACCATCAAAGGCAAGGGTCACCTCATCCTGACCGGACAGCTCGGTGACGTCATGAAAGAATCTGCCGAGACCGCCTATACCTACATCCGAAGCCGCGCCAAAGCGCTCGGGCTCGCCGAAGACTTCTATGAGACACTCGACACCCACATCCACCTTCCGGAAGGCGCCGTACCGAAAGACGGCCCATCCGCCGGTATCACCATGGCCACCGCGCTCGCCAGTGCCTACACCGGACGCAAAGTCAGAGGCGATACCGCTATGACCGGAGAGATCACCCTCACCGGCGAAGTCCTCCCCATCGGCGGACTCAAGGAGAAGGTGCTTGCTGCCAGCCAGTTCGGGATCAAGCAGATCCTCCTCCCGGAAAAGAACAAACGTGACCTCGATGAGATTCCCAAATCCGTCCGCGATCAGCTCCACTTCGTCTGCGTCAAAAACGTCGATGAAGTCCTCGAACATGCGCTGGTGAAATAGGGGCTGGGATTAGTATAGCTTTGCCTTGTAGCGTCATCCCTACCTGAAAATAATACCGAAGACGCAAAGCCTTCCCCAATAGGGAAGGCAAAGAGGAGGCGGCTTCGCCGCCAAAAAGGAAGCCAACCCCGCCTCGCTGCGCTCGGCAATCCCTTCCAAAGGAAGAGGCTCGCGTGGATACTCCCTCCTTCCAGAGGAAGGGGGAGAATGCCGCCTCACAGACTTTCCACGAAGAAGGCTTACGATACGAGAATGCCGTTTTCCCCATATTGTCATTTCGAGCGAAAGCGAGAAATCTTTTTCGTTTGCGGTCAGGCAAAGGATGTGAGGATAGCGGCGAGCGGGAAGCACCGTGCTTCCCGCGAATCGGAAGGACGGTGTTTCATGCAGACAGCATTACGAAAGAAAACGGAAACGGGAAACGAAAAAGATCCCTCGGCTGCGCTCGGGATGACGAAACGAGGAAACGCCTCTTTCCATTCCTTTTCAACCTGCTGCGGAAGCCAACCCCGCCTCGCTGCGCTCGGCAGCCCCTTCCAAAGGAAGAGGCTCGCGTGGATACTCCCTCCTTCCTATGGAAGGAGGTGCCCCGAAGGGGCGGAGGTTGGATGGGGAAAGCGGTATTTCCGACACAAAGCCTTCCCAGCGTGGGGAAGGTGGCGAGCGGAGCGAGCCGGATAGGGTACTAGCGGTATGAAAGACAAGTGGGAAAGATCGTCTCAAGCAGGCGATATACGACCCGAATACCGCTGTGCATCCCTAAACATCCATTTTCTGAAACCAATGAGTGATTCTTAAAGGAACGCTGACTCCATCGCAGGATCGGTGCTTCCATAGAAAGGAGCTGTCCTATGGCAGAGATCAAAGACATCACCAAATTTCATATATTTTCCTCCGCCTACTTTGCCTCGGCGGTGAACCGTTCCCAGTACGTGACGGACGGCAAGAAAGAGATTGCCTTCATCGGCCGTTCGAACGTAGGCAAATCCTCTCTCATCAATTCCCTCACCGGAAGGAAGAAGCTCGCCTACGTCAGCCGCGAACCCGGCAAGACACGTACCATCAACTACTACGCCATCCAGTCTAGGCGCATAGAGAACGAAGAAGAACAGCGACAGGACTGGTACCTCGTAGACCTCCCCGGCTACGGCTTCGCAAAGACCAGCCAGGAAAACAAAGACAGCTGGTCCTCCTTCATTGACGAATATATGAAGAAGTCCCCCGGTCTCATCATGATCGGTCTGCTACTCGACCTTCGGCACCCGGGACTCCCCATCGACCTCAAAGCCTTCGACTGGCTGAAAAAAGCCGGCATCCCCATCCAGATCATCGCTACCAAGGGCGATAAACTCAGCCGCAACGACCTCAAAAAGAACCTCATGCAGATGAAGAAGCTCTTCCCCACCGCCTCCCTGCCCCTCGCCTACTCCTCGCTCACCGGAGAAGGACGCGATGCCCTGCTCGAAGTGATCGAGAGAAAGATCTGTGACTAGGGCCCGGGGACTAAAAGGAGAAACCATGAAGAAACTCATACTGACCCTGCTGCTTGCCATCGTGTGTGTGCCCGCATGGGCCTCGCCATGGGATGCTCCGAATTCCTTTGAGATCGTGAAGGAAAGCTCCTGGGACTACCGGGCCGCCCGTACCCTCACCGAAGAAGGGAAAGCACCCGCCTACACCACCGCCTTCTTTGACAAAACACTCACCCGCTACGAGATCGCCAGCGTCGTGAAGAACATTCTGGAATCCGTCCCTGCCAAAGACCAGACAGAAGACATGGCAAGACTCAAGAAGGAATACACCCGCGAACTCGAAGCGCAGGGCTACCGCGAAAAGAAAAAGAAAGAGGAGCGAAAGCCCATCCTGGAAATCAGCGGAGACACCCGCGTCCGTTACAAAAACGACAGCGGAAGCGACGCCCGCGCCCGCGTGAATACCACCTGGCACATCGGAAAGACCGACATTGTGGCCGGAGGCAGCGCAGAGAAAGACATGTAAAATAGGAGCTGTGAAGAAATGAGGATTCATTTCTTCACAGCTCCTTTTTACTTTGCTTTCATTTGGTTCAGGGTTCAGGTGGCGGCTTCGCCGCCTTTTTTAGAGGATAGTATTCTCGTATCGCAGCCTTCCCCGCGTGGGGAAGGTGGCGAGCGAAGCGAGCCGGATAGGGTTCTAGCGGTATGAAAGAGAGCGAGGAAATGCATCTCAAGTCGACGATATACGAGAGCACCCTATCCACCGCTGCGCGGTCCCCCTTCCCCAATGGGGAAGGCTTACGATACGAGAATGCCGCTTTCCCCATATTGTCATTTCGAGCGAAAGCGAGAAATCTTTTTCGTTCGCGGTCAGGCAAAGGATGTGAGGATAGCGGCGAGCGGGAAGCACCGTGCTTCCCGCGAATCGGAAGGACGGTGTTTCATGCAGACAGCATTACGAAAGAAAACGGAAACGGGAAACGAAAAAGATCCCTCGGCTGCGCTCGGGATGACGAAACGAGGAAACGCCTCTTTCCATTCCTTTTCAACCTGCTGCGGAAGCCAACCCCGCCTCGCTGCGCTCGGCAGCCCCTTCCAAGGGAAGGGGCTCGCGTGGATGCTCCCTCCTTCCTATGGAAGGAGGTGCCCCGAAAGGGCGGAGGTTGGATGGGGATGCCGCTATCCCATGCTGTGATCCCTAATCCCTAGCTACCAGTCCCCAGTCCCTAGTCATCAGCCACTAAAATGACCACTTTTGCAGCGAAAGGCACCGCAGGGGACAGATTTCGTGTATTGTAAAGACAAAGAAAACTCCGACATCCGGTACGGAGAAAATGTTCATTGTTTTTCGCAAAGGGGGAAATCATTATGAACAACATTTACAAAGTCATCTGGTCGAAAGCAAAGAATTGCTATGTGGTAGCTTCTGAAATCGCTCGGTCTCATACCAAGTCGGCTTCCGGATCTGAAAAAATCGGGGGGTTGCTAGACATGCACTCCTGGCTCTGGGAGCGGCTTGTGCCATTGCTTGCGGTGGCTTTGTAAATGTCGGGGCGGCTGAGAGTGTAGATGTGCCAACTATTGGTGGCTCGCAAGCAAAAGTGTATACCAAAGACGGCACTGAGTCATATGTACAAAATAAGGTAGAAACGGAGATCCGAAGTGAGCTGAACTATTACTATAAGAAGTCAGACGTTGATTCAAGGCTCGAAGCCCTCACAACAACAGGTGATGTCGCTACGAACAAAAACAATATTAATGATTTGAAAATCAAGGCCGAAAGCACAGGTGCAACCTTGACTGACCTTTCTGGCCGTATGACAGTTGCCGAATCTGATATTGGCACCCTGAAAGGCGAAATGTCGACAGCGAAGTCCGATATTGGTACTCTGAAAACGAAAGATACGGAGCTGGAACAAAAGATCAACAAGGAAATTCAGGATCGTGAAAATGCTATCAAAGACACCAATGATCGGACCGGCGGTATCGCACGGAACACGGAGAAGACTCAGACCACCATCGAAGGCATTGTCAAAGTGGACAATCAGGGCAATGTCAAAGATGTGAAGGATCTGTCTGCTGAAACGATCACGACCAAAGAGGATGCTGTCATCGGCGGCGATCTGAAAGTCACTGGCGCGACCACGCTCGAGGGCGCACTGACCGCGAAAGGCGAAGCAACATTTGAGAAAAATGTCACCGTAGAGAAAGACCTGACGGTCAATGGCAAGCTCAATGTAGGCGAGATCTACTTGGAAAATAATAAGCTGGAAGCAGCAACCGGTAAAAAGCATGATAGTGCTACCGCCATCACGGCGGATGGGATCTCGAATCTGGCTAAAGTAACAGATAAGAATGGCAATACCTCCGAGAGCAAGTTCACCCACAATGAAGAAGGGATGTTCAATTATGCCAAAGACGAGAAGATCACCGGCGATAAGAATACGCATACTTATTCTCAGACTGCGGCCGGGACCAAGGAACAGCTTGTCAATGGAGATAAATCCAATTTTGAAAAGAAAACGGCAGAAGGAAACACCATTTCTATCAAGGACAAGGATGCAGCTGGGAATCCTAAATCTCTGACCAATAAACAAACGGTAGATGGAGAAAAGACATCTGTGACCAATAAGGACAGCTCCAGCACCATCAATCAAGGGGCTGATCAGATTAGGTATAATGTCACTTCTAAAGATGCGAATAAAACTTCATCTTCCATTGAGGTGAAAGCGGATGGAATTACCAATACATCCAAAGACGGCACCATCACAAACGATGCAAAGGATATCGTGAACAACGCCACCGGCAATATGACGAATACCGTAGGCGGCGATCTCACGACCACCGTCGGCGGCAATGAGCTGCACGAAGTCACTGGCACCAAGACCGAGAATGTGACTGGCATGGTAAAGGAGAACTATAGCAACGGTCAGGAAACAAATGTAACTGGGAATCAGGATATCCACGTCACTGGCAAGCAGACCAATAAGATCGATGGGGATCAGGAAAACACCATTGGCGGAGACCAGACCACGACCGTGACTGGCGACATTTCGAATACGGCAAAGAACATCACCAACGAAGCGACAACGAAGCTGACCGACAAGGTGGGCGCGAATACCCGCGTACTCGATGGTGAAGGCATCACCGACACGGTAGGCGGCTCGACCCTCAAATCTCGTGTGACACAGAAGAAAGGTAGCATTGAGGCAGTGGTGACCGATGGTACCAGTTTCAATCATTCCCGTGATATAGCCAATGCATCGGCTAAGACGCTGACCGGTTACAATAAAATGAATCAGCTGTTGGACGACCTGAATTCTTCCACAAAGACAATCAAGAATGAAGACGGCAAGACCACGAAGACGGAGCAGACTGCACTTGATATCACCAATACTGCAAAAGATGGTACTATCACAAACGATGCCAAGGATATCGTGAACAACGCCAGCGGCAATATGACGAATACCGTAGGCGGCGATCTCAAGACCACCGTCGCTGGCAATGAGCTGCGCGAAGTCACTGGCACCAAGACCGAGAATGTGACTGGTAAGGTGACAGAGAACTATGGCAACGGTCAGGAAACAAATGTGACAGGGGATCAGTACCTCCACGTCACTGGCAAGCAGACCAACAAGATCGATGGGGATCAGGAAAACATCATCGGCGGAAACCAGACCACGACCGTGACCGGCGATATTTCGAACAAAGCGGAGAACATCACCAACGAAGCGAATACGAAGCTGACTGACAAGGTGGGCGATCATACTCGCGTACTGGATAGCGACGGCATCACCGACACGGTAGGCGGCTCCACCTTCAAACAGCGTATTGACAAGATCATGATGGAATCGAAGGATGTCTCGATCAAGGCAGAGGAAACGCTGACCAATGAGGCAAAGGTGATCACAAATAAGGCTTCGGAAGTCATCAACAATGAAGCTGTCAACATCAACAACACGGCAACGGGCATCATCACTTCCAAGGCATCTGAGATCAAGAACCAGGCAGACAAGCTGATCTCCAATAAAGTCGGCGAGAACACTTGGGAGAATATGGAAAATGGAAAGATCACCACATCCATCAAGGACGGGGCAAAGCAGAATCTGACCCAGTCGGATGCGGCGGGTACCACGCAGTCTACTGTCGATGGTGGTAAATCGACCGTAACGATCCAGAATGCAGATGGACTTACGGATGCAGTGACTGATGGGAGAAATACCAGCGTACAGAACCAGACTGCATCTGCGATCGCAGCTGATGTAAAGGATGGGGCAGGCAATGAAAATGCGTCTGTTGCAACTGCTACCACCTCGGCGAATACCATCAAGAACGGAACCAAAGCCAATACCGTGATTTCTACAGCAGACGGCACCAGCTTCATCAATAGCGAAGCAGCGGCGCCTGTCACCGGCGCAAGCGGCGCTGGCACGGCGGTGAATACCACCATCAAGGGCAATACCATCACCACCGGTAAGGTCACCATGGACTATGCAGAAGTGATGAATGACCTCGGCGTCCATGGCAGTGCGACTGTGGATAATGATCTCACCGTCAAAGGCATCACCACCACCAAGACCCTGAAGGTGACGGAAAATGCAACAGTAGGCGGAACACTCGATGTTACGAAGAAAGCAACCTTCCATGATGATGTTGATATCGCGAAGAACCTCTCTGTCGGCGGCAATGCGACCATCGCTGGCGATGTGACGGCACGCTCCTACAAAGTGGACGGCAAGACCTACATCGACGCGAATGGCATCAATGCGAATGACCAGAAGATCACGAATGTGGCTGACGGCAGCATTTCTGAAGGCAGCAAAGATGCAGTGAATGGCGGACAGCTCTACGGTGTGAAGAGAGATCTGGAACATCAGGTCGATAAAGTCGGCGCGAATGCAGCCGCTATGGCAAACCTGCGTCCGATGGAATTCGATCCGAGCTCCAAGTGGAACATTGCCGCTGCGATCGGCAACTACGGCAGCGAGACCGCAGCAGCGATTGGCGCCTTCTACCGCCCGAACGATAATGTGATGGTGAACCTCTCCACCGCATTCGGCACCGGTGAGAACATGGTAGGCGGCGGCGTATCCGTTCGCCTCGGCAAGGGCGGCAACAAGCTCTCCCGTGAGGAAACCAATGCGCTGAAAGCACAGGTGGCTGACCTCACCGCTCGCATGGACGCTCTCCTCTCCGTCCTGAATCCGAATATGTCGAAGGATTTCCCGGATGTACCGGAAAACCACTGGGCGTATGAAGCTGTCTCCCGTCTCGCGGGCAATGACATCGTCCAGGGTTACCCGGACGGCGAATTCCACGGCGAACGCACCATGACCCGCTATGAAATGGCAGAGATCATCTACAATGCACTCTCTCGCGGCGCAGAAGCTGAAAAAGAGCTGGTAGAAGAATTCAAGCCGGAACTGCAGGCGATGGCTGCTTCGGAAAAAGCCACAGCAGAAAGAGCAGAAGGCTAAGGCAAGCGGAAACAGGTACTGAGGGCAAGTGAGATCACGGGCTCTATCTGATGCAGTCGGCCGGAGCACCCTCTCACTACGAACCTTCCGCAGAAGGGCAGAGCCCTGCATCTATATCGTTGTCAACAGGGGTCCCCTTTATCTCCTGCCGGATGACATGGAATTGCCCCTGTTGAAATATATAAGCCGCCCTGCGGCGCTATGCAAGTAGCGCCGCAGGGCGGCTTTATTGTGCGTATGGGGATGCTATTCCGATAGGGGATCGTCTCAAGTGCGCTATTAACGAGAGCACCCGAGCGCCGCAAAAAAGAAAGCCAACCCCGCCTCGCTGCGCTCGGCAGCCCCTTCCAAGGGAAGGGGCTCGCGTGGACGCCACCTCCTTCCTATGGAAGGAGGTGCCCCGAAGGGGCGGGGGTTGGATGGGGAAAGCGGTATCCTCGACATAAAGCCTTCTTTTGGGGATGTCAGTATCCTTTTTTCTTGTCGACTTCGTTCATGAGTTTTTCTCCGCGGGCGAAGGCGACAAAGTTCATCTGGAGAAGGCTGGTGAGCTTGTCCCAGAAGTCGGGAACCATGGAGGCGATGTGCGGGGTCATGATGACATTGTCCATCTGCCAGAAGGGGTGATCGCCGGGGAGGGGCTCTTTCGAGAAGACGTCCATGCAGGCACCGGCGATCTCTTTCTGAGAGAGGGCGTCAATGAGGGCGGCTTCATCGACGACGGAGGCGCGGGCGATATTGATGAAGAGGGCGGATTTCTTCATGAGGGCGAATTCCTTCTGCCCGAAGAAGTGATCCGTCTCTGGTGTCGCAGGGAGGGCGGCGATGACGATGTCGGCCTCCGGGAGGACTTCGGCGAGCTGGTCTTCGAGGTAGACATGGTCAGCGAACATTTCTGTAGAGAGGTGTTTCTTTACGGCGAGGATGCGGGTCTCGAAGACTTTCGCTCGCTGGGCGATGGCGCGGCCGATGCTGCCGAAGCCTACGATGAGGATGGTCTTGCCGAAGAGGGTGTCGCCGCGGGGGCGTATCCATTCATGGGCGCTCTGGTGGCGGACGGCGTCGGGGATGCGGCGCATCCATGCGAGGAGCAGGGCGAGGGTGTGCTCGGAGACGGCGCGGTCGTGGACGCCGTGGGAGTTCGTGAGATGAATGGGGCGTGAGAGCATGGAGGGGGAAAGGAGTCGCTCGACGCCGTCAGAGAGGGAGTGTACCCAGCGGATGTTTGGCCCGGCGGCGAGGATGGGCTCTGCGTCTTGGAAGCCCCACATGGCGATGGCGTCGGCGTCTGCGACATGGGGAATGGCTTCTTTCGGTGATTTGTAGGATTCGACGATAGCACCGGGGACGGCTTTTTTCAGGGATTTGATTTTGTCTTCGGAGAGGGTATTGATGATGACAAGTTTCATGATGGGGCTCCTTTCATTTTCAAAACTTTTCCTTATTATAGCATGGTTTAGGGCGCAGGGGGTTGGGTTCAACCTATAGCGTGAGCCAACCTCCGCCCCTTCGGGGCACCTCCTTCCAGAGGAAGGAGGGAGAATAGTGCTTTTTCGCATCGTCATTTCGAGCGAATGCGAGAAATCTTTTTCGTTCGCGGTGAGGCAAAAGCTGTGAGGGGAGCGGTGAACGGGAAACACCGTGCTTCATGCGACTGGGGAGGACGGTGCTTCATGCAGGAGCTTTACGAAGGAAAACGGAAGAGGGAAACGAAAAAGATCCCTCGGCTGCGCTCGGGATGACGAAACGGAGAAAGGGATATCTTACATTCTTTTTCAACCTATAGCGTGAGCCAACCTCCGCCCCGAAGGGGCGGATAAGGATAAAATGTTCTGCCGTTCTCTGTAAAAGTATTTACGAATCCAGTATAATAAAACAAGTGATATGGACGGGCTGGGGGCTTGTAACGTCTTCGGGTGTCACTCCCCTTCAGAACCGTTAGAAACGGTTGCATCTATATTCCTTTTTTCAAGGAGGCACTATGTTATCTGACTGGCTTCATTCGAAGCGTATGAAATATATTTCCTTCGCTGTCCTGCTTTTTCTCTTGATGGGGGGCATTTATATCTATACCCATCGCGGGGGGCAGGGGGGGAAGAAGGCCGAGGTGCGTCCGACGGTGAAGGTCGTGACGCTTGTGCGGCAGGATATGATGAAGCGGATCGTGCTCTCGGGGGAGACGGTGCCGAAGGCTTCAGTGGATATTTCTCCGAAGTATGCTGGCCGTATCGCAGAGGTGGCGGTGGACCTGGGGGATGCGGTGTCTCTTGGGGATGTGCTCCTTCGTCAGGATACGAAGGATGTCTCGATCTCTATCGGAGAGAACCGCGCAGGCAGCGCGCAGGCAGCGGCTGAGGCGGTGACGAACCGTGCAGAGTATGACGCGGGGACGATGAAGGCGCAGAGTGACTATGAGAATGCGCTGACGACCTATGAACGTTACCAGCAGCTTTTCGATGAGGGGGCGGTGTCCCGTCAGGATCGCGATGACAGGTATCGCGCGATGATGGAGGCGAAGGCGGCGCTCGAAGGTCTGACGAGCCAGTCTGTCGGCGGCCGTCCGGCGGTGATCGCCGGCAAGGAGGCGGCTGCGGAGAAGGCGCGTTATGCGGTGGAGGCGCTCACGAATCAGCAGGCGGACATGACGCTTCTTTCTCCTCTTTCCGGTATCGTAAGCTATCGGAGGGCAGAAGCGGGCGAGTGGGCGACGGCAGGAGAGAAGCTACTCACGGTCGTCGATACGAGTGAGCTGTATCTGGACTGTCAGGTCGCGGAGCAGGATGTCGGGATCCTGCAAGAGGGGATGAGCTTGGATGTGTCGATCGATTCGCTCGGGGAGTCGGTGAAGGGGACGATCCGCTATATCAGTCCGGCGATGGATGCGGATACGCATGCGTACAAGGTGCGTCTCGTACTCGCAGATCCCGCAGCGCAGATCCGCGGCGGGATGTTTGGCCGGACGGAGGTGACGGCGATGCAGAAGAAGGATGTGCTCCTCCTTCCGAAGACGGCTGTCATCGATCACAATGGGAAGAAATTGGTCTATGTGGTGGATGAGGATGGCCGCGCAGAAGAGGTGCCTGTCACGCTCGGCGTTTCCAATGATGAGATGGTGGAGATCCGGAGCGGTCTGGCAGCTGGCGAGAGGGCGGCTGTGACGAATCTGTCTAAGCTCAAAAATGGAATGGTCGTAGAGGTGAAGGACTAGTGACTAAGGGTTAGCCCGCGGGGCGGGGCGCCCCTTGATTGCGGATGAAAGATTTGTTTGAATGAGGAATTAGGAATGAGGAATTAGGAATGAAGGTGGCGGCTTCGCCGCGAATATTTATGGGGCGATGCCCGAAAGTCGTATTCAAATGACTAGTTACCAGTCACTTTGTGCCCCTAATCCCCAGTCCCCAGTCACCAGTCACTCATCCCTGCTTTCAAACTTTTTGAGGATACCCTTTTCCGTATCGTCATCCCGAGCGCAGTCGAGGGATCTTTCTTGCACTCAGGGCAGGATCACATAAGCACTGTACGGAAACGACGCCTTGGTGCTATGTATTTCTCCTTTTACACATCCTTCGTTTATCGGTCTGCAAGGAAGATTTCTCGCTTCGCTCGAAATGACGATACGGGAATCTGATGTCTAGTCCCTGGTGACCAATCCCTAATCCTTAGCACCTAATCCCTAGCTACTAGTCACTAGTCACTTAGTTCCCGTTTCCATCGTTATTTCCGGAGGCATGCATGAAGTCATTCAATCTGACCCGGTATTCCGTGACGCACCCGATCGGCATTTTTATGATCGTGCTGTTTTTCGTGGTGCTTGGGCTGTACAGCTATTGGCGCATCGGTGTGGAGCTGTATCCGAATATCAATGTGCCCTATGTCATCGTGTCGGTGCGCTATGATGGCGCGGATGCGGAGTCGGTGGAGCAGCAGATCACGAAGCCTTTGGAGGATGCGCTGTCTTCGGTGTCGAATGTGAAGCACATCACGTCGAAGTCGCGCACGGGGCGTTCGGATGTGACGCTGGAACTGAATTTCGATGCGGATGCGGACGCGGCGGCGATTGATGCTTCGGAGAAGGTGGACCGTATCCGCAGGAAGCTGCCGGATGATGCGGATGATCCTATCGTAGAGAAGCGCGATATGGATGCGGCGCCGATCATCGATCTGGCGGTACTGTCGAGCCATCCGCTGGATGAGATGTATTCCATGGCGGATAATACCTTCACGAATGATTTCACGAAGGCAGACGGTGTGTCGGATGTGGAGCTGCATGGGGGGCGAAGCAAGGAGATCGCGGTGAAGGTGGACCGCGACAAGCTCGCCTACTACGGCATCACGATGAATGATATCATTTCCACGCTCAAGAAGGAGAATAAGCTGGCGCCGGCGGGCTCGTCCTACACGGATACGCGCCAGACGCAGATCCGTCTCTCGGCGCAGTATGATACGGTGGAGGATATCCGCAAGATCCATCTCACCTGCGGAAATGGCGCGGTGATCCCGATCTCCGCGGTGGGCGAGGTCGTGCGTCAGGACCAGAGGGTATCGCGCTTTGCGCGCATCAATGGACAGGATGCCATCGGGATCTCCATCTATAAGAACAGCAATGCCAATCTCGTCTCGACGGCAGATGGTGTGATGAAGGTCTTGGAGAATATGCGGGCGGAGTATCCGGACTATCAGTTCGTCGTAGTGAATGATTCGGCGGACTACGTGCGCACGGCGCTCCATAATACGCTTTCGACGCTCATCGAAGGGCTCATCACGACGGGGCTCGTGCTCTTCTTCTTCCTGCGTGGCTGGCGCTCGACGGCGTCTGTCATCATCGCGATCCCGACGTCGCTCATTTCCACGTTCTTCGTCATGTACATGGCAGGCTTTTCCTTCAATATGATGTCGCTCATGGGGATGACGCTCTGTGTAGGAATCCTTGTCGATGACTCGATCGTTGTTTTGGAGAATATTCACCGCCATCTGGCCAAGGGGGAGGACGCAAAGGAGGCGGCGGTAACAGGGCGTATGGAGATCGGCATGGCCGCCATTGCGATCACGCTCTGCGATGTGGTGGTTTTCCTCCCGATCGCTTTCATGTCGAGCATGACGGGGCAGTTTTTCAAGCAGTTCGGTCTCACGATCGTTTTTGCTTCTCTCTTTTCCCTGTTCATCTCCTTCACGCTGACACCGATGCTGGCATCGAAATTTTTCAAGAACGGCGTGCATGTCCCGGATACGAAGCTCTGGCGCACGGTGGAGAAGATCGAGCAGAAGATGGAGGATGCATACGGTGTGGCCATCGCCTGGAGCTTTAGGCATAAGAAGAAGCTCTTCGGCGGTGTCGCCATCGCCTTTTTCCTTTTCATGGCGATGGTGCCGCTTGGCTGGATCGGGATGGAGTACATGCCGCGCACGGATGAGAGCGGCTTCAATGTGAAGATCCAGCTCCCGACGGATGCGTCTGTCGAGCGCACGGATGCTGTCACGACTAAGCTCGAAAGCTACCTTGCCGAGGTGCCTGAGGTGAAGTCCTACATGGCGATGGTCGGCGGGGGCAGCGGGGTGAATTCCGGCCGTATCCGCGTCTCTCTTGTCGATCGGCAGGATCGCAGCCGTGATATCTGGTCTATCACAAACGAGATGCGCGCATGGATCGATGACAATATCACAGACGGCGATGTCCGCATCAAGGAGGATCAGGCGTCTGTCTCCGGTACTGCCGGCGGCGGTCTGGGAAATGGCGGAGGCGCCTTCCGCCTGGAGCTGCGCGGCAATGACATGGCTGATCTTATCCGTGCTTCCGAGATGGCGCAGCAGATGCTGAAGAGCGGCGCCTACGGCGTGACGGATGTCAGCTGTACGTATCAGGAGGGGCTACCGGAGATCTCCATCATCCCTGACCGTGAGAAATTGAAACACTACGGCGTCACGGTCGGCTCTCTCTATGACACGCTGTCGTCCGCGATCAGCGGCGCAGGCGCAGGCGTCCTGCCGAATGATCCGCAAAATAACGGCAATGACACGGATATCCATGTTTATTTCAAGGGCGGAGAGTCGTACAGGATAAGTGACCTGGCGGCGATCCCGATCAAAGGGCAGGCGGGCATCGTCCGCATGTCCGACGTGGCGGAGCTCAGGGATGAGACGGGACCGATCACCATCCTGCGTACGGACAAGCAGCGCGCTGTCATCATCGGCGCGAATCCCGGCGGGCAGGATCTGAATGGGCTCATCCAGCGTTTCACGAAGGATCTCAATCAGACGGGGCTTCCGAAATCGGTGAACTTCCGCTTCTCCGGACAGGCTGACAGTATGCGTGAAAGCTTCATAGAGCTTTTGTCAGCGCTTCTCATGGGGATGCTCCTCGTGTACATGATCCTCTCCGTCCTCTATGAATCGGTAAAGACCTCTTTCATCCGCATGTTCTCGCTGCCTTTCGGTCTGATCGGCTCGCTTCTCTTCCTCTTCCTCATGAATGATACCATCAATATTTATTCCATGATCGGGATCATCGTCATGGATGGCGTGGTCGCGAAGAATGGCACGCTGCTCCTTGACTATACGCTGACGCTCATGCATCAGCACGGCATGGCGGCGAAAGAGGCTGTCATAGCGGCCGGCCGTGCGCGTCTGCGCCCGATCTTCATGACGACCTTCACCATGATCGTCGGCATGCTCCCGACAGCCCTCGCACTGACAGCCGGCTCGGAGACACGAAGCTCTATGGCTTGGGTCATCATCGGCGGCCTCATCACCTCGACACTTTTCACGCTCCTCGTCATCCCGATGATCTTCCTTTTCTTCCAGAGAGAGAAGTGACTAGTGACTGGTGACTGGTGACTAGGGACTAGGGACTGGTGATTTGGGAGTTTCCCTGGAACCTCAAGCGAAAAGCTGCGGCGCATTAAGGAAACACTGATGAAATCTGATTCTGCGATTTAATCAGCGTTTCCTTAAAAATGCGCCGCATTTTTGGTGGCTCATTTTGCGGTTGACCGATTTTTCCTTTACTTCTTCCGCCTTCCCCCTGTCGTCATTTCGAGCGAAAGCGAGAAATCTTTTTCGTTCGCGGTCAGGCAAAAGCTGTGAGGGGAGCGGATAGCGGGAAGCACCGCTCTCCAAACAACTGAGGATCACGGTGCTTCATGCAGACAGCATTACGAAGGAAAACGGAAACGGGAAACGAAAAAGATCCCTCGGCTGCGCTCGGGATGACGAAACGGGAAAAAACCTCTTCCCATTTCGTTTCATTCCGCTGTGAGCCAACCTCCGCCCCTTCGGACCGCCTCCTTCCAGAGGAAGGAGGGAGAATGCCGGCTTCCCCTATAGCAAATCCTTTTCCCGCATCGTCATCCCGAAATCTCCCCCTTTTTGTGGTACAATATGACCAGAAGAATGACACGATCATGATGAGGAGGTGTTTCTATGAGATCATGGAAGAAACGCAGTATCTCTGCGGCTCTGGCGCTCACTTGTGTGGCGGCGCCCATGGCGTATCCGATGACAGCATATGCGGCGTCGACGGCGGAGAAGATCCTGTATGGCGCGGCGGCGATGGTTTTCATTTCTAGCTACTACTCCAGAATGGATGATCACAACCAGCTGCAGCTTCTGGATCAGTGCCAGCAGGAGACGGGCGTCTATGACTCGGCGGAAGCGGATAACCGTGTACAGACCGTGTATCAGAATCTGAAGGATACGGGGCATGTGCTGCGTGATTACAAGGTCTACGTGTCGCCGAGCGAGGATATCAATGCGTTTGCCAGCTTGGGCGGTGTGCTCTGCGTGAATAAGGGGACGCTCGATCAGATGGATGATGATGAGCTTGCCTACGTCATGGCACATGAGATCGCTCACGGCGAGAAGCGACACAGCGTGAGCGGCCTCAAGAAGCGCGTGGGGCTGGTGACGGCGCTGAATATTTATCTCGGAGACGCCTCGTATGGCGAGTACCTTCTGGGAAATATCGCGGCGAACTATGTGTCGAATGCGGTCTTCACCAAGGATCAGGAAAAGCAGGCGGATGACTGGGGCTTCCAGTACCTGGTCGAGGCGGGCTATAATCCGGGAGGCGGTGCGGCGTCCATGGAAGTGCTGCGCGCGAAATACGGCGAGAGCTCGCCGTCAGGCATCAAGGCGGTCCTTGCTCCGGGCAATCACCCCAAGACCAGTGACCGCATCCATAAGAATCTCAAATGGATGAATGCGTACTCCGGCAAGCATGTCGAGGTCAAGGATGACTGGATCGTGGTGAATGGGGAGAAAGCCTTCTCACCCGCCCAGGACAATGCGTACAGCCAGAAGGAGCGTCTCTATCTCACCGCGGGCAAGCTCGTGAAGCTCTATCACGCAGGGCATGTCCCCGATGCCGTTCTCGAGGGAGATCGGATCTGCTGCGGAAATACGGTCATTTATGAGCTGTCCTCCGAAGAGGATGGCAGAGCCTATACCGAAGCGTTGAATCAGGGGATCCGGAAGGATCGCGGTGAACGTGTCGTCAGTGATTTTGATATTGATCAAAGAGTGAAGAAAGTGACTAGGGACTAGTGACTAGGGATTAGGAGTGACTAGTGACTAGTGACTAGTGACTGGTGACTGGTGACTAGGGATTAGACTAGGAGACTTGGAGACATCAGACTCTTGCGTTGTCATTTCGAGCATAGCGAGAAATCTTTCTTGCAGACCGATAAACGATGGATGTGCGAAAGCAGGGATGAGATACCTCAAGTGACTAATGCTGTTAAGTTAGGGAAATTGTTCGCGCCGTAATGACTTGCTTCCCCCTTCGGGGGAAGTGCCGAAGGCAATAGGGGCATGCCAGCGGTCATCGAACAATGTGGGATATACCGTAGTGCTGCCCCCTCAGCCCTCCGGGCAGCTCCCCCGATGGGGAGCCAAGAATGTTCTGCCTCTTAACTTAATAGCATTGCTCAAGTGACTGGTGACTTGAATACTGCCTTCGGGCATCGCCCTATATATACTCGCGGCGAAGCCGCCACCTTCATTCCTCATTCCTCATTCCTCATTCCTCATTTAAGCAAAGATTTCATCCACAATCAGTGGACGGCACGCCCCTCACGAGGCTAACCCTGAACCTTGAACCTTTATTTTCAAAGGACGATTTTCATGAAAAAATTACTATCCATTTTACTTCTGTTGCTTATTGTTTGCGGCTGCGGGCTGGGCGCGCTCATCTGGGTGACACCGCCGCCGCCCACACCGCCGATGATCGCGCCGCCGCCTCCTTCGAAGGCAGTCTCGGCTGCGCTGATCGATGGGAATACGGGAGAGGTGCTGGCGGATAAGGAAGGGAGTCTGCGTATCTATCCTGCAAGTACGACGAAGATCCTGACCTGTATCATTGCGCTCGAAGAGGGCAAGGCGAAGCTGGACCAGAATGCGGTGATCTCTCCGCGCGCGATGGCGCAGGATGGCACGAACATCGGTCTTAGGCCGGATATGCCGCTCTCGCTTCACCAGCTGCTGTATGGGATGATGCTGATCTCCGGGAATGATGCGGCTGTGTCTGTCGCAGAGACGGTGGGCGGCTCGTATGGTCGTTTCATCGAGATGATGAATGAAAAGGCCGCTTCTATCGGTGTGCATGATTCCCATTTCGCGAATCCGAATGGTCTTACGAATCCGAACCACTATACGACGGCCTATGATATGGCGAAGATCGCGGCGTATGCGATGAAGAATCCTGATTTCCGTGACATCGTGAAGCGTCCTTCGTATCCGATGACTTATCGGAATGGGGTCTATCGCAATGTGGAAAACCGCAATGAATTTCTGACGAGCCACTATGAGGGGGCGAATGGCGTGAAGACGGGCATGACGGAAGCGGCGGGCGATTGTCTTGTCGCTTCCGCGGAGCGCGATGGCCGTCTCATGATCGTGGCACTCTACGATGATACGGATCGCTGGAAGGAAGCCCGGACATGGCTGGACTATGGCTTTGCGAAAGCGGAGAAGAAGGCGGAGTATGAAAGAAAGCTCGCTGCAGAGCCGAAGGTGTACAAGCTGGTGAACCAGCTCTTAGGGAGGGAGCCTCGTGACTAGGAGAAGGAAATCGCCATTTCTGGTACGGCTTTTCCCGCACAGCCCGTTCCTGCGTGTCCTTTTCGTCATCGTGGTTCTTCTCTCGCTCTACATCGTCTTGCACAGCGGGTATCATTTCTATCAGATCCGCCAGCAGGAGACGCTGCTTTTGGAGGAGAAGGAGAGGCTGTCCAAGGAGAAGGCGGAGCTCTCAAAGAAGCGTGAGGATCTCAAGGATGACGGACAGCTTGAAAAGAAGGCTCGTCAGGAGCTCGGTCTTGTGAAGCCAGGAGAAGTGCCTTATGTGAGATGAGGTTGGTGACTAGTAGCTAGTGACTGGTAGCTAGGGAAACGCTGATTCACTCTGACAACGATTGAATCAGTGTTTCCCTAGTCACCTCTCATCTCTCTTCAATCTTCTTGCTATTCCTTAAAAAATCACGTATAATCTAATTCGTATTTATATCGCAGGCGTTGGGGAGGCGGATGCCGTTTCCCAGAGAGGATTTTGTTGTTAGATGGCTTTAGAAGTCGGAAGTATCGTGGAAGGTACCGTTTCAGGGATCGCGAAATTTGGTGCGTTTGTGGAGCTGCCGGAAAACAAGGTGGGTCTGGTTCATATTTCAGAAGTCGCCAATGAATACGTGAGCGATGTGGCTCAGTATCTCAAGGTGAAGGATACGGTGAAGGTGAAGGTCATCTCCATCGATGCGAAGGGCAAGATCGCGCTTTCTGTCAAGCAGGCGCAGCCGAAGACGGAAGAAAAGAAGGAGGCCCGTTTCCCGAAGAAGGAAGGAAGCGAGCATCGTTTCCAGAGAAAAGAAGGCTTCGAGGGAAGAGCTCCTCTGCATGAAGCGCCGCGTATGACTGAGCGCCGTCCGTTTGCCGGCGGTTATCGCTCGCAGCGTCATGAAGCCCCCGCTTCTTTTGAAGACAAGCTGAACCGTTTCCTGAAGGACAGCGATGAACGGCTTCTGGATCTGAAGAGAAATGTAGAATCCAAACGGGGCGGCCGCGGCGGCCGCCATTCTGACTGAGTATGAGAGGGGATGTAACGAACAGGTTATGTCTCCTTTTCTGCTTTTCTGATGAATAGAATGTAGCGTATCCTAAGTACAAGGAGGCTCTTATGCGCGCGATCATTGATATCGGAACGAATTCGGTCCGTCTTTTGATGGCAGAGAAGGATGAAAAGGGGGAGTGGAAGATCCTCCGGAAAGAACTTCGCAGCACCAGGCTGGGGGAAGGCATGACGGATAAGGCGACCATCGGTCAGGGAGCGAAGGAAAGGACGCTCTCTGCTGTGGGGGAATTTACTGCCATGGCCAAGCTCGAAGGAGCGAAGGATATCTTCGCCTATGGTACGTCCATCATGCGCGATGCGTCGAATGGGGAGGAATTCGCTGATGAAGTGACGGCAGCCTTCGGTGTGCCTGTCCGCATTCTTTCTGGGAAGGAGGAAGCGTACTATAGCTACATCGGCGCGGCCGGGACGTCCGGCGTCATCACGTCCGTCGTCGATATCGGCGGCGGCTCGACAGAAATCTGCGTGGGATTCGGCACCGATGTCGGAGCGCGCCACAGCTTCCGCCTCGGGTGCGTGCGCTGCTCGAAGCAGTTCGATACCACCACGGCCAGAGGCCGCGGTGAGCTGAAGAAGCATTGCTTCACGCTTTTCCGTGAGACGGATCTCATGGAGTCCATGCGGAATGTCAAGCGCTGGATCGGTGTCGGCGGGACTGTCACCTCACTGGCTTCGATGCTGCAGGAGCTCGAAGTGTATGATTCGTCGAAGGTGCAGGACTACGTGATCCATCCCGAGGATGTGTCGGAGATCCTCGAAAAATTATCCCAAATGTCCTATGATGACAAGTGCCATATGAAAGGTCTCTTGCCGTCCCGCGCCGATATCATCGTGGCCGGCGTCGTCATCTTAGACAGCCTTATGGAGTACTTCGCTCTCTCGGAGATCACGGTGAGCGACCGCGATCTCTCCGAAGGTCTGCTCGATGCGGATGTCATCTCACCGACAGAAAAGTAAGGGGTGGCTAGTGGCTAGTGACTGGGGATTAGACTAGGAGACTGGGAGACTTGGAGACATCAGACTCTTGCGTTGTCATTTCGAGCATAGCGAGAAATCTTTCTTGCAGACCGATAAACGATGGATGTGCGAAAGCAGGGATGAGATACCTCAAGTGACTGGTGACTTGAATGCTGCTTTCGGGCATCGCCCTATACATATTCGCGGCGCAGCCGCCACCTTTATTCCTAATTCCTAATTCCTAATTCCTAATCCCTAATCCCTAATCCCTAATCCCTAGCTACTAGTCCCTAGCTACTAGTTCCAAGTCCCTGTTTTCCCAGGAGCGAACTATGAAAAAACAATCATCTCCTTTTATCGCGAAGATCCTCTCCTTTGCGCGGGAAAAGAAATTATGGCAGAGAGGGGAGCGGATCCTCGCGGCGGTGTCCGGCGGGCCGGATTCGCTCGGGCTTCTGCTCTTTCTGCATGACATCGCAGAGCAGGAAGGGCTCTCTGTCGGCTGCTGTCTTGTGCAGCATCATTTGCGCGAGGAGGCAGAAGAAGAGGCACGGTATGTGGAGCGCATCTGTGAGCAGCTTGGGATACCCTTCTTTCGCAGGGATGTCTATGTCGAGGAGAAAAGGCGCTTAGGCGGCGGCTCCGTCGAGACGGTGGCGCGAACGCTCCGCTATGAGGCGCTCAGGGAAGTGCGGAAGGAAGCGGGGTATACTGTGATCGCACTGGCGCATCATGCAGACGATCAGGCCGAGACGATCCTTTTTCACCTGCTGCGCGGGAGCGGCGTGCGTGGTCTGTCGGGCATGGCGCCAAAGCATGAGGAGCTGATCCGTCCCTTCCTCACGGTCACGAAGAAGGAGATCGAAGACTTCCTCACTGCCTTTCCCTATGCGCCCTGCCATGATGCCACGAATGATGAGCTGGATGCGACGCGAAACCGCATTCGTCACCAGCTTCTCCCCGAGATGCTTTCCTATAATCCCAATCTGGTAGAGACGCTCCTGCATACGGCGGATATCCTTCGAAGCGAGGATGCCTGGATGGAGGAGGCAGCAGAGGCCTGGCTCACTTCTCACGGGAAAGAGGGGAGCCTTGAGAAGGACGCTTTCCGCGGCCTGCCTCTTGCCATGCGGCGGCGTGTCCTCCGGCGGATGCTTATGCAGATGGGAGAGGTATCCTCTGATTTTGAAAGCCTTTCGCGTCTCGCTCTTCTCGCAGAGAACGGCGAGACGGGGAAGCTCACTTCGACGGCGCATGTGGTGATGGAGATCGGCCGGCGCTGTCTCTATTTCTACAAAGGCAATACCAAAAAGCAGGAGGAGAACGGTCTTTTCCTTCTCGCAAAGCATTTTTTTGAAAAGTTCACTCAAAAAGATGTGGATAAACAGCAAGAGATGGCTATAATAAGTGGCAAGGATCGCGCAGACACGCTTTGGCACATGGAGACCGTGCGACTTGGGAAGCCGCCGGAGCATCCGGCTCGTAACCAATACCTGCTGGATGCTGAAAAGGTCGGGGAGGTCAGGCTTCGTATGCCAAGACCGGGCGAGCGCATGGCGGCGCTGGGGATGGACGGGACGAAGTCTATCAAGCGCATCCTGCAGGACGCCGGCATCCCCGCTGCCCTCCGACCGTATTGGCCCGTTGCAGCTGATGAAAAAGAGATTTACTGGACCTGTCTCCTCCGCGGCAGTCGATACGGCCGCGTGACGAAGGGGACCAAAGAGTACCTGCTGCTGACGATCTGGTTTGGCAAAAGACCGGGGAGCGAAGAGTAGAGACAGCGCACAGAGCGCCATTCGCATCGGAGGATCTCCGGCGCGGCAAGAAAACGAAAGAGCAGGTCTGGACAACGTGGGATCCATATTTCCACGGGAGCATGGACCTTATACCTATGACTACACATTTCATTGACAGGAGAATATCATGGAAAATTTATCGAAAGACATCAAAACCGTACTTGTGACGAAAGAGCAGATCGCAGCGAAAGTGAAGGAAATCGGCGCTCAGATCACAAAGGACTACGAAGGAAAGGATGTCGTACTTGTCGGCATTCTGAAAGGGGCGATGCCTTTCCTCTGCGACCTGATGCGCTCGATCGATCTGCCGGTCACTTTAGACACCATGTGCGTGTCGAGCTATGGCAACAGCACCGTATCGAGCGGGCATGTCAAGATCAAGAAAGACCTTGACAAGGACATCCGTGGTAAGCATGTCATCGTGGTCGAGGATATCATCGACACCGGCATCACCATGTCCCACCTCGTGCCGCTCCTGAAGGAGAGAGGCGCGGCTTCGGTGGAGCTTGCCATCTGTCTCAATAAGAAGGAACGCCGCGAAGCGGATGTATATGTGAAGTATGTCGGTTTTGAAATTCCGGATGAATTCATCGTCGGCTATGGCTGTGACTATGCAGAAAAATACAGAAACCTCCCTGACGTCTGCGTACTGGATCATAAAGTCTATACGAAGGCGTGACTGGTGACTGGTAGCTAGGGATTAGGGGTTTCGAGTGACTAGTGACTAGTGACTAAAAGATAGGAGACCAGAAGACTAGAAGACATCAGACTCTCGTATCGTCATTGAAAGCGTTGCCGAGAAATCTTTGTCATATGCGGCTAGACGGTCAATGTTTGGAAATCCGAAACGGGAAACCTGCTATCCGCGGACTTTCGGGCATCGCCCTATATATAATTGCGGCGAAGCAGCCACCTTCATTCCTAATTTCCCATTCCTAATTCCTCATTTGCACAAAGATTTCAAACGCAATCCATGGGCAGCACGTTTCCATGGCTAACCTTGAACCTTCTTTTCTTTGTTGCCTTTCCACATACTTATATGCTAAAATTAGATATTATTCAGAACTATCAATCTATGGGGTGAAAAAACCTATTGAATGGGTCGTTTATATTTCACAGGAAATATAGAGAAGGAGGAAAATATTGAATAAATTTGTAAAGAATGTGGCCCTCTATGTGCTTCTGATCATTATAGCGGTCTCCATATTCAATACCTTTGTTCATCCTCAGGAAAAACACTCGGAAATCACCTACAGCGATTTCATTTCGCAGGTCGAGAAGAAGAATGTCGACTCCGTGACGATGACGAACAATTCCATCAGCGGTAAGCTGAAGGACGGCAGCGAATTCGCTACCTATGCACCGGACAATGACGCGCAGCTTCTGCCGAAGCTTTCGGAAGGTGGCGTCATCATCACTGCAAAACCGCCGGAACAGCCGTCCTGGTGGATGAATCTGCTCTCTTCTCTGCTTCCGATCATCATTCTGGTCGGCGTGTGGTTCTGGATCATGAACCAGACACAGGGCGGCGGTGGACGTGTCATGAGCTTTGGCAAGTCCAGAGCGAAGATGACCGCGGAAGGCCAGGTCCATGTGAATTTCTCTGATGTCGCAGGGGAAGACGAAGCGAAGGAAGAACTCTCCGAAGTGGTGGATTTCCTGAAAAATCCGGGCCGCTATACGGCGATCGGCGCGAAGATCCCGAAGGGCGTGCTCCTTGTCGGCCCGCCAGGGACAGGTAAGACCCTGCTCGCCAAAGCAGTGGCCGGTGAAGCGAGGGTGCCATTCTTCTCCATCTCCGGCTCTGACTTTGTAGAAATGTTTGTCGGTGTCGGCGCTTCCCGTGTCCGTGACCTCTTTGCTCAGGCAAAGAAGAATGCACCATGCATCGTATTCATCGATGAAATCGATGCGGTGGGCCGTCAGAGAGGCAGCGGTCTCGGCGGCGGACACGACGAAAGAGAACAGACGCTGAACCAGCTCTTGGTCGAGATGGATGGCTTCGGCTCGAACGAGGGCATCATCACCCTCGCTGCGACGAACCGTCCGGATATCCTCGATCCGGCGCTTCTGCGTCCGGGCCGTTTCGACCGCCGTGTCGTCGTCGGCCGTCCTGACCTCAGAGGCCGTCTTGCGATCCTGCGTGTCCATGCGAAGAATAAGCCGCTGGAACCGGATGTCGATCTCAATACCATCGCAAAGAAAGTCCCGGGCTTCACAGGGGCCGATCTTGCGAACATGCTGAATGAAGCAGCCCTTCTGGCTGCCCGTCAGAACAGAAAGACGATCTCCATGGCCGATCTGGAAGAGGCCAGCGAAAAAGTCAGCTACGGACCGGAAAGAAAGAGCCATAAGGTGAGCGATGAGGAAAGAAGGATCACCGCGTACCATGAATCCGGCCATGCCATCATGGCGACCCTTCTGAAGGATGCGGATCCGGTGCATAAAGTCACCATCATTCCGCGCGGCCAGGCGGGCGGCTACACCATGATGCTCCCGCATGAAGAACGTTCCTTCATCACGAAGTCGCATCTTCTCGCTCAGCTGCGTGTCGCTCTCGGCGGCCGCTGTGCGGAAAAGATCATTTTCAATGAGATATCCAGCGGTGCCTCCGGCGACCTCCAGCAGGTGACCGGCATCCTCCGCAAGATGATCATGGAATGGGGCATGAGCGATCGACTGGGACCGATGATCTTCGGCGAACATCAGGAACAAATCTTCCTCGGCAAGCAGCTCGGCTCGGAAAGAAACTACGGCGAGACCGTAGCGACCATCATTGATGAAGAAATGCACAAGTACCTCGACGAAGCGTACAATGATACCATGCAGACACTGATGGACCATATGCCTGTCCTGGAAGCCATGGCGCAGGCGCTCCTCGAGGTGGAAACCATCGATCATAAGCAGGTGGAAAACCTCTTCAAGTATCACTCCCTCTATGCACCGGGAGAAGAACCGAAGAAGGAGGACGACGAAGAGTCTCCGCTTCCGCCGATGCCAAAGGATGAAGGCCCGTCGCCTTCCCTCTATAGCGAATAATACGATAGAGCTTTACAGAACGCCTCTGCTTTGCGGGGGCGTTTTCTTTTGCTTTTGTAAAAGTTTGAGAACGTTTTACGAATGTGAGACAAAAACGTGGTAACATAAGAGTGATCGGCAGCCTGTGGTCGGAGATCGTATGGGGATCTGGGATCTCACTTTTCGTCATCCGCTGCTGTGGTAAACGGACTTGGTCAGAACCGACCGTTCTTCGGCTGACTCTTACCCATAGATCAAAGGAGTTTTCATGATGACATTAGACGAATTAGCCGTCGGAGAGTCGGCGCTCTTACAGACCGTCGGCGGAGAGGGCGCGCTGCGGCAGCATTTTCTGGATATGGGCCTCATCCCCGGAGAAGAGGTGACACTGGTGCGCTTTGCGCCTTTGGGCGATCCCATGGAGATCATGGTGCAAGGCTATGAGCTGACGCTCAGAAAAGACGATGCGCAAAAGATCGAAGTGACGAATGTGCATCCGGCAGCGGCGAAAGATAGAAAGCACCTGCGAGTGGAAACATCCACGTATCTTCATCCAGGTCTCGGTGAGCCCGGCAAGTATCATGAGGAGTCAGAGTACTCGGATGTAAAGCCGATCGAAGGCAGACTGACCTTTGCGCTCGTCGGCAATCAGAACTGCGGCAAGACAACGCTCTTCAACCAGCTGACCGGCTCCAACCAGCATGTCGGCAATTTCCCCGGGGTCACGGTCGATCAGAAGACGGGCGTGATCCGTGGCTATCCGGAGGCAGAGGTAGTGGATCTGCCGGGGATCTATTCTCTCTCTCCGTACACGAGTGAGGAGATCGTCTCTCGTGAATTTATCCTCAAGCAAAAGCCGACAGGGATCATCAATATCGTGGATGCGACGAATCTCACGCGCAATCTCTATCTCACCATGCAGCTGATGGAGCTTGGGATACCGGTGGTGCTTGCGATCAATATGATGGATGAGATGGAAAACAATGGAGGCTTCATCCTGATCAATGAGATGGAGCGGCTCTTGCAGATCCCGGTCGTCCCGATCTCCGCCGTCAAAAATCAGGGGGTGGGCGAGCTCGTGAATCATGCGATCCATGTCGCACGCTATCAGGAGAAGCCGGGCATCACTGATTTCTGTGATAAGAATGACCACCATGGAGCTCTTCACCGCGCCCTGCATGGCATCATGCATCTCATCGAGGATCATGCGAAAGCGGCTGGCATCCCGCTAAGGTTCGCAGCCTCCAAGCTGGTCGAGGGGGATCCTCTTGTGGAGCAGGCGCTCGCTCTGGAGGCCAATGAGAAAGAGCTTTTGCGGCACATTCTCGCGCAGCTTGAAGAAGAGCGCGGCCTTGACTGCGCGGCTGCGATGGCAGATATGCGCTTCCTCTTTATCCGCCGTCTCTGTGAACGGACGGTGGTGAAGCCCCAGGAAAGCAAAGAGCATGCGCGCAGCCAGAAGATCGACCGCATCCTCACGGGGAAGTACACCGCCATCCCGATCTTCATCCTGATCATGGGACTGGTTTTCTTCCTCACCTTTAATGTCATCGGCGCTTTCCTGCAGGACGCTTTGGCAGATGGCATCGATCAGGTGACAGAGTGGGTCGATGCATGGCTCACGGCAGAGGCAGTGAATCCCGCCATCCGCTCGCTGGTGGTGGATGCCATTTTTCAGGGAGTCGGCAGTGTTATTTCCTTCGTGCCGGTGATCGCCGTCCTGTTTTTCTTCCTGTCTCTTTTGGAAGACGGGGGCTATATGGCCCGTATCGCCTTCGTCATGGATAGGCTGCTCAGAAAGCTGGGCCTCTCCGGACGCAGCATTGTGCCGCTCCTTGTCGGCTTTGGCTGCAGCGTACCGGCTGTTATGGCGACGCGGACGCTGCCCTCGGAGCGTGATCGACGCATGACCATCATGCTCATCCCTTTCATGAGCTGCTCGGCCAAGGTAGCGATCTATGCCTTCTTTACGGCGGCATTCTTTCCTCGAAATGGGGCGCTCGTCATGATCGGGCTTTATCTCTTCGGTGTCTGCATGGCGATTCTGACCGCCCTCCTCTTCAAGCGTACTCTTTTCAGAGGGGAACCGGTGCCCTTCGTCATGGAGCTTCCGAATTACCGTATGCCCAGTATGAAAAATGTCCTGCGCCTCATGTGGGATAAGGCCAGAGATTTCCTCGAGCGTGCATTCACGGTCATCTTCGTCGGCACCATCATCATCTGGTTCCTGCAGAACTTTGATGTCCGTCTCAATATGGTAGCGGATTCCCAAGACAGTATCCTCGCCTTTCTTGCCGGCGCTGTCGCGCCTCTCTTTGCACCGCTCGGTCTTGCAGACTGGAAGCTTTCTACGGCGCTCATCTCCGGATTCATGGCCAAGGAGAGTGTCGTCTCTACCCTGACGGTCCTCTACGGGACGGAGGAAGCTCTCTCTTCGATCCTGACACCGGGCATGGCACTCACCTTCCTGACCTTCTGCCTGCTCTATACGCCCTGCATCGCGGCGATCACTTCCGTCAAGCGGGAGAATGGGACGGGATGGGCTGTGGGAATGATTGCCTTCCAGTGTGTCGTCGCATGGATCGCCGCCTTCGCTGTGCATCTCATGTTGTCTGCCTTTGGCGTGGCATAAGGAAACGCTGATTAAGGAAACGCTGATTCGATCGCAGAATCGGATCTCATATGGTTTTTTATACATGGTGTCGTCGGCATTCTCCTTACATAGCTCGAAAATACAAACTTTCATACGAAACTTTTTGCGGATATGGGCAAAGAGTCTCGCATGAAAGTTTTTTGCTTTTCTATGCGAAGAATCGTTTTGTATTGACGGCTTTTCTTTTTTGGTGCTATGATGAGAAAAAATCCGTGAAGAAAAGGAGACTCTTATGATGCAAAAACCATGGAAGAAGAAGGCGCTGCTCGCGCTGTTCCTGCTTTCCGGCGTGCCGGGGCTGCTGGCAGGCTGCGGGCAGACCGCGCCGAAGGTGAGTGCTGTCTCTGTGAAGACGCTCCCCGTGCAGAAGAAGGATGTCATCGTCTCAAAGCAGTATGCCGGACAGGTAAAGGCACTCGATGCCGTCTCGATCAAGCCGAAGGTGTCGGGGACGATCGTGGAGAAGTATATCCGGAGCGGGCAGTTCGTCGAAAAAGGACAGCCGCTCTATAAGATCGATGACCGGCAGTATTCTACCGATGTGCTCTCCGCGGAGTCGGATGTGGATAAAGCCCTGACGACACTGAACAATTCGAAGATCGATCTTTTGCGCTACGAGAAGCTCGCAGAGACGGGGGCGATCTCGGAGCAGACGCTGACGACGCAGCGGGCGACGGTCGAGACGAATGAGTCGAATTATCGGAACATGCAGTCGCTCCTGCAGAAGGCGCAGGAGAATCTGGACGATACCATCATTCGTTCGCCGATCTCCGGCAAGCTCTCTGTGAATGAGATGTCGCCGGGGAGCTTTGTGACGACGGGGAATACGGAGCTGGTCTCTGTCGGTTCCGTGAATCCGATCGCCGTGCAGTTTTCCATCTCAGAAAATGAGCTTTTGAATTTCCAGCAGGCTGTGATGGAAAATCGGCAAGACGCGCTGCCGCCGGATCAAATGATCCCGCAGGCGACGCTCACCCTGAGCAATGGCATGAAGCTTTCGGAGGTCTCGAAAAACTATGTGATGGATCGCGAGGTCTCGCAGAGTACGGGGACGATCACGATGAAGGCGATCTTTGAGAATACGGAGCATGTCCTTCTTCCGGGGATGTTCGCCCGCGTGACGCTGCAAAGCCCCCTCAGGAAGGATGTACTTCTTGTGCCGGAGCGTGCGGTGCAGCAGGTGCTGGATAAGTCCTTCGTCATCGTGTGCGGTGATGACGGTCTGTCTGTCTCGAAGATCGTGACGCTCGGTGACAAGGTGGGCAGCTACTACATCGTGAAGAAAGGACTCACGGAAAAGGATGTCGTCGTTGTCGAAGGTCTGACGAATCTGAAGGAAGGCCAGAAGCTGGCTCCGACGGCTGCTACGGCGGAAGAATTGGGCCTGTCAATGAAAGATGAATGAGGAATGGCGGCGATGGCGTCCTCATATGGGTTTAAATGGGTTCAGGGTTAGCCCCTTGGGCGTGCCGTCCTTTGATTTCGCTTGAAAGCTTTGCTTGGATGAGAAATTAGAAATGAGAAATGCGAAATGGTGGTGCGGCGCATAAAAATATGGAAGCGCCGCGGAGTTTTGATAATGCTTCGCGCCGTCATTATCGGAAGCGTTGGCGAGAGATCCTCCTTGCAGAGCGGTCGGCATGCTAACTGCGCTATTTCAATCACCGCTTGCTTCTAATCACTAATCCCTAGCCACTCATCCCTGCTTTCAAACTTGTGGTGGCAGCTTCGCTGCAACATATATATTTGCGGCGAAGCCGCCACCACCATTTCTCATTTCTAATTCGCACAAAGCTTTCATCCATAATCAGTGGACGAGCCGCCTCACGGGCTAACCCAGAACCCAGAACCCAGAACCCAGAACCCTGAACCTTGAACCTTGAACCCCGAACCCTGAACCCTAATCCAATCCCTAATCCCTAGCTACTAGTCACTAGTCACCAGTCCCAAGTCACTATGTAAATGGAGCTACCTTATGTCAAAATTCTTTATTCGGCGGCCGATCTTTGCGATCGTGGTCTCGCTAATCATTGTGCTTCTCGGGCTGATCTCTCTGGTCAGTCTGCCGATCGCGCAGTATCCGCAGATCTCACCGCCGACCATCAATCTGTCAGCCAGCTATACGGGCGCGAATGCGGAGACGGTGAATCAGACTGTCGCGCAGGTGCTCGAGAACCAGCTGAATGGCATCGAAGGCATGGACTACATGTCTTCCACCTCTTCCAATAACGGGAGCTACAGTCTGTCGATCGTTTTTAATCTCGATACGGACGGCAATACGGACTCTGTCAATGTGCAGAATACGGCAAATCTGGCTAAGAACGGGCTGCCGAGCGAGGTGCAGCAGACGGGGCTGTCCGTACGCAAGTCCTCCGGTGATATGGCCCTCATGGTGAATCTGTATTCACCAAACAACACGTATGACACTGCGTTTCTGAAAAACTATGCAGATATTTACCTCTTGGACAAGCTGAAGCGTGTCTCGGGGGTCGGCAACGTGAATGCCTTCGGCTCGACGTACGCGATGCGCGTGTGGCTGAATCCGGATAAGCTCGCAGAGCGCGGACTCACGGTCTCGGATGTGACAAGTGCCATCAAGGAGCAGAATCAGGCGGCTCCGGCAGGCACGGTCGGCGCACCGCCCACGCCGAAAAATCAGGAGAAGCAGTACAGTGCGAAGGTGGAGGGCCGTCTTTCCACGCCAGAGCAGTTTGGAAATATCATCATCAAGTCGGGAAGCGATGGTCAGTTCGTCCGTCTCCGCGATGTGGCAGAGGTAGAAACAGGCGCGCAGAGCTCTTCGGCGGACTCAAAGCTCGACGGCAAGACAGGGGTCGGCTTTGGCGTACAGCTGACGAATGATGCGAATACGCTCGAATCGGTCACGGCGGTGAAGAAGATCCTCGCAGAGGCGAAGAATGATTTCCCGCCGGATCTCGAGTACAAGATCGTCGTCGATAACACCGCCTTTATCAATGCATCGATCTCCGAAGTGGTCGATACCTTCATCGAGGCGCTTCTTCTCGTCATCCTGGTCGTCTTTGTTTTCCTCCAGAAATGGCGCACGACCCTCATCCCGATCCTTGCGGTGCCGGTCTCCATCATCGGTACCTTTGCGACCTTTGTCGTGCTCGGCTTCACCATCAATACGCTGACGCTCTTTGCGCTGGTGCTTGCCATCGGCATGGTCGTCGATGATGCGATCGTTGTCATCGAGAACGTGGAAGAGCATATGGCTAAAGACCATATGCCGGTGAAGGAGTCCACGGAAAAGGCGATGGATGAGGTGCAGGGGCCGATCATCGCGACGACAGCGGTGCTGGCTGCCATTTTTGTCCCGGTCGCTTTTCTCGGCGGGACGATGGGTGTCCTCTACAAGCAGTTTGCGATCACCATCACAGTATCAGTAGCGATCTCCGCTCTGGTCGCACTGACTTTGACACCGGCGCTTTGCGGGATGCTCCTCAAGGCGGAGGATACCGCCGTCTCGAAGGGCGTGATCGGCCGCTTCTTTGCCAGATTCAACAGCGCTTTTGATGCGGTGCGCGATGCGTACACGGGCAAGGTCGGCTGGATGATTTCCCATCTGAAGTATGCGGTCTGCTTCCTTGTGATCATCGCAGGACTCATGGGGCTTTTCTACAAGCTCGTCCCTTCGACCTTCGTACCGAATGAAGACCAGGGCATGTTCATCGCTTCGATCACGATGCCGGAAGGCACCTCCATGAACCAGACGGTCAAGGTCGTCGATGCGGTCGCCAAGGAGACGAAGACGCTCCCCGGCGTCGATGCCGTCATGACGAATACCTCGGCAGGCTCGGCGAATCTTTTCGTCCGGCTGAAAGACTGGGAGACACGCACCGGCAGGGACGAAAGTCTCTCCGCGATCCTTTCCGCTTTCAATCAGAAGATCGCAGGAGCGCATCCGGAGGCGCAGGTCATGGCCTTCGGCCCTTCTGCCTTGCCGGGTCTTGGCATGGAGGGCGGATGGGCGATGCAGGTGCAGGACAATACGGGACTCTCTGATGAAGAGCTGGGAGATCTGGCATCGAAGATCGTAGCTGAGGCGAACCGCCGTCCGGAGCTCTCTGCCGTTCGCAGCAATTTCAAGGCCAATACCCCGAGCTACGAGTATCATGTGGATCGCGAGAAGGTCAAGAGCCTCGGCATCCAGCTCTCCGATGTTTTCACCGCGCTGCAGGTGAATTTCGGCGGCACACAGGTGAATGATTTCAACCAGTTCGGCCGCTCGTACAAGGTCATGCTGCAGGCAGATACCCGCTACCGCTCGGAAGCGGACAGCTTGAAATTTATTTCCGTCAGATCCCAAGCGGGCGACATGATCCCGCTCGATACCATCCTGACGAAGTCCATCACGACCGGCCCGTCCTCCATCAGCCGTTTCAATGGCGTGCGCTCCATCTCCATCCAGGGCAGCGCAGGGAGCGGCTACAGCTCCGGCGAAGCCATGGCAGCGGCAGAAGCGGTCGTGAAGGAGATCGCTCCGGCGGGGACCACCATCGAGTGGTCCGGTCAGAGCCGCGAGGAGCAGAAGTCGGGCTCGTCTACGATGAAGGTCTTAGGGCTGGCGCTGGTCTTTGCTTTCCTCTGCCTTGCGGCGCTCTATGAGAGCTGGTCTGTGCCGCTCGCAGTCCTCTTCACGGTGCCGACGGGCATCTTCGGCGCGGTCTTCTCAGAGTATGTCGTGAACAAGCTGGCCGCTCTTCTGGGCTCGACCAGTGACGGCTACCAGAATAGTGTCTATATGCAGATCGGTATCATCATGATCATCGGGCTGGCTGCGAAGAATGCCATCCTCATCGTGGAATTTGCGAAGGAGCGTGTGGATCATGGGATGGACCCGGTAGATGCTGTCAAGGAAGCGGCAAAGCTCCGTTTCCGCCCGATCCTCATGACAGCCTTCACCTCCATCATCGGCTGTCTCCCGCTCGCTTTGGCGACCGGCGCCGGTGCAGCGGCTCGCTGCGGCATGGGCGTCGCTGTCGTGGGCGGTATGTGCTTTGCGACCGTCTTCGGCATCTTCCTCATCCCGTGCTTCTACCTTGTGACGATGGTGATAGCAAGAGGCCTGAGATCGGTGGCAAAGGGGCGGGGAAGCGGCTTGTGATGTGACAGAAAGGGCAGATAGTTTTCCATCCACCTCTTCCCCCTTGGAAAGTTTTCCGCATCTCTTTTCTGATGCTCATCAATATCTGTAGGATTACAATACATGTGTTACACATTGAAAACATGAAAAGCGAGATACCCT
>ENA-UOJH01000365-UOJH01000365.1-human-gut-metagenome-genome-assembly--contig:-C148-NODE-365-length-44681-cov-27.583651_pt1 | contig 44681 bp, 36 predicted proteins | sample MGYA00242345_ERZ723892 | MGnify/ENA metagenome assembly ERZ723892 | reverse complement strand
ATTAAAAGAAAGGAAATATGTGATAATTAACTTCCTAATTATCATACAAGAAAAAAATGAAAACAATTTGGAAAAATAAGATAGTAGATGTAGAAATATATCTTGATCTTGAAAACAGTTTAGATGGAACAGCCACTATTTTATCAAATAAGAACGTACTTGGAGAAGCAGCAATTTTTGCATTTAATTCCTACGAATATGCAGAACCTTTGTATTTCGTTGAATTACCGAAGATTTCTGCTTACCAAAAGATTACTCTTCTTGCCATGTTTGATACATGGTATGGAGATACTGACCAGGAAACAACTAAGTGGGCGTTAGAGTACCAGCTTTTAACAAGAATGCTGGTGAAAGAAAATGCGCTGATCCTAAATCCAAAACATTTAGAGTTGGATTTAGATATCCTTGAGAAAATCAAAAATATTATATGGGGTTAATTTGCTAAATACCCGCTACCAAATACATTGTCAACATCTGATTAATTTGCTATAATATTTACGAGGGAAAAGATGAAATTAAAAATTTTATATCATGGCACAGATCTTGAAAGTGCAAAAGAAATTTGTGGAGGGAATATAGATGTAAAAAAAGGTTCCTCCCATACTGATTTTGGTCAGGGATTTTATCCCACTGATGACAAGGACCGCGCAATACGATGGGCATATCGCAAAGCTAAAGTTCGAAAAAGTAAACCTGCCCTAATAACTTTGTATTTCGACGAAGGATCTGCCCATCCTATCATTGAGTATTTTTGTGATGATTTACGATGGGGGCAATTCATTATTAATAATCGTAATGGATCACAATATATTAGAGGCGTATCATTTCAGGAAAATAATCTTGATGCCCGCTACGAAATTACATATGGACGTATTGCAGATATAGAAGTTACTGATATTGCAAGTGAGTTGAAAGAAAGTGGAGAAATGTTATATTCTTTAGAAAGAATTTTAAACAAAAATTATCCTCTGCAAATTGTTTTTCATACATCAAATGCAACACAGTTTATCAAAAAAATGTCCTATCGTTTAGTTTAAGGAGGGATGATTATGATTATTTCAGAAGAAAAGAAAAAGAAATATATTGATAAAGTTTATGATGAAATGAAACGACGAGGTTTTACAGCTGACGAAATTCCAATAGTGATAAGTAAAACAGGATTTATGATCGCCATAGAAGAATATCCGGAAGAGCAAATGCATTATGATATAGCAGATACAGTGGATGAAATTCTTTTCACTGCAACAAAACATAAAAAAAGTTGCAATCCACGTATTAAAAATGGTAGCTGATGCACAGACATCGAAAAAGAGTTTATGCGTTTATAACTCAACTTACAAGGGATTGTATATTATACAGTCCCTTGTTTTTTAATCAACTTTTTATTGACTCTTTACCGATATAATGCTAATATAACAATGTAAATAAAATTAATTAATAAATCAAAAAGTTATGTTAATACCACATGGATCACATAGCTTTTATAATTTGGATCGCTATAGAGCGGTCTTTTTTTATGCCCTTTTTTGGCTTCTATATAGAGCAATTCTAAATTCCACTCTCCTATTCTGGATGAGTGTTTCCATAAATTACAGAGAAAATAATTTTTTATTTGGAGGAAAACAAAATGAATGATAATTTGAAGGCTTTTTTTACAAAAGCAGTTTCCTTTATTGGAATGCTGTCTTTTATACCTATTCAAATCTTTTTTGCGAACGATTCGGAAGTAATCGGTGCAGCATCCATCCTTTTTATTGTATGTGCAATAACATTTGTTATACCATATAGAATGCTCACGTTTGAGTATTGGGAATACGAAGACGATACCCATTACAAGAATGTAGATAAGAAACCCGTGCAACCACAAAATCATCGTGGACACGCAGCATAAGGAGGAATCATTATGAACGCAACGTATTTATTAATGGTTACTCCGGAAGATAACCACAATAAGTTTTATCGGATGCTGCCAAATTTCCCGGACGATTCTCATTTTACGGTTGAATGGGGACGTGTTGGAGCTACAGCCATAAAGAAAATTTACAGTATGGCGGCATGGGATAAAATCTACAAAGATAAGATAACAAAAGGTTATGTAGATCAGAGTGATTTACATGACTGTGTAGTTACAGTCTTATCAGAGTCAAATTATGCTCCTATCGCAGATCAGCTTGTGGCTGAACTGGTAGACGCACTTTTGGCTTACTCGGACAATGCGATTAAAAAAAATTATATCGTGTTGTCCAAAGATGTAACACAGGCAATGATTGATCTTGCCAGGGAAAAAATCGATCAGTTATATTCAGTGACCTCTTTATCAGAGGTCAACGCCATACTCTCCCAGCTTTTTACCATTATTCCAAGGAAGATGGAAAATGTTGAAGATTATCTTGCTCATACAGAAATGGATGCTGCAGAGATAATCACCAGAGAAGAGGCGCTACTTGATATCATGACTGGAAAAGTCAATCAGAAAACAAGACATGAAAATAAATACCAAGACGGTATTTCCAATACCATTTTGGAGGAAAACAATCTGAAGATACGACCATGTACTATGGATGAAATACGTCATATTAAAAAGTATCTTGGAAAAGAATCAGAAAATAAGCTGAAAAGTGCATTTTATGTGAAAAATGAAGTAACCGAAGCGCATTTTTATGATTATTGTTCCAAGAATCAAATTTCTGATAAGGACATCCATTATCTTTATCATGGATCCCGTAATGAAAACTGGTGGAATATTCTAATTCAAGGTCTATCATTACGACCAAAAAAATCTGTTGTCCGGACAGGTGCTATGTTTGGACATGGATTATATTTTGCTCCAAGGGCAAAAAAGTCTATCGGCTATACTTCATTAAACGGAAACTATTGGGCTGGTGGATCATCATCAACAGGATTTTTAGCAGTTTACAAAGTTGCATATAAAAATCCTTATAAAGTCTATACGCATGTCTCTGCATATGAGCGCTTTACCAAAGATAGCGTTAAACAGTTAGGAGCCGATGCAGTTTTTGCTTCTAAAGATCAGGGAATGTTGGTGAACGATGAAGTTATCATTTACGATGACAAACAGGCAACAATTCGATATCTTATCGAATTAGCCTGACATGGTTTTGAGCGATTTATGTTGATTTTTATGGTTTGCAATGGTATAATATACTTTGTAAAACTAATTCAACAAAAAAATCGCAAACGAGACCATGAACATATTGTTCGTGGTCTTTTTTTGCAAAAAAATAATTTTATGGTCCTTATATAGGACAGAAAAGGAGAAAAAATATGAACAAAGTTATACTTATGGGAAGAATCACCAGAGATGCCGAGATCCGTTATACACAGGGGGAAAAATCTACTGCTATTGCAAGATTTTCTCTCGCAGTTGACCGCCGTTTCAAAAAAGATAACGACGAGCAGAATACAGATTTTATTAGCTGCATCGCATTCGGAAAAATCGCTGAATTTCTGGAAAAGTTCGGACGCAAAGGAACAAAATTTGTTGTGGACGGTCGTATTCAGACTGGCAGTTACAACAATAAGGACGGACAGAAAGTGTACACCACAGACGTTGTTGTGGAAAACATTGAATTTGCTGAGAGTAAAAACAGTTCAGGTTCAGGTGGCTCTACCAATCAGCCTGCTCCTGCTCCTTCTTCTTCTTCCGCTGGTGATGGATTTATGAATATCCCGGACGGAATTAATGAGGAGTTACCATTTAATTAAACGTTAGAAGAACACACAGCATAATAATTTTTTTTACAAAACCCACTTTTTGTTAAAAGGTGGGTTTTGTTTTTCCAGGAAGGAGAATTTTATGAAACTACCAAGAAGATTAAAAAATGAAGAAATTATGGTCAAAGTAGACCATCTCACAGAAAAAGATGTTACGCTTGTGCTTTACACAAAGCCAACTGTGATCATGAACATAATGGACGAAACGTTCGGTCCTGATGGATGGCAGGTGGAGCATACTGCTATTCCAAAAGGAAACGGTCACATGACCATGTTATGTAAAGTGTCTGTATATGATGAAAACAGAAAAACATGGATATCAAGGGATGATGCCGGGGAGCCTGTTGGCAGCCATTCTGATAAAAGTCAGGCTACGGATGCGCTGAAAAGGGCATGCGCTCTGTTTGGAGTGGCTAAAGAATTAAAAACCATGCCAGAGGAAATTATCGTGCCCGCTTTTCGACCCAAAACAGACGAAAATAACAATGCGGTAAAAAGGAACGGGTTTCAGGAGACAGAGACACTGATCAACATTACAAAAAATGATGATGGATCCCTAAGCTGCATGGATCGATTCAGTATTGTCCAGTATCTGTTGGATGACACTGGGAATATCTGTGCATTGTGTATCAAAGACGATACCACCGGCAAACGTATATTTACACGCGACTACCGGAACAACAGTATCCCGAAGCCATCTGCTATTGCTCCACTTTCTGCTGCAGAACTTGCAAGGTTTTCCATGTTAAAAGCCGATATGGGCGCTTTTGCACGAAAAGGGAACACGATAGGAGAGCTTCAGCCGGATGAGCTGCGCTGGCTGTTTGGACGGACAAAATCCACAGACATTAAACGCGGTTGTCTGGAAATTGCGGAGGCAATTCCTGAATACAAAGAGGAATTTGTTACGGCCGGATTTAATCCAGATGAGTTATTAAAAGAATTTCGTGAGGACCGGTAGCATTTTGCTGCCGTCCTGATAAAAAAAATTGGGAGGAAAATAAATGGCAGCAAAGATTACAGAAAAGGAACGGCATATTTTCATTGAAAATATGTTTGCTAAATTGGAAAACGTAACTGTTGAATCCATCGTCAGTTCACGGATTCCTTTAAAACATAATGGGCGCCATCTGTTAGGACTATGCCCTTTTCACAATGACACCCATTTAGGATCTTTTTTAGTGACACCTGACAGAGGGATCTGGAAATGCTTTGCCTGTGGTGATGGATATGCAGGAAACGGCATAAAATTCATCAGCTTATATGATGGAATCGATTATCTGCAGGCAGCTTTCAAGGTGGCTTTAGAGAAGGGAATAATTACATATGATGAATATTCCCTATATTCTCAAAGACAAAACTACTCTGAGTCGTATATAAAAAAGATTGCTGAAAAATACGACAAAGAGAAAAAAAGCAGCGCAAAACCTCTGAAAATGGCAGACATTGCCATTCGTCATAATGTATATCACGTTATAAAGGATGCCTGCCAGCTTTCAGATCAACACATGTCACAGTTGAAAGAGGAAAGGAAATTATCGGACGAAAGAATAAATGCCGATTATTTCACCTTCCCGTGTTTAAGCTGGGAAAAAAATAATGTCATAAAAAAAATCCGTGAAGAATATCCAGAGTATACGGATGAAGTATTAATGACTGTTCCCGGATTCTATTATGACAGGACTAAAAAGAAAATTGCATTCTATGCCGTAAAAGGCATCGGAATGCTTATACATGATGTTTACGGCCGTGTAGCAGCCATTCAGATTCGTAGAGATACGATAAAAGAAGGGCAGCAACGATATATTTGGTTCTCATCTTCTTTTGCCCCATATGAACCGGATAAATATATTGGTGGAACAGGATGTGGTTCTCCGCGAGATATCTTATATCCCGCAAACACAGATCGCTCTATCCTGTGTATAACGGAAGGTCGTTTCAAGTCTGAGGTTATACGCGACTTTGGAAATGTCACAATATCCTTGCAAGGTGTCGGCTCTCAAAAGGGACTCGATTCTGACATAACAGAAATTATGAAAGAACTTCCTATAAAATCCGTGTTCTTAATGTTTGACGCAGATTCGTTTGGAAATACTGCCGTATTTTTGCAGTTGGAAAAACTGATCTGCATGTTGCAGGGAAAATTTCCATCTCTGAAAATCAGAGTTGTATGTTGGCGCAAAGAATACGGAAAAGGTATTGATGATCTGTATCATAATGGAAAAATTAAAACTGTGAAATATATAGAATCTGATCTGTATGTCAAAACTTACAGGTCCGTGCTTTCTAAAATCCTCAAGTCTTATGAAACGGAAAGTTTATCTGACTTAAAAAAACTATCTTTAGAAGAAAAAAAGTCGTTTGAGGATAACCTGCAGCAAGCAGAGGAAAGTATATTTCTGCAATAATTTTTATTGAAATATCTTTTCCACTATGATATAATCATTGCATAGAAAAAATTAAAAAAAGAAGTCAAAAAAAAGCCATACGGATATTCTGTATGGCTTTTATTTTAATCAAAGACCGGTTTTCGGTCTTTTTTTATGCCTTTTACGGCTTTATTCATATATAACAGCAAACTTTTAATCTAATCAACACGAAAGAAAAGAGGAAAAATTTATGGAACAATCATTAGTATGGTATCCAGTGCAGTCTAAGGAAGAACGCGCTTATATCGTAAAAAACAAATGGCAACTTAAAAAATTTAACAGGATATTCGGATGTGAAGCTTTCATCTACCCGGCATTATATGTGAACTTCTTTGGAGAATTCACACCTGTGGATATCAAAAGTATATCCAGTTATGAAAAACTGGGTTACAAAATTATTAAATTATAGCATAAGAAAGGAGTTGGTTATTTATGGCATTGCCAACAAAAACAGACCTGTCTACATTAGTATTTCCTGGTGTAAAACCGGTCGAATATTTTAAGATAGCAAATGTATTTCAGGATGAGTTTGATGCTCTTCCTTCTGAATTTCAGGTTCATTATGATTATGATCCTGAAACTCGGACATATACTCTGGATGAGTTGGAATGGCTCAAATGGAGAAAACACGGACCATATCATCGGCATCCGGAAGATTCGAGATATATTGAATACACTCTTGGTGGCAGCGACATCGCAGTTCTGTTTGACGGTTCAGAGCTGTCTGAACAGCTGTTTTTATATGACGGGCAACACGGCAGCAACTTTAAGTCTGCCATTGAACTGTTTTATGAAAAAACAGGAAAAAAGTTTGAAATGAAAGAGAAAATGGGTTCAGATGTTCTATGGGTAGGACATAACGAAGAACCCTCAATCCGCAATTTATTCAAGCGAAATTATTGCAAGGATCATCCGCTCGATATAGTGAAAGTCATCAATGACTGTCATATGTATCAATGTGGAATGAGGGATCACACCGGGAAACTGCTCTATCCTTTCGTTTTATGCGATTTGGATGGACTTGTTGAAATCAACGGTGTGACCGGTATCCTTGAATGTAAGACGTGCAACAAAGGCAGCGAAGACTACAAGCTTTGGAAAAAACATATCGTACCTTTGAAATATTACCTGCAGGTATGTTGGTACATGCTCTGCATGAACCTTCCATATGGTTATATTGTTGCCAAATGGGGATTACTTCCATCGGAATGCGTCTATATTTATATAGAGCGTAATTTTGATGTTGAAAACCTCATTATCAAAATGGCACAGGATTTTCTTGAAGCGATAAAAACAAAACAGCCACCTGATCTGAATAATCAGAATTTGGACCGACTCTTTGTTTACTGGCGCAAAAAAATGGGCAATCCAAAGCCGGATGCGCCGGTTAAAATGCTTGGACGCGAGTACAAAGATACCGCGCTTACTCTTTCGATGATTGGAACATCTATTAAAGATTTTCAGCAGAAAGAGTCTGACTTAAAAAAACAGCGCCGGGATATTCTTACAAAACAGATTTTCCCAGTAATGGGACAATCCTCAGAGGCATTGGTAGATTTTTCACCATCCTCTAATATGAGAATAAAACTGCATAATGGCAGTAAAAAAAAGGTTGATTCGGATAGTTTAAAATCATATGATCCCGAATTATACCATCAATATGTGAAAGAGGTTTTTGATGAAAAACTCTTTATCGAAGAAATGACGGACACCGATCTCGGTGACGAGTTTATCGTGGACAGCAATGTCCTGACTGACTCAAAATTAGAGTATTGTGAAGTTCGTCTGGAACCTAAAAATAAAAAATAAAGGAGTGGCGAATATGCAGTTTGCCGAAAAGATAGTTGATCGAGCCTTAAGGAATACTGGATCTACCTGGATAACACAGGAAGATCTGGAAAAGGAAATGGCCCGATCAAACACAGGAACTATGAATGATATCATTTATGGTGTCAAAGATAAGTTCCTTGTTTCGTTTAAGATGGGAAACGGCATGACCGCATATTCAACAAAACATTTTCATAATGCAGAGAATACGATTGCAGAAAATGTTATGCGGCTGCAATTTGTCATCCCATCAGCAAAATATGATGAGGCGGTTATTGACCAGCTCATTGATGAATTTGAAGAACAGAAAAATAACGGCCGAAAGCTGCATTACCACCAGCGTGATGCCGTCAAAATGGTCTGCAATAACAATTTTTCTGTTCTGACCGGCGGTCCCGGTACTGGAAAAACAACCGTTTTATCTGCAATCACTTATTGCCTGCGGGCATTAGATCAGCGGATTAAGATTGTTTTTACGGCACCTACTGGAAAGGCTGCCAGACGTATTACCGAAAGCACAGGAGAACATTCTTCTACTGTGCATAAAAAACTTGGTATCGGATATAATTCGGATCTTTCATCTGTTTTTTATGAAGACATTATGTTTATAGATGAAAGTTCCATGAATGATACTGAGTTATCTTCTATTCTAATGCGATCAATTCCTGATGGACGAAAAGTCGTCTTTGTCGGAGATGTTGATCAGCTTCCAAGCGTTGGACCGGGAGCTGTTCTGCGTGATCTGATTGCATCTAACACTGTTCCTGTCACAATGTTGACACATACATTCAGGCAGGATAACAGTTCAAAACTATTTGCGAATATCTGCAATATTCGCAAAGGTATTCCAGAATTTCTGGATGGAGAAGATTTTCATTCCATCCTTTTGCCGCCTGGCAAAGGTCAGGAAAAATCTGCCACTCAGAAGATCCTAGCCGCTTATCAAAAGGCAATTCAAAAATATGGTGCAGAACATGTCGTTGTTCTTGTTCCATATCGCAAAAATGGATTATGCAGCAATGCGTTAAACAATCAGTTACAACGCATTGCCAATTCACAATCCTGTGGTTACCGCTATCATAATCAGGCTGAAAACAACACACTCTTTTTTAAACAGGGTGATTTTGTGATGCAGCTTGTAAATCGTGAAGAATGTGCCAACGGTGATGTCGGTCAAGTGGTTGAATGTTCTGCTACAGGCTTAAAAGTCAAATATGTAGATGCAACGGTAACGTATGCACCTGCAGATTTAGACCAGTTGGCACTGGCATATTCCATGACAATACATAAATCTCAGGGGTCAGAATATCCTTGTGTAATCATGTGTTTTTTGGACGATCATGAAGCCATGTTACAGCGGAATTTGATTTATACAGGCATTACCAGGGCAAAAAAAGAATGCATTGTTATATATCAGCAAAAAGCTTTGGAAAAGGCATGTAAAACAATTGCGGATGCCAACCGTTTTACGCTTTTAAAAGAAAAATTACAGGATTTAAGAGCGCAATATCGAATGATATATGGAATTTAAACTTAGGTGACGCTTCAGTAAGTTATATTGAGTAGTTCACTAACAAACTATTTGGTTCTGCCCTTTTGGGAGGCAGATGAAAGGAGAAAATATGAGTGAAAACGAAAAAAAAAGTAAAAGAAGAATATATGCAGAGGAAGGGCTATTGAACGCTGCATTTACATTAAATGGCTGGTTTGTAAAGTTAAAACCAGCATATGCCATAGACAAGATGGTCTTTTGCTTTGTAAAGAAAAACACAAAAGCAGCACAATCTTTCAATGTCTATATGGATCTGGATGATTTTGATATCTGGATGTCAGATATTGAAAACTTCCGAATGAAACGGATCATCGATGAAGAAGGAAAGGCAAAAAAAACACTGCCGGAAGCATATAAAATAGTAACCGGCGAAAAAGGGGCATTCTCCGTTGGAATCTGTAAAAGCTCCAATGGAGACGGTTATGTCATTAACGGACATGGTAAAAAGAAAGAAAACGGGAAATATACCGGGGATTTCATGAATGCCTTTGTTCCAGTGTCATATGACTGGCTTCGGGTTACGGCCAGATATTATAAGCTGACTGTCAAAAAACATTATGAAGAACTTTCAGATCTCATTCTGTTGGAATCTTCCAGACAGCATAATCCTGCCGAAGGTGTTCAGGCAGATCCGTCTGATCCATCTGAAGCAACTGAAAACGATAACAAAACAAACAATGCATCTTCTAGCGAAAACAAAAACAGTAAGACAGATAAGGACAATTCCTCTGCAAATAAACAGGAGAATGATACAAAACCTGCTTCAAAACCTGCAGCATCAAATAAAAAGCTACCTGAAATGGCCATTGATACGATGACAAAGGTTTGTTACGATGGAAAACAGTACAAATTTATGGCTCTTAATCCAGATGGAAAAGAGCTGAATATCATCGTTTCAAATGATACGGCACAGGCGCTTGGAGAACGCTTTGCAGAATTTAGAAGAGCCTGTGAGGAAGCCGTTAATAAGGGCAATCACATTCATGTCACCATGCAGTATAAAAACGGTACCTATAAAGATTCAAAGACAAACAAAGAATATGCTGTTTTTTATATGCTTGGTATTGCAACAAAATGACAAACGAGAGAAGCGGATGGATTTTTCCAGTTCCGCTTCTCTTTCATTTTTAACTAATTTTTGCTATAATATTTTAAAAGGAGTATTCATATGGAAAACAACACAATTTTCGATGACGTGTTTCGTACTATGTTAGAAAAGATGCCACAACTCGTCATCCCAGTTATTAACGAGGTTTTTCATACTTCTTATTCAAAAGAAGAAAAGATCAACCAGTATAGAAATGAACACCATACAGCCTCTGGTGAGATTATAACTGATTCTTATCTTGGAATCGGTAATAAATTGTATCATCTTGAATGTGAAAGCCGTGTTAAGGGCAATATGGTGATAAGAATGATTGAATATGATTTTGCAGCTGCACTAGAGGATATTGCATTGGCAGATGGAATATATGAGATGAATTTTCCACATTCATGTATTTTATATTTAAGACATAATAAGAATACACCAAATCATCTAAACGTCAGAATCAACATGCCTGATGGACAGCATATCATTTATTCTGTACCAACAATCAAGCTGCAGGAATACACAAAAGATGACATTTTCAGGAAAAAACTTCTTTTCTTTCTGCCATTTTACATCATGCGGTATGAGAAGGAACTTCATTCGATCGAAAAAGATTCGAAAAAAACAATAGAAATGGTTGAAGACATCGAATCTCTTATTGTAGATTTGAAAAAGGAATTTTCCTCCGATGAAGAAATGGAATTATATACACGGTTGGCAGAGCTGATGGAAAGAATTTCAGATTATATTTTGAATTCAGAAAAGAATTTAAAAGAAAGGATAGGTGCTATTATGGGCGGAAAAATTTTGGAATTAGAAACAGACAAAATATTAGAACGGGGAAGAGAACAGGGGCTTGAACAGGGACTTGAACAGGCAACGACAAAAATCATATCCCAGATGCTCAAAGAAAATGTTTCTTGGGATAAAATCATTCTGTATACTGGATGTACCAGAGAGGATATCGAGAAAATTGATCGAGAAAATTATAATTTTTGAAATTCCGCGGTTAAAACCGTGAAAAGAATAGCCCAGGATTTTGGAAAATCCTGGGCTATTTTCATAAATAAAATCCTTTCGTTTGTCGTAGGAGGAAACCCACTTCCTTTGGCAGGTTGGTAGTTGACATGAAACGTATATCCTAGCTGAAGAATAATTTCTTCACATCTTCCACTGGCATATCCTGTCCGGTATAAAGCTTAAATGCAGCAACTCCCTGCCATAACAGCATTCCTTTTCCTCCGACACAGGTACATCCTGCTTCTCTTGCCTCGCGAAGAAGTTTCGTCTCTTCCGGATTGTATACCGCATCTGCAACAACAAGTCCTGGACGAAATGCAGACAGATCTTTTACAACACTCTGATCATCCATCGGCTTCATTCCAACGATCGTAGCATTTGCAAAGATATCACTTGACTGGATCTCTTCTGTCATCTTTGCGATATCTGCGATGTCATATACATTGACCACGCACTCCGGCACTGCCTTTTTAATCTTCTCTGCTGTCTGCAGCGTTCTCTCAAAAAATGCATCCTTGATATTGAAAATAGAAATTTCTCTCGCACCATCTAAGGCACACTGTACCTGGATCGCCGTCGCAGCACCGCCGCCTCCGGCTACTGTGATCTTTTTGCCTTTGATCTCAATGCCGTGATCTCTTAAGTTATGTACGAATCCCTCGCCGTCTGTAATGTGACCGGTCAGTTTTCCGTTATCATTGACGATCGTATTGACAGCACCGATGATTTGTGCAGCCGGTGAAAGCTCATCCATGTATTTTGCAGCTTCCACTTTGTCCGGCATGGTAACATTGCAGCCACGCATGTTGAAAGTCTTCATTGCAGCGATTGCATCTTTTACCTTGTCCTCTTTTATATCAAAAGCCACATAAGCATAATCTAATCCCAGCTTCTCAAAGCTGTAATTGTACATCGCCGGTGATCCTGAATGACCGACCGGTGAACCGATCAATGCTAAAAGTCCTGTGTGACCTGAAATGCGCTTTTCCATGATTTAATCCTCCTGTTTTGTATATGATACCTTTGCTACCTTATTTTAGTAACATGATATCCTCTTTTTCGGAGAATGGCAAGTACTTTTTTTATTTAAAGTATTAAAGCGTTGTGAGAATTGAAATTTAAAAGTATACTTTTTTACTCATATGTGTGAAAATTAAAAATGTGGCACGCTATTGAAAAGAACGTACCACATTTCTTATTTTATCGTTTTATTATAATAATTAATTGCACAGACTACTGCTTATTCGGTGCAAGGAACTGATTATAGAAATTGTTCAACGCATCCGGTTCTTTGCTGTTTCCAATTCCGTGAGTTTCCACATATTGTTTCATCTGTTTGATCGTTTCCTTTGAAAATACATAGGTTTCCACCGGAGTATCATGATCCATGTTATTTAATGCGCTTTCCAGTGCTGCCTTGTATTCCGGATCGACTTTCCAGATAGAATTATCTTCAAGTCCGCCTTCTTCAAACGATTTGTTATAATATTTGCTGTTGATGAAACGGGTAACTCCGGTCAGATCCATCTGTGTGAGTTTTTTCGGTGTCGTATCGGTCACATGCACCATGATCTGTTTCACATATTTGTTTCCAACATGGTCTACCACGGTTAAATTCTCGGATGTGGCAAAGTCATGCTGCAGATTTGTAAATTCTTCTGCCTGGTAGTCCGGGATCGTGAAGGATGTGAAAACTTCCGGATCACTCGGTGCCGGATTGGTTCCCGGTAAAATCGGACTTCCATCTTCCCGGTCGGTTGCCGTTGCATGGCTTAAGATTTCTTCTTCCGTGATAAAACCACTCTGTGCCTGCTCTAAGGTATAATAGAGATCCTGTGCCTGAATCCACGGGCAGTCGTCCCAGACAGCATAAAGTGTGATCTCTCCACCATCTTCTGCCACCAGGTTCCGAACGGCATCCCCGGCTTTCCACTGTGGGATAAAGGTGTCTTTGCCATCTTCCAAAGCCCAGCCCATAAAAATGGATGCATATACCTTTTTCTTTGGTGCTTCGGCTTTCTTATCTTCCTCAGTTTTATCCAGATCTGCGTCTTTTAAAGCATCCATATCGACTGCATCATCTTCTGTCCTTTTTTCCAGCATAGCATCTCCGTCAAGGTCTGTTTCATCTGTAGCGTCTGTATCATCAGAATCTGCTTCTGTTTCTGCAGCTTCATCAGAATTATCTTCCATGCCTGATTCATCCATATCGTCCGCGGATTTCGATACATCTGCTATATCCGCATCATTACCATCGTTTCCGGTATCTTCGTCATCGATAACTGAATTTTTATCATCTTGGGTTTCAGCATCTTCAATTTCAGTGTCTTCACTTTCGGCATCTTCGATTTCAGTGTCATTGTTTTCTACGTCGTCACTTTCGGCATCTTCAATTTCAGTGTCTTCGATCTCAGTGTCTTCCTCTTCCTCTTCATATCCTGCCATCATGGCTTTTGGAATTGCCCCGGAAATGACACCATCTGTTACATTCTGACCATCGAGTGTATATTTTACATAGGCTGCTGTTCCATCTGCATTCCATACATCCGGCAGTGTCACTTCGGTATCATACGTGGTTTCGATATCGTCGATATGTCCTGCTCCGCCGTTTGGATCAAAATGGATTGTATATCTATTTGCTTCTGCATTGGCTGTCATTGTAACGTTTCCTGCCGGCATTGTGAATGTAAATTTCTTTGTATCCACGGTCTGGTCTCCACCGGAACCTCCGGTATAATTACCAGTCCAGTTCAGCCAGTGATAGCCTTCTTTTACTGCCGCATCGATGGTGACGCTCTGTCCATAGCGGTACGATCCGCCTCCGGTCGTCTTTTCAATGCCGGTTCCGGCATTTAATGTTACATTATATAGATGTCTTTCATAATAATAATCAATGACCATCTTTCCATCTGCAGTTACCGCTTTCGTCTGTGTTTTCGGGCTGTCAAAACCGGTGTATGTCTTTACTGCAGGCGTTATTCTACTTCCGATCTGTGCTTTTTTCGTCTCTGTTTCGGCAAGTTCGTAATTTTTATCATCATGTGTGGAAGCAATGCCGGTTGTTTTCTGTTTCCAGTGATGAACGGTATAAACAGCTTCATCCAACACTCCGGTAAGAGTTAAGGTCATGTTATAAGCAGGCATGCTTCTCTCATAGGCATAGGTCTTATCATTTACCATGTCCGATGTTACCTTGCGGTCTTTGGATTCGTTGGTCTTTTCATTGAGGTCCGTCCATTTGCTGAACTGATAACCGGTGTTGAAGGTTGGTGTTGTAATAATTGTTGCACCGCACGACACCTCATACGATGCCATATAATAATCACCAGATACCGTGCTGCTACTGTTTACTGTACCTCCTGCATCTGGAGCAGCCGCTTTTATATTTTCAACTGCCTTAGCAGGCTTACCGCTTGCTCTTATATATACATCCGTTACCGCTTTGTTTGTAGCAGTTTTGTCGATTTTGACAGTGAGTACATAAATTGGAATTCCTGTCGATTCTTTCGATAATATGTCATCAATGGTAGTACCAGTTGCAACATTTTGTGATCTCAAATCACCGGACAGCTTAGATCCATTCTTAAACTCTTCCACTCCGGAATTTTTCTCATATGTACAGTCGATACTGTAACTGATATAACTGCCTCTGCTTGGGTTTTTAAATTTACTATCCGCATATTTTGTTCCCTCGTCTCCCTGTGTATCAACCGCAAAGGTTACCGTATGATTTTTCGCATTCCATGTACCGGTGATTGTGGTTGTTTTATCCGCTTCCTTGTTGTAAACAGTGAGTTTTGGTTTGGTATTCGTCGGAGTTAATGCTTCGTCTAATGTAACAACCAGTTTTCCATTGTAATATCCCGTCTTAGACTGCAGCGTCTTATTGGTAATCTTCTGTGAAACAGTAACTGTTGTCGGGCTTTTTACTGTCGTAACCTGAGCTCCTTCTGCAAAGTTATCCGAAATATCTACCGCAATACCCGTCACAAACATGGTAACCCAGTGCGTTTCATCCCCTGTATTGGCCTGCAGCGTGTATTTATCATTTGCATAGGCAGGCTGTGTACTCTCTTTGGGAATTGTAAAATCAACCAAATCTCCCCTTGTCGTCGTTACTTCACCGTACAGTGCCTCTCCATTAATCGATAAATATGGACTCACTTCCTTTGACAGTCCGAAAATCCGTTTGTTTTTATTAAACTTTTCAGTTTCTTCCTGTGCATACAGATTCAGTTTTGTCAGATTAACTGCCGTGTTCCCACTATACACAAAAATCGTCAGATATTGTCCAGTTAACGGCTCTTTATCATTCGCCTTATATGCCTTTGACTTTATACTCGTAAGCATTCCGGTCTTGATATCTTTCTCTACCCATTCTCCATCGTGTTTTGAAACATCATCAATATTAAAATCCGCAGACATTCTAAGACGTACTGCTCTCATCGGAACCGTTATATCACAGTTTTCCACAACGATCAGCTGCCATCCTCCGGCGCCCTCACCGCCACCGATATGTTCATAATACGGAATGTTAAATACCGAATATGTTCCGTAGATTTTGTCACTTTTATTAATGATGTCTGTTACATCTGCATACATATTGACAAAAGTGTACTGTTTATTTACTCCATTTTCCTTTTTTTGATTTATATAATCGATCGACCGATTATCATAAGTTGCATACTGTGCCTTTATCAGTTTTGCCGATCCATCCGGCAGTACAAAGGCGATTTCTGATTTTGCCAAAGCAGCTGCATCTGTCGTCGATCTTTTTATACTTGTTCTTGCCTGCCATACCAAATATGCAGCCCGTACCGTTCCATCCCCACCTGACGATTTTGTCAGCTTTGCGGATCTGTTATTTTTGATCTTCTTTCCAATCACGGAGTTATCTGCTTTTTTCAATACCGTTTCAGCGGCTTTATACTGGTCTTTTTCACTGTCATAGGTGTTATAGTTTGTAACAATATCATTAGACCATGTATCATAGTTCGTATTTCCGGTATAGTTGATATTCAACCGTCCATACAGCGGTTGTCCTGCCCCCGCCTGTGAATCCGTCATATAGGCTTCTCCTGCTTCTTCTACCGTGATCGCTTTCACACTCTGCGGAATCATGGTGACCAGAAACATTACTGCACAGAGCAGTAAAAATCTGCTTAATTGTGTTATCTTGTTTCTCATAAATCTCCTTTCGACTTTTTTGTCATGTGTAATTTATATTTTCATTTTGAAAATACCGTGGTAAATAAAAAAATGAACTGCAAGGTAATCAGAGATTTCAAGCAGTTCATTTTTCCGACTATCAAAATTAATTTTGATAGTTTTCATACTTATTCAATTTTACTTGTTGTTTAAAGCTCAGTTACCCAGCCATCCTTTTCCCTAGCTTCATCCATGCCTCTTCCTGTTGTGAAACCTGTACTATATTTAGCAAAAGAAGTCTGTTTATCGCTTACGGTTACTTTCCAAGAATAACTCCACCGTCCATCTGCTGTTTTTAAAGTAATAATAGAATATCCTTTTCCTATTACATCCAGATAGCCTTCATCTTTGACTCTTAAAACATTTTCATTGCTACTGGTCATGATAATCTTATTATTGCTTGTAATAGCATCTGCTGAATCACTTGATGCTGCAACCTTCTTATCTGCGGAGAAAAATTCTTCATTAACCGGCACCAACCGATTTTTAATCGTTCCATCCTCATTTTTCTTCACATAGTACTTGATATTATCATACATATCAAATCCAACTGCCAGCACCATGTCGTTTTTCTTAACCGTTACCTTGTATTTCGCCTGAACTTTCTTATTGGCTTTTGACGTAACTGTAATCGTTGCAGTTCCCACCTTTTTCGGTGTCACAAAACCGGTGGAAGAAACGGCTGCAACACTTGTGTTGCTGGACTTATAGGAAACAGCACTGTTCTTTACGCCGGTAATGCTCTTTACCCGGATCTGCGCCTGCCCGTACTTTTCTTTCTGTGCTAAAATCTGCTCTCCAATAAAATGCGGTCTTATGTTTGCCACATTCTCATAATATTCAAGAGTCTCTGCATCTCCACAATGATCATAAATCTTATGGAAAGATTTTTCCGGATATAAAGTTACGCTGTTTTCCGCAAGTACGATCTTACCTTTTCCTTTCTCCGAATAATCTGTATCTGCCATATCCGCCGTTTTTACGGTTACCTTAAACACAGCTTTTACTTTCTTGTTGATTAGGGAAGTTACAGTGATCGTTGCCTTTCCTGCTTTCTTGCCGGTTACTTTTCCTTTGGATGATACCGTCGCAACTTTTTTGTCACTGGAAGAAAAGGCAATGTTCTTATTGCTGATCCCTTTAAAGGATTTTACTTTGATAGTGGTTGTCTTTCCGACAACGATGGATGCTTTTTTCTCTTTTAAAGTGATCTTTGCTTTCTGCTTTCCCTTGCTTACAGTCAGGCTCAATATTCCTTTTACCTGGGAATCATAGATGGATGTCACAGTGATCTTACATTTTCCTTTTTTCTTTACAGTCACAACACCCTTTGCATTTACTGTTGCAATGCTGGTGTTCGAGGATTTGTATTTCAGTTCACCGGATTTGATACCGTCTTTACTGTTTTTTGATCCTACCACCACTCCATTTTTAAACATGGCAACCGGAACAATCGTGAACTTCTCTCCTGCATAAACAGTTTTCTTTTTCATGCAGTGATAATGATTGTATGTTCCATTGTTTTTGGAAACATTACAGCAGCCTTCATTTGCTTTATGCCATTTGGCATCATCCGATGTTGCAAACACGATCTGATTCTTTGGCTGATCTTTGCCAAAGTAATCAATGTATGTTGCCTGTTTTGCCGATACTTCTTCCGGCTGTGGTACTACGATGCTGCTGATGCACATGATAAGTGCCAGCGTGAGCACGACTGCTTTTTTCCATCCTGCCACCTTTGCGGTGTTCATTCCTTTCCGGTTTCTTCTTTCTCTCATAACTTCGATTCTCCTTTATCTTTTATTTTTGATTCTTTTACTTACGACGTTGACAAACGAATTGGAAACTTTTATAATATACCTATCAAGACAGCCGGGTGATAAGCAAATACCTATCTGCTCCGGCATATATAAATCTTTAGTTACATGAAATAACCGTCAGATCTTGTCAGGGAGCTGGACGGTTATTTTTTTGTCTTATCATGGGTATCATTTCTGACACTTCTGACAAGCGTTATGATGGCACATATCATAATAACAAATGTGAACAAGTCACTATATGTAACCATGCTACCACCCCTTTCTCCGAATCTCGGAGCAGATCTAAGTGGTAAAGCCGTCCTTTCGGCTGCCTTGATCAGTATACTATATCTGTTTTCCTTTTCCTTATTATAAACGTCATGTAATGGAAAAGCAACTTTCTCTGATCGAATATCTTCCTATTTATTTGTCAAGGTACAGTTCTTGTATATTATACCATATGCAACCCTTTTTGCAATAAAAAATACCTTTACGAACTGCACTTTTTTCGATTTACCATTGCTTTACAAAATTATACCTTTATATATATCTATCTATCCAGAATTATACATTTTATATTCCCCTCGTTTGTTATTCTATAAATCGAATCAAATATTTCATTTCTTGAATATAATATATCATAATTAGTACATTGTGTCAATACTATTTATTCTATTTGTTTAACAAAATATTCAGTTTATTGAATGTTCTATATTGATATCTGAATATTTCATGTTATAATAAAATCAAATAAAGTAAAGGGGGAATTTTATGTTTTCATACAAACCATTATTTGTCCTGCTTGCAAAAAAGGGACTCACAAAAACCCAGCTTCGTATAGCAATAGGCATTGGTCCTGGGACATTAGCAAAATTGTCAAAAAATGAATATGTTTCTATGGAAGTTCTCGATAAGATATGTTCTTATTTGCAGTGCAGCATTGAAGATGTTATTGAGCATGTCCCTGACACACCCCTTAAGTGAAAAAGGATATGATCCTTGCCTCACCCAATACTGCAACAATTAACAAAAAAGCAGGTTCTCGGCAAATTGCTAGAAAACCTGCTTTTTGTGTTACATTTTATTCTGTTTATCGTGATTATAATTTTGCATATTGGAAATAATTTGCCGTTTGTTATCTTCTTCTTTTTTATTGAAAAGATACTTTGCAATAATTTTGGGTAATACAATGATTGATGAGACCACTTCTGCGGTTGAAGAAATCCCCATAGTAATTACGGTTACATCTGTAACTTTTTCATGAAACACAAATACAAGAATATATGGAAAAATTATAACCAAAAACAATATAATCATAACACAATAAAAAAAATACTTTTTCAGTTTAAATTTTTGTTCTTCATTTTGTTTTACTATTTCATTAAAGTTTTCCAAATATTTTTGGAATTCTGCATCCATATGTATATATGAGCTTTGAACCAATTCTGAAATATCTTTTTTATCATCCGTATATTTATTTTCATTTTCTTCTTTTTTGTAATATATATTCTACTACTAAAATCATAACATACTTCTTTTTTTCGTCAAGTTAATCGTCAAAAAATAAAGCGGTTTTTACACATTTTTTATGCATAAAAACCGCTCTGTGTTTATATTGATACCTATTATACCAAGAATATATATATGTCTATACCCATTTATACTTCGAATCATTCCGCACAATGAAGCCTCGCACGACTAAAGTCACGAGTGTCCGGCGGCTAATCATCAAAGCAATTCGTGAATTGGAATAACAAACATCAGCTTTGCTTTAATACTGCTAATTGAAACATACGGGTTAGACCAGTATCTTGAATCATTTGAGTCCTGGCGGTTATCTCCAAGAACAAAAACGCAGCCATTCGGAACATCATAGGTATATTCACATTCGGTGATGATGGTATCATCTAAATAATTACTTTCATCAAGTGCCTCTCCATTAACCAGTACTTTCCCATCTGCAAAAGAAATTGCATCTCCTGCAACACCTATCACTCTTTTTGAAACAATTTCCCCGTCATGTTCAAAGAAAATAATATCCCCTGTACATGGCAAGCTTTTCGTGTATGCAAGCCGGTTTGAAATCGTAAAATCACCGGTAACCATTGCCGGCTCCATGCTGCCGGATCTAATGTAACCATTTAATAATACATAATGGAAAATTATAAACAACATTCCGACAAATACTGACAAATTAACTATCTTGCCAATCAGCCACCAAAGCTTTCCCTTCTTTTTCCGCGGTTTCCGAGATTCGTTCGTATATACATTTATGATTGTTTGCGTTCCTTCCTCCTGGTGTTTTTCCGTTGAATTATCTTTCTTCTCACTTTCCATTGAATCGTCTGGAATTGTTATTATGGTCACTTTACGATCTTCGCTACAATATTTATTTTTCACTTTTTCTTCATGATCACATTTCACCTCCTCATTCTGTTTTGGCGATTCTGGCATTAGATTTTCAAGTGATCCTTTTGGTTCCGGTTCAACTTCTGACACTGTATTTTCTGGAACAGAAACTTTATTTTTCTTTATTTTCTGTCTAACTTTTAATTTTTTAAAAAAATTATGTTTATTTTTTTCTGTTTCATCTGTCCTTTCCGATTGCATTTCCTCTGCTTCATTTTCATTGCTTTCTTTATTATTTAATCTTTTTTTAAAGACAATTTTCTTTTTCAGCAGTGCAAATTTTTTTTCTTCTTTGTCAGTATGATTTTCATCTTTATCTTCATTTTCATCTTCGTCATTCATGACTAATACAGATTCCTGTGAAGTTTCATCATCCTCTGGTTTATCATTTTCCACGTTTAAATTATTTTTAATCACAGTTTCTTTTTGTAATTTGTTTTTTCTTATTTTAGAATAGATCAAAATACATACAATCACTATAATTACTATAAGACGCGGATCCATTTGTACTTTTTTCTCTACTTCATTGATAGTAATTTCGTATTTCGTTTCATTACCGGCATCATCTGCAGCAACAACCTTTATATGATTTTCTCCTAAATGCAGAGCACATTCTTTTTCAAAATGACCATCTGTTGCTACCTTTACATCACTATCATTTATTTTAAATGTATCGTAATTTGTGACATTCCCTGCAATCGTAAAGGATGAATTTGTTGTTTCTATTCCGTCATATTCTTCATCAAAACTCAAAACCGGTGCTACAGTATCTTTGTAAATTTCTGCAGCTGTTGATTTCATATTTCCATCCGCATCCACAACATACACTTTTAATTTATTGCTGCCATCATACTTTAAAGGTATTTTCAGATCATAATCTCCCTCGATCATCATATCCGTTGTCAATACACATTCGTCATTATCTTCAGCATAAATGCTATATGTATTTCCTAATGCTACATGAATTGTAATTTCATCTTTATTAACCTTTGTCTTATCAGGAAATTTGATTGTTACATCGGGATTATAAAAAGCATCTATATTAAATGTCAACTCGGCTCCTGTTATGCTGGAACTTGCAGCTGGTACGACACTTACAGATATTTTTTGAATGTCATCATTTAAATTACATTCAAAATATTTTGTCGTAACCTTTTCATTTTTTACTGTTTCTCCCGTATCAGGATTTACGACTTTTACATTGACCGCTCCACATGTTTCGTCTGTCCATGTTACAATAAGCGATGAGTCCTTTAAATACATTTTTAATCCGCTTATGTCTCTCCCAATCTTAATATTATTGTCAACAATATCTGTTGTAGATGTTTTTTGGGAATTAACAGAAAGCGTTACCTTTCCAATATCATCTTCTGATGCACTAATAATATTGACAGTATATTCGCCCTTCTTCGTTTTATCCAAGTCACAGGTCATTGTCTTTCTATCGATTACTACAAAATCATGTGAATTTTCTTGCGTATCAATCAGTTCCGCCTTATAGTTTCCTTCACTCTCAAACTCAATTTTAAAAGAACAGGCAGAATAATCGTTATCCAATGTTACCTTCATTTGTTTGTGAAATCCATTATATTCCTGTTCCTGAACTTCTGTTTCCATTTGCAGGTCTTCATTAACTTGTCCTGCCCGTACACCTAATGTTGAAAAAAATAAAGATGCAGAACAGATACATAAAAAAAGTACATAATTTTTCCTCATAATTTTTATCCTTTCTATTTTTTTGTATGTTATACCTTGTACATCCTTTTGTCAATTAAAAATCCAGTAAAATAAACCCTTTAGAACCTTTTTTACTTGATAAAAAAGGGGTCTAAAGGTATAATTTGTAGGAACTTATTTTATAAAAAATTAGAATATCAAGCTGGGCTACGCGGTAATTCAATTACCGCGTAGCCCACATCAATAACTATTTATCAATTTCTGTAACGCTATATCAAGTAATTATAGGTATATTATAGTGGAGGATTATAATAATGAAAAAAAATAATACACGCATTATTCCGCAACGTTTGCTGCATTTACGTTCAGTGCTTGGCTTAACACAGACGGAATTAGGAAATGCAATAGCAGAAAACTTTTATGCATCAAAAGGTGAACGAATAAGTTTAACCAGTGGTTATATTTCACACTGGGAAACTGGTGCAAAACCTATTCCGTTGAAATATATGAATACTTTATGTGATGTTCTTGGATGTACAGAAGAATATTTATTAGGAATATCCCAAGATCCAACAAGTAGTGATCCATCTAAAGCGTTAGAAAAAAATGAAGTCATTTCTCCTATGCCAGATTCAATTCCATTAAATTCATTATATAAATATGATCAACTTCCTATCTATATTGTGTTTAATGAATTACAGCATGCGAACTGTTGGGGATTGCTAAATATAAAAATGAATAAAATTATTCTATCGGATTCCGTAATTAGTTTATCTTCGATTGACTTTTCTTCAATATCCATATATCCAGCAAATCCTAATTTCACAGCTGGTATAAAATCTGCTTCTATGAATAAATTAAGTTTTGCAGATGCCATTAATTCAAAAGTAGTGTATATCGAAGTATGCTCAAATGATGCAACTATACGCTCTCAATACGAAGGATATTACCACCATAATGAAAATCAAACCTGTTTTATTAATAATTCCGGTCTGACACTTCCATATGACGGTATAAACAGATATTACAATGTTTATTCTGTTGCACGTTTTTGAACTACTAGGAAACTGAAATATTAGAGCATCTGATGTACAGAACAATACTCCGCAGGATAAAAAAACCATGGTGTTAATGCCATGGTTTTTTTATCTCAGATCTTTTCCATGCTACTATGTTGAATTTTATCGAACATGTTGATTCTTTTTGCTTTGGCAAAGCCTCACACGACTAAAGTTACTAGTGTGCGGCAGCTAATCATCAACAAAAATCCTCTTGCAAAAATATATTTTAAGTTATATTATACCATTATATACCATTGCAGATAAGGAGGTTTTTTTCTTGAATAGATGTCCAAATTGTCAGAAAGAAATTGATATTGAACATTACAAAAAAAGAGGAAACTGTAAATTCTGTGGATACAAATTAGATTTAGATTCATCGGATGACTCTTCCTCTAAAAGTAAACTTATTCGCACATCGGCAAATAAAATAAAAAACAAAGGTAATATTTCTGAATCTTCAAATAAATCCTCTCAAAAACAGCTTTTAAACGAGAAAACTGTACAAACGGAACAAGAATATATTCCAGATATTGCACCTATCGATTCATCGGATAAATCAATATCTGATGATGTTCAACCGATTTCCCTTTCTCATGGCACCGAAAAAACAGAGACCTTAAAAAAAGACATTACAGGTAATAAAACAGATTCATCGGAATCTAAATCCAACTTACTTGCTGAAAATCTATATGAAGATCCTATTTTTCTTAATAACGCAGGACCACTTGATTTTAATGATCCGGAGGAAGAGGTTGAGATTGAAACAGATCAGCTTAAAATGACTAATGATTCCCAAATTGATTATAAAACTGATCAGTCATCTGTACCTTCAGATCAGGAAAATAAAGCTATTAAAAAGGTTTGGAAGCCTCTCATTTTTCGATTATTACTGTATATCATAAAAAAATATCATGATTCACGAACGGAACAGTTTGAAAGCGACATGGACTTTCATTTTAATGATGATAAATATTACAATGACAATTTACCACAAGTGTTACCAGGTATAGATACAATTTCAATTACGTCTATTTTAAAAGTTGTTGGCTCTATACTGGCACTCTTACTGTTCATTTTATTTATCATTTATTATGCATAAATCAAAAATTTTTTTAGGAAGGAATTATATGAAGGAAAAATTAACACATAAATATTTGGAAATTGATGAGCCATTAAGAAATTATTTCACAAAAAGATATGCTGAATATCTTATCTTCCTTTTCAGTGGAATTACTTTTTTACTTGTAATGCACATGTTTGCATTTTTGCCTGTTTTTCTTATAATCATGCTAATTTTTATTGGAGGGCTTTCTTATAACTGCGTAAAATGTTTAGATGGAGACATTTTAAAAATTTCTGGTGCAGTAGATGAAATCTATATTCCACGTGCTCGAAAGAAAAAAGCTTTCGATAGAGATTATCTCATGCTGCGGACTACAGATCAAAAATTCATAAGAGTTTACAATATTAAATCATACAAAATAGCCGAAAAAAATGGTGTAACCATATATTTTCCCAGGACCGCTCTGTCCCAAGAAAATAATGACACATACAAGTTACAGCAGTTTCTATATCTAAATATCGATCAGCGCGAAGTTTAGAAAGCAAAAAATAGGCACCAGAAACAATTTCCTTGTTCTGGTGCCTATTTATTTAACTTTTCAGAATAATAGACTTTTTTATTCTTGAATTTCACGGATATTATCTTTCAGTTCCTTTAATTTCTTCATCGCTGCCGCAATGATCTGTTCTGTTTGTATAACATCCTCCACTTCATAATCAAGAGCATTTATTGACTGCAGCTGATTGTTAATTATTAGCAATACTTTACTTAAATCCTTTTTCTTGATTATTGGCATCTGATCATGTTCTACACCGAATGATTTGTATTCATCTATATTTTTATCTGATTCGTTAACCTCTGTTGTCTTTGTTGTAGTTTTTAAGTTTTCAGCAGGCTTGGTTCCTTTTACAGACAACTCTTTTAACATTGGCTGATTAATTGCCTTTTCAAATTGATCTATACTTTCTAATTTAAATGAAGAAGTTACATTTTTTTCATTATCTATCTCATTTTCTAATTCATTTTCAAAAAGCAATTTTTTATTTCTTTCAAGATTTTCTCTATAAGCCTTCTTCTTCTTAAATAAATCAATAATATCACCTAATTGTTTGGATGACATTTTCCAATTTTCATCTTCTAAATTGGTGTTTTTCTTTATTTCCTCATACAATTCCTTTTGTTCGTCTAATGAAAATGCCTGAACGTTTAATATTGCCAATAATGATGCTGGAAAATTCGGATTAAAACACAATTCCTGTAACTCCGTACTTAGTTTTAAAATTTTCCAATAATTTCTTAAAGTTCCCATCTTTATATTAAAATGTTCACATGTTTTTTCATCAGCATTGTCAGGTCCTTCTTTAGGAATTAAATAGTTATCTTTCCAGTAGGCCATGGCTCTTGCTTTTTCAAGATAGCTTTTTTCACGATCGAAAAAGTTTGAATCAACTAATTCACCAGCCTTGTCTGCTTCCAATGTATCTTTCTTTATAATGGAAGGAATCACTTTTAATCCAGCCATAGTTGCTGCCGTAAATCTTCGCTCACCTGATATTATCTCATAACGTCCATCCTCTTTTTCATATAAAGTCAACGGCTTTGATATGTCGTATCCTACTCTTTTAATTTGATTTGCAAGCTGAGGTATGTCTTTAACTTCAAAAACTTCTTTATTATCTGGATGAACATCAATTAAATCTATTGGCATGTTCACCAGTGTATTTTTAGGAAACTGTATTTCATCTGATGGTGTCTTACCTCCAAATAATGCAGCCTGTCTCTCTTCTTGCAATTTTTTTTGATTTTCTTTATTTATGCTTCCCTGTTTCCCAAAAGCCATTACAAAATGCCCCTTTCAAATAACTCTTCAATCATTCTTCTTATTGCCATTTCAGCATTCAATCTTGAATTTTCTTCTCTCTTGGATTTGGTTTCTAACAGCTGTATTGGCTTATTCTGTTCAGCGCACTCTTTAAAACGTGTAGTATGGGGAATTATAGATTTTAGTTTTATCTGTGAAAAAACCTCATGACTGTCTATGAATTCTTTGGTTTTATCTGAAATTTTTGTTCTTTCCATATTATTCAATATCAAAGCATCCACATGAGTTGCCTTGTCCTCAGCCATACTCTTTGCCTGCGTCCACAACTCTAGAAAAACATCCGCACCACGAGCAGAATTACAATCAGGATCTGTTACTAAAATAATATGATCGGATATATGTAACGCATTTTGTGTGCATAGTCCCATACTTGGTGGCGTGTCGAATATAATGTAATCATAATAATTAAAGAAAACGGCATTCTTTTCAATATAATTCCTTAGAAGCTGTTCTCTCATATATACGCTAATCAATTTCCATTCAGTGCCGTTTAAATACATTGTAGATGGAATAACATCCAAATTCTGTAATTCCGGAATCGGGTTTAACATAACAATGGATTGTGGGTCTACATTGCTATCATCAAATAAATCTGCAACAGAAGCTGCATCTTTATCAAAAATATCAAACCCACAGTTTGCACTTAAATTACACTGCTGATCAAGGTCAACGGCCAGTACTTTATATTTTTCCGCAAGAATTCCTGCCATATTAAAGCACACCGTTGTTTTACCTGCACCACCTTTCATAGTGGCTACTGTAATAATCTTTGCCTTTATATTATTCATTTTTTCCTCCATACAATCGTACTATCATTATATTAATTTTTTTAAAAACTGTAAAGTGCTTTTAAAACGATAAACAGTACCTAAAATTATATATCGTGCAAATCATACTTTTTATACCACGATATATATATATGTGTACCAAATCATACTTTTTTAATACTTACGATGTAGAATAATGCACTTTTAATTAAAAAACGTTACTTAAGAATATTTATATCGTGTGTACTTTGCTTTTTATAACACGATAACCATATATATATGTCAAATTTTACTTTTTTATTGTACGCAATATAAAAATAACGTACTTTTATTGACAACAACGTTCTAAAATGGTATATATATGGTATATTATACTTTTAAAGTAAACTTGGAGGTAAATCAAATGGGAAAGAAAATAATCAACTTAGGACTCGATATCGGAAACTATGATGTCAAAACCGTCAATACATCTACACCATCAGGTTTTAACGTATTTACAACTAAACCTTACGGTGTCTCAGAATATTTGCTGTATGAGGGAAAATATTATATTCCTTCTATGGATAGATTTGCTTACGTGCAGGATAAAACTAAAAATGAAAATGCATTTGTCATGTCTTTGTTCGGTATTTCTAAAGAATTGATTGCAAGAGCAAAAAAGAAAGCTGAACGCCAGCAAAAAAAAGCTGAAGAAACATCATCTTATCTGCCAAATGTAATTAATGTTCAGGATGCCCTTAACGAAACATGCACTTTAAATTTAGGAGTTGGTGTGCCTCCAACACACTATGCAACATTAGCACAAAAAACTATTGACTATTATAAAGAACATTTCTCTGGACCTGTTGTATGTGAATTTAATGGATATATGATAGAAATTAACTTGAATTTCTGTCAATGTTATCCACAGGATATAGCAGCCGTTTGCGGATATGTTCCCAAAAAGAAAGATGATTCCGTCATTAATTTTAGCAGTTACTACGCCATTGATATCGGTGGATGGACAGTGGATGTAATAACATTTATCAATAACGAGCTTGACAATACGAAATGTGATTCCAAGCCGCTTGGTATTCTTCCGATGTATGAATCAATCATTAAACATGTGGAAGAAGAAACTGGTAAACGAATTACAAAAGATATTATCGGAAGTATCTTGGCTGGTAAGCCGACATTAGTTCCGGAAGGTATTAAAGATTTCATCCTCAATGATGTTAAAAATCACATTCGTTTAATTTTAGGAGAACTGGCTCAGTTTGGTCTTAGTTTTGATCTTTATCCTACACTCTTTATTGGTGGAGGTTCCCTTCTCTTTCGTAAATATATTGATGAAGTTAAAGATGAATTCGGCTTAATAAAATATGAATTCATTGAAAACCCAAATGCCAATGCACTTGGATATGAAAAATTGATCAGACAGACAAATAACAATTAATGCATTGGGAAGGAGGTGGCAGCAATTATGCTGCCTAATTACTTATATGAAAAAACATGACTACGTGCGATCTAATCTAACATATTGGTTAGATGATAAAACACAATCGCAAGTTTATAATTTTTTACAAAAAATACCTCGCAAACAAGCTGTTTTTGTAAGCCTTCTTGTCCATAAATATTTATCTGAAAACTATGACGGACAGCTTGAAGATATAACCGCTAAAGATGCCGACTGGATATATAAATGGTTACTTCTAAAACAACATGCAGATGATATGGGACTTGATATTACACCGTATAAACATATTTTTAAGAAAATTGTTGAATTGCAGCCTGAAGCATCGATTGAAACAATATGGAATATTTACACAACAATAGCTGCAGTAAGCGATGAAGACAAACATACTTCGTCTTCTCTCCCAAATGTTTCCAATATTGATTCCGCTTTAGATGACTCTGAACCTTCTATGTCCGATAAATCTGATCCGTCAGTTCCAACATCAGATTCATCCGTCTCACATGAAAATAGTTTGGACTTATCAAATGAAAATGTGTCAGCTGATCCAAAAGACATTACAGAAACATTATCCAACACCGCCTCTAATGAAAGCGAAAATAATACTGATACGGATAACGAAAATATAGACTATAAGAAAAGTGATACAGATGATGAAAGCGATGACGATGATGATGATGTACTTAACATAAATGCAGTAAAAGCTCTTTCAGGTTTCAAAATGCCTGGATAGATATATTTTATTCATTGACACAAAATGTATACTATGGTATATTATACATAACAAAACCACTAAAAAACGAGCATTCTATGCTCGTTTTTTTTAATAAAATTCAGGAGGTAACTATGCTTATTATGGTTATTCGTAACAAAACACCAACTTATCTTTTTTATTAATGTATTCTAAAAAAAGAAAGGAGCTCAGATTTGATTCTGAAAAAAATGAACACGCAAATTAAGAAAAAATATATTTATTTGACATACATGTTGTTTGCCGTTATATCTTCTGCAGTTATTTTTCCAGTATCTGTTTTTTGTGACAATCTTACTGACACAGACTCATCAGGAATAGTCCAGCTTTTTGCAGATATTTATACAAAATGGTTTTGGGTCCCTTTAATTGTAATAGCTATTATATGGGGCTTCTCACAAAACGACCAAGCAAAAGAGAAATATAAAAAATCTATGATTGTGCTGATAGTAGTCTACGTTATTGCAAGCAAGTGGAGTACATTTAAAGCAACGATTGAGCTTATATCATCCAAATTTGGCGAAGCCGCTATCATCCTTCCGTCTTTGCATGTTCAGGAAGCTGGAATTACTTCCATTGTATTTTCATCTCCTTTACAGCATATTCCGTTTTTGTTTTCATGAAATTACAAACGGACCACTTTTTATAACTTCAACATGTAGTGTCAACTATGATGCACCTGCAGTCTTTGTAGGTGCATTTTCCAAATTATAATAAGATTTAAGGAGGAATCTGTTTGAATAATATTGTATATAATGCCTTTACTTCTTTATGCAAGCTGGCTCAAACCGTGCTGTGCTTGGCTCTTCAATGGCTTACTTCAGAAATAAGAAGCAATTCATTTGTCCCTACTAAAGAAGTTTTTGTAAGTAGTGAATTTGGCTTTTTATCAGAAGAGCTATTTGATAAAATTCAAAACACTTTTATGATTTTATCCGCTGGATTAATCATATTGTTTTTTATCATTCATATCACAACTTACTGGAAATATATATTTACAGATGCAAAAGAAACTTTTTTGGAAACTTTACTAAGACCTGCTTTTGCTTTTATAGGATTACGGTTCATTGTTCCTGTATTTGATATGCTCTTAACCTGGAGTGAATCTCATTATAAAGATCTGTTTATTGATAAAAATATTATTTCAGATCTTACGGTATCTTTAGAAACAATAAAAAACATTTTTAATCCTGACAATGGCATCAAAATTTTAAGTGATGACGCAATAACAAATTTTCTTGCTTCTGCTGAAACTTTGGATAATGGTTTTTATTTATTACAGATATTGTTGCAAATCATTTTTTTCGCAATAGTATTTTATAATTTTGTAAAACTTGTAGTTGAACTTATAAAAAGATACATTTTTTCTTCTTTTATGTACCTATGTTCCCCAATATTCGTATCTTTCTTTACGACCGCCGAATCTCAAAATGTTTTAGCTACATATTTTAAAGTATTTGGAGTTAATATAGCTGTTATATATTTGACTAAATTCTGGATTCAATTAAGTTTATACGTTATGGCTACCAAAAACTGCAACTTTACAAATATGTGTATTATGATTGCTATTATCCAAATAGGTGTAAAATTAGAATCTCATTTGAAAGACTTTGGCTTGTCAACTGCAAACATGGGCGTATCACTCATGGATAACATTGCTTCTACTGGAGCCGTTATAACGCTGGCATCTAAAAATATAGCCTCTTCCGCCGGAAAATCACTTGTGAATATTGGGGGATTAATAGGAAATATGGGACTTTCAACACTTGGCTCTGCATTAAGTGGTCAATCTATAAATCCTTCTAATGTAGCAAAATCAATGAACGAGAGTGCCGGTGCAAATGTACGTGAAATGTTTGGAACAAATTCTACTTCAAGTAATTTTACGAAATCTCAGGGAAAATCCATGGAATCTGCAATCAAGAATGATGGATTATTTAGAAATCAAACGTTGCAAGGAACCCTTGCACACTTAAATCCATCTGGTCAGCAGGAAGCACTCCAACATGTATTTAACACATCCTTTAACCCATTTTCAAATAAACTTTCAGAATTGGGTAATACAGTTACACCTGTTGGATATTCACAGAACGACGGCTTTGCTTTTAGCTGTAAATCCGGTATGAACAATATCACTCGTCAAGGAACTATTAACGACACTCCAAAACGTGGGAATGGTGTTGTTTCTATGCCATTCCAATTATCAAATGGGAAAATGGCATATGCCAATTTTGAACCAATGACTATGAATGCAATACATAACAGCGGTGTTGATGCATTTTATAACAATGCTAACGAATTGCTGGGAAGAGATAATTTAACATCCATGGAACTTGATACCGGCATAAAAATGGATCAATTTGCATTTGGTGGTGATACTAATGCTTCGCATTATGCTGCTGTACCTAATAACACCGGTGGATTGGATGTACGCTATAACGCGGATGGAATTAATGCCATGAATCTTGATACTTCTCCTATTGTCGGCGCTATAACTCAAAATGGACAAAACCTAAAAGTTTCCGATTATAAATGGGGCTCATCTGGAAAATCTCCTGAACAGGAAATCAGCGATACTTTTTCTAACGGTGCCTGGTCAAATATAGGTTTATCTAATGTTAAACCTCAAGATGTGAAACTTGATAATTCAACTGGCATGGTTCAGTTTTCTGCGATTGACAAAGCAAGTGGTAAACTAAACAGTTACACTGCTTTTCCATCTGTTTCTATCCAAAATAAGGTTACTTCAAATAATACTGTAACTGATTCAACATTAGGATCTTATACTTTTATTAAGGCTCCACATGTTTCTGAGAATAATCGTAAATAGATATTATCCTAAAATACAACTACCCTAGTAGCTTTTTTCTAGGGTAGTATTTGTTACATTACACTTTTTATTTGTATCTCATTTTTGTATAAAATAGTATAGGTATATATATATCAATGTATAATTTGTCTACAATTCAACAATTAAATAAACGAATAATCATAAAAGTATGCTGATTGCTTGTTAATCAAAAGAAAGGAGAACTGGATAAAAGGATATGTTAGTGTTATTTCAATTTACATATCTTTCTCTTCTATGTAAACGTTATTTATATTGAGGGAATCCTACTTAAATTCATGAATGATAATAATCCTAACGAAAAAAATGAAAATATGAGAAACAGTTCAATACCCAATTCCGGAAATAATTTATTAAAAAATCTTCATGCCAAAGGCAAAGGTCCAGAAACTGGTTTTTCTGCAGGTGCCGGGGCTTCTGCAGCCAGCTCATCTGCAGCCGGAACAACAGGTGCTTCCACTGTAACAGCAACGGCCGCGGCAACCGGCGCTGTTGGTTCTACTGGAGCGGGTGTTGCGTTTATAATCTTATTGCCTATAATTATTGGAATATTTTTTACCTTGTCTGTTACTATCATATCCGAATATCTGACACCTGAAAATGTAAGTAAAGCAGCTGTAGAATATGAAAAAAATAAATTTACATTTGAAAGTATATCGGATTTTTTCAGCAGTCTTTTTCATCTTGAAAAAGATATTGATAAAATAGAAGTATCAGATGATGAGTATGATAAAAATAACGAATATGATGTTGGTTTAGTAGAAAATCTTAATGCAATAAACACAGCCTTAAACTATAGTTACAATAAATATATGAGCGATTATATAAAATCTTACTGTTCAACCAACGACTATGATTTTTCTTCTGTCTCTGACATCATACAAAAAAAATATCCGAATGGTTGGAAAGATATTTATTCAAATATAAATTATGGAGAACTTATAGTATATCTTTCACTGGGATATAAAACTAGAGCATACGGAGAAGGACTGGAATTAGGTGATCCAAAAGTAATCTTCAAAACAATTTCATCAAAAGACAATGTTTCTTATTTTTTTGGATTAAATGTCTCTACAGAAATAATAGATACAAATACACAAGCTGACTCTGAATCCCAGGAAACAATAAATTCTGAAACTACGACAGATATAAATAAATCTCAGTTGTTACAGAATATATCTGATCCTACAACACAAAAGAATTTAACCGACACAGATACGTCAAACGAAACTGAGACTGTTAATACAAAAAAAGTTGTTATTAAAGATGTGGAGATTCTTCCGTTTTGCCAAAAGAACATTTTTAATTTGCTTAAAATAGATATGAATTCCGAATATGATTCTAATATCACTTTTTATGATATGTCCGACAGCAAGTTATTACAGGTAAATGCAATTTGTGAAGACACCACTGGCTCATATAGAACAATTTATTATACATTAGGACTAGATAACCCTAAAGCACAATATGATTATTCCTTTTCTCCTTCAAAAGACTCTGATCTGTTTAATCAAGTTACAGTTGAAAGTGTAGCGGGAGAAAATTCTAAAATAGTATGGCATTACCTTAAAACACAAGGTCACTTTACCGATGAAGGTGCTTCTGGAATTATGGGTAATCTTATGGCTGAGCATGGATTTCAAACTTCAATGCAGGGAGAGGGAGGTTCAGTAGGTATCGCTCAATGGACCGGTAATAGAAGAGAGTCACTAATTCTTTTTGCACAAAGGAACAATGCAGAAGTAACAGATATTAATATACAGGCTGCATTTTTAACCCAGGAATTACAAAGTAGCAAATACGATTGCATAAGAAATGCAAATGACATAATTGATGCCGCTGATTATGCTGCATTTTATTACGAAGCGTGTTCAAGATACCCTAGTTATGAAGCTTACCTTGCTGGTAAATATGCTGGTAAAATAGATTGGCATCGATATTTTTTTTCAGATAGAATGAATACATATATTTTAGATTTAGATAAAAGACGAAATTATTCTACAACCTTTTATAATCTTTATAAAGGCACAGAATAAACACTCCGATTTGTCAGAGTATACTTTTTATACAAAGATATTTATATATGTATCCATAATTATACCTATAAAAATTGAACAAATTTTTTTTCAATATGGTATTCTATAATTAAACGAAATATTTAAAACGATACGGAAAGGAGAATGGATTCAATAAACAGATCCAATTAGATTTATGAAAAAAATATTATTGTTTAGTATTACGTTATGTTTGACATGCACATTAAGTGCATGTTCTAATTCTTCTAGTAAGGCAAACAAAGCAAGTAACCAAACGGAAGATATTTATGAAACAAGTAGCCAGACAAATAATTACTCATCCGATACCTTAAGTCACATCGAAGTATTACAAAGTGATGGCCCTGGCAAAGAATTTTTAAATGTTCCTTTATATTATAATGAAGACTATCCTGCCATTCAAAAAGAATATCAATCAACATCAGCAATGTCTTTGCTAACATGTTTGAGTATGATAAACAGCTATTATTCTTCAAGTTATGTCACTCCAACCGAATATAGCACAGCTCACGAAAGCATTCTTTCTGCAACTGTTGATCAAAACATATCGGATATGGCAAAATCAGTCAATATGACTGTAGATAAATATAATTTTGATACAGAAAAACTAAGCGATTTACTTGTAACTGATCGAAAATTAGTTTTGCTCTATATCCCTCATTCAAGCAAGTTTGGTAGCTATTCTTCCTTTTTGATATTAACTGGAGCTGATGCAGGCGACATTTTTGTTCGTGATCCAAACAGTAATAATTCGAATTTATATCGCCCACTTACAGAACCTTCCTGCGATTACTTTACATTATGTGAACAAGCATCATCCTCTTCATTTATGTATGTATTCAACGATATACCAACGAAATGATTTGCAGTACCAAATTATATTATTATTTCTACAGAAAGGAGAGTGGCAGCTTACATATTTATCCTAGTTACTATAATGTATCTGCCTAATTTTTTATGAAAATCAAATTTAAGAAAAGCTCTATCTGCATATTAGTATTTATCATTATAATATTAATAATTGCTGTTTTTACAAATATATCTTCTACCGGTTCTTCAAATACTTCAGATTCCTTTTACAGTGATGATTCTACAACAGAAATCACATCTGACATTTCAACTAAGCAAACAAACACTTCATATGGATGTTTAGATAAAGATTATTGCTATATTACAAATCCGTTTAGACTTGCTTCGATTGATTTTTTGGCAGTCGGTCTTACAGCATATGGTGATTACGTTAACGAAGTTGCGCAATCACTTGGCTATACAAACACGCAACTTGAAATTACAGAAGTTTCAGAAAAAAGCAGCCATATAATTGTAAAAATGCAAATCATAAATACCGATTCATATATTACAGTTACATATGATAATTTAACAAACGAATTCTCCTATGAGGCAACGTGATCTGTTTAACATGCCGTAATCAAGGAACTCTTATATCCGTAGGATTAAGGGTTCCTTTTTTCTGATATAATCCTTCATGATTTCAATCGGTTTATATTGGTATATTATAATATTTTATTTACTTTTTTATGGTGCTTTGCTATAATATAATTAACCATCAAAAAAACACCATTAAAAAACCCAGGACTAAGTCCTGGTTTTTTTGTTTTAGAAAGGAGGTATAAATTTGAATAATGATGAAGAAAAAGATCCTAATTTATGGTTTCTAAACAAGAATGTGATTTCTAAAGGCAAAACATTTGGCATACCAAACCGTAACATTTTTGAAGCAGTATTTTTTACTTCACTAACAGAGTATTGCATTGTAAGTATAAACTTCACAAAAGTAGCGTTTGTATCATGTACGGTTATCATATGTCCGATTGTATTTGGCTTATTTCTTCGCGGACTAAAGAATCGGTCCGTTTTGCAGATTTTATTTTCAAGTATTAAATTTCATTTTAATCGAAGAGAACTGCATTTAAGAAGTCCAGAATATGTTAAAAAGGAGAATCAATATGCAAATGAAGAAACCATCAACGAATCCTTCTTTGAGTCAATTTGGAGACACATTCAGAAATGGCTCAGAAGTTTTATCGAAAAGTACAGCGACAGTGAAGAAACTGATAGCAAATAACTTAAAACATCATCTTTTAGAAAATGATTCAAAAAATAATCACACAAATAAAAATCATCAAAGCTTTTCTTTTTATGAAGGAGCATCCCAGGACTTTATCCCAATAAAAAATATTCAGGATGAAATGATTATTACAAAGGATGGTCGCTATCTATCTGTTATAGAAATTCTGCCTATTAATTTTTTTCAAAAAAGTAAAGACAGAAAAGCATCCATAGCCCGCTCATTTTCAGAAATATTTCAAAACAAATATGTCCGCTGGCAGCTGAAAATACTTCGTGATTCTGGTGATTCCTTTGAGACAATAAATAATATAAAGAAAAATTGTCCAAAGCAAATCAATCCATCTGTTAAGGATTCACTAAACAATTATTGTATGTATTTACATCAGCTGGCTGCCAAGGGTTCTATTGTTGAACGCTTTTTTTTCATTTGGGAATACTCAGGTCTTGATGGCGTTAAAAGCCGCGAAGAAAACGAAATAGCACAGGCTATGAGAATTGAAAAAGCCAGTATTATTCAGTCACTCCATGATTGTGGAAACGTATGTTTGTCTCACAAAGATGAAAATTTGTTCATCTCAGAATTTCTTTATATGTATTTTAATCGAAATACCAGAAAAAAAGAATCTATTTATGAACGCTATTCTCGGATTAGTGAAGATTTCCGGAAATTCAAACTAATGACCGGAATTGAAAAAGAACTTACCTATTCAGATTTAATCGCACCAAAAGGACTATATTTTATCAACAAAAATTATGTTATGGAGGATGGTCTATATTACGGGTACATAGGATTTTCAAGCAATTCCTGGCCAACAGGAGTTTATACTGGTTGGTTAAATCGTTTTAATTATGGTGCTGACGTAGACATGGATATCATTGGTAAATTTGTACCTCCAAATATTTCTATGGCACTTCTTACTCAATATCAAAATGCAACGCATGCAGATGTTTCTGCATTATATAGAAAAGGACGGACTGAAAAGGCTGATTTAAAACTAGCCAAATACCAAAATGTAAAAGATGTTATTGATAATATGAATGCAGGTGCAGATATTTACGATGTATGCATAATACTAACAGTTCGTGCAACATCACCAAATGAATTACATTCACATATACGTGAAATATGCCATGATTTAAAACGAAAATGTCATATTCAACCAGATAGCTGTTATCTGTGTTGCGAAGACTATTTTAGGCTTTGCATGCCTTTTTTATATACTTCACCAACTTTCAGCAGACTTAAACATAACGTTTTGTCAACAAAATTAGGATGTTTTTATCCTTTTACTTCATTAACAATTAACGATCCAAATGGTTTTGTACTTGGAGTTACAGAAGCAAATCAAACATTGTCTCCTGACAATTTCAATACAAACTATTATGTAAATGCAAATATGCTGATTCTTGGTACTTCCGGAGCCGGAAAGACATACACAGAAGAGTTGATTGGACACAGAGCTTTTCTTAATGGAAAACGATGCTTTTATATCATTCCTAAAAAAGGATATCAGTATAAGCGCGGCTGTTCTATTGTAGATGGTTTATATGTTCAATTAGTTCCTGGTTCAAAACATTGTATTAATCTCATGGAAATTCGTCCAGAAGGAAAGATTGATTTATCACAAATTGATGATGATACCATTGTCCTTAATGAAAGCCTTCTTGCAAAAAAAATAACAAACATTTTGCTATGGATCAATGTGCAACTTGATACACCTATGACATCATCTGTTTATGCGCAGCTTAATAAGATTTTAATATCGCTTTATGCATCATTTGGCATAACGGATAATAATGACTCTATATTTGCTGACGTAAATAAAACATCTCTAAAAAAGATGCCTATTTTGTCTGATTTTTATGCAGCTATTCCTAATGAATCATTATATGAAAACATCAAACTTGTTCTTGATACATGGATAAGCGGGTCCTGTAAAAATATGAATGGACAAACGAATGTTGATTTAAATAATCCATATATTGTCTTTGACTGTGATGAAGATATTATAGGTGACAGACTTTTACCGGCATTTTTACTGATTGCATTTGAAATGGTTTATAGCGTTGTTAAATCATCAACCACTACTAGAGATATTATTTTCTTGGATGAAGTGTGGAAGATGATGACTAATTTGGAATGTGCAAAATTAGTCTATAACATGATCAAAATCATACGTGGATATTTAGGTAGTGCTATTTTAGCCACACAGGAAATGAATGACTTTTTACGTGGAATGCAGGAATATGGGGAATCTGTTCTCAACAATACTGCCTTGGTTATTCTTCTAAGAATGAATGAGAATGATCTTAACAGGGTTGCTGGAACCTATAAATTATCATCTGATGAATGTGAAAAAATATTAAAGTTCCGGCATGGAGATGCATTAGTTGTTTCAAATGGTGACAAAATCAAGGCTCATATTATTCCGTCTAAAAGAGAGAACGATGCTTTCAAAGATGACACAGTCGTTGCGTAATGAACCAGTTTACCAATTTTTTCATATTATGAAGAAAATGTACGTTTTATTTCTTTATAAATACATATTAATTTTTGCATCGTAACATTTAATCACATAAAAAACACGTTAGCATTTCAAGAATGTACACAATATATATACATATACACGATACTCACATATTAACGTACCTAATTGTGTTTAAAAAGCACGTTAGCATTTTAAAAAAGTACGCAATATATGCGTAAGTGTACGATAATCACATGTTAACGTGTTTAATTGTGTTAGTAAAAGCGCGTTAGCACTGTAAAAAAGTACACAAATAAATAAAAATACACAATAATTTGCAGCTAACGTGTTTAAATCATTATTTGTTTAACGTGAAAGGAGAAAACAATGTCACAATACACTTTATCAAAAGAGGAACAGGATCTTATAAATATCATTTCTCATATTGGATGTCTTACAACATACCAATGTCACTATGTTCTTGACAAATTCATGAAATGTTCACTTGCTCAGGAAAACAGAATCCTTCAAAATCTTTCCACACGACAGTACATAACCATTAGTAATAATAAGAATTTTATTACTGCAGGCGATCGAAAAACAAAATACGGCGAGAAAATTGACTTAAAAAAAATCCGTGCGTTTCAGCTTTGTTTAGATCTTATGGATTCTTTTGAAAATCTAAAGTATTCGCACATACCTGACAACAATATGGATCTTACTTTTCTTGCCAATGGAAAAATATATTATGTTATGAATGTTTCTATGGCAGAGACTTTTAAGATCAATTTCGCTCAGCAGTTGTATGACAAAGAGGTCTCTTCACACATATCAAAAAAAGGAGTTCCTGTCCCTTACATTACTATTTTTCTTTTCTCATCAACAGAAAATGAAGATGATATTTTGGAATATTTTAACTCCGAAAACATCAGAATTCCTTGCTTGGTTGTCATTTCAAAGTCTGATGGAATACAGGATAAACTTGTTTATGATCTGTATGAATTAAATGCGTAACGTTATTTTTGTAACGGTGCTTTTTGTGAAAAATTGTACCTATCAAAAGCACCGTTATTATCCTACTAATAAAAGTGCTTTTGATATTTTCAAAAAAAACAGTAAAAAACACCGTTATTAAATACTCAAATCCTGTAATTTTGGTTTAATCATATTTCTATTATTACCGGGGTATAGATGTTGGCGGCTGCAGGTAGTGGCAATCCAAGAACTAAAAACCAATACAGGAACATGACGCGGGTTGCTGTTACAAAATAAGGCAATAATTAAATAAAAGATTATGCACTTTATTTGGATATATGTAAAAACAAGAAGATGAAAGAAAAGAGAAAGGACCGGAAAAAATGGATGCAGTAAATGAAGAATATGGATACAGTCCAGATATTGGAGACGAATATAAGCAACTTATAAAAGAAGGAGACAGACGGAGAAAACGAACAGAAAAAGGGAGACGAAAACGCTATGAACAGGGATATAGGAATACACTTATAAAATTGATGTTAACATCGGGGGGGATCGCGTACAGTGGATTAAAATTTCTGCCGGGTAATAAACGTATGTATCTTCGAAAATTAAAAATACTCGAAAGAGAGGGTGTAGTAGAAATACTAAGAAGAAATAAGAAAGAAATTGCCCGGTTAGTAAATTTCGAAGAGAACTATGAAAAATACATATCACATATGCCAATCGGATATTACGGATATTATCTTCAACATGGAAAGCCAACTCATAAAAATTTAGGATCAAAAGAGAAAAACTGTACAAGGTCAGACAGAGGTATTAAACACTGTGAAATTTATGAAATGATGTACGGAACAGGAATTATAAAAATATTGCCAGAAGATAAAACTGAATTATCCAGTACTGAATCTTTAAGATCGAACAGCATCTGCTATTACACGATAAACGAAATGAGAGAGTGCCAGTTGTTCGACTTCCACATCAATAATGAAAAAGATAAACGTACAATCGGAAGTCGAGCTTTTGGTATGCTAATAAGTCCTGGTGGAATCTATGCAGTTTATAATACAGGGAAAGCAGCAATGATATGGCAAAAATCATCTGAAGGACAAATGGCATATTATATGGCACAAATCGTCACGAAAAAATGTGAAGGATCGAGAATAAGCGGAGCAGTAAAAAATTGTATCATTATAGGCTATGATATGAATGTTTTTGAAAACATCTTAAATAATGGACTGGCAATCTATCTAAATACAGATAGCGGATATGACAATATGTATGCCGTTCCATACACAGAAGATGGGTTCAAAATGCTATTGCGAATGACTCAGAGTGAATGGGAAGAAACATTAAATGAAGAGATTTTACCTGACTACGAAAGAAATAAAAAAGGATCCATTGTCTATGACGGCATAAAAGAAAATGTAATAGCATTAAATTTCTGCACTGGAAATATTTCAAGACTCAAAAAATTTATAACAGGAGTCCAATGGGTATGCAACACACAGGCTGACCGCCACTATGAAATATTCTGCTATTCATATCAGGAAGAATTTATACGCCATGTTGCTCCAAATCCAATAGAGATTCATGTTGTGGATTAACTTTCAAAGGAGAAATGTAAATGGGAAATACAATAAAGCCAAATTCATTCAAAGAATTTTATGAACAGACATCATTTGGCATAGCAGATAAAACCATAAAAGAACAATGGCACAAAAATAAGAAAATAATAAAGATAGATCTAGCTGTAACCGGAACTTTATCCCTTTTAGCTGCAGGATATGTATACACAATATTCATTGGATTAGAAAAACCCTTTTTTCTTTTGTATCTCGTTTATGGATTGATAAAGGTTCCATGGTTAAGTATTATACTTCTATTGGTTATGAACAGATTTACCTATAATTATTTAGCAGCAATACAAAAGACAGCCATAAAAGACAGCGAGCGAAATTACGAATCATCCAAAGACGGTGGCAAAGGTACGGCACATAAAATGACCGAAGAAGAAAAGAAAGAGACCTTAAGTTGTGGAAACTACCTTGAACAGAAAGATAATATATTTGGATGTGAACCAGGTGACATCACAAAACTATATTCTCTGCGAAAAGACTTATACGGTAAAAATGGAAATATGCTTGTTGTCGGAGCACCTGGATGTGGCAAATCAAGATGTGTTGCAATACCAATCATAATGCAAACAATCCGAAGAGGAGAATCATTAATAGTTACCGATCCAAAAGGAGAACTATATAGAGATACTGCGGCACTTGCTAAAGCAAATGGATATGTAGTTAAAATATTAAACTTCCGTCCAAAAGATACACTTCACACCGATACCTGTAATTTCATGAGTGTACTTGGTGGAAGTGCATTTAAATCACAGTCATTTTCCAAAACAGTCATTGATAACACTTCTGACGGAAAGCCGGCAGATTTCTGGACCGAATCTGAATTTAACCTGTATATGGGTGTATGTATTTGGGTAAATAATAATGATCTGGACATTCCAAAAACAATGGGTGGTATATATCAGTTTTTATATTCATATACTGTAGACGAATTTGAAGAAATAATGTCTTCACTGCCAGACGATCATCCAGCCCTGCCTTACTTGAAAACATTTATGAATGGTGACAAGACGGTAAAAGGAAATACATATGCCGGCTTGCAGATTCGATTATCTGCCCTTGCCGATCCTCTCGTTCAAAAAATAGTAGGTGTCGATGATATTGATTTTACACTTCCTGGCAAACAAAAATGCATCTACTATATCAGCTCACCAGATACAGATAAATCACGTTCATATCTTGTTGCTCTATTTTTCACATTGCTTTACAATGAGTTAATTGATCTTGCTGATGAGCAAGAAAGTGGACATTTACCTATCAGGGTAACAATGTTGTTGGATGAGTTTAAAAACATTGGTGTTATTCCGGCATTTCCTGAAAAACTAAGCACTGTAAGATCAAGATGGATTGATACCATTATCATTATTCAGGGATTAGAGCAGCTAATGACAATGTATCCAGATAATGAATGGGAAACCATCATGAATGACTGTACAACAAGAATTCTGATAAATACAAATAACAATATTACCGCCGAATATTTTTCAAAACTCAGTGGAGAACAAACAACAGAAGAATATGGAGTAAGATATGAAGAAAATGCTGGTGACCTATTGAAGATTCATCCTACATATACTGTCAGTAAATCTCATGGATCGAGAGTCGTATATACGCCAAATGAAATTCAACAGCTTAACCCAAAGCATCTGCTTGTATTTATTTCACAGGTGCCTGTCGTTGAGTTGGAAAAAATCGACTATACTAATCATCCAATGTGTAAAGAGATGCGAAAATGGGTTCCTAGATTTCATGCTCCAAAATGGATTTTAGAACTGCCAGAAAAAGACCGTCTAAAATATCATGTTTATGATGAAATATATAAACGTGAGTCTATCAATGATATTGAACTCTGTACAGAAGATGATTTCCGAGAACCATGGAACAAGAAAAAAGAAGCTGCCTTACAGGAACGAATAGAAAAATTAAAATCCAAACAGGAAAAAGGACTCTCAAAATCTTCAGAAACAAACGCTACCAATGAACTAGAAAAAAACGTTTCTATATCATCAGACTCAAATGAAACGAACACAAGTTCCACGAATCACTTGTCAGACTATACGTCAATCACTGAAAGCACAGAAACTGAGAAAAAAAATCCGAAAAACAATCAATTTTCAGCTTTTGATAATTACATTGCCAAATCTAACGTTGTGAGTCAGGATCAGACATCACCAAAATTCGTATGTATAAAAAAAGCATATGACAATACAGCAGAAAAAACAGAGAATATCATTAATGAAAGTATTGAAAAGGCTAAATCTTCTGTCGAGGAAATTATGTTTCAAAAATTTCCAGACATCAATGATAACGAGACATGGAAAAAAATACCTAAAGTTGAAGAAGAAGATACCGTCAATATCACTTCATATGATGATGACTTGCAGAACGAACTAGACGAATATGAGAATCCAGAAATGGAAGGGTTTCAAGATTTTATGTTATCCATGAATTCTACTACACCAGAGTCTGATTCTTCGGATTTTATGACATCTTTAAATGATATACCTGAACCAGATATGGAGATTATTGTTCCGGAATTTTTAGAAAAAGAATCTAATGATTGACACAAAAATTTTTTCGTAGTAGTATCGAAATGACGGATTATCACATAGTCCAATCACACCAAAAGGTTGCTAATTAATTAATTGGCAGCCTTTTTAATTTGATGATTAGCCGCCGCACACTCGTGACTTTAGTCGTTAAAAAGGTACTGCATGAATGACTATTTTTGATTGTATATATGTCAATTTTGCAGTACCTTTTTAGTCTTGGATCTATAGCAAACCTTATAAGCATTGCTACATTTCAAAGGTACTGCATGAATGACTATTTTTGATTATATATATGTCAATTTTGCAGTACCTTTTTAGTCTTAGATTTATAGC
>ENA-UOJH01000360-UOJH01000360.1-human-gut-metagenome-genome-assembly--contig:-C148-NODE-360-length-45154-cov-9.329342_pt1 | contig 45154 bp, 32 predicted proteins | sample MGYA00242345_ERZ723892 | MGnify/ENA metagenome assembly ERZ723892 | reverse complement strand
AGTAGAAAAACAACAATTGGCTATATACCGAGCTGTATTATACAAACGAGAAACATTATACTTGTAATATTTATCGCTTAAAATATTAGAAAAATCACACATGATATCATTTACCTTTTCATCAGAAGATAAATCTGATATATTTATCATGCTCTCATTTCCTCCTATGATATTTAATAATCCTTCCATCTTATGCTCATATGACAATGAGATAAAAGGCGTTTTATTATTAATAGCAAATACTATAGAATGGTATCTTGCTCCTACAATAAGTCTACTTTTAGCTATAATTTGTTGCTGGACATCTGAACTGTATATATCAGCTATAACCTTTATATAAGAAGGATTGCCTAACATTGATTTCAACTCATGAAAATAATTCACATCATTAAAAAGAGGATCATCATAATTGAAAGTCTGGGGCAACATCACAATATTAGCTTTAGGAAAAGCAGAATGTAAGGCATCGTGCATTTTTATAAACATATTGTCTATACGTTCTTTTGGGACATTCTTATAAGCATAATGCCAACGTAATACATTAGGAACAAAAACTATATATTCATTCCCAATACAATCTACAAGGTTTTGAGGTACACCATTATGTGGAACATCAAGAAACGCTGAATCTACAGTAGGTACATAAGGTATATTATATTGACGAGCAATAGCTTCAGACTTTTCGTCTCGTAATGATAAAAATTTAAAATACCTAAGCAATTTAAAACTCTCCTCCTTGAATCGACGATTACTTACAGTCTTTTCTGGAAATGGTCCTATTGATCTACCATAATAATAAATATCCTTATGCAAAACTTTGGCCATCTTCAAATATGCAATATGTTGCCAAACTTGAAAACCGCCCATGCAAATACCTCCTGGAGCATTAAGTATTAAATCTGAACGTAACATCGCTAACAACAAAGGCCAAACAAGAGGATTTAACCACCATAAAAATGTAACATTCTTCAAGTAGCAACTATTGATAAATTTAAAGAATGCATTCCAGACAATCAATCTATCATAAACAAAATATCTAAATTTATTTTTAGTACACGATTGAGATAGATAAGAAACATACCTCACTCTTTCATCCTCAATTTTGAATTGGTGTACAGAATCTTTTTTTTCACCTATAAAGAAAACTCGTATCCTAGCATTTGGAATTTCCTTTAATATTCTTCTAATCAAAGCTCGATGAGCTGATTCATCACCTCTATTATTAAGAGGCTGATTTATCATCAGTATATTCATATTATTTATTAAGAAGTCCTTTAATTATTTTTTTTACAGAACTTGGAACTGCTGATTTTAAAGCATTAACAGATTTATCAGAAGCATTCATATAAGCTGTTGATATTTTTTCACGCTCTTGTATATCTATAGCCATATCAGTAAAAACCTCTAAGAGTATCGGCTTATCACTTCTTTCAACCATAAACTCTTCAATAACCTTATCAAATTCTTGCTTGGAGTGCGAACATAAATATTTAAATCCACGTGATTCCACCCAACCTTTTGCTGAAGTATGATGTTCTGCCCCTGTATTGACTGGAGCACCTTCCACATTAACAGTAAGATAAGAACCCCAATTAAGAATTGCTCCTCCTGAATTGTTACACAACATAATACGTGTATTACCATTAATATAGTTATTCCACAAAGCGTTCATATCATAAAAGAAGCTCAAATCACCTATACACAAAAATGAAGGTTGTGAAGACACATAAGATTGGGCAACATATGAAGACATTGAACCATCTATACCACATGTCCCTCTATTACAATAGAATTTTATAGATTTAGGAATATCAAAATATGAAAAAATTCTTATACTGTTACTATTAGATACATGTAGTAAACATCTCTCTGGCAATCTATCTATAAAACTCTTTATGGCATAAACCTGCGAATACTCAAAATCCTCAGCAACAGGAACGCGTGTTAAGCGCTTCTTTTCCATATCACGCCAAGAATCCAAATAAGGATGAGTACACGGTTTTTCAAGCGATGCCATTCTTTTGAAGAAATAGATAACCTTACATTCTATTATCTTGGTCTGACATTTAAAAACGTCTGCAACTTCACCGTTGGGTGAAACATGCCAATGTTCTAATTTATCATTTATAGTCCGAATACCCCATTTCGGATCTGCAAGATGATGACCACCAATAGTGATAACAATATCAGGACACATATCTTTCCAGTATATTTTATTTAGGATACCTGCACTTGACACACCACTCTTAACATTGAAATTAGATAAATGCTCATTATAAACTACCACATCATATCTATCGCAGAATTCGTTTACAATAGCTATATCTTCTTCAGACATCGGTTGATTTTGTCCACAACTTAGAAGAATTTTCTTTCCTCTCATACTTTTCGCAAGATTCTTCCACACCACCTCGTCATCATCAGCCATTATACGTTCTATTTTTGTTACATTCGGCAAAGATGACTCTGTTAGTTTGAAGTCTCCTCCATCTATTGGATATTTAGGATCTACCTGAAAATTAATATGGACAGGACCTTTTTCACGATGATTAAGCTCAAGAAGAGCTTCGTTGACAAGCCTACCGCAATACCATGCATCCATTTCATCCTTAACTATGGGTAAATCAACGACTTTACGAATAACATCATGAAATAGGTTTAATTGTGGAATACATTGGTCTTCAAGTTGATTAAGATGATATCTGAGTCTATCAGAAGTTAGAACAACAAGAGGCAAATGCTGATAGTATGCCTCATTGACTGCAGAAACATAATTAGCAGAAGCAGTTCCTGAAGTACATACTATAGCTGCTGGCTCTTGGGTCGTTTGTATTAGTCCAAGTGCAAAAAAAGCCGCACTCCGTTCGTCTACAACAGAATAACACTTAAAAAAATCATCTCTTAAAACAGAGAAAACAAAAGATATATTTCGTGTTCCTGCGGAACAAACAATGTTACGAATGCCATGTTTCTTGAGTAAGGCAATCAGTATTTGAACGTTTTTGTGAGCTGAATACATATATTTTAATATCTAGTTCTTAATAAATCTTTCGACAATATATTTAATTTTATTTTTAACACCACAAAATTCATTTAATGGTGTATATTCTTTTGTTAGTTTATCTTTCCTTGCCTCAAATATTGGATTAACAAATCTAAATGACTTATTATCTTTTATAAAAGAGGTGAGGCATTCAGTTAATCCTTCTTCTGGACTTACACAATCATTGACAGCAAACAAAAGAGATTCTTTAGTAGTATCGTAATCTCTGTTATAAATACGATCATAAAGAACTTGATAACGTTGAATATCTAAACGACAATGTAAAAATTTCTCTAATTCTACATATTTATATTTTAAATCACATCCTGTGATTTTTCTAAATACATTATTATATATAGAGAGTATTTGATTCCATGAACGATGGTGAGAAGAAGTCAAATGATAGGTTTGCCCTAAACATTTGTCATTTCCTATTGTCGCCAATAATGCTCTACAAACATCAGCACCTATAGTCATTGTAGTTATACTATCCATTATCTCTCTACATAAAACTACTGTTCTACCCTTTAAAGCTCTATACAGCCATTCTTCTTTTTCTAGAACTCCTAGTTGCAACCTTTCAGGACCGTAAGTAATACATGGTCTTATAATAGTATAATTTGAGTATTTAGAACTATAAAGAATATTCTCTTGTCTTGCTTTTGTTAAAGCATACTCATCTGTAGATAAATAATCTTCATCTTTTATATAATCTAAAAGCCTTGGAGATGACTCCTTTATAGGATGTTCTAAATTTCCATACACCCTTGCCGAACTTAAAAATACATATTGTTTTGTATGTGATAAAAGCAAATCAATACGTTCTGCGAATTGTTTAGTATTATATGTCATAAAATCAACTATCACGTCCCATTCTTGCAACTCTATAGCAGTCTGAATAAACGACATCTCCATAGCATTACCACTAATATAATGAATATTATCTATACTTAGTCTATTTAGCCTTCTTGTGGTTATATATATTTGAGAACCTTTTTCGTTTAGTTTATTTGAAAGGTAAGTACCAATAACTCCTGTACCTCCTAATAATAATACATTCATATTATTTGCATTTTTATTATATTATTGTCTCATCATCCAAAAATATCATATTAGGATGTTATACCTATCCTTTTCTTTATTATTTTCGTTAATGCCAAACGCTCTGTTCTTGTCAAAGCAATAGTTATTACAGATAATCCTGTAGACACAAAAGCAATACATATAACAACAAGACTATTAAACAGAGATATTGGTAAAATAAAGTGAAATATACTTGGCACTAGAAAGGCAACAAATACCATCAAACCACAACGAACGCATACATCCTTTACAAATCCTATTATTGAAAGATTTACAGAACGGCAAACCATAATGATACGACAAGTTTGAATAATGTTCACAAGGACAAAATAAACATACATTGCCCAAAAAGGACTTCCGCCCATAACAAAAGCCATCCATGCTAATGGAAGATGTAATAAACCTAACGTGGTTAATACTATTTGATATTGTTTGATTTTTCCAGTTGCTGCCTTTGCTGTAGAAAGAGGTTGTGCATAAGCATTACAAATTGAAGTAAAAAGAATAATCCTAATAAAAGTTACAGTATATTCAGGAACATCCTTCAACCAAATATTTAAAATCACGGGGGTTTCTATAATAAGAGGAACTGCAAAAAATGCCACAAGACTAATTCCCATACGCGAACCTCTTTTCATCAAGAGATGCATAGAATTCAGTTCATTAGCTGCATAAGTTTTTACTATCTGAGGATTCAATGCTGTCATAAAGTTTGTCACAAATTGGTTTACTGCATTTGTCACTTGATTCGCTATACCTAAAGCAGCATTTACAGTTACGCCGAAAAACATATTCATAACAATGGCAACTCCTTGAGTATGAGAAATACTTCCCAAGGCTCCGACAACTGTCCATCCAGAGAAGCCTAACATTTTTGAAAAATAATACTTATCATATCGTAAACTCATGCCCTTACATTCATAAAATTTATTAGTACAATACAAACAATACGAAAGACTTATACCTACAGAAACCAATACCATAAGCAATGAATACATTATTAATTTGTCTATCGGTATAACTACTAGTAAATAGACTATTAACAATTTCAGAATTGCTTCTATAATCGAAATATAAGCAAATGCAGTCATTTCCTCATGGGCAATAATAGCAGCATTAAATGGTACAGCTATAATGGTAACCAAAAATGAAATAACCGAAAACTGAAAGACCCAATTTGCTGCAGTTAATCTATCTAGAGGTATCGTCATATGTGTATTTAGAAACCATACACCTATCGTTTCTGCAAGAAATAAAACAAGAAGTGCAATCCCCATATGTATAATAACACTTGTTGTAAATACTTTCTTTAGAGATATTAAGTCCCGTTTCCCTAGTTCTACATTTAGAAATCGCTGTGTTGCTCCTGCCATAGATGTATTTAAGAAGGACAATACTATAACAATGCCACCTACAACATTGTAAATACCAAAATCTTCAACACCAAGAACTGACAATACAACTCTTGATGTATAAAGCGAAATAACCATCATAAATATCATACGTCCATAAAGAAGTATGGTATTTTTCATTATCCTTTTATTGTTTGATACACTATTTGTTTCCATTCGCTATTTCAACATCCATTAGTGGGCGATATGGACCTTCTTTGATTTCCAAAAGTATAACAGGTTCTGTGACAGTAATACTATGCCATTGTTCCCTCATAATATCAATTACTGGATTATCAGAAGAAAGTTCAAAATTGTCTATTTCATTCATTTTATCATTATAATACCTGATTATAATTTTACCTTTTAACAATACTAATGTTTCTTCTGTATTTAAATGACGATGTATATGCACTTCTGAACCAGGACATATTACATTTATCATTTTTTGTACCTTATCCTCTTGTGTTTTATGCAAACAATAGTTTACTCTCAATCTATGAGACTTCTTTGCCTTACAAATCAATTCCTCAAAAAGCGAATTTGTTATAAACATACAAGGGAAATATTTAAAATATAAGATTATTCACAACGAATTTAATTTTCACCATACATCTTCTCATAGTACCTCTGATAATCCCCAGAAGTCACATTCTCAAGCCATTCCTCATTATCTATATACCATTTTACAGTTTTCTCAATACCCTCTTCAAACTGCAAAGACGGTTCCCAGCCAAGTTCTTTCTGAAGCTTTGTTGAGTCAATTGCATAACGTGCGTCATGGCCAAGACGGTCTTTTACGTATGTAATGAGGTTGAGGTCTTCGCCCTCGGCTCTGCCAAGCAAGCGGTCAACGGTATTGATAACTGTTTTAATAATATCTATGTTCTTCCACTCGTTGAAGCCACCAATATTATAAGTCTCTGCAACTTTACCTTCATGGAAAATCAAATCAATGGCACGAGCATGGTCCTCAACATACAACCAGTCACGTACGTTTTCTCCTTTACCGTAAACCGGCAATGCCTTGCGATGGCGGATATTATTGATGAAAAGTGGAATCAACTTCTCTGGGAACTGATATGGGCCGTAGTTGTTTGAACAGTTGGTTACGATAGTTGGCATTCCGTAGGTGTCATGAAAAGCGCGCACAAAGTGGTCGCTACTTGCCTTTGATGCTGAATAAGGAGAGTGAGGATTATACTTTGTTGTCTCATAGAAGAAGTCCTCTCCGTAAGCAAGGTGATGTGTCTCTGAACTTGCTTTGGTTGTAAATGGGGGCTTGATTCCTTCTGGATGAGTCATCTGCAATGCGCCATACACTTCATCAGTTGAGATATGGTAGAAACGCTTGCCTTCAAATTTCTCTGGCAATGATTCCCAATAAAGTTTTGCAGCTTGTAGAAGAGATAATGTACCCATTACGTTAGTACGAGCGAAAGTAAAAGGATCTTTGATACTGCGGTCTACATGGCTCTCGGCTGCAAGGTGAATAATTCCATCAATATGTTCGTCCTGCATCAACTGATAGAATGCGTCAAAGTCACAAATATCCATCTTCACGAACTTGTAGTTAGGCTTATCCTCAATGTCCTTGAGGTTGGCAAGGTTTCCGGCATATGTCAACTTGTCAAGATTAATAATTTTGTATTCCGGATACTTGTTCACAAAGAGTCTTACTACATGCGATCCGATAAAGCCAGCACCACCTGTGATTACGATTGAACGTTTATATTGTGTCATACATTATTTCCTTTAAACATTAATAATTATTTAAACTCAGGATAAAAATCCATATCTATAGAGAATGGGCTGTCAAAGTCCTTCAAACAAGCATGAAGAGTATCCTTCTCGCTAAGAAGTGCTTTGTCTGTCGGTATCTTCCAATCTATACCTAATGAATCATCCTTAATGGAGATGCCGCCATCTGCCTGTGGAGCGTAGAAGTTGTCGCACTTGTATTGGAATACCGCCGTTTCTGACAATACGGCAAAGCCATGAGCGAAACCTCTTGGAACAAAGAACTGGCGGTGACTGTCTTCTGTAAGTTCTACCGCTACGTGCTGTCCGTATGTAGGACTACCCTTGCGAATGTCAACGGCAACATCAAGAACGGCACCTTTTACACATCTCACCAGTTTGCTTTGTGTATATGGAGGACACTGGAAATGCAAACCGCGCATTACGCCATAAGAGGACATGCTTTCATTGTCCTGCACAAAGTTTATCTTACGAACCTTCTCTTCGAACTCTCGCTGTGAGAATGACTCGAAGAAATATCCACGAGCGTCTTTGAATACCTTAGGTTCAATGATTACCACACCCTCTATCGCTGTCTTTATTACTTCCATATCATAGTTTATTTCTGTAGGTTGTTGATACATGATTTTAAAGAATCTGTCCAATAAGGCACTTTTACTCCAAACGTTTCCTTTATCTTGCTCTTGTCCAACACGGAATATGCCGGGCGCTTTACTGGACTCGGATATTCGGCACTGTAACAAGGACTGATCTCACATTCTGTATGACCACTGTATTCAGCGATCATCTTGGTAAAGTCAAACCATGAGCACACCCCTTCATTAGAAAAATGATATATGCCGCACTTGGAATATTGGGGCAATGAAGACACCTTCTTGTAATCTCCAATGATAACCTCTATTGCCTTTGCAAGGTCATATGCGTAAGTCGGAGTACCGCATTGATCAAACACTACTTTCAATATAGGTTTCGTTGCGGTAAGATTGAGCATTGTCTTGCAGAAGTTTTTTCCGAATTCTGAATAAAGCCATGCTGTACGAATAATTACATGCTTTACATAAGTGGCAATAATCTTCTGCTCGCCATGCAGTTTCGTCGTACCGTACACACCAGTTGGTGTTCCTTTCTGGTTTTCCTTACATGGAATGTTATATGGTTCTTTACCAAACACATAATCTGTAGAAATCTGAACCAATAAGCCATTTACTTCTTTTATGGCCTTTGCAAGATTCTCCGGAGCATCGGCATTCAACCTCTCAGCAAGAGCTGCAAGTTTTTCGTCAGTTTCGCAAGCGTCAACATTAGTCCATGCGGCACAGTTGACAATTACATCTACATTATTGTCTATTACAGCCTTACGGATAGCATCCAAGTCAGTAATGTCAAGATAGATTGTCTCTACACCATCTACCTGATTTACATCAGTAAAGATGTAATTATCTGCAGAATTATTGGCAATGATACGCATTTCATTACCAAGCTGTCCATTAGCTCCTGTTACAAGTATATTCATATATCTTTTGTTTTACCTTTAGCCCAAATTGGGACTACCTGTCTGTTTTACCTCTTCTATCACTTTTAATAGATACTGTCCATATTGGTTTTTGAGCATTGGTTTTGCTAATTCGCGCATATGTTCTTCATCTATCCACCCTTGACGATAGGCGATGCCTTCAAGACAAGCCACCTTCAATCCCTGACGCTTCTCCAATACTTCAATATATGTTGATGCCTCCGACAGAGAATCGTGTGTGCCAGTATCCAGCCATGCAAATCCACGTCCTAAAGTTTGAACTTTCAATTCACCATCGCGTAAGAACCACTGATTAACAGTAGTGATCTCATATTCACCACGTGCTGACGGTTGGATTCGACTTGCCACATCTACAACTTTATTCGGATAGAAGTACAGCCCGACAACGGCATAGTTGCTCTTAGGATGTTCCGGTCTCTCTTCTATTGACAGACAGTTTCCTTCTCTGTCAAACTCAGCTACACCATAACGCTCAGGGTCATTTACCCAATAGCCGAATACAGTAGCTTTTTTTCTTCCTCGGCTGCACGTACTGCTTCTTTAAGTTTTGCTGTAAATCCATTGCCCTGAAAGATATTATCGCCAAGCACAAGGCACACACTGTCATCACCAATAAATTCCTTGCCTATTGTAAACGCTTGTGCCAAACCGTCTGGTGATGGTTGTTCAGCATACGTAAAACGCACACCATAGTCAGATCCATCGCCAAGAAGACGCTTGAAACCCGGAAGATCGTAAGGCGTTGAAATTATCAGTATGTCACGGATACCTGCAAGCATCAGCACACTGATGGGATAATAGACCATTGGTTTGTCATAAATTGGCATCAACTGCTTGCTGATACCTTTGGTAATTGGGTACAATCGTGTACCGCTACCACCTGCTAAAACTATACCTTTCATAAGTTCACCATTAAGTTGTTTGTTGTGCGTGAGAGTATTGAACTCTGACTTTCGTCAACCTGTGCACGCACCTTACCTTTTTCAATTAACCTTTATCCATTTTTCATTTATGCTGTTTCTTGTTTTAATTACTTTGGCTGGTATCCCTACAACAATGGAGTGTGAAGGAACATCCTTTACCACAACAGCATTAGCACCAATAATAACATCATCACCAATTTTAACTCCTCCAATCACCTTAGCACCAGCCTTAATTTCAACATTATTCCCTATATAAGGACAATTTGTCTTATCACTATATCCAATTGTTACTTGCTGATTAATCCAACAATTTCGTCCGATATGGCGACATGAAATAATCGTTGAAAAGCCATGCTCAATAAATAGACCTTCGTCAATATCACTACAGTTTATATAAAGATTGAGTGGACTTAGTAATTGCAATGGCTTCAGTAATATGCGTAGTGCATGGGAGTGTGATCTTAGACGATATAAAAACTGATAACGAAACTCTGGATAAGCGATAAAAAGTTTCAAGAATCCACAGTTCCTTAATGTCTTATAGCGATTAAAATCTGCTAATAATTCCCCCCCCTATTACCTTTAGTAATGTGTTAACCATAAATGAATATAATGAATATTATCACTTAATATCATAACGATCAGTTGTCTTTTCAGCTAACACATCGGCTATACGACGGCAAGCTTGACCATCACCATATGGATTAACAGCCTTTGACATTTTTTCATAAGCTGCCGCTTCATCCAGCAATGTACTTACTTCACTTATAATCTTATCGTAATCAGTACCAACAAGATGAACCGTTCCACTAGCCAATGCTTCTGGACGTTCTGTCGTATCACGCATTACGAGTACCGGCTTTCCAAGACCTGGAGCCTCTTCCTGTATACCACCAGAATCTGTTAGTACGATAGTAGCTTTTGACATTAGGTGAACAAATTCCAAATATTGTAATGGTTCGATGAAAAAGAAATTAGAACGGGTGAGATCTTCCCCAAATACCTCGTGGATAGGTTTGCGCACGTTCGGATTGAGATGCATAGGATATACGAAATCAACATCCGTATATTTTTCAGAAAGATCTTTCATCGCTGTCACCATACGAATGAAGCCATCACCAAAATTCTCACGCCGATGTCCTGTGATGAGCACCAGTTTTTTACCATTATTCAAACGAGTGATGTCATAACCAGCTTGAAGAAGAATGCCATCTTGCTCCTTGGCAAGCGATGAGTCATTTTTCAGTTTGTCAACAACCATGTGGAGTGCATCAATCACCGTATTTCCTGTAACATAGATGTTTCCATGAGCTTTTTCCTCAAGAAGGTTTTTTTCAGAAAGTGGTGTAGGAGAGAAATTATATGTTGCGATACGCCCTGTTAACTGACGATTCATTTCTTCTGGCCATGGACTATATATGTTATGCGTACGAAGTCCTGCCTCTACGTGTCCAACTGGAATCTGGGCATAAAAGGCTGCAAGTGCTCCCGCTGTAGAAGTTGTTGTGTCGCCATGGACAAGAACAACATCTGGGCGACACTCCTTAAATACATCACGAAGGCCTGTAAGAACTCGTGCTGTAACGTCAGTAAGATCTTGTCCCTGCTTCATGATATTCAAGTCATAGTCTGGCTTAACATCAAAGATAGTCAATACTTGGTCAAGCATTTCACGGTGCTGACCTGTCACACATACGATAGTATCAAATTCATCCGAACGCTTTTGGAACTCCTTAACCAACGGACACATCTTGATAGCTTCTGGACGTGTTCCAAAAACCAGCATTACTTTCTTTACCATATTCTTAATCTGTTATTAGGTTAATCTCTTCTGAAAATGTCGCGTGTATATACTTTTGATTCCACATCGTCGAGGCATGCGTCGTAGCGGTTGGCGATGATGGCGTGGCTTTGTGCCTTGAACTGTTCCAGGTCGTTGACCACCTTGCTGCCGAAGAATGTGGTGCCGTCTTCAAGGGTTGGCTCGTAGATGATGACCTCAGCACCCTTTGCCTTGATACGCTTCATGATGCCTTGGATGGCAGATTGGCGGAAGTTGTCGGAGTTTGACTTCATGGTAAGGCGATACACACCAATCACACAGCCACCCTGCTCGGTGCCAAACTGGTTATTGCTGTAATAGTCGTACCAGCCTGCTTTGCGGAGCACTGCGTCGGCGATGTAGTCTTTGCGGGTGCGGTTCGATTCCACGATGGCCGACATCATGTTTTGTGGCACGTCCTGGTAGTTGGCGAGCAGCTGCTTGGTGTCTTTTGGTAGGCAGTAGCCGCCGTAGCCAAATGATGGGTTATTATAATGTGTACCGATGCGTGGATCGAGGCCAACGCCCTCGATGATGGCTTCAGAGTCAAGACCCTTTACTTCTGCATAGGTATCAAGCTCGTTGAAGTAGCTCACGCGGAGCGCGAGATAGGTGTTGGCGAAAAGCTTCACAGCCTCGGCTTCCTTCATGCCCATGAACAAGGTGTCGATGTTTTCCTTGATGGCACCTTCCTGCAAGAGTGCGGCAAAAGTCTTGGCAGCCTCTTTCAGCATCTCCACATCGGTAACCGATTGGATAGCTTTGTTTTCCGCCTCAAATTCGGGCTTGTCGATGATTTTAGGATAACCCACAATGATGCGGCTTGGGTAAAGGTTGTCGTAGAGTGCCTTGCTCTCGCGAAGGAATTCGGGCGAGAACAAGATGTTGAACTTCTTCACGCCTTTCTGCGCATACTTCAAGTAGAGGTTGCGGGTGTAGCCCACCGGAATAGTCGATTTGATAATCATCACTGCATCGGGGTTCACCTCCAGCACCAGATCGATTACCTCTTCAACATGGCTTGTGTCGAAGTAATTCTTCACAGGGTCGTAGTTGGTGGGGGCTGCGATCACCACAAAGTCGGCATCGGCGTAAGCTGCCTTGCCGTCGAGGGTGGCAACAAGGTTCAATGGCTTCTCAGCCAAATACTTTTCGATGTAATCGTCCTGAATGGGCGAAATACGGTTGTTCAACTTTTCCACCTTTTCAGGAATCACGTCCACTGCTGTTACATGATGGTGCTGCGATAGCAATGTAGCTATGCTCAATCCCACGTAGCCAGTGCCAGCCACGGCTACCTTAATTTCATTAAATTCACGCATATATTTTTCAGATTACTATAAGTATCAATAGAAATGAGGACTATTCGGCTATCTCGAAGTCCTCGTTGTGCACATTGTTCACCGCCACGGCAAATCCACCAATGTTCATCACCAACTGACGGTCACGCTTCACTCGCACCACATAGCCCTCCTGCCCTTTAAAAAGGCCTGTAAGCACGCGGAGCCTCACGTGGTCTTTAGCAAATCGCTCAAATGGCTCGCGCATGAATGTCAACCGCTCTGGCTCGTTTTGCATCACTGCCATAAATGGTTGCATCACGCTATCGGGGATTGAAGCGGGCTTTTTGGTGCTACAGTTGTTCACCAGATAATACTGAGGGAAGTTGAGTTTCAGGAATGTCCTCAACTGATTGGTAGCGCCCTGCAAGAACACAAGCCCATTTACGGTAGGTCTTTCTGTTTTCACCACGCCTTTTCCGTCGGGTTTGTCTTTGTATCTAACTGTGCGGTGTACGAAACACTTCGGCTTGAAATCGCCCAAAAGTTTTCGATTTTCGAGATTCTTTTCAAAGACTGCCGCCGACATGTGCTGTATGAAGATATAGCCCCATGGATCCGCTTCCATTTTTGGTGTGCTGGGTATTTCGACTTTGTCATCGGCGCATTCGTCTTCGCTTCGTGCGGCATGCTCCTTTTCTGGCTTTTCTGCACTTGCCGCATCTTCAAAACCAGCTATTTCTCCCACTTTCGAGACCGATTCGCCAGTCCCGACTATGTGGATGCCCTTTGGTAAACGCTTGTTGTTATACACGTCGTTCACGTCGGCTGTAGAAGATAGAAGCGAGCAATCCTGCGTCATTTTCATTTTCTACTTTATGTCACTGTTGGCCATCATCAACCTGAGTGATTGCGCCAATTTTACATTGACATTATTCATAAAATCATACAGTTAAGTATGTTTGGCCATTAACGGATGAGTAGGTCGCAACTTAGCTAAAATCTAAAGCAAGCGCTAATACTTAGCATCGTCGTCCCCCACCCTTGTGTGTGGCTTTGTGTCTTTATCCGTTCATTTCTGTTTTCCCGCCATAAAGACAAAAAATAGTACTGCAAAGGTACTATAATTCTCCACACATATCCTACTTATTGCCTCTAAAAGTGCCACATTTAACACAACTTACACAATAATTCGAACTGCAGCTCACCCTATCCCCCCATTTCCAATTTTAATCATTAGTCTTTTTGCATGTTTTCTAAAATTCGCACACTTTCCCAGTAATCGTCAATGTTCTTAAATATTTGCTTTGCGCCTTCTTCTGAAAGATGATGCCCGCTGTCAACCATTTCATAACTGCTATAATAACCCGAAAACTCTTCCACATACTTAGTCCCGAACAATTCATCATACTTTCCAAAAAAGCCTTTCACAAGCATTTTCTCTTGATAATTAACAGATTTCGCTATCCATATTTCATACGGCATATATGTCTTTATCATCTTCGTAAAAGCAGCATCTTGCTCCACCAGTTTACACAGTTCGGCTGGTGGATCCCAACATGGATTGATGACAAATCTCGGAATCCCATTTAAAGTCAAAGTGATAAATCCCCCAAGGCTCGAACCAATCACCAAATCAATCTTGAATTCGTCAATAAAATTCAAAATTTGCTCTCTTGCGTGCGAACAATCTGCCTCATCATAATCAATTGAAAACAACTTATACCCCTCCGGAAGCGCATTCAAAACCCGTTTATACCCTCTCCCATACGCAGAACCTCGAAACCCATGAACATAAAGCACTCTTTTCATATTCCAATCAATTTTAAAGTCACAAGTCACATACAATAATAGTAAAAAGTCCAAAAAATTCAATCCCCACCCCTATTTTTTACAAAAATAAAACACTTGCGGCAGCCGTTTTCACTAAAAAATGATTGTTTACTACACAAAAGCCTCACTGATGTGGGGCTTTTTTTGTGGAGTTAGTTTTCTTCGTGCACACTGCATTTGGGAGGTGTGGGGAATAATTTGTAATTTTGTGGTGTAAAAAATCATTAATTTTTGAACGTGATGAAGAAAACGATATTATTGTTAGTAAGTGTGGCGGCGATGGCTTTGACTGCCGATGTAATGGCGGAAACGCGCGATGAAATCGCCAAAATTGGGCAAAATGTGGGCGCGGAAGGCAAGTTTTGCTACTGGACGGAGGGCAGCGTGCCTTTGGCAAAACTCAAGAACTTTGTGGAGCGTGTGACCAATCCGCAGAGCGATGGCTTTGTGCCACAGTCCGACCGCGTGGCGGTGTTTGACCTCGACGGCACGCTCGTGTGCGAAACCGCCCCATCGTATTTTGAATGGATGATGTATTTGCACCGTGTGTACGACGACTCCACTTTCCACGCCACGAAAGAGCAGATTGCCACCGCCGACACCATTAAGAAGGCTGTGTACGCTCGCTCGGTGCCTGGCGATATGATGTGGACAGAGGCAATCGCGCAAAACGAGGTGTTTGCCGGCATGACCAATGAGCAGTATCGCAATTACGCAATTGAATTTATGAAAACGCCAGTTGAAGGCATGACCAATTTGCAGTGGGGCGAAGCCATCTACTTGCCCATGGCTGAAGTGGTGGGATATTTAGCAACCAACGGCTTCACCACCTACGTGATTTCGGGCAGCGAGCGTCAGGTAACACGCGCCTATGCCGATGGAGCGTTGGCGTTTGACCGCAACCACATCATAGGCTCTGACATCTACACCTACGCCACCTCGCAAGGCAATAAAGAGGGTTGGGACTATTCGTTCAAGCCTACCGACGATGTGGTGCGCGGCGCAATGTATGTGAAAAACTTAAAGATGAACAAGGTGAGCGCCATTGTGCGCGAGATAGGCATGAAGCCGATTTTGGCTTTTGGCAATTCATCGGGCGACTTCAGCATGTTTGAATACACGGTCGCAAACAACCACTACCCCAGCATGGCGTTTTGCGTGCTCGCCGACGATGTGGTGCGCGAGTACGGCAACCCTACAAAAGCAGCAAAAATGAAATCGTCGTGCGACGCTAAAAACTGGACCACAATCTCAATGAAAACCGACTTCGTCACCATCTACGGCAAAAATGTAAAGAAACAAGAAAAATAGCCCATCCTCATTATATTAATTAGGAGAACAATTAAACCCAATATTTTTTTGTAAATTTGTGGAGTAAACAACTATACACACACAACTAACTAATAACTATTAATCAAAATTTCTCACAATATGGCTACAAGCATACAGCAGAAGCAAGAACTTTTCAAAGCCATTTGGGCTACCGCCGAAGACCTCCGCAACTCGGTTGACGGCTGGGACTTCAAGAGCTACGTGCTCGGCATTCTTTTCTACCGGTTCATTTCTGAAAATATCACCAATTATGTGAATCGCTTGCAGGCCGATGCTGGCGTGGAGGGATTCGAATATGCCGATTTCTCCGACGAGGAAGCCGAAGCGGCTCGCCATCAGCTGGTGCACGAAAAGGGATTTTTCATTCTCCCCACACAGCTGTTCTGCAATGTGCGCAAGAATGCCAAAACCGACCCTAACCTCAACATGACGCTCGACACGGTATTTAAAGCCATCGAGGCCTCTGCCATTGGCACCGAAAGCGAAAGCGACTTGAAAGGACTTTTCGCCGACATCGACGTGAACTCCAACAAACTCGGCGGCACCGTGGATAAGCGCAACGAGCAGCTCACGAAAATTCTCAACAATATTGGCAATATCGACCTCAAAGGCGATTATCAGGATAATCAAATCGACATTTTCGGCGATGCCTACGAGTTTTTGATGGCGATGTACGCCTCAAATGCCGGCAAATCGGGTGGCGAATACTACACGCCACAAGAAGTTGCCGAACTTCTTGCTCGCCTCGTGACCCACGGCCGTGAATATGTGAATAAGGTATATGACCCCGCATGTGGATCGGGCTCGCTTTTGCTGAAATTCGCCAAAATTCTGGGCAAGCACAATGTGAAAAAGGGATTTTTCGGACAGGAACTCAACATCACCACCTACAACCTGTGCCGTATCAATATGTTTTTGCACGACATCAACTATTCCGACTTCGACATCCGCAATGGCGACACGTTGCTTGAGCCTTACCACTGGAGCGATGAGCCGTTCGATGCCATAGTTTCCAACCCACCCTATTCAAAACCATGGATTGGCTCCGACGATGCCACGCTTATCAACGACCCTCGCTTTGCCCCTGCCGGCGTGCTGGCGCCGAAAAGCAAGAGCGACTTGGCTTTCACCATGCACATGCTTTCGTGGCTCTCCACCGAGGGAACCGCGGCTATCGTGGAGTTTCCCGGCGTGCTTTATCGCGGTGGCGCAGAGCAGAAAATCCGCAAATATCTTATCGACAACAATTATGTTGACACCGTGATTCAGCTGCCGCAAAACCTGTTTTTCGGTGTGTCGATAGCCACTTGCATCATAGTGCTGAAAAAGTCGAAGAAGGAGAACAAAACGCTCTTTATCGATGCCTCACAGCTCTTTGTGCACGAGGGCAACAAGAATAAACTTTCGCCCGAAAACATCGATGCCATTGTTGCCGAATTTGCCGAACGCCGCGAAGTGAAGCACTTCTCCGCACTTATCGACAATAGAATTGTGGCTGAAAACAACTACAACCTTTCGGTGAGCAGCTACGTGGAAGCAGAGGACACTCGACCAAAAATCGACATCAAGGAGCTAAACGAACACATTCGCAAAATCGTGGCACACGAAAACGAACTCCGCACAGAGATTGACAAAATCATCGCCGAACTCGAAAACGAAACTGCCGTATGAGCAAGCTACAAGAACTAATCAACAAGCTATGCCCAAACGGCGTGGAATATTTAAATTTAGGTGATGTTTGTGAATTTAAGCGAGGGAAAGCCTTGTCTTCCAAAAATGTCATCAAAGGACCAGTCCCAGTTATGGCTGGAGGGCAGAAACCATCATGCTATCACAATACCCCCAATCGTTCAGGAGAAACGATAGTCGTTGCGGGGTCAGGTGCTTATGCAGGATTTGTAACATATTGGAAAATTCCCATATTTGTTTCTGATGCATTTTCTGTTCACCCAAATGATAGGCTTTTAACTAAATATGTTTTCTATTATCTAAAAAATTTCCAGGAAAAAATACACGCGACAAAAAAGGGTGCTGGTGTACCTCATGTTCACGGAAGTGATATCGCGAAGTTTTCTATTCCTGTTCCTCCTATTGAGGTTCAGGAAGAGATTGTGAGGATTCTTGATAGCTTTTCGGATTACGCAGCGGAGCTGCAAGCAAGAAAACAACAATATGAATATTATCGCAATCTTTTACTCACCTTCAATCCCTCCGCCTACGGCTGCGGGACCGATGATGAGCAAAAAGATGGTGTAACCACCTGGGGAGGGCATAATTACAAAATCCAATGGAAGAAAATGGGCGAAATCGGAAACATTTGCATGTGCAAGAGAATCCTTAAGCATCAAACAAATACTAAAAGTGGTATTCCTTTTTATAAAATTGGAACTTTTGGTAAAGTCGCAGACTCTTATATTTCTGAAGATTTGTTTATGGAATACAAAAAGAAGTATTCATTCCCACAAAAAGGTGAAATTTTAATATCTGCGTCTGGAACTATAGGACGTGCTGTTATTTATGATGGCGAAGATGCTTATTTTCAAGATTCCAATATCGTTTGGATTAATAATGATGAATCAATGGTATTAAATAAGTATTTATACTATTTTTATCAAATTGTTGATTGGAATGTTGAAGGAGGAACAATAAAACGATTATACAATACCAATCTTTCAAATACTCCTATTCCCCTTCCCCCACTTGAATTGCAAGAAAAGATTGTTGCTATTCTTGACCGGTTTGAGACTTTGGTCAACGATCTCACAAATGGTTTGCCAGCCGAAATAGCCGCGGTTAAAGACCAATACGAATATTATAGAAATAAATTATTGACTTTTAAGAAATTATCGGCATGAGCCAATTTCTAAATAATAAAGGAGGATATCGAAATCTCAGGGTATATCGCTTGAGTGAAATCATCTACGACCTATCGATGATTTTTGCCAAGCAATATATCAGGGCAGGAAGCCGCACACGCGACCAAATAGAGCAAGCGGCTCGTAGCGGTAAACAGAACATAGCAGAGGGTAGCGTGGCATCGACCACATCAAGCGAAACCGAAATCAAGCTCACCAACGTGGCAAAAGCTTCGTTAGAGGAATTGCTGCTCGACTATGAGGACTTCCTCCGACAGAACAAATTGCCGCAATGGCACAAGAATCACCCTCGCACTATCCGACTGCGAGAGTATCTTAAAAGTGACGATTTTTTGAACAACCCCACAGAATACGCTTCGACAATGAACGCAGAGGAGTTCTGCAATCTGTGTATCACGCTCATCAATCAAGCCACCTACATGCTTCGCCGCCTGATTGACAGCCAGCAAAACCAATTCCTGCAAAAAGGCGGTATCCGCGAGCAAATGTATGCAGCCCGCACACAATACCGCACCCACCAAAGCATAAATCCACCAAATCCAAAAAATCCGACCAGTCTGACTGGTCAGACTCGTCAGACAAGTCAGACAAGTCAGACTGGTCTGACCAATTCCATCAAACAACCTAAAAAAGCATTGATTATGAAATACGACATGATTTCAGAAAACACGGAATCGACCGTGGTTGCCGAATTTGAAGCAGGCGATTACAGCTCTGCCCAATACCAAAGCGAAGCGGCTATGGAAGCCGATTTCATCGAGCGACTTCAGCGCCAAGCCTACGAATATCTGCCTATCAAGTGCGAAGCCGACCTGATAGCCAACTTGCGTACGCAACTTGAAAAACTCAATCAAATCCAGTTCTCCGACAAGGAGTGGGCGGCGTTTTTCAAACAGCACCTCGGCAATCCCAACGAGGGCATCGTGGAAAAAACCCGCACCATTCAAGAAGACCATAAAAAGGTGCTCACTCGCGACGATGGGTCGTTTCTGAACGTGTATCTCATCGATAAAGAGAATATCCACAACAATTCGCTGCAGGTAATCAACCAGTATGTGCCAGAGGGCGGCAGCCACGAAAACCGCTACGATGTAACTATCCTTGTCAACGGTTTGCCACTGGTGCATGTGGAGCTGAAGCGCCGTGGTGTGGAAGTGCGCGAAGCCTTCAACCAAATTCGGCGTTACAACCGTGAATCGTTTTGGGCTGGGTGCGGACTGTTTGAGTTTGTGCAAATTTTCGTCATCTCGAATGGCACACTCACTAAATATTACAGCAACACCACTCGCTACTGCCATGTGAAGCAGCAGGGCAAGGGCAGCAAGAAGCAAACGAGCAATTCGTATGAGTTCACCTCATACTGGGCATTGCTCGACAATGAGCCCATACGCGACCTCATCAACTTCACACAGACGTTTCTTTCCAAGCACACGCTGCTGAATGTGCTCACCAAATACTGCGTGTTCACCGCCGAGGAAATGCTGATGGTGATGCGCCCTTACCAAATAGCCGCCACGGAGCGCATCATTCAGCGCATACGCACCGCAAGCTACCAGCGCGATTGGGGCAAGCGTGAGGGCGGTGGCTACATTTGGCACACCACCGGTTCGGGAAAAACGCTCACTTCTTTCAAGACGGCTCGCTTGGCATCGGGCATGGAGGAAATCGACAAGGTGCTCTTTGTGGTCGATCGCAAAGACCTCGACTATCAAACCATGAAGGAGTATGACCGCTTCGAGAAGGGCGCAGCCAACTCCAACACCTCTACCGCTGTGCTCACTCGCCAGCTCAACGACGAGAATTGCCGCATCATTATCACCACCATTCAAAAGCTGAGCAATTTCATTTCACGAAACCCGCTGCACAAGATTTACAACCAGCACGTGGTGATGATTTTCGACGAGTGCCACCGCTCGCAGTTTGGCGATATGCACAAGGCTATTGTGAAGAAATTCAAGAAATACCACATGTTCGGCTTCACAGGCACACCGATATTCCCCGACAATGCCGGTGCCATACGCAACGTGGAGTTCACCACCACCGAGGGCGCTTTTGGCGACCGCCTGCACAGCTACACCATTGTGGATGCCATTCGCGACGGCAATGTGCTGCCATTCCGTGTGGATTATATCCGCACGCTGCGCCCCGATGACGAAATCAAGCAGGAATCGGTGCCTGCCATCGACCAAGACAAGATTCTCAAAGACCCTAAGCGAATCAGTTTTATCACAAAATACATTCTCGACCACTTCGCACAAAAAACGAAGCGCAATTATCAGCACTACGATTTCAGCAAACTCACCAATATCAGCGAGGTGGCAAGCGCAAAAAAGGATGTGGAAGAACAGAAGGTGAAAACCAAACTGCAAGGATTCAACTCCATTTTCGCTGTGGCGGGCATTCCGTTTGTGAAACTCTACTACACGGAGTTTAAGCGACAAATGGAAGCGCTTCCCTCAAATCGGCGACTGAAGATTGCCACCATTTTCAGCTATGCGCCCAATGAGGCGGAAGAAGACTTTGGGGCTGACGAAAATTCTGAAAGCACCGAAGACCTCGACCAATCGAGCCGCGACTTCCTGAATATGTGCATTGCCGACTATAATGAAATGTTTGGAACGAGCTACGACACTTCGGCAGAGAAATTCCAAAACTACTATAAAGATGTGTCGCTGCGCATGAAAAATCGTGAGATTGATTTGCTCATAGTGGTGAATATGTTCCTCACCGGATTTGACGCCACCACGCTCAATACGCTTTGGGTGGATAAAAATCTGAGAATGCACGGCTTGATACAGGCTTATTCGCGCACCAACCGCATCTTGAACAGCATAAAAAGCTTTGGCAACATAGTTTGCTTCCGCAACCTTGAACACGCCACCAATGCGGCTCTCGAACTCTTTGGCGACAAGGAGGCTGGCGGACTGGTGCTGATGAAAACGTTCGACGAATACTACTTTGGCTACACGAAAGATGATGGCACAGACGTGCGCGGCTATCAATCATTCGTGAAAGATGATTTGCTGGTTAATTTTCCTCTTAGCGAAATGATTATTGGCGAAAAGGCAGAGAAAGAGTTTATCAGGCTGTGGGGCGCAATTTTGCGATTGCGCAACATCTTGCAAAGTTTTGACCAATTTAATGGCAAAGAAATTCTGACCGACGAGCAATTCAAAGATTATCAAGGCATTTACCTCGACCTTTACGATAGATATCCTCCTAAAAAGGGTGAAGCCGCCGATGTGAACGACGACATCGTGTTTGAAATTGAGCTGGTGAAATCGGTGGAAATCAACATCGACTTCATTCTGTTCCTCGTGGCGCAGAAGAATGGCGATTCAAAGCACGACACCGAACTTGAGGTGAAAATCAGGAAATCAATAGCCGCCACCCCCGACCTTCGCGACAAGGAAGACCTGATTATGCAGTTTGTAAGAAATGCATCGGCAGGAAGCAACATCAACGACGAATGGGCTATGTATGTGCGCCAAAAACTCACCAATGAGGTGCAGGAACTCATTTCTTCGGAAAAACTGAAACCCGAACTTACGATAGAATTTCTGCAACAGGCGTTCCGTGATGGTGAAATTCGGGAATCGGGCACAGGCATTGCGAGCATATTGCCCCCTATGCCCCTCTTTGGAGCCGGCAACAGCAGAGAAGCGAAGAAACTCAGCGTAACAGAGAAGCTCAAAACCCTTTTCAAACGCTTCTACGACCTGTGCGGTGGCGTTTTCCCATTCCTCCAAGAATAAATCCCCCTCAAAGAAAGCCAACAAGGCACCAAGCCAGCCCCCCAACCAGTCAGACAAGCCCGGCAAGCCAGACAAGCCCAACAAGTCAGACAAGTCAGACTGGTCAGACTGGTCAGACTGGTCGGACGCCCCCCAAAAAAACGCCCATCATTTCAAAAGGCGAAGGTATCGTCTTAACTTCTTTAACTTCTTAACTTCTAATCTTCTCCCCCCTATGTGTATTTTACTAAAAAAAATAGTAACTTTGTGGGGTAATTTATGAGTTCACTGTTTGGAAAAATACTTGACACACGGCCGAAGCCTAACGAGGCTGTTGGGCATATCGAGCTTCTCGACACCACACTGCGTGATGGCGAGCAAACCTCTGGTGTGAGCTTCTCTACAGCTGAGAAGCTGAGCATATCGCGTATGCTGCTCACCAATCTGCGTGTGCCTCGCATCGAGATTGGCAGTTGCCACGTTTCCATCGGTGAATTCGAGTCGGCAAAGGCGATTTGCCAATGGGCTGCCGACAATGGCCAACTCGCGCGCATCGAAATTCTGGGATTTATCGACGGCGGTAAATCGGTGGAATGGGTGAACAAGGTGGGCGGCAAGGTGATTAATCTGCTGGTGAAGGGATCGGAAAGGCACTGCAACCTTCAACTGGGCAAAACGCTCGAACAGCACTGCGCCGACATCGTGAGGGAAGTGAACTTGGCGCACGCCAAGGGGCTGAAGGTGAATCTCTATCTTGAGGACTGGTCGAATGGCATACGCGCCTCCAAGCACTATGTGTATAAACTGATGGACACGCTTCAGCAACTGCCCATTGAGCGATTTATGCTTGCAGACACGCTCGGCATCATGAATCCTAATCAGGTGTATGAATACTGCAAGCGTATGGTGAACCGCTACCCTGCTCTGCATTTCGACTTCCACGCCCACAACGACTACGACCTTGCCACAAGCAACGCTTTTGCCGCTGGATTGGTGGGCATAAAGGGCATTCACTGCACCATCAACGGTCTGGGCGAGCGCGCCGGCAATGCTCCGCTGGCTTCGGTGGTGCCTATGGTGCACGACATGCTGCACATGACCACGGGCATCGACGAAAAGCAAATCTACACCGTGAGCCACATCGTGGAGTCGTTCTCTGGTGTGGTGGTGGCGCAAAACGAGCCTATCATTGGCGAGAATGTGTTTACACAAACCGCTGGCGTACATGCCGACGGCGACAGGAAAAACGAACTCTACTACAACAGCCTGCTGCCCGAACGCTTCGGCCGCAAACGTGAATACGCCCTTGGTAAGCTGTCGGGCGAGGCAAGTATCACCGAGAATTTGCTGGAACTGGGCATTCAGTTGGGCAAGAAATACGTACAGAAAGTGACCGAAAGAATCGTTCAATTGGGCGATAAAAAGGAGATTGTGACGCAAGACGACCTGCCCTACATCGTGGCAGATATCGTGAAGCGCGACTCGGTAATCAACAAGGTGAAAATTGTGAACTACTCGCTCACCATGTCGCACGGATTGCACCCCACCGCCACTGTGAAACTCGAAATCGAGGGCAAGGAATACGAGCAAAGCGCATTCGGCGATGGCCAGTTCGACGCGTTTATCAAAGCGGTGAAGAAGATTTACAAAGACAACCTGAAACGAGAAATGCCTCGACTCACCAACTACACAGTGAGCATTCCACCCCACGGCAGCACCGACGCGCTGGTGATGACCAACATCACTTGGAACTACAATGGCCACATCATCAAAACGCGCGGTCTGGAGGTGGACCAGATAGAAGCCGCCTTCCAAGCCACCATCAAAATGCTGAACATCATCGAAGGTATGCGATAGCCCCCCTAAAAAAATCCCACCCCCCAAACCCACCGAGTGCTCCAAGCCTTCCAAGCAGCACTCCGCGTGCTCCAAGTGCTCCGAGTGCTCCAAGCCTTCCATGCAGTGCTCCGAGTGCTCCCTCCCCCCCAACTTCCACCCATTTTCCACCAGAAAAAGCAAAATTTAACCGTTTTTTGAAATGGAATGAAAACTATTTCGTAAATTTGTGCAGCAACCATTAATTATGCTATCAAGACAATGACTGAAATGGATTTTATAGTGAGCGAAAATCTGAGCATCTCCCCTCTTTACGGACTGCTCAAACTCACTCCACAATCAGGCACGATGCCTGACACGCACCCCGGACAGTTTGTTCAGGTGGAAGTTCCTCATTCAAAAACCACTTTCCTCCGCCGCCCTATCTCCATCTGCTATGTGGATGAAGAGCGAAATCAGCTCTGGCTGCTCATACGCAAGGCTGGCGAGGGCACAGCATCGCTTTTGGCAACACGAGTGGGCGAAACGCTCAACCTTGTGATACCACTTGGCAACGGCTTCAGCTGCTCGTTCGCTGGCGAAATGATGCTCATAGGTGGCGGCGTGGGCGTCGCTCCATTGCTCCAACTGGGCAAAGTGCTCTCTAAACTTGGCAAAAAGGTGAGATTTCTGCTTGGCGCACGCTCGGCAAGCGACTTGCTGCTGCTCGACGAGTTTAAGCGTTGGGGCGAGGTGTATATCTCCACTGAAGACGGTTCTGAGGGCGAAAAGGGATTCGTTACCCAACATTCCATCCTCAATTCCCCCATCGACCACATCGCTTGCTGCGGTCCTCAACCCATGATGAAAGCCGTGGCTGCCATTGCCAAGAGCAAGGGCATCGACTGCGAGGTGTCGCTCGAAAACATGATGGCTTGCGGTTTGGGCGCTTGTTTGTGCTGCGTGGAAGACACCACCGACAGCGGTCATGTGTGTGTATGTAAAGAAGGTCCTGTATTTAATATAAATCGATTGAAATGGTAGATTTAAGCGTTGAAATTGGAAAACTGAAGTTGAAAAACCCGATTATGACTGCATCGGGAACCTTTGGATATGGCGAAGAATTCGCCGATTTTATCGATTTGAACCGCCTTGGAGGCATCATTGTGAAGGGCACCACGCTCCACCATCGCGAGGGCAACCCTTATCCTCGTATGGCAGAAACCCCGAGCGGTATGCTCAACGCCGTAGGGCTCCAGAACAAAGGCGTGGATTACTTCATCGAGCACATTTATCCCCGTATCAAAGACCTTGACACACGAGTGATAGTGAATGTGAGCGGTTCGTGCATCGACGATTATGTGGCTGTGTGCGAAAAACTCAGCCCTCTTGATAAAGTGGCAGCCGTGGAAATCAACATCTCTTGCCCCAACGTGAAGCAAGGCGGTATGGGATTCGGCACCACATGCAGCGGTGCGGAGAGCGTGACAAGCGCCGTACGCAAAGCCTACGACGGCACAATGATTGTGAAACTCACGCCAAACGTGACCGACATCACCGAAATAGCACGCGCTGTGGAGGCCGCTGGTGCTGATGCTGTGTCGCTCACCAACACCTTCCTGGGCATGGCTATCGACGTAGAGAAGCGCAAACCAATGCTCTCTACCATCACAGGCGGCTTGTCGGGACCTTGCATTCGCCCTATTGCGGTGAGAATGGTTTGGCAGGTGGCTAACGCCGTGAAAGTGCCTGTTGTGGGACTTGGCGGCATTGCAAGTGGCCGCGATGCCATTGAATTCCTCCTTGCCGGTGCCACCGCCGTGCAGATTGGCACAGCCAACTTCGTTGACCCACAAGTGACCGTTAAGGCTATCGACTACATTGAAGATTATTTGAAACGCCACCAAATAGCGAGCGTGCGCGAATTAATCGGCGGAATGGAGGTGTAACTCACCCATTCGCCTTTCGCGCCCTCAAAGGGGCTTAAAACGGCTTTACGGTCGTTTTTATCCACAACTCGCACCATAAGAAATCAGAAAAGGCTCAAAAGCGACTTGCTTTTGGGCCTTTTCTTCGATTTCACCGCCCGAAACTGGGCATATATGATAGAATTTGATAGGAGTGTTCCTGAGAATGATGCTTAGCGGCTGCTACGGGGGATAAATTCCTCGAAGCTGTTATCACTATAGAATACCATGATTGAAGTCACACGGCGCTCCACAGGTGCCACATTCACGCCTTTTTCCACTGCTGGTTTAGTTGTTTTTTTCGCCATAGTTTGCAAGGCTGCCGAGATGGCCGCAACAGGTGTAGGCGGAGGCGTGGTAGGCTGATACGACGACTCATCATCACCGAATGAAATAGAGGTCATATAGGGTGTGCGAGATTCCTGATCAACTTCCGATGCCGTGGAATTTTCTAAATTCTCAGAGGGTTGAGCCACGGTGGGCGAGGGCATAGAGTTCGCATTTGGAACAAACATATCCCCGTCGCCAAACATAAGCCACATTATATTAAGAGCTGGATAAGCATTATGAATTTTAGTGATGAGTTCATCACTTACTTTTTTGTTGCGCCCATTGAGCAGCTGCGATAGAGTGGGACGGGGAATATCGCAAGTGTCGGCGAATGTGGAATTAGAAATTCCGTTATGACTTAAGAAAAATTTTAGGCGAGAAACTATGTCCATAATTGCAAACAGTAAAAATCTACTAAAAATTGAGTTTGCAAATGTATAAACAATTATTTAAAAACACAAATTTATCGACGTAAATCTAAATAATGAATTTGTAAATAGTAAATATCGTAAAATAAACAGCAAAAATACCCAATTCAACATTCAAAACACCCGATTCACATATCCAAAATCCATATTTCACAATTACATTATATTACAACTTTAATTTATATAGATTATTAGACTGACACACAATATATTGCATTATATTAAACCGCACTTCACAGCAAAACACCCACCCTGACACAAAAATCACCATAAATCACAACTTTATAATTTAGTATTTATTTAATTGGATTTTAGCGATTTACACTTATTGCAAATAATTGTTAATCCTTATTTTTAATGCGTTTGTAAACGATTTAATCGTTAATTCTCCAGCACACCATTCCGCTTTCAAAACGCAAACCGAAAACAAACGAAAACAGTCTATTTCATTTTGCAAAACACGATGTAGTTTTACGAATTAATCGGCGGATTTTGTAATTTAAATTCACAAACACGCGGCGGTAATTTTACCATTTTCTGCGGTGTTTTCACTCAACCCATTCTCCAGCCATTTTTTTCAATCAAATCCATAATTCGTTCACAAAATCAAATTCTAATCAATTCTCAGAGGGTAATCCACGACAAAAATATATGGTGTAACCTTTTGATAAACAAATAGGTTACACCACATGATACAGTATGCAAACATGTAAACTGCTTGATGCTTCAGAAAAATGTAAAATAGGTGGTTTTTTACGGCAAAACTGCGCCACACAGCCCTGTAAGGACACTAAAACGGCTTTTTACTGCTTCAAATCACGCAAAAATCAGCGAATTTTGAATTTTCTGACGCAAAAACAGCGTCATTTTTCTGATAATTCTTTTTTCAGGAACCGGGCAGTGATTGAATTTGGATTCTCTGCCACTTCTTCTGGAGTGCCAAAAGCCACGATTTGTCCGCCATTTCTGCCACCCTCTGGTCCGAGGTCAATGATATAGTCGGCGCACTTAATCACATCTAAATTGTGATCGGTGGTAATTACCGTATTTCGCTTTTGGACCAATTTATCAAGCACCGATAAAAGTATCTTAATATCTTCAAAGTGCAGACCAGTGGTTGGCTCATCAAGAATGTAGAGCGTTTTACCTGTGTCTTTTTTCGAGAGCTCGGCGGCGAGTTTCACACGCTGACATTCTCCGCCCGAAAGTGTGCTCGACGGTTGGCCAAGTTTGATGTAGCCCAACCCCACTTCTTGAAGCACTTTTATCTTGTTGAGAATCGCAGGAATTGCATCGAAAAACTCTACGGCTTGATTTATCGTCATGTCAAGGACATCAGCAATCGATTTTCCCTTGAATTTCACCTCCAAAGTCTCTCTGTTATAGCGCTTTCCGCCACACACCTCACATGGCACGAGCACATCGGGCAAAAAATTCATTTCCACCGTTTTATAGCCATTTCCATTACAAACCTCACATCTGCCGCCCTTGGCGTTAAATGAGAAACGTCCGGGCTTATAACCACGAATCTTCGACTCTGGCAGGTTCACAAACAAATTGCGAATGTCGGTAAACACGCCAGTATAGGTGGCTGGATTGGAGCGCGGCGTGCGGCCCAGTGGCGACTGGTCAACGGTCACCACCTTGTCGATATGCTCCAAGCCCTCAATGCTCTTGTAAGGGAGCGGCTCGGTGAGCGAGCGATACAGCTTTTGGCTAATGATGGGCTGAAGCGTGCCGTTGACCAGCGACGATTTACCGCTGCCCGATACGCCTGTCACGCAAATAAACGTGCCCAAAGGGAAGTCCACGTCCACATTCTTGAGATTGTGTCCACTGCAGCCACGGAGCCTTATCACATCGCCATTGCCCGAACGGCGCACCTTCGGAATTTCTATCTTCTTCAATCCGCTCAAATAATCGGCGGTGAGGGTGCTTTCTTTGAGCATTTGCTTAGGAGTGCCCGCAAACACCACATTACCGCCTCTACGCCCCGCTTTCGGGCCTATATCCACAATATAATCGGCATTGAGCATCATGTCTTTGTCGTGCTCCACCACTATCACGGTGTTGCCCTCGTCGCGCAGTTTTTTCAGCGACGCTATGAGGCGTTCGCTATCACGCTGATGCAGACCGATGCTCGGCTCGTCGAGAATGTAAAGCACATTCACCAGTTGCGAGCCTATTTGAGTGGCCAAACGGATGCGCTGGCTTTCACCACCTGATAGCGAAGCCGACGAGCGGTTGAGCGACACATAATCCAAACCCACATCAAGCATAAAATTCAGTCGGCTAAGGATTTCCTTCACGATTTCATCGGCAATTTTCCACTTTTTCGGTTCCATGTGGTTGTGCAAATCGCCGAGCCAGTCGCGCAGTTCGCTGATGTCCATACTCGCAAGCTGCGCAATGTTTTTGCCGTTGATGAAGAAATGCAAAGCCTCCTTGTTCAAGCGCGCGCCACCACATTCAGGGCATACACAACGCGAATAGAACTGCCCTGCCCATTTCTGAGCCTTTGAGCCTGCCGATTCGTCTTGCTGAAGTTCGATATACTTCACCAGTCCGTCGTAGGTGAGGAAATAGTTGTTGGTGCTCAGCGTTTCGGTTTTGATATTGAGCCGTTCGTCGGTGCCGTTCATGATGTCGTCGAGGGCTTCTTCTGGAAGTTCTGACAATGGCGTGTTGATGTCGCAGCCATATTTTTCACAAATGGCGGCAATCTGCCAAAACACCAGCGAATTTTTATATTTTCCCAAAGGCAGCACTCCCCCTTCTTTGATGGAGAGCGACATGTCGGGCATGATTTTCTCGCGGTCAACGAGGTTCACATAGCCCAGTCCCTTGCACTTGTGGCAAGCGCCCTGTGGAGAGTTGAACGAGAAGTTGTGCGGAGCCGGATCGAGGTATGAAAGCCCCGTAGATGGGTCCATCAGCGTCTTGCTGTAATAGGATATTTCATCGGTGGCGGCGTCGAGGATAAGCAGTTGGTCTTTGCCCTGCCTGAACGCCAGTTCCACGGTTTCTTTAAGGCGCTTTTCGTCCTTTCGCGCCACTTTCAAGCGGTCGATCACCAGTTCCACAGTGTGATTCTTGTAGCGGTCGAGCTTCATGCCGAATGTGATTTCGCGCAATTCGCCATCAATGCGCACGTTGATATAGCCCTTCTTCCTATATTGCTCAAAAAGGTCTTTGTAGTGGCCTTTGCGATTCTTCACCAGTGGCGCCAGAATGTAAATTTTCTTGCCGTCGTACTTGTCGAGAATCAGCGAAAGTATCTTTTCAACGGAGTATTTCACCATACGCTCGCCAGAGGTGTAACTCACGGCATCGGCGGCACGAGCAAAAAGCAGTCGCAAATAGTCGTAAACCTCTGTAGAGGTACCCACGGTGGAGCGAGGATTTTTGTTGGTGGTTTTCTGCCCTATCGAGATTACTGGGCTAAGCCCCGTGATCTTGTCAACATCAGGGCGTTCGAGCACGCCGAGCATATTGCGCGCGTACGCAGAAAATGTTTCCAAATATCGGCGTTGTCCTTCGGCAAAAATAGTGTCGAACGCTAACGACGATTTTCCACTACCACTCAGCCCCGTAATCACGGTGAGCTTGTAGTGTGGAATATCCACATCTATGTTTTTCAGATTGTGGACACGTGCGCCAAGCACACTCACACATTCAGTTTCTTTCCCGTTGAAAATCATAATTTGCAAAGTTACAAAAAGAAGTCAGAAATCAGAAATTAGATGTTAGAATTTAGATGTTAGAGATTAGAGATTAGAAATTAGAAATTAGAGGTTAGAGCGAAGTGTTCCGAGTTCTCCGAATGCTCCGAGTGCTCCGAGTGCCCCGAGTGCCCCGAGTGCCCCTCATATCCATCACCATCTCCCCTACCTAAAACAAAGCTGTGCCACCATCGATAGCGGCACAGCCTTGTTTTACGTTTATTTCAAATCGTTCTTTATTCCACTACGGTAGTGCCGCTCTTCAGGGCGTTTTTGCGGTAGCGGAGAATGTTGATGTCGCCGCTGAGCTTATACACCTTGTCGTCGGCACCTCGTGCTTGAATCACGTAGTAATACACGCCTGTACTCACCAGTTTGCCGCGATATTTGCCGTCCCAACCTTCGTCTGGATTGCTAAATTCAAATATCTTGTTGCCCCAAGTGTTGAAGATTGTGCAGTGAAATTCCACAATCGACTTGTGCTTCACTTTCCAAATGTCGCCCACGCCCTCTGTTGAACCTGGAGAGAACACATTTGGGCAAACCAGTTCGCTTTCGCCAATGTGCACGGTGTAGGTGGGACCGTACGCCTCGCAACCACCTTGCAGGTTCGTGCCCACAAAGCGCCAATACGATGTGCCTGTAGTGTTGAAGGTTTGCTCCACTTCGTCATCGTTGAAGCGCGCCTCTATGCTCTGAAAATCAGGGTCGTGTGCCTTTTGCCACTCTTTGTGGTCAACGGCGTCGGTGCAATATGCCTTAAATGTCACCGTGGCAGGTGCCGAACCGCCCAATTCCTCGCTTTCATCGGTGTTTTCGCCACCTTCGCTGCCCTCGTTGTTGTCCTCGTCGTCGCTGTCATCGGTGCCGTCGTTGCGCTTTTGCTTGATGGCAGTGGTGCGAACATCCACGGCTGTGGTGGTGTAGGTGTCGCTCTCCATTTCCACTTCTTCGTTCCAAAATTTGAGGAAACGGTCGCCACTGATATGGAATGTGGTGTTGCACAGCGGAGCAGCAATCACCAACTGTGGTTTTACCGATGTAAGCACATTGGTGGTATCCACCTGCGTCCATTGAACGGCGGTTTCGTCCCATACGAGTGTACGGAAATCCAGCTTAATTTCACGGCTCAGCACCCTTCTCACACCAGTAATGGTGAAGTACGATATTTCGTCGGCGGATCCATCGATGCTCAGCGTGGCAGTGCCACAATCCTCTGGCGCAAGGGCAGCAATGCTGTTGAAACGCAAGTAGTGGTCGGCATAGTTCACCACCCAAACGTAGGTGCGATTAGTGCCTTCCTCAATGATATAGCCCTGCCCGGCAACCACTTGCGCAAGCGTAGTGGTGCGCCCGTCTTTGGTGATACCCGAAATTTCCTCGGCATATCCCCCACCTTGGCTACCAAAGCTATACCACACCACAGGCGTATCGCTCATTGCCCGATACTGCATACCCACGCCCTGCGTGTTGTAGAGCACATAAATATGGTTCAAACCCGTATTTTTCTCCGGAATCAAGTCGTAAACCTCGTGTGAGCCGCCCACAAACGACACCTGTGCCCATCCCGATACCGAAGCCAGCACAGCCACTATGATGAGTAAAAAAATCTTCTTCATAACATACAAAGATAACCATTATCAACAATAATAACGAAAAATCCGCCCCAAAATTGCCCATACGCAATTTTTCAACACCCCACACGAGTCCACACAAGATGAATTATTGCGCTATAACAAGTTTGGTTTGTTGGGGAGATTGGGGACTATATAGAATAATGTGTGGGGGTTGGTGAAATAAAAATGGCGGTTTTGCTTTGTAGTGCGAGTGGATTGCTTTAACTTTGTAGAAGAATTTAGATTTAAACAGTAATCCATCTTAATTTTTTATGATTACATTCTTTAAAAAAGGAGCAAACACCATCTATGCGGTAGGTGCTGACCATGCTCTTTCACCAAAGGAACTTGAGAAGTTAGAATGGCTGCTCGGCGGCATTCAAGTGCAGGACGACACTTTACGAGGCACGTTTATCGGCCCACGAAAGGAAATGATTACGCCCTGGAGTACGAACGCGGTCGAAATCACCCAAAACATGGCGATGACCGGCATCGAGCGCATCGAAGAGTTCACAACCACAAAAGAAAAGGATCCCAAGTACGACAAAATGCTTCAACGTGTGTACCACACATTAGACAGCGACACCTTCACTATCACTCGTACGCCGGATCCTATCGTTTATATCGACGATATTGAAGCCTACAATAAGTCGGAAGGTTTGGCACTCAGCCCCGAAGAGGTGGATTACCTGAAAGGACTTGGCAAGCGCCTCGGCCGTCCCCTCACCGACAGCGAAGTGTTTGGTTTCTCGCAGGTGAACAGCGAGCACTGCCGTCACAAAATTTTCGGTGGCACTTTCATCATCGACGGCGAGGAAATGCCTACAAGCCTTTTCAACCTCATTAAAAAGACCACCAAGGAATATCCCAACAAGGTGATTTCTGCCTATAAAGATAATGTGGCGTTTATCGACGGCCCAAAGATTGAGCAATTCGCTCCAGTAAATCCCGACCAACCCGACTTCTTCGAAGTGAAGGAAATCGACTCGGTGATTTCGCTGAAGGCCGAAACCCACAACTTCCCTACCACCGTAGAACCTTTCAACGGTGCCGCTACTGGTTCGGGCGGTGAAATCCGCGACCGTCTGGGTGGTGGACGTGCAAGTTTGCCATTGGCTGGCACGGCTGTGTATATGACCAGTTACCCTCGCACCGAAGCTGAGCGTGCTTGGGAACGCTGCACCATGCCTCCACGCCCATGGCTCTATCAAACTCCTGAAGAAATTCTCATCAAGGCTTCAAACGGCGCAAGCGACTTCGGCAACAAGTTTGGTCAGCCTCTTATCTGCGGCTCTCTCCTCACATTTGAGCACGAGGAAGCAAAACGCCAATTGGCATACGACAAAGTGATTATGCTTGCCGGTGGTGTGGGCTTCGCCAATAAGCGCGACGCAATCAAGGGCACTCCAAAGGCTGGCGAGAAAGTGGTGCTGATGGGTGGCGACAACTATCGCATCGGTATGGGCGGTGGTGCCGTTTCGAGCGTGAACACCGGCCAATACGCCAACGCCATCGAACTCAACGCCGTGCAGCGCGCCAACCCTGAAATGCAGAAGCGTGTCGCCAACGTGATTCGTGCCTTGGCTGAAGACGACACCAACCCTATCGTGTCAATCCACGACCACGGCGCTGGCGGTCACCTCAACGCCCTCTCTGAACTGGTGGAAGAAACTGGCGGACGCATTGATATGGCAGCTCTGCCTGTGGGCGACCCTACCCTTTCATCAAAGGAAATCATCGGCAACGAAAGCCAGGAGCGCATGGGCTTTGTGGCTGAGGAAAAGGATTTGGCTCGCATCAAGAAGATTGCCGAACGCGAGCGCGCTCCATTCTATGTGGTGGGCGAAACCACTGGCGACGACCGCTTCGTGTTTGAGCAAGCCGACGGCGTGAAGCCTATCGACTTGGGCATGAAGGATATGTTTGGCAGTTCTCCAAAGACTGTAATGACCGACAGCACTAAGCACCACAAATACAAAGCAGTGAAAACCGACGCTGCAAAACTCAACGAATATATCGAAACCGTGCTTCAAATTGAAGGCGTGGCATGTAAGGACTGGTTGACCAACAAGGTGGACCGCTCTGTGACTGGTAAGATTGCACGCCAGCAATGCCAAGGCGAAATTCAGTTGCCTTTGAGCGACTGCGGTGTGGTGGCTCTCGACTACACTGGCAACAGCGGTATCGCCACCTCTATCGGCCATGCGCCTCAAGCCGGTCTTATCGACCCTGCCGCTGGATCTGTACTCTCTATCACTGAGGCATTGACCAACATTGTGGGCGCAAACCTCAATGGCGGTCTGAAGGCAGTTTCGCTGAGTGCCAACTGGATGTGGCCATGCCGCAACGAGGGTGAAGACGCTGGTCTCTACCGCGCTGTGAAGGCTTGTAGCGATTTCGCTTGCTCCCTCGGCATCAACATTCCAACCGGTAAGGACAGCCTTTCTATGACCCAGAAATACGGCAACAAGAAGGTGATTGCCCCAGGCACCGTGATTATCTCTGCTGGCGGTGAGGTGTGCGACGTGAAGAAAACCGTAAGCCCTGTGCTCCAACAAAAGAAGAGCCGTCTCTACTATATCGATTTCTCTGGCTGCGACATGCAACTCGGTGGCTCTGCCCTTGCACAATCTATGGGATTGCTTGGCGACAAGGCTCCTGGCGTGAAGAGTGCCGATTACTTTGCCAACGCATTCAATGCTGTGCAGGCTTTGGTGGAAAACAAGCAACTCTTGGCAGCACACGACATCAGCGCTGGCGGTTTGCTCACCACTGTGCTTGAAATGACTTTCGCCAACACCAAGGGCGGTGTGAACCTCGACCTCGACGGTATGGCTGAGCAAGACATCGTGAAGGTGCTCTTTGCCGAAAATCCCGCTCTTGTGATTCAGGTGGCAAACAACCAATGCGGCAAGGTGGAACGCGAACTCGCAGAGCGTGGCGTGAAGTTTATCTACATCGGTGAGCCTTCTGAAGAGCGCACCGTGACCGTGACACAGAACGGCGACGAATACATGTCCTTCATCGACTATCTGCGCGACCTTTGGTTCAAGACCTCATATCTGCTCGACTGCAAGCAAAGCGGCAACAAATTGGCAAAGGCTCGCTTCGAAAACTATAAGAAGCAACCTCTGCGCTGGCGTATGCCTGCTGGCTTCACTGGCAAGGCGGCTGACTTGGGCATCAACGGCTTCAAGCACGGCAAAACTGGCATCAAGGCGGCTATTATCCGTGAAAAGGGTGTGAATGGCGACCGTGAAATGGCTTATTCACTCTACCTTGCCGGATTCGATGTGAAAGACGTGCACATGACCGACTTGATGAGTGGCCGCGAAACGCTTGAAGATGTGAATATGATTGTGTTCTGCGGCGGTTTCTCCAACAGCGACGTGCTCGGCTCTGCAAAGGGATGGGCAAGCGGCTTCGTGTGGAACGAAAAGGCTAAAAAGGCACTCGAAAACTTCTACAAGCGCACCGACACTTTGAGCCTCGGTATCTGCAACGGTTGCCAAGTGATGATTGAACTCAACCTGCTCAACCCAGAATACAGCAGCCAGCCTCACATGGACCACAACGATAGCCACAAGTTTGAATCCAACTTCATCGGCCTGTCGATTCCTGAAAACAACTCTGTGATGTTCGGCAACCTCGCCGGTTCTAAACTCGGCATCTGGGTGGCTCACGGTGAAGGTAAGTTCAACCTGCCAGAAGGCGCCGACAGCTACAATGTGGTGGCACAATACAACTACCGCTCATATCCTGCCAACCCTAACGGCTCGCCACGCGGCATCGCTGGTATCGCCTCTAAAGACGGCCGCCACTTGGCTATGATGCCTCACTTGGAACGCGCCATCTTCCCATGGCAGTGCGGCTTCTATCCACAGGCTCGTCAAGCCGACGAGGTTACTCCATGGATCCAAGCCTTCGTAAACGCTAAGAACTGGATCGCCGACCACAAGAAGTAAACAAACACTTCCCCAAAATAACCAAAAGACCCGATGAATTTCGCTTCATCGGGTCTTTTGTTGTTTGGGAGATCATCATAAACCCAAATCGGTCATTTGAGTTAAAGTAATTATTTCACCACAAACTTCTTAGTTCGGTTTTTGAACCTCAGTATATAGACTCCTTTGCTGCCCACAGTGAATTCACGTCCTATCCCGGATGCCACGACTCGTCCTTGCATATCGTAGATGTATGCCATGGATTGATGGTCGTCGCTAATAATCCTCACACTGTTGCCACTAATCAAAACCTGGTCTACATCGGCTCTAAGCTCATCGTAATTACTCAACTCACTGACAGAATAGTCGATAGTGTCGTATTCTTTCACCTCTTTAAAAGTGGTTCCCCAAACGGGATGAGATTGATAGGCTTCAACACTCCCTTTCGGGACATACAAAGTGGCAGAATTTAGCGAACTGGGGAAAGTATTATCCAGACCTGCGTCACCTGTTTCGCTTGGAATAGGGTTTTGCGCATATACAGCCCTCAATGCATCACAATGACGCACAGCGCAATCTGCATACTTAAGGTTAGAAGGCAAAATCACAGTCTTCAGATTACCACAAAATGAAATAGCATACATTAAAGAGTCTATTCCTTCTGACAACTTTATGATTTGAACATAATCATTACCTTCAATATGAGAAAAAATATAATCACCAGTTACTACATCTTTAGAATTATGCATAGTTCGTATGTCATCGGGCATGCGATATATCAAATCTTTTTTAGATGCAGGATAAAGGCAAAATCTGTGATTTTGTCTACTATACAGCACTCCATCTTTGCTGTAATAAACATCGTTGTCGGGCGAAACCTCTATCGTTTCCAATTTCGGCATCCCAATAACTATATCTAAGTAACTTCTAATTACTGCATGCCATTTTCCTCTTCGGTGCACAATCGACAAAATGTCGGAAATATTTTTACCTAAATACATGTATGTTAGGTTTCTATAAAATTTTCTCATGTCAATGGCACCGTCAAATGTGAGTTCTCCAAGGTTGAGAAGGTTCTCTGGAAAACAAAGCGAGTCGAGTGCGCAATAAATGAAAGCCCAGTTGCCTATGGTGTGGACTTTTTCTGGAATATTCAGTTTCTCAATTCCATAGCAACGGAAAAACGCACAATCACCGATGTATTCCACACTCTCAGGTAGCTTAACTTCCGACACTCTACCCAAATAAAAAGCGTAAAGGCCTAAGCCTCGCACTTCCAAGTCGCCGTCCTCGTCGGAATGAATGTATTGCGGAATCTCCACCTTTCCTTTCAAGGCGGTGTCGGCTTCATTCAGTATGGCGAAACGCTCCTGCTTCTTGGTGTCTATTATCACCTGATATTTGAGCATTCCGTCTCTGACATATCTGGCAGTCTCCTCCCAGTCGGCAACGCGAACTCCCCGTTGCACCTGCGATGGCTTCAGTTCCCATAGAAGAGTGTCCCACGACGATGCAAACGCCGAAACGTATGAGAACAGCAATGCGAATAATAAAAATTTCTTTTTCATAAGTTTAATTATTATTGATTTTTTTGATTATTATTGTTGTGAACCACTTCCGTTAGCTTCATCAACATTTCCCTCCGCAAAGAGACAGAATGCATTCTGGGATTGAGGAAATCTGCTGAAAACACTATTCTCCGCACTCACATCCGCTGGATTAGCGACTCTAAAGACATTGCCTTTGGCCATAAAAAGACATCGCTGATACCCAACACCTTCATATCCAGCATCATAAACAAACGCCTTTTCTCTTAAAGGATTTATAACATTCCTCTCCAAAGTATTGTTGTTGAATGTAGCCGACTGGTATTGCGCTTGCTCAACGAGAAAAGAAAGTTCATAGTCACTCTTAAAGTAATTCTCACAGAAGCAGTATGTGGCGTACTGCACATTCTTTGTAAATATTCTTGTGTCACCTTCAAAATGATTTTTATACGCCTCAAGCGCGACATGATTAATAGGCTCATGAGAATTTGCTTTTGAAACGGTCATTAGAGTTTGAAGTCCCGTTGCCCAGTTTCTATTTGCAACGACTTTAAAATCCTTTGTCGAACCATATATTAAATTGTAGCCAGCCTTTGCGAAATCCATAGCGGGAGTATAGCCGTTCTGATATAAATATTCAATAGTATTGTCGTTGAAAATCACGCGTGTACCCTCCATATTCAAGCAAGAGTGGTGCTCGCTGTTATCGTAAGATGCTATGACATGACTACTGCTCTTGAACAAGTTCCTGCAAACCTCTATTGGACTATCGCAGGAGCCTGAATATGAATTAGCTGCATCCAATTCATTCCCATCGCCATAGCAAACATCATAGAGCACACTCACATCCATCGGACCATAATAAGTGCTTTGGTCAAACGTGCCATCCTGCCAATCGGAATAAATCATCTTGTTGTCGTTGAAGGAGATATTGTCATATTCTGTGTACATGTCAAATACGAATGTCGTTGTAATTTTCACAGGAGCATTCATATAGAAGTCGTTGCCATCAATATGCACATCTCTAACGATGTGCCTAACAGGTCTGCAGTTGAGCACTTTCGCTCCACCATCGGTCATGATTAAATTATCATCCTGATTAGTGAAGATGACAAGGTAACGGTCAATGGCACCATCCCAATCTCCAATAATGCCTGTAGTGACAGGTGTGGGGATTTCAATTTCTGACAGTCCTCCGTCTAATGCGCCTTTTCCTGTGTGATTCACATCCACACTTGGAATGTAAGTCACAATTTCATTATAGAACTCATTACCTGTTACAAATATATGCTCCTTCCTTATCTCTGTGGCACCATCTGTGACACCGACGTAGTTGTTAACGCTCCAAAGACCAAACGCTTCATCGTTTCCATATTTTCTGATGACATTACCATAAATACGAGCATTACGAATATCCCCCCTCAACCAAAGTACACCACCTGTTTTCTGTCGGTTATTATTGATGAGTTCACAATTCGTGACTTTGATATTCTGTCCTTTTCTGATGTCAATATTAGTTCCAGCAATATCCTCTAAGTAGATTCGTACAGAATGAATATCAACCTTTAATGCGTCGTAGATTTTAATTGCATAACAGCCCAGAACAAATGCCTTCCTCTCCACAGAGGTGTAGATACTACGATCAACCTGACTTTCAATAGAAAGGTCTGAAATCACAACCGAAACGGGTCTTTCTATATCACCAGGCCAGTTAACTTGTCCCTTCACCCCAATGAAGCAATCGTCGTTAAAAGTAAAGTCATTGTTAACAACAATTTTGGTGACATCTTTACCTCTACCATGAATAACGACATCTTGATGGTTGAATATCAAAGATTTCGACAAAATCAGTGAGCCGGCATAATCCAAAAATATTTCAAAACTTTGCTGTGAAGAAAACTTGCCATTTCTCAGCTCTTCTGCAAAATCATTCAATATTTTTTGATTTATAATGACTTTTTTTATATGCTGATTTTCATTCATACTAATAATAATTTAAAAGCTTTACACCGCACAAATATAAGTGTTTTTTTTATAAAAGCAAATACAAAAAGTTCTTTTTACAACAAATAGATGCAACACTGTCAGAAAAATGTTATTACTCTGGAAAACTGGATCCAAGCCTTCGTAAACGCTAAAAACTGGATCGCCGACCACAAGAAGTAAAAATCACTTCCCCAAAATGCCCAAAAAGCCCGAAGAATTCGCTTCATCAGGTCTATTTACCATCAAATCCCACCGTGTTTCTCGGTGCTATTCTTCTTTTGGGGGTTGGGGATTCCAGCGGGCTTGCTGGCGCGCTGCCATTTGAGCCTCGGCGGAGTTGTCTTGGGGTGCCCATAGTTGGGTGCCTTGCAGTTCGTCGGGCATATACTGCTGGCGCACGAAGTGTCCGGGATAGTCGTGAGAGTACATATAGTCACGACCGTAGCCAAGTTGCTTCATCAGTTTTGTGGGGGCGTTACGTAAGTGAAGTGGCACAGGGGCATTGCCAGTTTGCTCCACCAGTTGCAGCGCACTGTTGATGGCATTGTATGCCGAATTGCTCTTTGGCGATGCGGCAAGATAGATAGCGCACTCGCTCAGCGGTATTCGCCCCTCTGGCCAACCAATCTTATTGATGATATCGAATGTGGCATTAGCCAAGAGCAGGGCGTTGGGGTTTGCAAGCCCAATATCCTCTGCGGCAGAAATGCAGAGGCGGCGAGCGATGAATTTTGGGTCTTCACCGCCAGCGATAAGGCGTGCAAGCCAATACACCGCCGCATCAGGGTCGCTGCCACGAATCGACTTGATAAAAGCCGAAATAATGTCGTAGTGCATCTCCCCGTCTTTGTCGAATGCCATCGGATTCTGTTGCAATCGCTCAGTCACCACCTTATCGTTGAGCACAAACGGTTCTTTCTCGCCCAGCGACTGGTGGAGCAGGTCGAGGATATTCAGCAATTTTCGGGCATCTCCACCGCTAAAGCGAAGGAGTGCTTCCGTTTCCTCCACTCTCACCTCCCTGTTCTGGAAAATGGGGTCAGTCTGGAGGGCATGGTCAAGGAGGCGCAAAAGGTCGTCCTTGTCAAGCGACTGGAGCACATACACCTGTGCGCGCGACAGCAGCGGGCGAATCACCTCAAACGAAGGATTCTCGGTGGTGGCACCAATAAGCGTGACGGTGCCGTTTTCCACAGCCCCAAGCAGGGAATCCTGCTGCGACTTGTTGAAACGGTGGATTTCGTCGATAAACAGTATAGGCCGGCCTTTGGTGAACATGCTTTGCGCATCTTTTTTGCATCGGTCAAGCACATCGCGCACATCTTTCACGCCCGAAGTCACTGCCGAAAGCGTGTAGAAAGGCACTTTCGTTTGCTCGGCAATGATGCGTGCAAGCGTGGTCTTGCCAACTCCTGGAGGTCCCCAAAGAATAAACGACGCAATGTTGCCACTCTCAATCATTCGGCGAATCACCGCTCCGGGACCCACCAAATGACGCTGTCCTATGTACTCGTCGAGCGACTTTGGACGCAATCGCTCTGCCAAAGGTTGAAAACTCATGATAAAAATAAATAGTGTGTTATGATTCAAGAATTGTATTGATTAATGTCGTCACGTCGGTCACGTTCACCTCTCCGTCGCAGTTGATGTCGCACACCTTCTGCTCGTAGGTGGTGTCGCCTAAAATGGCGTTGATGAGCGCGGTCACATCGCCCACATTCACTTCGCCATCGCCATTCACATCGCCAAGATATGCCACAATTTTGCCAAACTCCCTCCACACTGGTGCCACCTTGTATCGCTTCACCGCTTCAGCGTTGGGCACATAGAGGATGCGGGCTGAAAGGTCGGTAAACATGCCGAAAGGCGTGGTCACCTCACGCAGCGGAAGTGGTTCAACCGTGCCGCAATAAAATGATTTGCAACTCTTCATTCCGAAAAATGCGTTTGCGCCGATATGCTTCACACTTGTGGGCAGGGTGAACGAGCCCATAATGCCACAGTTGGCAAATGCCCACTCCCCTATCGTTTCCAACCCTTCTGGCAGGGTGATCGACTTCATCGCATCGCAGCCATAGAAGGCAAAGTCGGCTATGCTGGTCACCGACGATGGCACGGTATAACTGCGCCACGATGCGTTTTTACGGCTGAATGCCACCAGCGTTTGGGCATCTTTGGTGAGCAATATGCCGTTGATGTCGCAATAGTTGGGATTTTCGGGGTCAACGGTCACCGTTTTCAGTTGGGTGCATCGCTGAAAGGCTCGTTTGCCAATGTTGGTCACATTTTTGCCGATTTTCACTGTTTTCAACGCTGTGCAACCGAAAAACGCCTCTTCGCCAATACTGGTCACGGCTTTGGGAATCACAATATCCACAATCCGTGAGCAACCGTGAAATGCAAATGCGCCGATGCCGGTAACAGTTTCGGGAATGGTGATGGCGGTGAGCGAATCGCAAGCGTTGAACGCATAATCGCCAATGGTGGCGATGCCGTCGGGAAGCACTACGCCTGTAAGACCATGGCACGCATTAAATGCGCCAAAACCCACCGACGTCACTTGCTTTCCTCCCAGCACAGCCGGAATGGTGACTTTTCCTGTATAATAATCATCGCCTAACACCACCATGGCTCTGCCCGATTCATCTACAGTGTAACTGATGCCGTCGGCGACTAATCGCTGGGCGGCTAACGAGAATGTGGCGCACATCGCCAAGAGGATAGCTGATAGGCTGTTTCGTAACTTCATTTTTAACCAATATATTAATCTACGAAGATAGCGAGAATGGCGGAGATTAACAACAAACAAACTATAATTCCCAAAAGAAAAAGAGATTTATTTTGTGATTCTATGATTTTGCAGTAATTTTGCACATCGTTTTACAAAATAAGCAAGATAAAATATTAAGGTAATGGAAAACAAGCAAACGGCTTCATATATCAGCACAGGTAAAGGATTATTGGCTCTCTCGCCCATCGTGGTGTTTCTGCTGCTCTATGTGGCTGTATCGGTAATTATCGGCGATTTCTACAAAATGCCACTGTCCATAGCATTCATCATCGCCTCAATGTGGGCATTGCTTTTTACGCCAAAGAAGAAAATCACCGAACGAATCGAGATATTTTCAAAAGGCGCAGCCAACTCCAATGTGCTTTACATGATATGGATATTTTTCTTGGCAGGCGCTTTTTCTGCGCTCGCTAAAGGTATTGGAGCGATTGATGCCACCGTGAACCTTGCATTAGCGTCGCTGCCGTCGTCGTTTCTTGTGCCGGGACTTTTCATCACTGCGTGCTTCATATCCATGTCGATTGGCACTTCTGTGGGCACTATCGTGGCACTCACGCCTTTTGCGTGCCAGCTGGCTCAAAGCACTGGTGTCGACACGGCTTTCCTTGTGTCGGTGGTGCTGGGCGGCTCGTTTTTTGGCGACAACCTGTCGTTTATCAGCGACACCACCATCGCCTCGACACGCAGTCAGAAGGTGAAAATGAACGATAAATTCAAGACCAACCTTTGGATTGCGCTTCCTGCCGCCATTGCCACTTTGGGCATCTACATCTTTACAGGAGACATTCAGCACACCGCACACGCTCCTATCACCACAGCATCGTGGTGGAATGTCACACCTTATCTGATTGTGATTGTGTCGGCTATGATGGGCGTGAATGTACTGGTGGTGCTCACCATGGGCATCATCTCGTGCATCGCCATTGCGCTTTGCGGACTGGCTGATGCGAGCCTGATTGACATGTGCGGATATATGGGCGGTGGCATCAAGGATATGAGCGACCTAATTATCGTCACGCTGCTGGCGGCTGGTCTGTTGGGCGTAATCAGCCACAATGGGGGCGTGAAATACATCATTCAGGTGCTCACCCATCGCATCAATAGCTGCCGTGGCGCACAAGCCGTGGTGGCAACGCTGGTGAGCCTCGTGAACCTCTGCACCGCCAACAACACCATCGCCATCATCACCGTTGGCGACATTGCCCACAAAATTTCACAGCAATTTCAGCTCGACGGAAGAAAGGTGGCAAGCCTGCTCGACACTTGTTCGTGCATCATTCAAAGCCTTATCCCATACGGAGCACAATCGCTGATGGCTGCCGGTCTTGCCCACCTCAGCCCTGTGGCATTCCTTCCCTACCTCTATTACACCTGGGCGCTCAGCGTGATGGTGATTATCTCTATCGCATTCAATCTCCCTCGCCGCAAAGTATAGCGACATTCGGTTATCGATTACTGAAGAATCTTGTTGATGAGGGCGGTTACATCGCTCACATCAATGTTGCCATCGCCATTAATATCGGCGGCATCGGCTGTCACACTCTCTTCCAAAATGATATTAATCAGTGCTGTCACGTCGGTCACATCACACACGCCATCGCCATTCAAGTCACCAACAACGAGACTGCCATCGCTGCTGCTTGCCATCAGCACCAGCTCATGAACGGCTCCTGCGCTATTCACGTCTGCCCTTGGGGCTGATATGCGCATGGTGAGCCTGTTTGTGCCCTCTGGCACAGCCAAATAATCTTCAAACACTTGTTGTGGTAGTGCTTCGCTGTAAGCGTGCTTTTTGTTAGCCACCACCTCCCCTTGCTCGTTGAGCAGTTCCAATGTGGGCGAGGCCTTAGCTATGCTGTATTTGGGCTGTGCGTACTCTTTCACCACAATCTTTGCCTGCACCTTGACAAACTTCACAGTTTTCGCACTGAATTGGGGCGAAATAAGCATATAGTTGCCGTACAGATTCACCCTGTTAGTGCAAATGGTGTTGGTGTTCAGTTCCACACCCGACCGTGTATAAATCCAGTTATCAAAGCTATTTAGATTAAATTCCGCCAATTTCTGGGCTTGGGCAAGAATCCCAAACGCCATCCACAATAGTGTAAAAACTATCTTTTTTCCGAGGAGCAAACTTTTCATATTTTCAATAATTAATTAAGCACAACAAAAGTAATGCTATTTTCGGGGTTTTCAACTATATGCAACAAAAAAAAGTGGCAAGAGCTGTTGCTCCTACCACTTTTTGGTGTCCAAGATGAGACTCGAACTCACACGAACCATTGTTCACTACCCCCTCAAAGTAGCGCGTCTACCAATTCCGCCACCTGGACATTGCTGTGAGCGAAAAACGGGACTCGAACCCGCGACCCCGACCTTGGCAAGGTCGTGCTCTA
>ENA-UOJH01000348-UOJH01000348.1-human-gut-metagenome-genome-assembly--contig:-C148-NODE-348-length-46240-cov-10.710144_pt1 | contig 46240 bp, 48 predicted proteins | sample MGYA00242345_ERZ723892 | MGnify/ENA metagenome assembly ERZ723892 | reverse complement strand
TACAGCCAGACAGAGATGTCCTGGATTCGGCAGGAGAGGTGGGACGACCGCCAGTACTTTTTTGTGGTTCGTGGTCTGTGGTTCGTGGTTCCGCCATGCAGGACACTACTTCTTCCACGGGCAGAGTTTCCGTTCCGCTATATCGAGGGCCATGTAGGCAATGATACCGATGGCAGCCAAGGTCAAAATGGCGGCGTACATTTCTTCATAATTGCGGACTTCCATGCGGTTCATGATGAAATATCCTAAGCCGGAAAAGGCAGCGAATGTTTCCGTAATAAACAACAAGGCCAAAGCGATGCCCAAGGAAGTTCTCAGAGCCGTCAAGATTCCGGGCAGACAAGAAGGCCAAATGAGGTGACGGAAGTCCTGCCATTTTGTCCCACAGAGGGAGCGCATGGTCATGACTTGTTCTTCCGGGATAGCCCTGGCTGTGTCGCGAACCATGATGGCAATTTGGAAAAAAACGGTAATGGCGATCATGAAGATTTTCGGAAAATCGCCCAGCCCCAGGACGACGATGATGACTGGCAGGAAGACAACTTTCGGAATGGAATAGAAGATATAGAGGAATGGAGATAACAGAGCGTCCCAGTGGCGGCTGCGTCCGGCAGCCATGCCGATGGGAATGGCTGTTACCAGGGCCAGGGCTAGGCCGCAGCCCATGCGGTACAGGCTGGAGGCAATGTGTGGCCAGAGGACGCCTGTCGTCATCAGCGTGCACCAGGTCTGGCAGACTCGGTACGGTGCCGGCAATAAGGGCTTGCTCAAGACCATACTGGCAATTTGCCATATGGTGCCGATGAGGAAGAAGGCGAACAAGAGATGGAGGATATTGATGGGATTATTCGTTTTTCCGGACATCTTCGATGACACCTCCTGTTTTAGCGAAGACGACGGTCTTATCGCCCAAGGCGGCTGCTTCTTCCGGACTGTGGGTGACGATAATCGTCGCCATCGGGCTGGCCCCTATGTATTTCCTGAATAAGTCATAGCATTGATAGCGCATGGCCGGATCGAGGGCCGAGAAGGGTTCGTCCATGAGCAGTAGTTTGGGCTGCATGGCCATAGCCCGGCCCAGAGCGGTCTGCTGTTTCTGACCGCCTGAAAGTTCGCCTGGATAATGCTTACGGACAACTGTTAAGTCCAGCGATTCCAAGAGCTTTTCCAGCTGGCCCTCATCTAAGGGGTGATGGTGAATCTGCCCTGGCAAGAGGATGTTTTCTTCGACCGTCTTCCAAGGGAAGAGCCCGTAATCCTGGAAGACGATGGTCAGATTTGGCCGAGGGCCGATCATTTTTTGTCCATCGAATCGTATCTGTCCCTCTGTCGGCGCCTCCAAGCCAGCCATGAGCCGCAGGAGAGAAGATTTTCCGCAGCCCGATGGTCCTCGACGGTCAGGTGCTGGCCTTCGTCTAAGCTGAGGCTGATATGCTGTAAGACGCGCTGTGGTCTGTTACTGTCCTGATAGACGAGGCCCACATCGTCTAATTGCAGCAGTGGCCCGGTTCCCTTGCCGTTACTGGACATGGGCGAACATTTCTTCATAAGTGTAGGCCTTGGGCAACAGGCCTTTCTGGACCATCCAGTTCATGATACGACTGACTTCTTCTTCGGTTGGCAGGGCATGGGCCGTATAAGACGGTGTGCGGTACGAGCTGGCGACGGCTTCGGGAATATTGGCTTTCTTCATGGCCATGTCACGGTAGGCATCGGGATGGTTGTCCAGGTTTTCAATGGCTTCGTTATAGGCATCTAGGAAGTGGACGGCATCGTCATGGTGTTTTTCAATCATGTCTTGCGTCAGGAAGACGACGGACTGGGAATAATTTTTCTGGAGTTTTGTATCGTCGATGATGATATGAGCTCCCTGTTGGACGGCATAGGCTGCCAGCGGATCGGGCAGGATGGCAGCCTGAATATCTTTGCCGGCTAAGACTGCTTCCGTCCGCAAGGCCAGGTTCGGCATCTGGACGGTATGGACTTCGGCTGTGGGAATCCCCAATTCTTGTTCATACTGGTTCATCAAATAGTCCATCATAGTATTTTCCGAAATTGCCACAGAGGCTCCGGCCAACTGCTGCGGCGTCGTGAGGTTGCTGTTTGGCGACGATACGACGAGGAAACGGCCTTCTTGGGGAACAGCACCGAGGGCCATAGCGACGACGCGGACGTCGGTGCCGGCTTTTTTCAGCAGACCTGTGACAATCATGTCGGTCATCATGCCATCGAGTTCGCCGGCTTCCATGGCTTTTTGCTGATCGGCAGCTGAGCTGAATTCAATGACTTGTACATCGACGCCATGTTTGGCAAAGAGTTTTTCTGATTCTGCCGTATAGAGAGGCAGGCTGTCAGCATGAGAGCTGAGCAGGCCAGTAAGGTGGCTAATACAAAACGTAATACACGATTCATGGGAAAGACCTCTTTTCATAAAATAAGAATGCATAAAATAACACGAAATATGCTATATACTCTTTATTATGAGGAGCCATGATATAATTTCAACTGTTTTATGCTGAGATAGCAAACGGGCTTAACTTTGATTGTCCAAGAGATGTTATTCTTTTTGTATTTTGAATACATAACAGATATATGCAGACTGTTTATTGTCTTTCGATTTTGAATGTGGTATAAATGTATATGTACATAAGAAAGGGGAGTTGATTCATATGGTAAAAAGTGTTGCCGCACCGCAGGCAAAAGGAAAAAGTGCTGAAGATAAAATTTTCGGTGCTAACAACCGTGCCGTTGCTTTGACTGAAAAATTGGGGGCAGATAAAGTTATTAATGGGACTGTCGGTTCCTTGCTCGATGAAAATGGCGATCTCGTCATGCTCGACGTCGTCCAGAAAGCCTATAAAGCTTTGACGCCGAAAGAAATCGTTGCTTATGCGCCCATCCAGGGCTATCCCGATTATTTGGAAGCTGCTATCGACCAGTGCTTCGGTGAATCCCGCCCAGATGGCTATATCCGCGCTTGTGCTACATCCGGTGGTTCCGGTGTCCTCCATCACGTCATTCATAATTACTCGGAATGGGGCGATGAAATCCTGACCAGTGACTGGCATTGGGGTGCTTACGGTTCCATGTGCAACGACAATGGCCGCAAACTCCGTGAATTTGAATTGCTCACACCGGAAGGCCATTTCAATATGGAAAGCTTTAAAGCCAACGTCAGCGATATGGTTGCCAAACAGTACAACACGGTTATCATCATGAATTCGCCGGCCAACAACCCGACTGGTTACGGCCTCTCCGATTCGGAATGGGACGAAGTCCTGGCCTTCTTGAAGGACGTCGTCAAAGGCAAGGATAAGAACATCATCTTCGTTTCCGACGTCGCTTATCTCGACTACAGCGGTGAAAAACATGAATGTCGCAAATTCTTCAAGAAATTCGGCAACATGCCGGATAACGTCCTCATCGTCGTCGCCTACACTTGCAGTAAAGGCTTCACCATGTATGGCCAGCGCATGGGCGCCATGATCTGTGTCACGCCGAATAAGGATATTGCTGATGAATTCGTCGCCATCAACCAGTATACCAGCCGTGCTACCTGGTCGAACTCCAACAGCGCTGCCATGAAGGTCATGGCCAACATCTGCAAGGACCCGGCCAAAGTGGCTGAACTCGATGCAGAACGGGCTAAATATTTCCACCTCATCCAGGAACGGGCTGATTTGTTCATGAAAGAAGCCGACGAATGCGGACTGAAATATTTGCCTTATATTTCGGGCTTCTTCATCACCATCCCTATGGAAGGGTCCCAGAAAGTCTGCGACGAACTGGAAAAAGAAAATATCTTCCTCGTTCCCTTGGGTAAGGGGATCCGCCTGGCTGTCTGCTCGGTTTCCAAGAAGAAAATCCACGGCCTGGCTGCTAAGATTAAATCCACGCTGGAAGCTGTCGGCGCTAAACAGTAAGTTCGTATTGGAAAGGGAGGCTTCCTATGTTCCAGACAATCGGTGTCTGCGGGACAGGTAATATGGGCCGGGCTATCGTCAAAGGCCTGGTAGCTGCCAATGCCATCGCTGCAGATCATATCTATCTTTATAATATCCACCGGGAAAAAGCTGAAGCCTTGGCCAAAGAAACAGGGGCTGTCGTCGTCGATACGCCAGCAGAATTGGCACGCCAGTCCCAAGGTCTGATTATGGCCGTCAAGCCAAACATCATGGAATCGGCTTTGGAAGCTGTCCGGGAAACCTTGACGGATGAGAGTGTCCTCATTTCCATTGCGGCAGGCATCTCATTGGAAAAATTGGCTTTCTATACTGGTCCGGAAACGAAAATTGTCCGGGTCATGCCCAATACGCCGGCTATGGTCGGTGAAGGCATGGCTTCGGTTTCGCCGAACATCAACGTCACTGAAGCAGAAACGGCCGATGTCGTCGCTATCTTTTCCAGCTTCGGCAAAGCCGTCGTGACTGATGAAAAACTCATCGATGCCGTCTGCGGCCTCAGTGGCAGCGGCCCGGCTTACGTCTATATGTTCATCGAAGCGCTGGCAGACGGTGCTGTCCACGAAGGGATGCCTCGTCAGATGGCCTATACCTTTGCAGCTCAGACCGTCTTAGGCGCTGCCAAGATGGTACTGGAAACGGGACGTCATCCGGGAGCCTTGAAAGATGACGTCTGCTCGCCAGGCGGTACGACTATCGAAGCGGTAAAAACCTTGGAAGAAAGCGGTTTCCGCGCTGCCACCATGAACGCTGTCATCGCATCGGCAGAAAAAAATAAAAGCTTTTAATGTGTGATTTTCGTCGTTTATTGCAACGAGAGCTTACGACTCACGATGAACGTAAAAAAGAGGTTGTCCATAGGACAGCCTCTTTTTTCTTTCCTCGGCATAGCTATGCGATTTGTATATATAACAATAGATTACATAAAATCATTTATAAGTTAATAAAATATTATTTATGACTTATAAACTCCACATTTTATTGTAGTAATATGCAAAATAGTAAACATTAGTGTGTGCTATATCGAAAATAGGTATATGCTCATGTCTAAATGTAATTTACAAATATGACATTGGGGTATATAATAACAGCATAGAGCTTGTATCCGGATGCAATCTAAAAGAGAAATGGTGTTATTCGTGGTTCGTTCATGAATAAGCCCCGTGCCTGTTAGAGGCGTGAAATGTATTTTTCTATGAAAGGGTGGTATGTAATGGTTATATTGGCCTTGCTCCCAATTCTATTCCTAATCGTAGCATTGGGGTTCTTGAAGATGGCCGGTTGGAAAGCGTGCCCAATCGCGGCTATTATCGCATTTGTTGTCGCTGTATTCTGTTATAATATGTCAGTTCCCATTGCCATTTCGGCAGCGCTCGAAGGCGTAGCCCTGGCATGCTGGCCAATCTTGCTGGTTATCATCATGGCCCTGTTCGCTTACAAATTGACGGTAGCAACAGGTAGCTTGGATGTCATCAAACAGATGCTAACCACAGTTAGTGAAGATAAACGTGTATTGTTCCTGCTCATCGCTTGGGGCTTCGGGACATTCATGGAAGGCATGGCAGGTTTTGGTACTGCTGTTGCTATCCCGGCTGCTATGCTGGTTGCCCTCGGCTTTCCGCCTATCAAGACCATCGTTGCCTGCTTGATTTCCAACGCTGTAGCACCGTCTTTCGGGTCCATCGGTATCCCGACGACGACTATGGCTGCTGTCACCGGTTTGGATTCCGGCGTCTTGGCTACGAAAGTTTCGATCGTATCCTTCATTCCTGACCTTATCGCTCCGTTCCTGATCGTCATCTGCATTGGCGGCGGTATCAAAGCCATCAAAGGTGTCGGCATCGTAACCTTGCTCTCCGGCTTGGCCTTGGCTATTCCGGAACTGTTCATTTCCATGACTATCGGCGCTGAACTGCCGGTTATGGTTTCGTCTATTATCATCATGGCTGTCATCGTCCTTTATTCCCGTGCTTGCAAATCCACGAGCAATCCGGAATACCAGGTTGACTTCAAGACCGATGATCAGCAGAAAGCTGTTTCCTTCGGTGAAGGCGTCAAAGCAGCTATGATCTTCATCCTCATCTTCGTATTCCTCGTCGGTACGTCGAAATTGTTCCCGTTCATCAACGGTCCGCTGGCTTCGATTAAGACCTCCGTTCCTATCTATGCTGGCCCGGGTGCTAAGCCGTACACCTTTACTTGGATCGCTGTTCCTGGCGTCATGATCTTCATCGCTACCATCCTCGGCGGCCTCTATCAAGGTGCTTCCGTTGGTAAAATCGCTCAGGTCTTCAAAGATAATTTCGTCGGCCTGCGCTTCACGTACTTGACCATCATCGCCGTCGTCGTCGTCGCTAAAATTATGACTTACTCCGGCATGACCAAGGAAATCGCTGATGCTCTCGTATTCGCAACGGGCAATGCATATCCTATCGTTGCTCCTTTCGTCGGTGGCTTAGGTGCTTTCATTACTGGGTCCTGCACGAACGCAAACGTCCTCTTTGGGCCGCTGCAGACATCTGTTGCTTCCAGCTTGGGCATGAGCCAGCCGTGGTTAGCAGGTGCCAGCTCCCTCGGTGGTTGTATCGGCAAAATGCTTTCGCCGCAGAGTATTGCTCTTGGCGTCGGTGCTGTCGGTGCCGTTGCTGAGGGCAAGGAAGGCGAAATCATGCGCGGTGCAGTTGGTTATTGCCTGTTCCTGCTCATCATTGCTGGTATCATTACCATCATCGCTCCGAGCGTTGCGCCCTTCTTGGTCCACTAAGATTATAGAAAACGCTATATAGCAGAGAAGAATAAAAAGGTATGCTACATATCCATGTAGCATACCTTTTTCTATTATAAACAATGTGATATAATTTGATGTAAAATGTTCTATATACGAAACATTTCTTCGTGGGAATAATACTGTATTACTTATGCGCATAATAAAAAGAGGGAAGAAAGAAGCGCTATTTAAATTTTTACGTTTTATTTTAGATTATTTAAAAATCGACAGTTCTTATGATAAGTTGTCATAGAACACGATGAATCAATCGAAAAATGATATGCGTAAAATGTGCAAATGTAATTTACATGCATGAAGAAATAGAGTATAATAATACCCGTAAGAGATAAACGGAAGATAAAAGTGATACATTAATTTATACTTTCGTTATATTCGGTCTTCAATCCAGTTCTCATGACTGGATGCAACAATAAGTGTTAGGCTTATAATTTAAACAATTTGGAGGTATGTATTATGGCAAAAGGTAAAGTTTCCCCGGAGTTGATTGAACAGTTCAAACAGATCGTCGGTGAAAAGTATGTTTATACGGATAAAGATAAAATCGAACCGTATTCCCATGACGAAGTAACGGACCCCCATTACATGAAAGAACCGCAGGTCGTTGTTCTTCCGGCTACTACTGAAGAAGTTTCCAAAGTCGTTAAGCTCTGCTATGAAAACGATACGGTAATGGTTCCTCGTGCAGCTGGTACGGGCTTGGCTGCTGGTGCTGTTGCTACTTTCGGCGGCGTCATCATCTCCATTGAACGTATGAACAAGATCCTCGAAATCGATAAAGACAACATGGTTTGTGTTTCCGAAGCTGGCGTTACGACGTCTGTCCTCCAGGAAGCAGTTCAGAAGGAAGGCCTCTTCTACGGCGGCGACCCCTGCAGTGGGGACTCCTGCTTCATCAGTGGTAACGTTGCAACCAACGCTGGTGGTAACCGTGCCGTTAAATATGGTGTAACTCGTGACCAGGTCATGGGCATGGAAGTCGTTACTCCGACTGGCGAAGTCGTAACCCTCGGCGGTAAATTCCGTAAGAACGCTACGGGCTACATGCTGATGCACCTCTTCATCGGTTCTGAAGGTACCCTCGGTATCATCACTAAAGTTTACCTCAAATTGGTTGCTCTCCCGAAATACCAGCAGGACCTCCTGGTTGTATTCGACAACCTCGACGACGCTATCGCTTTGACACCGAAAGTCATGAACGCTGGTATCACTCCGGTCTGCGTAGAATTCATGGATAACGCTTCCATCAAACAGGTCGAAATCTTCCTCGATGAAAAACTGCCGAAATCTGAAAATGGTAACTACATCATCATCCAGATTGCTGGCGACAACGAAGACGTCCTCATGGATCAGTGCGAAAAAATCGTTGAACTCGCTGAAGACAACAACGCTATCGACTCCTTGGTTGCTGACCCGGCTGTTATTTGGAAATCCCGTAAAGCATACCTCGAAGCTGACCGTGCTCGCAGCTTAGTCTTCTCCATGGAAGATATCGTCGTTCCGATGACGGAAATCCCGGGTGCTGTACAGCAGATTTCCCGCCTCGGCGAAAAATACAGTGTCGCTATGCACTGCGCTGGCCACTGCGGCGACGGCAACGTCCATATCGATATCTTGAAAGATGACCGTAGTCAGGAAGAATGGGAAGAAATGCTTCCGAAGATTCAGGGCGAAATCTACGCTCTCGTCTACAAACTCGGCGGCCGTCTCTCCGGTGAACACGGCATTGGTTACAAACGTGAAGCTCTTCTTGAAAAATACACCAACCCGGTTGAACTCAAGATGATGAAAGCTGTCAAGAAAGCACTGGATCCGAAGAACATCATGAATCCGGGCAAAGTTGTCAGCATCAACGACGAAGTACCTGTCGAAGAATAATTCACGAAGTACCTGTCGAAGAATAATTCACAATGACATACTAAAGGAAAAGGGCAAGGTGAAAGGCTTTGCCCTTTCTTCTTTTTCATATTCTAAAATAGAATGTTTATATGACTGGCGGCTATTATCAAAAATCATATAAATAGCAGTGAACCAAGAAAGGATGTTGTACTATGCATACATTTACCTTGCCTTTTGGCAAAGAAAAAATCAAACTCGAACTGCCGGAAGAACAGGTCGCCGGCGTCCTCGTTTCCCACGCCCATGAATATAAAGCGCCGAAATCGGAAGCCGAACTCGTTGCCGATGCGCTGGCTAACCCTATTGGCAGCCCGAAATTGAGCGAATTAGCAAAGGGGAAGAAGAACTGCGTCATCATTTCCAGCGACCATACCCGCCCGGTACCGAGCCACATCATCATGCCTCAGCTCCTGGCAGAATTGCGCAAAGGGAACCCTGATATCGATATTACTATCCTCATCGCAACGGGCATGCACCGGGCTACGACGAAGGAAGAATTGATTGATAAATACGGCAAGGAAATTGCGGAACATGAAAAATTCGTCATCCATGTCAGCCGCAACGACGAAGACATGGTCAGCGTCGGCACGTTGCCATCTGGTGGGGACTGCCGCATCAACAAGGTGGCAGCTAATGCTGACCTGCTCATTTCGGAAGGTTTTATTGAACCGCATTTCTTCGCCGGCATGTCTGGCGGCCGTAAATCCGTCCTGCCTGGCATTGCCAGCAAGGTCACGGTTCTGGCAAACCATTGCTCGGAATTCATCAACAGCCCCAAGGCCCGCACAGGGATTTTGCAGGGAAACCCCATCCATGAAGACATGCTCTATGCAGCTAAAGCGGCTAAATTGGCCTTCATCTGCAATGTCGTCATCGACGCGGACAAGAAAGTCATCGCTGCCTTCGCTGGCGACCGTGAAAAAGCTCATTATGCAGGGGCTGATTTTGAAATGAAACTGGCTGGCGTCAAACCGGTTCCTGCAGACATCGTCATTACCACTAATGGCGGCTATCCACTGGACCAGAACATTTACCAGTCCGTCAAAGGCATGACCGCTGCTGAAGCGACTTGCAAAGAAGGCGGCGTCATCATCGATGTATCGTCTTGCTCTGATGGTCATGGCGGTGAAGATTTCTATAACAACCTGAAGAATGCCAAATCCGTTCAGAAGGCGATGGACGAAATCTTGGCCCGTGGACGCAATGAAACAGTCTTTGACCAGTGGGAAGCCCAGATTCTCATGCGGATGCTCTTGAAATTCACCATCATCATGGTTACCGAAGCTCCGCAGCAGATGGTTGAAGATATGCATATGAAATACGCTGCATCCGTCGAAGATGCTCTGGCGATGGCCAAAGAAGTCTTGGCCCAAAAAGGCATTGCTGACCCGAAAGTCACAGTCATTCCCGACGGCGTATCGGTCATCGTGAAATAGTTGGGTTTGATGTGAAATGTTTGATGTTTGATGTAAAAAAAATTTAAATAAAAAACATCATACATCAAACGTCATACATCAAACAGAAAAATAGGGTACCGCTTGCGGTGCCCTATTTTTCTTGCTATCCTTCCATAATTATCCTATAATAGGGGAGATATGAATTTGTCTTAACGCATAAGGAGGACTTACCTTGGAAGGGTTAGAATCGACGCTTGTTTTTGATGTTACTATGATTTTGCAGGTCGTGCTCATCGATTTGGCTTTGGGTGGAGATAATTCCATTGTCATCGGCATGGCAGCCAAAAATTTGCCCAAACATTTGCAGAAGCGGGCTATTTTATACGGGACGGCCGGGGCGATTTGTCTGCGTTTCATCATGGCCTTCATCGTATCCTGGCTGTTCCAGATTCCCTTCTTAAAGACCGTCGGAGCTGTCTTGCTGGTCCTCATCGGTATCAAGCTCATTGGCGCCGACGATCAGGAAGAGGATGTCCACGTCGAAGCGAAAGACTCCCTGTGGGCAGCTGTGCGGACTATCATCATGGCTGACGCCCTTATGAGTCTAGATAACGTCTTGGGCATCGTCGGTGTCACCAACAATCATTGGGGGCTGCTCATGTTCGGGATGCTCATTTCCGTGCCGATTATTGTCTTTGGCAGTACTATCGTCGTCAAAGTCATGAACCGTTTTCCTATCCTCATCTACATTGGCGGGGCTATACTCGGCTGGGCTTCTGGCGGCATGATGGCGACGGACCATTACTTGGTACAGTATGTCAGTTTGGCTGCAGAAAATCCGACGGAATTAAAGCTCATCCTGTTGGTCCTTACCATTGCGGGCGGTTTTGTTTGGAAGCATATTCACAAGAATAAAGAAGTTGTAGCCTGACGTGAGAAAAAAAGCTTGACTTTTTTCTCCAGTATGGTATTATATACAAGTCAGGTAACGGGGCGTAGCGCAGTTTGGTAGCGCGCTTGGTTCGGGACTAAGAGGTCGCAGGTTCAAATCCTGTCGCCCCGACCATATTTTTACACATTGGATGTCGATCCCGAGGGCATCAAGCAACTGCATAATCAAACAATGTGTAAGCCATGGAGAGCTGTCCGAGTGGCTGAAGGAGCATGATTGGAAATCATGTATAGGGCGAACGCTCTATCGTGGGTTCAAATCCCACGCTCTCCGCCATACTGTAAAAAGGACTATCTCATGAAGGCATCTGCCATCATGAGATAGTCCTTTTTTATTTTTTCAACCCCTGGATGCCATGGTAAATGAGACGCAGCAGCATAGCCTGAATCTGGAACCATGATTCGTCTTTTTTCCATTTATGATGCTGGTTGATGGTAAAAGCCCCGCTGACCAGGAATAAGTAGAGATTTTCCGCTAATGTTGCATCAATCTGAAGTTGATTTTGTAAAAATGAAATCATTTGAGTTTTTTCATGTGTGAAAATATATTCTAAGATGTAAGGACCTAAGGTCTTATCTGAAAAGAGTGCTTGGTAACAAGGGGAATCTGCGATGCGTTGACAGACGGGCAGCATAGTATAGTTATTCTTGATGAAAGAGGCCCTTTCATTTGATTGACTGGCTTGGTAAAGAAAATCGGCCAAGGATTTATCAGGATTTGTATTTTCGGATAAATGCAGCGCTTCCTCAAGGATGGCGTCTAACAAGGCATAGATATCCATATAATGCAAGTAGAACGTAGCCCGTGTAATTTTCGCCTTTTTGCAGATAGCCGTGACTGTGACTTTCGGAAAGGGATACTTTTGGAGCAGTTCCAAAAAAGATTGCTTGATAACAGAACGCGTATAGCGGGTGCGACGATCTAACTTTTGCGTCATGAAGGATACCTCCTTACTTTCTAGACAATTTGGGAGAGGTGTCCATTATCAGACACTTCCTCGAAGGTGACTGTTGAATGTTTTCTTGCGTTTAATATAATAGATATTGAACATAGTGTCAATAAAAATATTTATTGTAAAGAATAAAGGAGAGAAAATAATGGACATTCAGCAGATTCGCAATGCTACACTTAAAATTGTATATCAAGGGAAGACCTTTTTAATTGACCCCTGGCTTTGTGGAAAAGGAAGCCTTGGTAGTTTCGGAGATATTCCGGGGAAGCCATACATGATTCCGGACCCGGTTAAAATGGAAATTGCCATGCCGATTTATGGACTGCCTAGGACGCCGCAGGAAATTCTGAATGGTGTCGATTATTACATCGTAACGCACATCCATCCAGACCATGTTGATATAGCTGCTGATGGGACCGTAGGCCAGCCTTTGGATAAGTCCATTCCTGTCTTTGTGCAGAATGAACAGGACGCAGCCATTTTTGAAAAGTCCGGATTTCAAGATGTACAGGTTTTGTCTAAGTCTCCGTTGACTCTCGAGGGCCTTACCCTTCAACATATGCCGGCACGCCATGGTACCATCGTTCCTTGCGGTGACGCTATGGGGATCCTCTTCCAGAGCGCAGACGAACCTACCCTTTATGTCGCTGGTGATACCGTATGGTATCCTGAAGTGGAAAATACGCTGAAAACGTATCGCCCTGATGTCGTCGCATTAAATGCTTGTGCGGCTGAAACTGTAGAAAATGGCCGGCTCATCATGGGCGATGAAGATGTAGCTTGTGTAGCAAAGAATGTTCCGCAGTCTCAGCTTCTTCTTACTCATCTGGATAATGTAGCCCATGCCTCTTTGACGAGATATACTCTGCGCAGCCGGCTCATGGCCCGTGGGGTGGACCATTATATTATGCCCGATGATGGAGAATGGGTTTCTTTCTAATGTGTTTTCCGATATTGCGTAGGTAATTCACCGAAACGTTTTTTGAAAGCTGCAGAAAATCGGCTCTGGCTTTCATAACCGACTTTGGCTGCGATTTCTGCCATTGAATCTTGACTATGGCAGAGAAGTTCCGCAGCTTGCAGCAGCCGGTGCTCTTTGATATGGGCTGCCAGAGAAGTACCATAGACTGCTTTAAATACGTTTTTTAAAGTCGTCTGATTTATGAGATATTGTTGGGCCAGTGTGTCAATTGTGATGCGCTGGTCCAATTTTTGTAATAAATCGTAGTGGATTTTTTGTACTAAGGCCACTTGTTCCGATGGATAAGCAGATAAATGTTGACGCTTATGAAGGGGAAAGCGGCTTAAATGGAGCAACAGTTCTAAAACTTTTAACTTTTCATAAGCGTTCGAGAGAAGGGCTGGCTGGTCCCAAAAAAAGGAAATAATCCGCTGTAATTCCGTATCATTTTGCCAGAAAGCCTCTCCAGATTCGTCAGGAAAGCATGCAGCGAGAAGCTGAAATGGATGCAAACCGGCTTCCTCGAACAGCGATGGCGGCTGTTCTTTTATTACGGGAAGATTGAAAAAAAGAGACAGGCCCTCATAAAAACCGTTTGGCAGGGAAATGATTGCTTGGGTACAGGCTGATGCGGCATGGCAGGCAAAAGCCTGGCGATGCAGATAAATTTGTTTGCCTGAATTTAACTGCCAGCCCATACTTCCTTCACGACCGTTGCTGAAAATATAAAGACCGGGACAGCTTGAATGTTGAACCGTACAGGTCGCTCCTTGCAGCCGATATCGGGCCAGGAGGATGCCTGGGAATAGAACTTGATGTTTCAGTGTACTGTCTGGAGGAAGGGAATTTTTGATTTCATAAATGAGGGTATTGGTCGGATCGTTCATATGGTACGTCTCCTTTTTCGCCTGTTTAGACATTCCTTTATCCCTTTTAGCAGGAACCAGGAAAGGGACATTGACGATTTTGATTAGGCATATTATACTACAAGCACAACGATTGAACAAATGAGCAATCATTCATATTATTTTTAGAGGAGAGATTATCATGAAAAAGAAAACGTATAAGATCGATGTAGATTGTGCTAATTGTGCCAACCTGATGGAAGATGCTGCCAGAAAAACAGAAGGGGTAGCTGAGGCGACGGTAAATTTCATGTTACAAAAGATGATTATTAAATTTGAAGAAAACTACGATCCGGAACAGGTGATGCAACAAGTCGTCAAGGACTGCAAAAAAGTCGAACCGGATTGTGAAATTCACGTAAAATAAAGCAGGAAGAAGGGACAACTGATGAATGATAAACAGAAACGGATGCTCTGGCGCATTGGGATTACGGCTGTTTGGCTTATGGCACTTCAATTTATCCCGGTACAGGGGTGGCTGCATTTGGCCCTTTATCTGGTTGCTTACGGTATCATCGGCTATGATATCCTGCGGAAGGCTGGAAAGGGAATCGTGAATGGCCGCATTTTTGATGAAAACTTCTTGATGACCATTGCTACGCTGGGCGCCTTTGCTTTAGCCATTTATGAGCAGAGCGGTGATTACCTGGAAGGTATTGCTGTCATGTTGTTCTACCAAATCGGCGAATGGTTCCAAAGCTATGCTGTTGGCCGCAGCCGGAAGAATATCGGGGCCCTCATGGATATCCGTCCTGATTATGCGAATATAGAACGGGATGGTAAACTGGAAAAGGTCGACCCGGATGATGTAGCTTTAGGTACGACGATAGTCGTCCAGCCCGGTGAACGGGTGCCCTTGGATGGTGTGGTCCTTCGTGGGACATCGAGCCTCAATACGAGTGCCCTGACAGGAGAAAGCCTGCCCAGAGATGTGCAGCAAGGGGATGAAGTCATTAGTGGCTGTATCAATATGACTGGCGTCCTTTACGTGAAGACCACGAAGGAATCCGAAGAATCGACAGTTTCAAAAATCTTGGAACTAGTTGAAGATTCTAGTTCGCATAAGTCGCAATCAGAAAATTTCATCACTAAATTTGCCAAGGTCTATACACCAGCTGTTTGTCTGGGTGCCTTGGCTTTGGCCATCATCCCTCCTGTCATTCAGCTGATGTACGGCCATGCTGATCCTCAATGGGAAAATTGGATTTATCGTGCTTTAATCTTTTTAGTCATCAGTTGTCCTTGTGCTTTAGTTATCAGTATTCCTCTCAGCTTTTTTGCCGGTATTGGTGGTGCTAGCAGAGAAGGCATCCTCATCAAAGGATCCAATTATATGGAAACACTGGCGCAGACGAGATATATCGCTTTTGATAAGACCGGGACTTTGACGAAAGGTAATTTTGAAGTTAATGGAGTCCACCACAACCAGATGGAAAAAGAAGAATTGCTTGCTTATGCCGCCATGGCCGAATGTGCTTCTTCACATCCCATCAGCAAGAGCTTGCAGCAAGCGTATGGTAAACCCATTGACCGTAACCGTGTCAGGAATATTCATGAAATCAGCGGACACGGTGTCAAGGCTGCCGTAGATGGTCATATCGTGGCCGTTGGCAATGATAAATTGATGAAGCAGATGAAAATTTCTTATGTGCCTTGTCATAGCATGGGAACCATTCTTCACGTGGCGGTTGATGGAAGATATGCGGGTCATATCGTCATATCTGATGTCATCAAGCCTCACGCGCGCCAGGCCATTGCAGCGCTTAAACGAAACGGCATCAAGCAGACCGTCATGCTGACTGGGGATACTCGTCGGACAGCCGAAAATATTGCCAAGGATGTCGGTGTCGACCAGGTATACAGTGAATTATTACCTGCCGATAAAGTGAATAAAGTGGAACAGTTGTTGGCCCGTAAAGGAGAAAAAGAAAAATTAGCGTTCGTTGGCGACGGAATGAATGATGCGCCTGTTTTGACCCGGGCTGACATCGGTATTGCTATGGGAGCCATGGGCTCTGATGCAGCTATTGAAGCAGCCGACGTCGTACTCATGGATGATGATCCCTTGCAGATTGCCAATGCTATCCTTTTATCGCGGAAATGTCTGCGTATTGTTTATGAAAATATCGTTTTTGCACTGGGAATAAAATTCCTTTGCCTGGGATTAGGGGCTGTCGGCATTGCTAATATGTGGTTTGCCATTTTTGCTGACGTTGGCGTCATGATCCTGGCTATTCTCAATGCTATCCGGGCCCTTTATGCCCCATCAGTATCCATTAAAAAGGATAGCAGGAAAATGGTTTTGCAACCACAAAGTGAATAAAATAATGTATAATAGATTATATAATATGTTTTCAAGGAGGTCTTACGATGGAAAAGGTAAAAGAACTAGCGGCACAATACCAGCAGGCTGGGAATAATTGTGCTGAAACGGTGGTCAAGGTCTGCAATGATTGTCTGGATTTGAAGCTGCCGCCGGAAACGCTGCGCATGGTATCCGTCCTCGGCGGCGGGGTGGCCGGTTCGGGCTGTATTTGCGGGGCCTTGAATGGGGCCTGCCTGGTCCTGGGCTGTCTTGCTGGCCGGACGACGCCAGAAGAAAAGACGAAAGCCGAAATCAATCAGCCTGTACGGGAATTTCAGAAAATCTGGCTCGACCGCTTTAAAGCGACGTGCTGCCGCATCCTCAAGAGTCCGGACAATGGCGGTCCCGTATCGTGCGGTGACCTCATGGCCGACACGTCGGTTATGCTCCTCGATTTCATTCGGGAAAAGAAACTGGCTTGATTTTACGCTTTTTCTCTTGACTTTTTTCGTGGATATGGTATTATGTATAAGTCAGGTCTACGGGGCGTAGCGCAGTTTGGTAGCGCGCTTGGTTCGGGACTAAGAGGTCGCAGGTTCAAATCCTGTCGCCCCGACCATATTTTTACACATTGGATGTCGATCCCGAGGGCATCAAGCAACTGCATAATCAAACAATGTGTAAGCCATGGAGAGCTGTCCGAGTGGCTGAAGGAGCATGATTGGAAATCATGTATAGGGCGAACGCTCTATCGTGGGTTCAAATCCCACGCTCTCCGCCACACAGGACTTTCAAAGGGACTGTCGCATGAAGGGTTTACCTTCATGGGCAGTCCCTTTTTTGTATTTCTCCTATTCATCTGGGTTATTTTGTGATACAATTAAAAACTATATAAAAAAGGGAAAGAAGGGGTTATGATGAGTGCGATTAAAGAAGAACTGGCAGCCTTTATTGCTGCCCATACGAGTGATGATTTTGTCATGACACCGATTACCATGCGCGAGGCGTCACTGCGTACGGCATGGAACCAGGAACTGCCCAAGGTGGTCATGGCAGCTATTGTCGATACGGTGCTGGAAGGCTGTGACATCTATGACGTGCCGGTCCGGATTTATATTCCTGACACGAGTCGGCTCCTGCCGGTCTTGATTTACTATCATGGCGGTGGTTTTGCCATCGATACGGTCGCTGTTTACGACCCGGTTTGCCGCCGCATTGCTCAGGCGACGCAGCATATTGTTATTTCCCCGGAATATCGCTTGGCGCCGGAAAATCCCTATCCCGCTGCCTATGAAGATGCCCTAGCTGTAGCCCGGAAAGCGTTGCCTAAGCTAGACGAATTGCAGATTCCTCATGAAGCCGATTTGACGTTGTGTGGTGACAGCGCTGGCGGTTGCATGGCGGCTTATACGAGCCAGGCCTTGCAGCATGATGCATCCCTTCCATTGACTCATCAGATTCTGGTCTATCCCTGCCTGGATATGACCCATTCCTTCCCGTCAATTCAAGAGAACTGCAATGTCAAAACGGGCTTCACGCCGGCTAAGATGGTTTGGTATTTCAACCAATTCTTCCGCAACGGTGACGACCGCCGGGCCGCTTCACCCCTCTTTGGGGAATTGTCGGCAGCTATGCCGGCGACGCTGGTCTTGACGACGCAGTTCTGCCCCTTCCGCGACGAAGGCCGCGAGTATGTCCGTCGGCTGACTGCAAAAGGCGTCCGGGCCGAAACGTATAATTACGACAATATGGTCCATTCATACCTCAATTTTGAAAAAATATGCTACGATGAAATCTGCGATACCTACCGGCGCATGGCTGATTTTTTGCAACTGTAAGGGAAATAGCTTATACTAAAGGCAGGTATTATGCTGAGCAAAGGATGTGCTTTTTATGAAGAAATGCCGACATTGCGGGGCGCCTTTACAGGATGGCGACCGATTCTGCCAGGCCTGTGGCGTTGAACAACTACCTGAAGCGGAGTCGAAGAAAAGAATTTGTCCGGAATGTGGAAAGTGGATCCAGGCAGATGGGAAATTCTGCCCCTTCTGTGGAGCCGAACTGCCGGAAATGGATGATGATGAACCGGTCATTGATGAAGCGACGGGAACGGAAACCTTTATCCATAGACATCGGGAATCCGTCCGCGACGAAGAACCGCCTCGTTCGCCACAGCCGATGGAACGGCCGGTCATGACGGGCCGGCCAACGCCGCCACCTTTTCAGGAACCGCCTTTTTACGTGCGCTATCGGAAAGGTATCATCACTGCCGTCGTCGTCCTTATCTTGGCTGTAGCTGCCGCTGTGGCTTTCCACTTCTATGGCAGCCGCAGCAGTGGAGATTACGTCAAGGATGCCGTTTCCCTATCACAGCAGTTGTCTTCGGAAAATGAATCGGTTACGGATACGGCCAAGCGTCTGAGCCAGAAGAATAAAGGCGATGATGTCGATTCCCTGGTCAAAGATTTGGGGAAGAGCCGCAAGAACGTGGAAAAAATGGCTAAGAATTATCATCCCAAGAATATTCCCGACCAGTATACGGCAGATGACCAAGCCATTCGCGAAGTCATGCGCGACCAGATGGCCATGTACGATACGGCCATAGCCATTGCGGAAAATCCGAAAGACGATGCAATCAGCGAAAAACTCGATGACCTGCGTGATGAAGTCCAGAAAGCCAAGAAGACGGCGCGGACCATTAAGGTGCCTGGTGCTGATTTTACGGGAGCCGTCGATGGCGATAACCTGGTCAGCTATCTGGAAAAATACGTCAGCGTTCAGACTAAGCCCGACGAGACGCCTCAGCCCGAGGTGAAGGCCGACCCGGATAAGCAGGTCCTGTCATCCTATGCCAGCAGCAAAGATTTGTTCAATGACGATATCGGTAAACTGGCTGGCGACATCAACGCCTACTTGAGCAATCACACGGACTTTAAAGGGACTCGCGAATTCACTAGCCGGGCCAATACGCTCTACATACAGATTTCTAAGACCCGCAATCAGCTGGACAACGATACATCTATCGACAATACGGCCATGAAATATAGGCTCGATGCCCTGTTCCAGGCTGAACAAGACCGCATCCGCGGCCTCTATGACGGCGTCAGTGCCAGTCAGCGCGGCCAGGACTACCGTCCGGGCTTCCAGCGCGGCCAGGCCGCGGCGAACCGCTATGATAAACTCAACGACGAATGGAATAATCTTTAGAAAAAAGCCTGCCGCAATAAAGCGACAGGCTTTTTTCGTGGTTCGTTTGGCGTGTATCGTGGACCGAAGAATTCCCGCATTGAACGGCAAACGATGAACGACCCACGGCAAACGAATTATTTTTTCACTTTTTTCATGGACAGGCCGATGCGGCCGCGGGCGGCATCGACGCTGATGATTTCGGCTTCAACGATATCGCCGGCGTGGACGACGTCTGTCGGATGACGGAACGGATGGCGGCTCAGCTGAGAACGGTGTACCAGGCCAGGTGTCTTCAGACCGAAATCGACGAAGGCGCCGAAGTCGACGACGTTCTGGACCGTGCCGCGGACGACGGTGCCGATTTGCAAGTCGTCCAGGCTCATGACATGGCGGCGCGTCAGGGGTTTCGGGAATTCGCTGCGCACGTCACGGCCGGGCTTGCGCAGTTCTTCCAAAATATCTTTGATGGTTGGTTCACCAGCGCCGAGGGCCGCAGCCAGTTTCGGTGCCGCGTTCATCTGTATCTTATCGCGCAGGCTGGCCAGCTTGTCTGGATCCTTCAGGTCTTCATGGGACAGGCCGTAATGATTGGCAATTTGTTCAGCCAGTCTATACGATTCGGGATGGACAGACGTATTGTCCAGCGGTTCCTTGCCATCTTTGATGCGCAGGAAACCGGCGCATTGTGTGAAGGTCGCTGGGCCCAGGCGGGGGACTTTGAGCAGGTCCTGCCGATCCTGGAAGGGACCATTTTCGTCTCGGTAGGCGACGATGTTCCCGGCGGTAGCCGTTGTCAAGCCCGATACGTGCTGCAATAAGGCTGCCGATGCCGTATTGAGGTCGACGCCGACGTAGTTGACGACAGACGTAACGACTTGATCTAACGCAGCTGACAAGGCTTTCTGATTGACATCGTGCTGATACTGGCCGACGCCGATAGCTCGCGCGTCGATTTTCACTGATTCAGCCAATGGATCTTGGATGCGACGGGCAATGGAAACGGCACCGCGGATGGTGACGTCCAGACCTGGCAGTTCGTCCCGAGCTAGGTCCGAGGCGGAATAAACAGAGGCACCGGCTTCGTTGGTGATGACGTAGCGGCAGGATAACTGGTAGTCAGCGATGAGGGACGAGACGAATTGCTCCGTTTCGTATGATGCCGTACCGTTACCGATGGAAATGAGGGTGACTCCGTATTTCTGAATCATCCGGGCTAGAGCTTTCGCGCTCTGTTCTTTTTGATACAACGATTTTGTCAGGTAATACGTTCCATAAGCGAGGACGCGGCCTGTGGCGTCGATGACGGCAGCTTTGCAGCCTGTGCGGAATCCTGGGTCCAGGCCTAAGATGATTTGGCCGGAAAAAGGCGGCTGCAACAGGACGTGCCGGAGGTTTTCAGCAAAGACATCGATAGCTTGTTTTTCGGCTTGTGCTGTCAATTCGTTGCGTATTTCCCGTTCCATCTGTGGCGCAATGAGCCGCTTATAGCTGTCGGCTGCAGCGTCGCGGAGAATTGTTTCATACGGCGACGAGTGCTGGATGATTAAGCGGCAGAGCTTTTCAATGTGTTGGTCTGCTGGCTCTTTCAGCGTTACTTTCAGCTTTTTTTCATTTTCACCGCGATTGATGGCTAAAGTGCGGTAGCTCGGGATACGGGAGATGTGTTCGCTGAAACCGTCATACGTCAGCAGAGGGCCGGCTTCACGTTCTTCGACTTGCAGGCTGCAGGTCAGGCGGGCTTGATGCCAAAGGTCCCGGCGCAGGATACGGCGGAAATCGGCTCGTTCGGAAAAACGTTCGGCCAGGATATTGGCAGCGCCCTGGATGGCATCTTCTACGGAAGGCACCTCGTCCGTGAGGTAGGCCTGAGCGGCTTTTTCCGGCGCCGGGCCGTTGGCTCTTTGCGACAGGAACAGGTTTGCCAGCGGTTCCAGGCCGGCTTCACGAGCCATGGAGGCTTTTGTCCGTTTTTTCGGCTTATACGGTAAATAGAGGTCTTCTACGTCCTGGAGCTGCCGGGCAGCTTCCAGTTCTTTTGCCAATTCGTCGTTCCAGCATCCCTGATCGACAATGGATTGGCGGACCGTTTCCTTGCGGCTGGCCAGGGCCTGTTCATAGGCATATTGCTCCTGGATGCAGCGGAGCTGGACTTCATCGAGGGTTCCCGTCGTTTCTTTCCGGTATCGGGCGATAAAGGGAATCGTATTGCCCTGTGCAAAAAGGGCAAGGGCAGATTGGACTTGGGATGGCTGTATACCCAGGGTCCTGGCGATTTCAGCGATTATCGTTTCCTCTGTCATGATTACCTTCCTTCCTAACTAAATAGTTGATATTACTTATTGTATAAGAAAAAAATTGTGTAAAACATTGAAATTTTTCTTAATAACCGTTATAATATAATACAGAATATTATACAGTATTCTGTATGATTCAAAGCTCAAATGAAGCTAGAATATCTTATTATACCATAGTTTTCCAAGAAAGGGGGATAAAAATGGAAATTGCTGAAGTTTTGCGAAAAAACGGCTATAAAGTTACACCGCAGCGCCTGGCTGTGTACGAAGCCATCAATCACAATCCGACGCATCCCAATGCCGAAGCGATTTACAAGATATTGCAGCCCAATTACCCGTCTATGAGTCTGGCTACGGTCTACAAGACGATGGAAATCTTTGCCAAGATTGGCGTTGTACAGGTCTTGCAGTGTGCAGAAGATGCCCATCGCTATGATTATAATATGACTCCCCATGCTCATATTCGTTGTGAAAAATGCAACCGCGTTATCGATATCGACATGGATCTGGAGGGATTGCGTCAGCAGGCAGCTGAACAGAGCGTTTTCGTCGTCAATGGCGTCAGTATTTCGTTTGTCGGCATTTGCCCGGATTGCCAGAAACAATCGTAAGCATTTAATTTTCAATTTTCAATTTTTGATATAGTCTAGGGATAGGGGCTGCTGCATGAGGCTGGACGGGCTTTGTGCGGCAGCCTTTTTCGTTATCCGGCGCGCAGGAGGGATAAATATGTTACATATTGGATGTCATTTATCGGTTTCACAAGGATTTTTGCACATGGGTGGCGAAGCTTTATCTATAGGAGCGGATACGTTTCAGTTTTTCTCCCGCAATCCCCGCGGCAGCGGTGTCCGCAAATTGGATGTCGACGATATCCAAGCTTTGAACCGGCTCATGGCGGAACACCATTTCGCGCCTATCCTGGCTCATGCGCCGTATACGTTGAACGGCTGTTCAAAGACGGAGAAGACCCGGGAGTTTGCCCGCCAGGCCATGGCCGATGATCTGCGCCGTTTGGAGTATGTCGATAACTGTCGTTACAATTTCCATCCCGGCAGCCACGTCGGACAGGGTGCTGAAAAGGGTATCGCCTTGATTGCCGACATGCTCAATACGTGTATGTTCCCGGGCCAGAAGACGACAGTCCTGTTAGAGACTATGGCTGGCAAGGGGACGGAAGTAGGCCGGACCTTTGAGGAACTGGCAGCTATCATCGAGAAAGTCGCCATGAACGATAAGCTCGGCGTCTGCCTCGATACGTGTCACGTTTTTGATGGCGGATATGATATTGTTCATCATCTCGACGATGTATTGACGACTTTTGATAAGGTCATCGGGTTAAAACGACTGAAAGCGGTCCATATCAACGACAGCAAGAACGAGCTGGCCAGCCATAAGGACCGTCACGAAAAAATCGGTGATGGCCATATCGGCCTGGAAGCTTTCCGACGCATCGTCAACCATCCGGCCCTGCGGGACCTGCCCTTTTACTTGGAAACGCCGAACGACCTCGACGGGTATGCCCGAGAAATTGCCTTGTTGCAATCTTTGCAGCAGTAATTGTCTGAAGGAGGGATTTCATGCGTATTTTACATACAGCGGATTGGCATTTAGGGAAATTATTCTATGGAAATTACTTGACCGAAGATCAAGCCTATGTCTTGGAGCAACAATTCCTGCCCTTGCTCCGGGATGAAGGCATCGACGCCGTCGTCTTGGCCGGCGATGTCTATGACCGCAGCTTGCCGCCGGCAGAGGCCGTTGAACTCTTTGATGACATCGCGACGAAAATAACAGCCGATTTGAAAATCCCCTTTTTGGTCGTCAGCGGCAACCACGACAGCCCGGCCCGCCTGTCCTTTGCCAGCCGTCTCCTGGCATCACAAGGGCTCTATATTGCCGGCGAATTGGACCGTCTCACAGGGCCTGTCGTCTTGGACGATGAAGCGGGACCTGTCGCTTTCTTGACCATTCCCTATGCTGAACCGGCCGTAGTCCGGCAGGTCCTCGGCCAGGAAAGTGTCCACGATCACCAGCAGGCCATGGAAGCCCTGCTGGACTGGCAGGTCCAGTCCGTTCCCCAAGGAGCGCGTACGGTCTGCATCGCCCATGCCTTTGTCGCCGGCGGCGTAGCCGGTGATTCCGAGCGGCCCTTGTCCATTGGCGGGACGGACCAGGTGACGAGCAGCCTTTTCGCGCCTTTTACGTATACGGCCTTGGGACATCTCCACGGCCCGCAGAAGGTTACGAGCGATACCATCCGCTATGCCGGCAGCCTGCTCAAATATTCTTTTGGCGAAGCCCGACAGCATAAAGGGGCAGTCATCGCCAATATTGGGGCAGACGGGCAGATAGATCTTGCCTTCCGGGACTTCGTGCCGCGCCACGACGTGCGCGTCGTCAGTGGTTCTTTCGAGGCCATCATGGCTGCCGATGACGACCGGCTGGACGACTTCATCTTGGCCCGCCTGGACGATACGCAGCCCATTCTCGACGGCATGGCCAAACTGCGGCGCAAGTATCCCCATGTCATGGCCTTGGAAATGCCCAACCGTAACACCCAGGCCGCCGGGCAGCGTGACTTTGATCTGCAAGCGGTGACGGAACACGAATTGTTCACTAGTTTTGCCCAGGCCATGCGGCCGAATCAGCCTTTGACCGATGAAGAACAGGCCTGTGTCCGCGCCTTGTGGGAAGAATTGGAAAAAGGGGGCAGCTTATTATGATTCCCATTTACTTAGACATGAAGGCTTTTGGCCCCTATGCCGGTCAGGAAATCGTCGATTTCCGCCAATTAGGGGACCATAAATTATTCCTCATCTATGGGCCGACAGGGGCCGGCAAGACGACAATTCTCGACGCCATGTGTTATGCCCTTTACGGCAGCACCAGCGGCGACAGTCGTACTGGCGCCCATATGCGCAGCGAATACGCATCGCCTCAGGAAGCGACGTCCGTGTCGTTCCGCTTTGCGATTGGCCAGAAATACTACCGCATCGACCGCAGCCCGGAACAGGAAATCGCTAAGAAACGCGGTACAGGCTTGAAGAAGGCTTCGGCCAAGGCCGCTTTGTATGAAACGGATGAAGCTGGGAATCAGGAAAAGCTGGCAGCTGCCAAGAATGTGACGGCTGCCGTTGAAAGACTGCTGGGCTTCAAAGCCGACCAGTTCCGCCAGGTCGTCTTATTGCCGCAAGGGGACTTCCGCAAGCTCCTCCTGGCCGGGTCCGGCGAACGTCAACAGATCATGCAGACTCTTTTCCATACTCAGCGCTATGCCCGTCTCCAGGAATTGGCTAAAGCCCGCCACGATGCCTTGGCCAGCCAGTATGAGCAAGTCCGGCAGCGGCGGGAACAGTGCCTGGCAGCGCTGGACATTGCTGACGAAAAGGAACTGACTGGAAAAGAACGGCAATGGCAGGACCAGATGGTGGCGGTAGATACGCAGTGGCAGGCCGCCGAAGGGACGCGTAAAACCTGCCAGGCTGCTTTTCAGGCTGCCCAGGCTTTGGAAGCTCACTGGCTGCTGCGGGACCAGAAACAACGGGAAGCGGCACAGCTCCAGGAGCAGGCCCGATTGTTCCAGGATAAAAGGGGTACCATCGCTACCCTGCGCAAGGCCGAAATCCTGGCCGAACCATGCCGCCACTTGGATGATTTGGAAAGAGAGGGCAAAGCGGCTCATAAAGCCGCCGAAAAAGCGGGAAAACTGGCCGAAAAGGCCCGGCAGGACCTAACTGCGGCCAAGCAGCAGCTGGAAGGCCTTTCGGCTCGCGAAAAGGGCTATAAAGCAGACTGTGAGGAACGAGTACAGCTGACGAGCTTGCAGGATAAAGCCGGTTCCTATCGGGACTGCTGCCTCAAAGAAGCACAGTGTCAGAAAAATGTGACCTGTGCCGAAGGGCGATGGAATAAGGCCCGGGAGAAAAAAGAGAGGGAAAAACAGGCATTGGACAAGGCGCGGGAAGGCGTCGATGCCCTGGCCGGACAAGCCGTCGCAGCGGAACAGGCCAAGGCTCGTTGGCAGGCCTTGAACGACCGGCTCCAGCGCGAAGGCGAAGCCGTCAAGCTGGAAGCTCAGGCCAAAGAAGCACTGAAACAGTGGAAGCACAGCCAAACATTCCTGGAAAAAGCGGCTGTTAAAGCCAGGGACGAACGCATTGCCTATGAAAGCGTGCGGGCCCTGTTCCTGCAGGCTCAGGCAGCCGTCTTGGCGTCGGAACTGGAAGACGGCCAGCCCTGCCCGGTCTGCGGCTCGAAAGCCCATCCCTTGCCGGCAATGCGCCCGGAATCCCTGCCGGAACGGCGCGACGTCGAACAGCATCAGAAAATGGCCGAAGCCAGTGAAGCAAAGCGCCAACAATGGGAAGTGACGGCTAAAGCCGATGAGACCCGATACCAGGCCCTGCAGGCTCAGTGCGAGGCCCTGCGCCGTCAGTATCCAAAAGACGGGATCTTGGAGGACTGGCAGGCCAAGGCCGAACAAGCCCAAGTGATTATGGAACGGCTGCAGCAGCAGGTCCAGGACGGCGAAAAGCTGAAACAAGCCGTCACCGCTGGGCAGGCCAGACTGGTCCGTTGGGAAAGGGAAGAAGAAGCGGCTCGGACGGCAGTGGAACAAGCGCGGACTGCTGCGGCTAAAGCGGCTGAGACGAAGGCCAGCCTGGAAGCAGACCTGCCGGCAGCCTATCGCGACCCGCTGGCTTTGCAGCGACGATTGGATGCTTTGAACCGCGCTATCAGCGCTTATGAAAAGGACTTGCAGCACTATCGCGATGCCGTCGTCGCCGGCGAACGGCAGGCAGCTAAACAGCAGCAGGAAGCGCAGAACTGGCAGGAACAAGTCCATTCCCTGCGGGACCGCTTCAGCCAAGGGGTCCAGGCCCTGCGGGACCGCGTCCTGGCCGCCGGCTTTGAAAGTGTCAAGGCCTGCCGGGCCATGCAGGCTGCTGTTTTGCAAATACCAGAACTGGAAGAAGCCGTCCGTCACTATGACCAACAGGTACAGCAGGTACAAGGCCAGCTGGCGCAGGAATATAAAGCTATCGGCACGCAGGCCCGGCCCGACGTGGCAGCTGTCCGGGCGGCTCTGGCCGGAGCTGAAAAGGCCAGCCAGGCCTTGGGCGAAGAAAAGGGCAGATTAGCTGCCAAGTATCAGCACTGGCAGCAGGAAAAGGAAGCCCTGGCCGCTTTGCAGCAGGAAGGCCAGGACCTGACCGAAGCTTATAAGACTGTCGGCGCCGTCTATGAACTCATTGCCGGTAAGCAGACGGGCATCAACTTTGAACGCTACATCCTCGGGGCCCTCCTCGATGAAGTCCTGGCCGCCGCCAACGGACGCCTGCAGGGCATGAGCCGCCAGCGGTACAGCTTGCAGCGTTCCCAGTCCTGGGACGACAAGCGGGTCAAGCAGATCGGCTTGGATATCGAAGTCTATGACAACTATACGGGCTATGCCCGTCCGGCCAACACCTTGTCTGGCGGCGAGACCTTCCTGGCATCCCTGTCCCTGGCCCTGGGCCTGGCCGACGTCGTTCAGGCCTATTCTGGCGGCATTCACCTGGATACGATGTTCATCGATGAAGGCTTCGGTACCCTCGACGGCGAAATCTTGGATTACGCCTTGAAGACTTTGGCGTCTCTGCGCAGCGGTGGCCGCCTGGTCGGTATCATTTCTCACGTCCCCGAGCTGAAGGAACGTATCGATGCCCGCCTGGCCGTTCACAAGACCGACCGGGGCAGTACGTCGTCCTTTGAGTTTGCCTGACCGTCGCGATTAGTATATAATAAAATCATGACGAATAGAGAGGGGGAGAATTTTGTCTATTCAAAAAGTACGCGATTATTTTTCCCAGTGGGGAATGGAAGACCGGGTCATGGAACTCAGTCAATCCAGTGCGACTGTCGAAGAAGCGGCAGCCGCCCTTCATACGGAAGGCCGGCGCATTGCCAAGTCCATGTCTTTCCTCGTCGGCGACCATCCGATTTTGGTCCTCTTTGCCGGCGATGCCCGTGTAGATAACCATAAGTTCAAAGAACGGTTCCACAAGAAGGCGACGATGATCAAGGCAAGCGACGTAGAACGGCTCATCGGCCATCCCGTCGGCGGTGTCTGTCCTTTTGCCGTCAATGACGACGTCGAAGTCTTCCTCGATGAATCGCTTAAACGCTTCCAGACCGTCTTTCCTGCCTGTGGTACAGCCAACAGTGCCATCGAACTGACACTGCCCGAACTGGAAACTTATTCCCATGCCAGGGAATGGGTCGACGTATCGAAAGGCTGGCAAGAAGCAAACCAATAAAAAGGGGGTAAGTACTATGCAATTCACTTTTAAACACACTAATTTCAACGTACTGGATCTCCAGCGCAGCATGGACTTCTACAAAGAAGCCCTGGGACTGACCGAAGTCAGCCGCATTGAAAATCCCGATTTCACCATCGTCTATCTCGGAGACGGCGTGTCCGATTTCCAGTTGGAACTGACCTGGCTCAAAGACCGCAAGGAACCGTATAACCTGGGGGAAAACGAATTCCACACGGCCTTTGCTGTCAAGGATATGAAAGCAGCCCTGGCCAAACATAAAGATATGGGCTGTGTCGTCTATCAGAATCCGGCCATGGGTATCTATTTCATCGTCGATCCCGACGGCTACTGGCTGGAAATCATTCCGGAGCGCTAATGATGAAGAAAGAGTATACGCAACGGACGGCCCGCCTCATCGGCCAGGATAAGGTGGACGAATTAGATACGAAAAAAGTACTCATCTTTGGCGTCGGCGGCGTCGGTTCGGCTGTCGTCGAAGCCCTGGGCCGGGCTGGCGTCGGTCATCTCATCCTGGTCGATGCCGACGTCTTCGACCCGTCCAACGTCAACCGTCAGCTCGGCGCGACGGTCCAGACCATTGGCCGGCCGAAAGTCGAAGTCATGAAGGAACGGCTCTTGTCCATCAATCCCGACATCGACGTCGAGACCCATGCGACCTTCTATCTGCCCGACAGCCATAAGGGCTTCATCGCCAATTCCGGTGCCGACTATGTCGTCGACGCCGTCGATACGATGAGCGCCAAAATCGCCATCATCGACGAAGCCTATCACAGCGGCATCCCGGTCGTCTCGTCCATGGGGGCCGGCAACAAGCTTCATCCGGAATACTTCCAGCTCGATTACATCGAAAAGACCAGTGTCGATCCGCTGGCCAAAATCATGCGCCGGGAATTGAAGAAGCGCCGGATACGCCGCATCAAAGTGGCTTATTCGACGGAAGTCCCGCATAAGCCTTTCTCGGATAGCGATGAAGTACGCCCCAGTCCGGGCAGCATTTCCTTCGTTCCGTCGACAGCCGGTATGATTCTGGCAGGTGCCGTCGTGCGCGACCTCCTGAATTTGGAGTAAAAGAAAATTTTTGCCAGTTATGCACAAGGGCTGTGCCTGAAAAGGCGCAGCTCTTTTGTGGTCCTTTCAAGGCCTGCCAGCCATTTTGATAAAAATTAGCCTTAACTTGTCCACAACACGATGGAGTATATACACATTGACAGTTGCTACTATATATAGTATCATAGGGCATGTGAAAAACGGTCCCTGCATCGTATATCTTGTGGGGGACACGGAAAAAGGTACATCTTGTATACTATATACTGTGGAGGTAGACATATGTTAGAAGTAATCAAGCGCAACGGAGAACGGGTGCCCTTCAATCGCGACAAGATCACGAATGCCATTGAAAAGGCCATGAACAGCAGCAGCGGTATTTATGAAGAAGGGCAGGCTGCCAAGATTGCCGGCGAAATCGAAGCGTATGCGGCTTCTATCCAGAAGGACCTGACCATTTATGCCATCGAAGACCAGGTCTACTACCGCCTGTTGAAATACAATAATCCGGCCACGGCCCGGGCTTATGAAAACTACAAGACCATCCAGGCCTTCAAGCGCCAGACCAATACGACAGATGATGATGTCTTCGGCTTGTTGAACAACACGAACTTGGAAGTCCTTGATGAAAATTCCAATAAGAACGGCCACGTCGTATCGACGCAGCGCGACCTCATTGCCGGCGAAGTCTCCAAGGACATTGCCCGCCGCAAGCTCATCCCGGCCGATATCGTCCAGGCCCATGACAGCGGGGCTATCCATTTCCACGATATGGATTACATCATCCAGCCCATGTTCAACTGCTGCCTGATCAACTTGGAAGATATGCTGGCCAATGGCACGGTCATCAACGGCAAGAAAATCGATACGCCCAAGTCCTTTCAGGTCGCCTGCACCGTGACGACGCAGATCATCGCCCAAGTCGCCAGCGGCCAGTACGGCGGCCAGTCCATCAACGGTATCGACCGTATCCTGGCGCCGTATGTCCGTAAATCCTTCAAGAAGTATATGAAAGCCGTCGTCGAAGAACAGCGCGAAGTCTACGGCATCGAACCGGACATGGAAAAGGCCGAAGAAATCGCCTGGAAGCGGACGAAGAAGGAAATCAAAGACGGTATCCAGACCATCCAGTACCAGATCAACACCCTCATGACGACCAACGGCCAGGCGCCGTTCGTCACGCTGTTCATGTATTTCCAGCCGGATTACGAATACGCTAAGGAAGCGGCCCTCATCGACGAAGAACTGCTGCGCCAGCGCATCCAGGGCATCAAGAACGAAGCCAACGTCTATGTCACGCCGGCTTTTCCGAAACTCATTTACGTCCTGGATGAACACAACGTCCACGAAGACAGCCCTTATTTCTATCTGACTAAACTGGCTGCCGAATGTACGGCGAAACGCATGTATCCCGACTATATTTCGGCCAAGAAGATGCGTGAATCCTACGAAGGCAACGTCTTCAGTCCCATGGGCTGCCGATCTTTCCTCAGCCCCTGGAAAGATGAAAAGGGCAATTACAAATTCGACGGCCGTTTCAACATGGGCGTCGTCTCCCTGAACCTGCCGCAAATCGGTATCCTCGCCGATGGCGACGAAGAAAAATTCTTCCAGATTCTCGACAAACGTCTGGAACTTTGTAAGAAGGCCCTGCTCTTGCGCGTCGACCTCCTCAAACGCATCACGTCGGACGTATCGCCTATTCACTGGCAGTACGGTGCCATTGCCCGCCTGAAGCCCGGCGAAACGATTGAAAAGTTTATTTACGGCGGTTATGCGACCTTGTCCTTGGGTTATATCGGTATCTATGAAGCGACGATGCTGACCAAGCACTGCTCGCACACGAAGCCGGAAGGCCGGAAATTCGCTATGCGCATCATGGACGATTTGAATGCCCATATCCAGAAATGGAAGAAAGAAACGAACATCGGCTTTGCCCTCTACGGTACGCCGGCAGAAAACTTGACCAATCTCTTCTGCAAAATCGACAAGGCCCGCTTCGGCTCCATTCCCGACGTCACCGACAAAGGCTATTACACTAACAGTTACCATGTCGACGTCCGCGAACCGATCAACGTCTTCGATAAGTTCTCTTTTGAAGCGGACTTTGAAGACAAATCGACAGGCGGCTGCATCAGCTATGCTGAAATTCCCAACATGACCCACAATATCCCGGCTGTCCTGACCATGGTCCAGTACATCTACGACCACATCACATATGGCGAATTCAATACCAAGCTCGATTACTGCCATGAATGTGGTTTCGACGGCGAAATCATCCTCAACGACGACAACGAATGGGAATGTCCGCGTTGCCATAATAAAGACCGCAACAAACTGACGGTCATCCGCCGGACCTGTGGCTATTTGGGTGAAAATTTCTGGAACGAAGGGCGGACGCAGGAAATCAAGAACCGCGTCCTCCATATCTAAGAGGTGAGTTTTTTGCATTACGCACAGATGCGGCAATTCGATATTGCCAATGGCCCAGGCATCCGCTCGACGATTTTCGTCACTGGCTGTTCGCGGCACTGCTTCAACTGTTTCAACCCGGAATACCAGGACCCGCAGGCCGGACAGGAATGGACCGATAAAGAAATGGAACAGCTCCTGTCCTGGCTCAGCGCCCCGACGAACGGCGGCCTGACCCTTTTGGGTGGGGAACCTATGGAAAATACCGATGGCTTGACGCAGATCGTCAAAAGAGTCAAACAGGTCATGCCCGATAAATCCGTGTGGGTCTATTCGGGATTCACATATGACGAAATCGTGGCGGACCCGCAGAAAAAAGCCCTTTTAGATGTCTGTGACGTCCTCGTCGACGGTCCTTTTGTAGACGACCTAAAAGACCCGGGCCTCTATTTCCGCGGTTCATCGAACCAGCGCGTCATCGACCTCAAAGCGACGAGAAAAAACGGCCAGATTACCCTGGTATGGCCCGACGGCCGGTGAGAATAAAATAAATAATAGATATTATCCATTAATATTGTTTACAATAAACTTTTTTTCTGATATAATACAACATATAGGGGCGCCCACGTGGGGTGGTCCACTATGAACATGACAAAAAGGAGGGCTCCTCATGGTTGTTGAATCGGTAAAAAAAGTTAAGAATATCGTCTCTGAAGTCTTCAAAGGTTATGCCAGTAATTCCAGCGGCGGCTGCTGCGGCGTATCCCTTCCGCCAGAAGAACAACGCCAGCTCAAACGCTTGAAGGAAGGGGCCCAGGCCGAAAAGAAAGATTGACAGAGCTCATAAAAACGGCTACACTAAAGATATAAGAATAAGACGCACGACGGGGACACCACCTAAGGTGTCAGACGTCGTGCGTTTTTATTTTGCTACGAGGGGTGTATACCATGCAGTTACTATTGAACGGAAAGAAAATGAATTGTCCCTGTGATCACCTGGAAGAATTGAAAGCCGCCTATGGCAGTGGACAGGAAATCACCATTGTCAACGGCTTTGCCACGACAGAGAACTTAGCCCTGAAAGAGGGCGATGAAATCTATTTCATCCCGAAAGACCGGTTACCGCCGAAAGAAGCGCTGGAAGGCATGATGTGTTCCCGCCATACGCCGAAAGTCCACCAGAAAGTCAGCGCCGGCCGCGTCGCTATCTGCGGTCTCGGCGGTCTGGGCTCTAACGCCGCCGTCTATCTGGCCCGGACCGGCGTCGGCCATCTGCACCTTATCGACTTCGATACGGTCGATGCCAGCAACTTGAACCGTCAGTCCTACATGGTCCGCGACCTAGGACAGCGCAAGACCGATGCCCTAGCCCGGCAGATTGCGGACATCAATCCCTTCATCGATGTCCGCACGGACTTCGTCCGCCTTACGGAAGACAACGTACCGACTATCCTAAAAGACGACCAGGTCATTTGCGAAGCCTTCGACAACCCCGATGCCAAGACCATGCTCGTTCACACCGTCTTGGAACAATGTCCCGATAAATACATCGTCTCCGCTTCCGGCATGGCCGGCTACGGCGACAGCAACGCCATCGAAACAAAAAAAATCACTAGCCATTTCTATATCTGCGGCGACCAGACGCGGAATGCTAAGCCTGGCCGCGGCCTCATGGCCCCAAGAGTCGCCATCTGTGCCGGCCACGAAGCCAACCTGATCCTGCAGCTCTTGGTCGATGTCTTATAAGGGCCTTTCCAAAAAAATCCTTGCATTTCAAGGGCTGATGTGCTAAACTATTCTAGCATAGGTTTTGAATGATTGATACAGAAAGAGGTGTAAGTGGTGAAAGAAGGTATTCATCCGAAGTACTACCCGAATGCGAAAGTTACTTGCGCATGCGGCAATACGTTTGAAACAGGTTCTACGAAACCGGAACTGCGTGTTGAAATTTGCTCCAAATGCCATCCGTTCTTTACGGGTCAGCAGCGTGCTCAGCAGGCTCGTGGCCGTATCGAACAGTTCAATAAACGTTATGGTAAAACAGCTAAATAAGCAGCAGTACAAGTGGGCAGCAGAGCAGAAATGCTCTGCTCTATTTGTATGTACAGAAATGGAGGCAACTCTTTGAAGAAACCGAAGACGTACGTCGGCGGCCAGGCCGTCATCGAAGGGGTTATGATGCGCGGTCCTGTCAGCATTGCGACAGCAGTGCGGACGCCGTCCGGTGAAATTACTGTAAAGAAAGACGCCGTTCACTCCATTACCGAACGGTATCCGATTTTGAAGAAGCCTTTTTTGCGGGGCAGTGTCGCCTTGTGTGAATCCCTGGTATACGGTATGAAGAGCCTGTCCTATTCGGCTCAGGCTGCTGGTGAGGAAGATGAGCAGCTGTCGAACACGCAGATGGCCCTGACTATGGCTGTATCGGTTGTCCTGGCGATTGTCTTTTTCCTGGCCATCCCGACGTATGCAGCCAAGTTCATTCCCGGCGTGGTCGACAGTGCCTTTCGCCTGAATATCGTCGAAGGGGTTCTGCGCCTCGCTATATTTCTATTATACATATGGGGGATATCCCTGACGTCGGATATCCGCCGCGTCTTTGAGTACCACGGTGCCGAACACAAGACCATCTGGACGTATGAATCGGGAGAGGAACTGACCGTCGAGAACGTCAAACGACATAGCCGCCTCCATCCGCGGTGCGGTACGAATTTCCTGCTCATCGTCATGGTCGTGTCGATTTTTGTCTTTGCCTTCCTGGGCTGGCCGAATCTCATCGAGCGCATCGCTTCCCGCGTGCTGCTCATGCCTGTCGTCGCCGGCATCAGCTATGAAATGATACGCCTCGCCGGCCGCACCCAGAATCCGGTCATTCAAGCCTTATTCCGTCCGGGCCTGTGGCTCCAGTATCTGACGACGCGGGAACCCCATGCCGACCAGATCGAAGTGGCTATTGAAGCCCTCAACGCCGCTAAGCCGGCTGATGAAGAAAGTGAATCGAACGAATTGAAATGAGGAGGACCTTATGAGCTCTTTTATGGATAAAGTACAGGCCGTGGAAAATAAATTCATGGACCTGGAACAGCAGATCAGCGACCCGTCTGTCATCGCCCGTCAGGATGAATGGCAGAAACTGACGAAGGAACACGCTTCGCTGACGCCGATTGTCGAAGCATTCCGCAAATATAAAGACATTACCAACACCATTGACGGCGACAAGGAAATCATCGACGATCCCGACAGCGATGACGACCTCATCGCTATGGCCAAAGAAGAAATGAACGGCCTGACTAAGGAACAGGCCGACCTGGAAGAACAGCTGCACATCCTCATGCTGCCTAAAGACCCGCGGGATGATAAGAACGTCATCATGGAAATCCGCGCCGGTGCCGGTGGCGACGAAGCAGCCCTCTTTGCAGGCGACCTGTTCCGCATGTACATGAAATATATTGAAAAACAGCCGGGCTGGAAGACGAGCATCATCAGTTCCAATGCACCGGAACTGGGCGGCTTCAAGGAAGTTGTCTTCTCCGTCGAAGGTTCCGGCGTCTATGGCAAACTGAAATATGAATCAGGCGTTCATCGCGTCCAGCGTGTGCCCGTCACCGAAGCCGGCGGCCGTATCCATACGTCGACGGCGACCGTTGCCGTCCTGCCGGAAGCCGAAGACGTCGAAATCGACCTCAATATGGACGACGTCCGCGTCGACTATTTCCGCGCCTCCGGTGCCGGCGGCCAGCACGTCAATAAGACGAGTTCTGCCGTCCGCATGACCCATATCCCGACGGGGATGGTCGTCGAATGTCAGGATGAACGGTCCCAGCTGGAAAACCGTGCCAAAGCCTTGCGCGTCTTGAAAGCCCGTCTCCTCGACCAGGCCCAGCAGAAGGCCGATGCCGAATTGACAGAAGAACGGCGCAGCCAGGTCGGTACCGGCGACCGCAGCGAACGCATTCGCACGTATAACTTCCCTCAGGGCCGCGTGACGGACCATCGCATCAACCTGACGTTGTACAAACTGGATAACATCCTCAACGGCGATATTGACGAATTTATCCAGGCGTTGGCCGAAGCCCGCCGGGCCGAATTGATGAAAGAAGCCGAAGATGAATAAGATTTGGACTATCGGTGCCTTGCTGCAATGGACGCAACAGTATTTTGCCGGCAAAGGCATCGATTCGCCGCGCCTCGATGCGGAAATCCTCCTGGCCCATGTCCTGCATAAAGAGCGTATCTATCTGTACGCCCATTATGACGAACCCCTGAACAGCGAAGAACTGGCAGCCTACCGGGCAATGGTCCAAAAGCGGGCCGGCCGATTATCGGTGGCCCATATCCTGGGCACCAAAGCCTTCATGGGCCTTGATTTCAAGGTCAGTGAAGACGTCCTTATCCCCAGGCCGGAAACGGAAATGCTCGTCGAGACCGTCGTCACTGCTGCCGAAGGGACGGCTCCGGTCATCATCGACATCGGTACGGGCAGCGGGGCCATCGTCCTCAGCCTGCTCCATTACCTGCCGCAGGCGACGGGGACTGGCGTCGACATCTCGTCCAAGGCCCTAGCCATAGCTGCTGAAAATGGCCGTTCCCTGGGCCTCGACGACCGCGTGACCTGGATTGAAAGCGATTTATTCACCCAGGTTCCGCCTTGCACCTGTGACTGGCTGGTATCCAATCCGCCTTGCACCTGTGACTGGCTGGTATCCAATCCGCCTTATCTGACGCAAGGTGATATGGAACAGCTCCAGCCGGAAGTACGTCACGACCCGGCGCTGGCCCTGTACGGCGGCGACGATGGCTTGGACTTCTATCGCCGCATCGCCGCAGACAGCCCGGCTTATGTCAAGGTTGGCGGCCACTGCGCTGTCGAAATCGGCGCCGGCCAGGCAGACGACGTGACAGCGATTTTCTGCCGCCATGGTGCTTATGACCATGAACAGACCGTCAAGGATTACGGCGGTATCGACAGGGTCCTCGTATTTTCCAGAAAAGAGTAGAGACGATGAAACAGACGAAACTTGTAGAAATTACGGATATAGAGAAACAGAAAGGCATCCTCGAAGAAGCAGGCCGGATCATCCGCCATGGCGGCTTGGTCGTCTTTCCGACGGAAACGGTTTACGGCATCGGTGCCAATGGCCTCGACGCCGACGCGTGCCGCAGCATTTACGTCGCTAAAGGACGGCCCAGCGATAATCCGCTCATCCTGACTGTGCCCGATGAAGAAGGGGCCCGCCAGGCAGCAGCTGTCATCCCGCCGACGGCACAGAAGCTCATGGATCGCTTTTGGCCGGGGCCGCTGACTATCGTCTTGCCGCGAAAGCCCATCGTGCCCGATGCGGCGACGGGAGGCCTCGATACGGTAGCTCTGCGCTGCCCGGATCACGATATCTGCCGGGCTTTCCTGCGCTGTGCCGGTGTCCCCGTTGCCGGTCCCAGTGCCAACTTATCGACCCGGCCCAGTCCGACGACGGCAGAAGAAGTCATGCACGACATGGATGGCCGCGTCGATATGGTCATCGATGGCGGCCCTTGTCATATCGGCGTCGAATCGACCATCGTCGAATGTAACGGCGATGACGGTGTCACCATCCTGCGTCCCGGCGGCGTTACCATCGAGATGCTGCAGGAAGTCGTACCTCATGTCCGGCTTGACACGACACTGGTCACGGGGAAGGGTGTCCCCAAGGCGCCGGGCATGAAATATCGCCACTATGCGCCGTCGGCACCGATGACGGTCGTCGTCGGCCCTGTCGATAAGGTAACGGAAAAACTGCAGGCCTTATACGACCAGGCCAAGGGCGAAGGCAAGACCGTCGGTTTTTTGGTCAGCGAAGAAGTAGGAGCTTCGTTCCCTCATAAGGATATGTATATCTGGGGCCGTCATGGCGACAAGGAAGCCTTGGCCAACCAGCTTTACACGGGTCTCCTGTCCTTTGACAGTGATAAAGTCGACGTCATCCTGGCCGAAGGCATCGACGATGAAGGACTGGGCTTGGCTATCATGAACCGCATGAAGAAAGCCGCCGGCGGTCACGTAGTCATTGTCGGTTAAACCTTTTCACACGACTCCGAAAGGGGTATAATAAAACTGAATTTATCAGCATACATGGGAGGAATTGATTATGAAATTAGTACTCGGCGCCGATCACGGCGGATTTGACCTGAAGGAAAACATCAAAGAATATTTGAAGGAACAAGGCATTGAATTCACCGATTACGGCACTTTGACGGGCGAACGCTGCGATTATCCGGACATTGCCAAGAAAGTCGCTGAAGCCGTCGCTGACGGCACCTTCGACCGGGGCATCCTCGTCTGCGGCACAGGCATCGGCATCGGCATCGCTGCCAACAAAGTCCACGGCATCCGGGCAGCCCTCTGCCACGATTGTTTCTCGGCAGAATACTGCCGCCGCCATAATGACGCCAACATCCTGACCATGGGCGGCCGCGTCATCGGTCCGGGCCTGGCCAGAGAAATCGTCCGCATCTTCCTCTCCACTGGTTTTGATGGCGGCCGCCACGCAGTCCGCGTCGCCAAGATTGCAGAAATGGATAAATAGGAAAGGGGATTTCACACATGCACGTACAAGTAATGGACCATCCGCTCATTCAGCACAAAGTCACACTCATGCGGAAAAAGGAAACAGGTTCGAAAGATTTCCGCAACCTCTTGGAAGAAATCACCATGCTCATGGGGTACGAAATCACACGGGACCTGCCTTTAGAAGATGTTGAAATCGAAACGCCTGTCGCCAAGATGATGGGTAAACAGATCAGCGGCAAGAAATTGGGCATCGTCCCGGTTCTGCGCGCTGGCTTGGGTATGGTACAGGGCATGCTCAACCTCATCCCGACGGCTAAAGTCGGCCATATCGGCCTCTACCGCGACCCGCAGACGCTGGAACCGATCGAATATTACTGCAAGCTGCCTGATGTCGAAGACCGCGATTTCATCATCGTCGACCCCATGCTGGCCACGGGCGGCAGTGCGTCAGCTGCCATTACGCTGCTGAAAGAAAAGGGCATCAAGAACATCAAGCTCATGTGCCTCGTCGCAGCTCCCCAGGGCGTCCAGAAAGTCAATGCCGACCATCCCGACGTCCGCATCTACGTCGCTGCTCTCGATGACAAACTCAACGACAAAGGCTATATCGTCCCCGGCTTAGGCGATGCCGGCGACCGCATCTTCGGCACGAAATAATCGTTCATCGACGTAGGGGCTGCCATAATCGGCGGCCTGCTTGGCTTCGCCAAACGAATCACGCCAAACGACCCACAAAAAAAGCCTGCCGCAAGGCAGGCTTTTTTTAATGCGCACAAGGATGAACCTTGGCGATAGCTTGTAAATCATAAGGTGTTTCTTGATAGACGATATTCAGCCAGTTGTGATAGAACAGATGGGCATAGCTGCACCACGTGAAGTATGGCCTCTTCGTATCGTTGTCATTCGGGTAGTAGTTCTTGGGCACTGCAATGGGCAGGCCCTTTTTTTTATCCCGCAGGTATTCCTCTTCCAGGGTCCGCCGATCGTACTCGAAGTGACCGAGGACGAAGAAACGGCGGTGATCCGGCGTACCGATGATGTTGATACCGTTTTCGACGGACCGTGAGAGGATGTCGAGCTGCGGCGTATTATAGACTTGGATGTCGTTAATCGCCGTATGCCGCGACTGGGGGATGAAGTAACGGTCATCGAAGCCCCGCAAGAGGGGGTGGTGCTTCTGGGTCAGCTGGTATTCAAAGATACCGAAGAGCTTGGCCGGCAGGAGCCGCTTTTCGATGCCATAGTAGTAATACAGGGCTGCCTGGGCTCCCCAGCAGAAGTGGAGCGTCGAGAAGGCATGTGTCTTAGCCCATTCAAAATATGTCTTCATTTCCGGCCAGTAGTCGACAGACTCGAAGGGAATCTGTTCGACTGGGGCACCGGTGATGATAAGGCCGTCATAGTAATTGTCCTTGATTTCATCGAAGACGTAGTAGTTTTCTTCTAAATAAGACGGATCGGTGTGGGTGCTCTCATGAGTTTCTGTGTGGCAGAAGTCCACTTCGACTTGGAGCGGAGAATCACCGAGGAGGCGGAGAAGCTGCAGCTCTGTCGGTTTCTTCAAAGGCATCAAGTTGAGGATAAGGATACGCAAAGGCCGTATATCCTGATGGAGGGCCATTCCCTTATCGATGGTGAAGATACCTTCTTCGTGAAGTTTTTCCTTGGCGGAAAGACCGTCAGCAATTTTAATAGGCATAGTGCATTTCTCCTTATATTAGTTCTTAGATGGTTGCCAGTGCTTTTTCAACAGCAGTGAGGAGGTCTTCGATATTTTCCAGGCCTACAGAGATACGGATCGTGCCCGGTGTGATACCGCAGGCGCGCTGTGCTTCTTCCGAAAGCTGCTGATGTGTCGTCGAAGCCGGATGAACGAGGAGGGACTTGGAGTCGCCGACGTTAGCCAGGTCGGAGAAGATGTCCGCATTGTCGATGAATTTACGGGCAGCTGCATAGCCGTCTTTCAATTCAAAGGAGAAAATCGAACCGGTTCCCTTGGGGAAGTATTTCTGAGCCAGTTTGTAGTACGGCGAAGACGGAAGGGACGGATAGTTGACCTTAGCGACTTTCGGATGATTTTCAAGGAAGTCTGCAATCTTCTGAGCGTTAGCGACATGGCGTTCGATGCGCAGGGACAAGGATTCGAGGCCCTGGATGAGGAGCCATGCGTTGAACGGGCTGATGCAAGCACCGAGGTCGCGGAGGGCTTTGGCGCGGATACGAGTTACGAAGCCAGCACCGGGGATATCCTTGGCGAAGTTAACGCCATTGTAGGATTCGTCAGGCGAAGCCAATTCTTTGAAACGGCCCGAGCCAGCCCAGTCGAATTTGCCGTTTTCAACGATGAGGCCGCCGAGAGTCGTGCCGTGGCCGCCGATGAATTTCGTAGCCGAATGGACGACAATGTCAGCGCCGTGTTCGAGCGGACGGAAGAGGAACGGCGTAGCGAAGGTATTGTCAACGATGACCGGAAGCCCGTTTTTGTGGGCGATTTCAGCGATGGCTTCGAAATCCGGAATGTTGATAGCCGGGTTGCCGAGGCTTTCCAGGTAAATGGCTTTCGTTTTGTCGTTGATGTATTTGGCAAAGGACTGCGGGTCATCGGGATCGGCGAAGTGCGTCGTAATGCCGAGGTGTTTGAATGTTTCACTGAACAGTTCGACTGTGCCGCCGTACAACGTCGGAGCAGCGATGATTTCGTCACCGGCACCGGCAAGGTTGATAATGGAGTAAGCAATGGCCGATGCGCCGCTGGCCGTAGCCAAGCCAGCTGTGCCGCCTTCCAGAGCTGCAATACGTTTTTCCAGGACGTCCTGCGTCGGGTTGGTCAAACGGCTGTAGATGTAGCCGGGGTCTTTCAAAGCAAAGCGGTCTTCAGCCTGCTGGGTATCTTTGAAAACATAAGATGTCGTCTGATAAATAGGAACGGCGCGGGCACCCGTTGCCGGATCCGGTACCTGACCTGCATGCTGCTGTAATGTTTCGAATTTGTAGTTAGTGTTTTCGCTCATAATACATTTCCCCTAATATTGTAAAATATATATAATGTAATATAAACTTGAAAGCCTTGTAACAAAAAAAGCTTCCGTCCCAAGTAAGGGACGGAAGCACCGTGATACCACCCAATTTCACCCATCCTTCACAAGATGAGCCTCTTCAGGTACGCAGGCAGATGAGCCTTCAATACCATAGTGCTGTAACGGGCACGCCCGGATGGCCTAACTGTTCGACCAATCTGCTCGGAGTCCATCTTCCACGATGACCCTTGCATTCCCTTTCACCAAATGGGAACTCTCTGTGCCAATTCCTATCGTGTACTCTTCTCTTCATTGCAACACTATCAAGTTGTTGACGTAAGTCTACCATCAAAAACGCACTTTGTCAAATGCTTTTTGCAAAAAAAATTCAAGAAAGCGGACGTTAAACGTTATATGATTCGGTAAAACATAACGAATTGTGGAACTGCGTCCTGCGACCGACGGAGCCATCAGCTCCAAAAAATTCGATGAACGACCGAAGAGACTGCGTATGATAAGCCCATGCTTTCATGCACAGTCCCTTTTTTGGAGTCCGATGCGGCTTATTAACAAATTTAACAGGCGCTGTTTTCATAGAACAGGGCCTGTTTTTTGCCCTAAAACAAGTATAATCTTTGAAAAATATGAAAAGTCTCATAGTGAATTATTGGCATATACATGCGCTTTATGGGTCTTTTTTCTTATCTGGCCATGGCTGTGTAACGCGTTACCTATATAAGAAAAGAGGAGAGAAAAGAAGAGAAGAGGAGATTATATTAGCGTGCCTATCGGTTACGTGCATCTGTCCAATAATAAAAAAAGTAAAAGTTCAGAAAATCTAAAGATACTGAGCCTTGAGACGGAAAGAACTTAGTCAAATAGACTGAATTTCTGGCATAAAAGAATAAATATAAAACTTTACTGAATCTTTTAAAGTCAAAAAATCTACTTTAAGAAAAAAAGAGTCGAACGATTGGCGTTTTTTTTGTCTTATATAAGTAGAGGGGTAATTCAGAAAGACAAATCCCATGATGCAGAAAGAGGTGCTAGCAATGAAAAAACTTCAATGGCTGAAAACCAGGACCGGCTTATTTTCGGATCCTCGTATCTTATTCTTGATGAACCAGGAAAATGGTGATTCATACATTGTCCTTTGGTTCTTCTTGAAAGATATGGCCGGAACGATTAACGACAATGGTTATGTCTACGTATCTGAGCGGAAAGCCATGACGACGCAGCTCATTGCTAAATGTCTGCATCGCCGCCGGCCTTTTATCGAAAAAGGACTGGCCTTGCTGGAAAAGCTGGAGCTCATCGAACGCGACGGAAGCGGAATCATCCGCATTGCTATTTGGAATGAGTTGCAGGACTTCCAGCGCGACGAAAGAAAACGTGAACAGACGCGCGAGCGCGTACAGCGCTACCGAGAGAGGCAGCGCCAAGCTCAGTTGGAAGATAAACCAATGGATGCGGCACCTGTCGTAACGGAAACGATGAATCCACCGGAAGAATCGGAAACATCCGATGGGAATACCCCTGTGGCAGAAGCAGCGCCAGCCTATGATGGCGAACCCGTGACGACGCCAAAAACGATGCGTGACTACGCCTCGGTCCAGAAATATCAGGAACTCTTTGGACCCATGCAGGGCGAATTTGCTCAGGAACTTATTGATTTAGAGAAAGTGTGGGGCAGTGAAGCGACTTGCATCGCTATCGAATTGGCCCATGAAAATAAAGTCAATAACATTCGGTATATTCAGGCCATTTTGAAGAACAGTAATGGCCGTCCCATGAAGGGAAAGAAGAAGGAGGATGAATTCCATGGCTATGCAAACTTTGCTGACTACGTTGCGGGCGTGCTACGGGGAGAACCAGAATACAAACCCGATCTTCATCGAAGCACTGAAAGACAATCTACCCTCCGGCATGTCAGCGACCCAGGCTAAGACCTTGGCCCAGCGTATCGTTGCGACGCATAAATTCGCCCCATCCATCGCTGAAATCCTTGAAGAATGGCGGCAGATGCGGCGCGATATGAACCGCCATGTCTACACGGCCCCCGTATTTATCGGGAAAATGAGCCCGGAAGCGGCTCAGAAAATACGGGAAGCCAAGCAGCGTATCCATGAAAATCAGTCTGCCGGTATCGGTCCGGTCAGCCCGGAACTCGTGCAGTTTGCCCGGCAGTTTTTCCCGGAAATCAGTGAAACAACGGTCCAGCGAAACAGGCTGGAAATCATGAACTGTAAAAGCGACCGGGAAAAAGAACTGGCCGAAAACAGTAAATTCAGGACCACCATGGCCATGACGGCCAAGGGAGATATAACCTTATTTATCCGAAAAATCATTTGAAAGGAGTGCGCTATGAACCGGATACTACGATTTTTGAGGAACCTCGATAAGAGAAAATTGATCTTCATCTTGCAGAGAGCCAGCGCCATCCTGTTACCCATTAGGCCATATCCTGAATGTGGGCACACGCCACAATGTCCCTGCCCCATGGCTAAAAAAGGAATCAGTGGCATTGCTATTGGTGGCAAGACCGCCAGCGTAGAAATCGGCACGAGAACTGAATTTTAAGAAAGGAGCGTTATGAAAGTCTATTTAAATGCCGGTCACGACCGGGAACTTGACTCAGGTGCTGTCAACGCCGACTTGGGGCTGCGTGAATGTGACGCAGCCTATGAACTAACAATGCAGGTCAAGCAGTATTTGGAACGGAACGGCATGGATGTCCTGTTCGGGCAGAGTGACGATTTATATGATATTTGCGATGAAGCCAACGACGCCGATGCAGATATCTTCGTATCTATCCATTTCAACGCCTTCAACAAGCGGGCCAGCGGTACGGAAACCTGTATTTCCGGCACGACGGCCAGCCTGCTTCTCGGGCACTCGATTCAGTCGAACATCGTCGCAGCCTTGAAGCTGCCGAACCGGGGACTGAAAGAACACGCAGAATTTTTCGTCCTGCGAAGTACGGCCATGCCCGCTGTTTTACTGGAAATTTGTTTTATCGACAACAATCATGACTGGCGGCGGTATGTCCGCTGTCAGGATGACGTAGCAAGGGCGATTGCCACGGGTATCATGCAGTATCCCGGCATTGCCAATGCACAGCAATTAGCAGCTTAGCTGTTGGTTATAAAAAGTGAAGAAAGGAGGAATAAACTATGGCAGCAGAACGTAAAGTAGTTTCCAGCAAACTGAAGCTGGTCATCAGCTACAACGACGAAAACGATAATCTGTGCGAAAAATCCGTACAGATGCGTAACCTGGTGAACGGGGCTGACCCGGCCAACGTCGTTACCGCCGTTAACGCCATCGGCACGCTGTACGAAGATCCCATCACGGGTATCCATGAAGTCGTCGAAAACGAAATCACGGCGTAGGAGAGGTTGCTCTTCTCACCATACCAAAGAAAGGAGGACTACACTATGGCCATCAAATCGGAAACGAAAACGCTGCAGCTTACTTTTGTTGATGGAATCAGCAAAAATGTCAGCTACTCTATTTCCAATCCGAAAGCGGACTTGACTAAGGCAACCGTCGATACAGCCGCAAAAGCCATCGTCGACAGCAAAATCTTTGCTACGACGGAAGGCGGCAATCTGACAGCACTCAAGTTGAGCCAGATCGTAACCCGCAAGGTTGAAACGCTGGAATAAGCGTAGCATAATAAAGGTACCTTGGGCAGAATTTCTGCCCAGGGTATTTTCCATTTAAGGCAACATTAAAAAATTTTAATTTATGAAGAAAAAATGAAAAGAGGTTTTAATCGAATTTTAATGTAACTGTAGTAAGGAGACGTGATGTAATGACTATTCAGATGCGACATTGTGTCCGCGCAGCTCAGCGCGGCGACAAAATAGCGGCAGAAGAACTGATTAAGGCTTTTAAACCCTATTTGCACCATCAGGCCAAGAAATACCAGCGGTTTTATCAGAATTTCGATGAGGCCTTGTCGACGGCCTATCATGGGGCCATAGACTGTATCTATCAGTATGATCTGAGTCAATCCGAAACCGTCACCGAAATGATGGTCGCTTCGGTACACAATCACCTGCGTCGGGAGTCTTACAGCCGGACCTGTTACTACCAGCGAGTTGAAAAAACGATTATGGAAAACGATACATTAACTGATTTGCCGGAAGACCTTGTTTCGGAAGATGCCTGTCCGGAACTTCGCTATTTAGAAGACGAAGTGCGGACGCAGCTCTACTGGGCCTTGGAACAGCTGCCCGAATTGCAGCAGAAATTCATCCGCCTGCACTTCATCTATGGCTATTCGTATAAGCAGATTGCTCAAAAATACGATTTCAGGAAAAGCACCGTCGGGGATTATGTCAAAAGGGGGTTGCTGAGGATGAAAATTTTGTTGGCAAACGAGCATTTCGCCAGCTAAGATACATAAAAGGCAAAAGCCATGAACTTTCACTGGGAGTTCATGGCTTTTTTATCAAGGGCCAAACGCCTCCCATGCCCAGGGAATTGCTCCCTGACGGGTATCATGGTACAATCAGTTATGAAATGAAACGACATCAAATAAGCAATGAAAGTACGACCATACATAGAAATAGTAAGGAGATATGGTGAATGGCAAGAGGAACTAAAAAGAGTAAGGAAATGACCTTGGAAAATGTTTTGTGGAACTGTCGCGTAGCACTTCGAGGAATCGGGAGTACAGAAAAAAACAGAGATGCTGTCATTTTTCTCGTATTTTTGAAGTTTGCTGGCGATAAATTTGAAAAAAGGTATGAAGAACTAAAACAGCAGTACGGTTTTAATGAAGGTTTGTTCAACGTCGTTAAAGAAAAGACCTCTTCTTACAACGCTGTCAATGTATTCTATCTCAATGAAACATCGCGCTGGTCCTATATCGTGGCCCATGCCGGCGATAATGATATTGCCGTTATCCTGGATACGGCGATGGCAGATATAGAAAAAATGAATCCCTCTCTGCAGGGGGCTTTGTCTTCGCGGGATAAAGACGGTAATCCCGTCTACACCTTCTTTGCCACGCTGGGCGCTACGACGGCCAAACTTAAAGACTTGATCGATAATGTCAATCAGATTGATGCGAACCGTTTTCATGAAGAAGACCTCATCGGGCGGGTATACGAATATTTTCTTCAAGCCTATGCCGCTTCGGGCACGAAAGAAGACGGTGAATTCTATACGCCGTCTTGTGCGGTCAAACTTATTGCCGAATTGATAGAACCGTACAGCGGTGTCGTATATGAGCAAAGATGCTTGGGATTGATACAATATTGGGAACGGTGTGCATAGTGGA
>ENA-UOJH01000346-UOJH01000346.1-human-gut-metagenome-genome-assembly--contig:-C148-NODE-346-length-46535-cov-7.962199_pt1 | contig 46535 bp, 36 predicted proteins | sample MGYA00242345_ERZ723892 | MGnify/ENA metagenome assembly ERZ723892 | reverse complement strand
TACGGAACCTTGAGGTTCGGGAAGTTGACCGAATTGCGGATGGTACCCTTCTCGAGGTACTCGGTGATCTCGTAAACGGCCATCTTCGCGCAGTTGTCCTCGCTCTCCGGGGTGGAAGCGCCGAGGTGCGGCAGCGTGATGGCATTCTCCTGCTCGAGGATCTCGTCGGAAGCAAAGTCGGAAACGTATGCCGCGACCTTGCCGCTCTCGAGTGCCTTCGCCATTGCCTTGGTGTCAACCAGCTCGCCGCGCGCGAGGTTGATGACGCGCACGCCGTCCTTCATCTTCTCGATCGCCTCTGCGCTGATGGTGTTCTTCGTGTCAGCGTTCAGCGGAACGTGAATGGTGATGTAGTCGCAGTTCGCGAAGATCTCGTTCAGATCGGTAACGTGCTTGACCGAGCGGTCGAGCTTGAGTGCGCCGTCGACAGACAGGAACGGGTCGTAGCCCCAGACCTCCATGTCCAGACCGACAGCCGCGTTTGCGACCTTGACGCCGATCGCGCCCAGACCGATGATGCCGAGCTTCTTGCCCGCGATCTCCGGGCCTGCGTAGGTCGCCTTGCCCTTCTCAGCCGCCGGGCCGATGTCCGGCGTGCCCTTGAGGCCCTTTACCCAGTTTGCGCCCTGTACGACCTTGCGCGACGCGAGCAGCAGCGCGCAGATGACCAGCTCCTTGACCGCATTTGCGTTCGCACCCGGGGTGTTGAATACGACGATGCCCTCCTGCGAGCAGCGGTCGATCGGAATGTTGTTGACGCCGGCGCCGGCGCGTGCGATGCACTTGAGGTCCTTCGGGAACTCGACCTCGTGCAGCTTTGCGGAGCGGACCAGAACCGCGTCATAGTCGGTGAAGTCCTCCGAGCAGGTATATTTCGCAGCATCCAGATCGTCCAGACCGACCTTGGAAATCTTGTTGTAGAGCTTTACGTTATACATTTTGTTCTCCTTTGCCGAACGATCTCTTACTTGTTTTCTGCGGCGAACTTCTTCATGAAGTCGATCAGATACTCAACGCCCTCGATCGGCATTGCGTTGTAGATGGAAGCGCGCATGCCGCCGACCGAACGGTGGCCCTTGAGGTTGGACATGCCGGCCGCCATGGACTCCTTGGCGAACTTTGCGTCGAGCTCGTCGTCGCCGGTGCGGAAGGTAACGTTCATGTGGCTGCGCGAAGCCTTCTCTGCGACAGCCTTGTAGAAGTCCTGCGAGTCGAGGTAGTCATACAGCATGGAGGAACGCTTCTCAGCGCGCTCCTGCATGACCTTGACGCCGCCCATCTGCTCGACCCACTCGAGAACGAGGCCGAGAACGTAGATGCCGTACGTGGGGGGCGTGTTGTACATGGAGCCCTTGTTCGCCATGGTCTGCCAGTCGAGCATGACCGGATACTTCTCCAGCGGGTAGCTGCCGAGCAGATCCTCACGGACGATGACGACGGTAACGCCCGCCGGGCCCATGTTCTTCTGCGCGCCTGCGTAGATGACGCCGTACTTGGAAACGTCTACCGGCTTGGAGAGGATGTTGGAGGACATATCCGCAACGAGCGGTACGCCTGCCGGGGTCTCGGGGTCGTACTGGTACTCGGTGCCGTAGATGGTGTTGTTGGCGCAGATGTAGAAGTAATCCGCATCCGGACGGATGTCCAGCTCGGCCTGCGTCGGAACGCGGTCGAAGTTGCGGTCCTTGGAGGAGAAGGCAACATGGATGTCGCCGAACTTGACCGCTTCCTTGTAAGCGTTGTTTGCGAAGTTGCCGGTGAGGGCATAATCTGCCTTGCCGGTCTTGAGCAGGTTCATCGGGATCGCTGCGAACTGGGTCGAAGCGCCGCCCTGCAGGAACAGCACCTTGTAGTTGTCCGGAATGGAGAGAACACGGCGCAGAGCCGCTTCAGTCTCGGTGATGATGCCGTCATATACCTTGGATCGGTGACTCATCTCCATGACTGACATGCCGGAGCCCTTGTAGTTCAGCATTTCGGATGCACAGCGCTCGAGCACCGGAACCGGAAGCATGGAGGGGCCTGCGGAGAAATTGTAGATACGATTGTCTGCCATAGTTGATAGCCTGCCTTTCAAAAATAAACATTCCGTTTTATTTGTGGAATGTGATATCCATTATAATATAAAATACTTCGATTGACTACCGAAAAATCTCCCAAAAATCCGCGGTCAAATGCACCTGCTATTATACATTTTAATCGGTGTTATGAAAATTTTTAATAGCACGCTGAAAATTCAGCTCTGCCTGTAATACCGGCCGTTTCATTTGCCATTTTCCGGTCTGCCGTGCTATACTTAAAACACTGTCGGAAAAACTTCGTTTTTCCCGACAATGTGTGTTCTGACTTCGCAGAACACGAGTCGTCCGAAAGTTCCTGTTCAGAAACTTTCTCCCTCCAGAAGTATAAAAACCGAGGTACACGCCCCCGGTTTTTATGAAATCGCTGCGCGTTTTCTATTTTATGCGCGCTGCCGCGCGGCTGCTTCATTTCGCAAGCTTAGCTTATCTGACAAACAATACTTATATATTATAGTAAGGAGCCACCCTTCATGCACCATCGAAAAATGCCGGCCGGCCGTGCAGTCCTGCACCGCCGCCAGCGCCATGCCATCGACCGGCTGATGCCGTTTACCGGCGCGCCGCTTTTCCACGCGCTTCAGTTGCTCGCCACCTCGGATTCGGCGCGTTTCCATATGCCCGGCCACAAGGGCCAGCCGGTTTTCAACTCGTTCCGCGATATTTTCGCCATCGACTACACCGAGACCTACGGCACGGGCAACCTCTACCTCGGCGACGGTCCGATCCGCGACGCAGAGGTCGCGGCGGCGCGTTATTTCGGCGCGAACGACTGCTTTTTCCTCACCGGCGGCTCGACGCAGGGCATCCTCGCCATGCTCGGCGCGGCGGTCGGCCGCGGCGGCAGCGTGCTCATCGACCGCGAGGTGCACCGTTCGGTCTGCCACGGCTGCGCCCTGCTCGACATCACGCCGTATTTCTTCTCCGCGCCCCTGCTCGAGCCGTTCGGCATTACGGGCGCGCTGCGCGTCGAGGACGCCGAGCGTCAGCTGCTCGCCAATCCCGACATCCGCGCCGTCCTGCTCACCTCGCCCACCTATTACGGCCTGCGGCGCGACCTTCCGGCCTTCGCCGACCTGTGCCGCGCACACGGAAAGCTGCTGCTCGTCGACGCAGCTCACGGCGCGCACTTCCCGGCGGTCGGCCTGCCTTCGCCGGCCGAGGAGGGCGCGGATATGGCCGTGCTCTCCATGCACAAGACCATGCCCTGTCTCGGGCAGGCGGCTGTGCTGCTCTCCGGACCGGGCACAGACCGCGCGTCCCTGCGCGAGAACACCGCCCTGTTCGGCACCTCCAGCCCCTCCTACCCCATCATGGCCTCGATCGACCTCGCACGCGCATATAATGAAGGCCCCGGCCGCGAAAAATACCAGAAGGCCGCCGCCGTCTGCCGCGAAATGCGCGAATACATCTGTGCACACACAGTTTTCACCGCGCTCACCGAACGAGATTTCCCCTCGCTCGACCCCTGCCGTCTGACCGTCTGCACCGCAGGCACCGACATCACCGGCCACGCTCTCGCCGATGCGCTGTGGAGCGAGCACGGCGTCGCCTGCGAGATGGCGGACGAGCGAAACGTCGTGTTCATCCTCACCGAAAGCGACACCGCAGGCGCGATCCACCGTCTGAGACGCGGCCTGCGCGTGCTGTCGCGCCGCCGCAGGGAGACCGCTCTGCCGACCGAAACGCGGCCGTTCCCCCCTGCCGAGCGCGTCATGAGCGTGCGCGACGCCCGGTTCGCACCCTCCGCCGAGGTGTCGCTCTCGGACGCCGAGGGCCGCGTCTGCGCCCGTCCCGTGACGCCCTATCCGCCCGGCGTGCCGCTGCTCTGGCCCGGCGAGAAAATTACAAAGGCGCACGTTGAACTTATCCGTGAAAGATGGTACAATGATATAGACAGGATCACCGTTGTCATGCCGGAAAAGTGACGGCCGCGGTGCTTCCGCACGTTTCGGAAATCATCGTCTCCGGACGCAGGAACGAAAGGGGATTTTTCTATGAAAATGGTACTCGCGATCATCAATTACGATGATGCACAGGACGTAATCAGCAGCCTGATGAAGGCCGGCTTCTCCATCACCAAGCTCGCGACCACCGGCGGCTTCCTCAAGGCCGGCAACGTGACCATTCTGGTCGGTCTGGACGAGAGCCGTCTGGACGAGTGCTTCGACATCATCCGCGAGCATTCCTCCACGCGCAAGCAGATCATCCCGACCACCGCAGAGCTCGGCATGGGCTTTTTCCCGTCCGCGCCGGTACAGGTCGATGTCGGCGGCGCAACGGTATTCGTGCTCGGCGTCGAGCGCTTTGAAAAGCTGTGATCTCCTTTGACGCGCTCCCCGGCAACCGCAGCCTGAAGGCGAGCCTGCGGCGTGCACTCGCCGGCCGCGTGCCGCAGACCATTCTGCTCTCGGGGGACGACAGCCGCAGTCTGGAAACGCTCTCGACCGCACTCGCCGCCGGTATCCTGTGCGAGGCGGACGGGCCGCGCCCCTGCGGCGCCTGCCTTTCCTGCCGCAAGGTGCAGGACGGCGTGCATCCCGACCTTACCCTCATCGACGAGGGCGAGGAAGAGCTCAAGGTCGATCTTGCGCGGCGCATCAAGGCGGAAAACGCCATCATCCCGAACGACGGCGCGCGCCGCGTGACCGTCATCCGCCATGCGCACAATATGAACGCCTACGCGCAGAACGCGCTGCTCAAGGAGCTTGAGGAGCCGCCGCACTTTGCGTTCTTCATCCTGACCTCGGAAAAGCCGGACGCGCTTTTGCAGACCGTGCGCAGCCGCTGCACGCGCTTCGCGCTCGAGCCGTCCGGGGAGGAGCAGACCGTCTCCGACGACGAGGCGACCCGGCTGCTTGCACCCTATCTGACCGCCGTCGCCGGAAAGCGCGAGGGCAGCATGATGCTCGCGGCGCTCGGCATGGAAAAAACGCCCCGGCGCGCGCTCATCGGCGTGATGGGCGTCATGCAGGCCGCGCTGCGCGACGCGATCTTCCGCGCGGAGGGTCTGCACGAGCCGCCGCTCCAGCCCTCGCTCGCAAAGCAGTCCGAGGCGCTCGCCTCTGCGCTCACGCCCGAGCGCCTGCTTGCCTTTTACGACTTTACGGACGAGCTCGTCCACCGCATCTCGCGCAACGCGGCCTCTGCCGCTGTCACCTGCGCGCTGACGAGCGACGTTTACCGCATCTGCTACCAGTAGCACTTCCCCGCAGGGCGCCTGCCCTGCTTTACAGATACAGGAGGACAAACCTTTGACGACCATAATCGGAGTCCGTTTCAAATCAAACGGAAAAATGTATTATTTTGACCCGCAGGATACCGAAGTCACCGCCGGTACCGGCGTAATCGTCGAGACCGCGCGCGGTCTGGAATACGGCGAGTGCGTGCAGGGCAACACCGAGGTGAACGAGCAGTCGGTCGTGCAGCCGCTCAAGCGCATGATCCGCATCGCAACCGAGGCGGATATGAAAACGCTCGAGCGCAACCGCAAGCGCGCGGACGAGGCGTTTCTCGTCTGCAAGCGAAAGATCGAGGACCGCGGTCTGGAAATGAACCTCGTGACCGCGGAATGCACGTTCGACATGAACAAGCTGCTGTTCTACTTCACTGCGGACGGCCGCGTAGACTTCCGCGAGCTGGTCAAGGATCTCGCCGGCGTGTTCCGCACCCGTATCGAGCTGCGCCAGATCGGCGTGCGCGACGAGGCGAAGATGATCGGCGGCCTCGGCTGCTGCGGCCGTGAGCTGTGCTGCTCGACCTACCTCGACGACTTCCATCCGGTCTCCATCAACATGGCCAAGGACCAGAACCTTTCGCTCAATCCGGCGAAGATCTCCGGTGTATGCGGCCGTCTGATGTGCTGCCTGAAATACGAGCACGAGGCCTACGCCGAGCTCCAGAAGATCACGCCGCGTCAGGGCAGCGTTGTCGATACCCCCGAGGGCCGCGGCAAGGTCATCACGACCCAGATGCTGCGCGGCATCTGCAAGGTGCAGCTCGATGACAGCCCCGAGCATTCGCTGACCGAGTTCCGCTGCGAGGACTGCACGGTGGTCAAGGGCGCGTGCCGCAACCGCCAGAACGCCGCCGCGATGGCCGAGGAGCGCCGTCAGCGCGAGGAAAACGGCGAGACCCTGCCGCCCGAGCGCCCGGCAAAGCCGCAGAGAGCGGAGCGTCCGGCCCGGAGCGAGCGTGCCCCGAGGAGCGAGCGTCCCGAGCGTCAGCCGAAGGGCGAGCGGCCGCCGCGCCCCGAAAAGCCGGAGCGTCCGGCAAGGGGCGAACGCCAGCCCCGTCCTGAGAAGCCGGAGCGCATCGAAAAGAATGCAAATCCTGCTGAAACCGGCGAAAATGCCGCAGCAGAACCGCGCGAGGGTGCACCTCGCCGCCGCTCGCGCGGCGGCCGCAGACACCGCCGTCCGCAGAACGGCGAAAATGCGCCTGCCCCTCAGAACAGCGCCGAATAAAAAGTTCTCCACAGACTGTGGAGAAAATGAAGGATAAGCCGAAACGCAGACTTTTGTCTGCGTTTCTTTTTTACAGACAAAGGCGCTCCCATCTGAGTAGACGGGAGCGCCTTTGCGGTTTGAGATATTTGAAATTGAAAAGAGAGAGATTTCTGCAAGATATGCGCTTACGGCAAGGGGCGCTCTTACAGCAGCTCGCGCTTGATGCGCTCGAGCGCCTCGGGAGCCTGCTGCTCCATCTTCTCCGGGAAACCGAAGTAGGATACGCAGATGATATTGTCGCCGCCGACCTTGGGTGCGTCCGGCTTGAGCTGCTTGTTTGCGAAGTCCATGTCGCGCAGGGTCTCGAAGATGCCGTCGAAATCGACCTCGCCCTCGCCCATGGCGGTGTGCTGATGGATGGTGTAGTCTGCGCGGCCGCGCTGGTTGAGCCAGGGCGGATTGACGATGTAGCGGCAGTCCTTGGTCTGGTTCCAGGTGTCGGCCAGAAGTACGTGGGTCAGCTCATCGCCGGCGTACTTGAGCATATGGCGGACGTCGCCCTTGCCCTGGTCATAGAAGAAGCCGTGGGAAGCGGAGTAAACGTAGCCGAGGTTCTTGGAGCGGAAGGACTTGACGATGTCGCAGGCCTCGTCGTTCAGCTCTACGAAGTCATACGGATGAGACTGGCACTCTACACGGATGCCCTCGCGCTCGATAATCGGGAGCAGCTCCTCCATGGACTTGAAGAACATGCCGTTGCAGATCTCCTGCTGATTCGGGTCGCCGGAGAACTCGGTGTTGATGACCGGTACGCCCATGTCAACCGCGATCTCGATCATGCGCTTCCAGTTGGCAACTGCGTGCTGGCGCTGCTCCTCGGTCGGGCCGGACCAACGATAAACAACGATGAAGGACGAGATCTCTACGCCGGTCTCCTTGAGAGCCTGCTTATACTCCTGCTGGCACTCCTTGGAGAACAGCGGATGCTTGTAGAACGGGTTGATGCGCGGATGCGGGGACTGCTCGATGTACTTGTAGCCCCAGTCTGCGACCTTGTGTACGTAATCATTGATGGACATCTGCTTAGCCAGAACGTCAACGTCAAATGCGATTTTCATGAATGTTTTCCTCCTTGTCTCTTTGTGCCGTTTCCAGGGCGGCTTCCCTTTCGATGGCTCTATTATACGGCGCTTTGTCCGCTCTGCCAATGATACATCTCGCCGTATAACTGCGAAATCCTGCTGTTTTCTCTCGATTGTGCACTTCTGATTATATTTTGCACAAATGCTGGACGTCTGCGTATTTTATCCGTTATCCCGTATAAATTCCTGCTTTTTCTTTTCTGGACGCGCTTTAACTCTTGCGCGGAAGGGTAAATTCTGCTATGATGCAGGAAAGGAGCGTGACGCTTTATGCTGATCCCGGAGAAAGGCGTGCATCAAACCTCGGAACGATATTTCTTCACCCCGTCCTCGCTTGCACGCGAGCTTTTTTATTACCCCACGCGCGGCGGTCATTACTTTTGCAGCAGCCTGTATTCCTTCGACCACCGCTCGGAGATCGCCATGCAGGGCGATCACAACCAGAACATCATGCTGTTCTATATCCACAGCGGCGCGATGGAGCTGACGCTCGGCGGCGTCAGAGCGCTCGCCGCCGCCGGACAGGTCGTGCTGTTCGACTGCCGCGAGCCCTACCGCTACGCCGCCTCGGACGGCCTCGAATTCTCGTGGCTGCTGTTCAACGGACTGAACACGCGCGCGTTTTACCGCCGCATCCTTCAGGCGCACGGCGGCCGGCAGGTCTTTATGCCCTCGGGCGTCAGCGAGATCGCGCAGCTGCTCGACAGCATCTTCACCGGCTGCGCCGCCGACGAGCGTCCCGGCGAGGCACAGCTCTCGCAGATGCTCCACCGCATGCTCGGCCTGCTGCTGCTCGACGACACCTCCCCGGCTCACGCCGGCAGCGACCGCATCGCAGAGGCCATCCGCTACATGAACCGCCACCTGTTCGAGGAGCTGAGCGTGCAGGAGGTCGCCGCCTCGGTCTCTCTGAGCTCTTCGCACTTTTCGCGCCAGTTCAAGGCCAAAACCGGCTATTCTCCCTATGAATACATCATCCTCCGCCGCATCGACAAAGCGAAGTATCTGCTCACCTCGACCCCGCTCTCGGTCAAGGAGATCGCCTACGCCACCGGCTACAACAGCGAGGAAAACTTCATCCACAGCTTCCGCAGCAACGTCGGCATCGCCCCCGGCCTGTTCCGGAAGTACCCGATATAAGACTGTCGAAAAACTATCGTTTTTCCGACAATCTGTGTTCTGACTTCGCAGAACACGGGTCGTCCGAAAGTTTCCATGCGGAAACTTTCTCCCTCCAGAAGTATAAAAACCGAGGTACACGCCCCCGGTTGCTCTCATTGAATATTTTTGAGGATAGAGGCCTACGGGCTTATGGCTTTACTTCGCAAAGCTTGTTAAATGCGCGCTGCCGCGCGGCTGCTGTCTTTGCGTAAAAAGGCGCTTTATCGGCAGATCGATAATCTTGAGACCGAAGTTTTTCACCTGTCTCCTTGTGCTATATCCGAAAATGCGGTATACTTGTTATATCTATGAATTTTAACGAAAACGAGGTCCGGATATGAGACTTAGAACCAGACTGGCCGTCCTGGTATGCAAGGCATCGGGTGCGGTTCTGCGAAAGCTCGGCCGCGGCGGCACCAACCTGCCGGGCAGGCTTGCGCTCAAGATCGACAAAAACATTCTCGGCGAGCTGTCGCGCGGCGTCAAGGTCACGGTCGTGACCGGCACGAACGGCAAGACCACCACCTCCCGCATGATCGAGCAGGCGTTTGCTGACGCAGGACTCAGGTATTTCTCCAACAAGTCGGGCGCGAACCTGCTGACCGGCATCATCGCCGTATTCGCCCAGCACGCCACCCTGTCGGGCAAATGCCCCTACACCCACGCGCTCATCGAGTGCGACGAGGCCGCATTCCGCCGGACGAGCGAATATCTTCCCGTCGAGTGCCTTGTCGTCAACAACATCTTCCGCGACCAGCTCGACCGCTACGGCGAGATCACGCATACGCTGAACGCCATCCGCGAGGGCATCACCCATGTCCCGAACGCGACGCTGTGTCTGAACGCGGACTGCTCGCTGACCGCCTCGCTCGCCGAGGACGGCATCCCGAACCCTGTCATCCGCTTCGGCGTCAACGTCCCCATCTATTCGGAGACCGCGCACGAGCTGTCCGATGCGGTCTACTGCATCCACTGCAAGACGCAGTACGAATATGACTACCGCACCTACGGCCATCTCGGCGGCTTCCGCTGCCCGAAGTGCGGCTACCACCGCATCGCCCCCGAGGTCGCGGTCACACAGGTCATTTCGACCGGCGCGGACGCCTCGGACATCGTGCTCGATATTTTCGGACACGCTCACGAGGTTCATGTCAACCTGCCGGGCGGCTACAACATCTATAACGCCGCGGCTGCCGCTGCCGCCGCGCATGTAGTCGGCATCGACGAAAAGACCACGGTCAGCGCCCTCGGCCAGTTCGAATGCGGCTTCGGCCGCGCCGAGCAGTTCCGTCTGGGACAGGCGCAGGCGCGCATGATGCTCGTCAAGAACCCGGCCGGCTACAATCAGGTCATCAACCTCATCTCGCACGACGTCGGCAGCTGCAAGCTCGCCTTCCTGCTCAACGACCGCTTCGCGGACGGCACGGACATCAGCTGGATCTGGGACGTCGATTTCGAGGCGCTCGCCGCGCAGCAGAGCCGCTTTACGCGCATCTTCGTCTCGGGCGTGCGCGCGGACGACATGGCGCTCCGCCTCAAGTACGCAGGCTTCCCGGCCGAGCGCATCGAGCTTGTCCGCGACTACGAAAAGCTGCTCGGTGAGATCGCCGCGGACGCGGCTCCGGCTTTCATCATGCCGACCTACACCGCCATGTTCGACCTGCGCGGCGAGATTGGCAGACATACCGACGTCAAGGCGTTCTACGAATAAGGAGGAACGGAAAAATGGAACTCAATATCTGCCATCTGTACCCGGACATCCTTAATCTGTACGGCGACCGCGGCAACATCATCACCATGAAGCGCCGCCTGGAGGGCCGCGGCATCAAGGTCAATATCGACGAATGCTCGATCGGCCAGCCGCTGAACGCGGACAAATACGACATCTTCTTCATCGGCGGCGGTCAGGATTTCGAGCAGGAGGTGCTGCTGCGCGACCTTTCCTCCGGCAAGGCGCAGGACATCCGCACCGCGGTCGAGGAGGAAAAGACCTTTCTCGCCATCTGCGGCGGCTATCAGATGCTCGGCGAATACTACAAGACCTGGGACGGCGTGCAGCTCGACTTCATCGGCGCCATCGGCGTGCACACCATCGGCGCAAAGGAGCGCATGATCGGCAACTATATGTTCAGGACCACCCCGGAGAGCGGCGACACGGTCGTCGTCGGCTTCGAGAACCACTCCGGCAAGACCTATCTCAGCGAGCAGGTCGCCCCGCTCGGCATGATGCTCTCCGGAAACGGCAACAACGGCGAGGACAAGACCGAGGGCGCGCGCTACAAGAACGTGTTCGGCACGTATTCGCACGGCTCGCTGCTCCCGAAAAACCCGGTCCTGTGCGATTTTATCCTTCAGACCGCGCTCAACCACCGCTACGACGGCGCAGAGCCGCTCGCGCCCCTCGACGACACGCTCGAGCTGAACGCCCACCGCTATATGCAGGAGCGTCTGTCGCACAACGGATAATGACACACAAGTGTAACACACAGGCCTGTTGAAACGTGGTATTATTATAAATAATAAGAGGTGATTACTTTTGAAACTGAAACGATTTTTCTCCGCCTTTCTGGCGGCGGCCCTGCTCGCCGGCACGGTCCCGGCAGCGCTCGCGGCCGACATCGACTCGCACTGGTCGAAGCCCTATGTGACCTCGCTCCACGAGCTCGGCATCATCAACCCCTCCGCCTCGACCGGCAACTATACCCCCGAGGCCTCGGTCACGCGCTGGGAATTCATGCGCTACATCAACCGCGCGTTTGACTTCACCGAAAAGGCATCCATCAGCTTTTCCGATGTCAAAAGCTCGGATACGTACTATGAGACCATCCAGATCGCCGTCAAGCACGGCTACATCAACGGCATGGGCAACAACAGGATGGACCCGGAGGGCACGCTGACCCGCGAGCAGGCCGCGACCATTCTCGGCCGCCTGCACAAGTATGCACCGACCGCGTCTGCGTCCAAGCTCGATGTGTTCACCGACAAGTCCAAAATCTCCTCCTACGCGACGAGCTACGTCGCCGAGGCGGTCTCTCAGGGCTACATCAACGGCTACACTGACGGCACCTTCAAGCCGCAGGGCAACCTCAGGCGCGGCGAGATCGCCAAGATCCTGTACTTCTACCTCGGCTCGTCGCTCGGCGAGTCCGGCAGACAGTACACTGACGCCGCCTTCAACGACGACACGAAGAACGTCACCATCTCGGCGGCCTGCACGCTGTCTGACGCGACCATCGAGGGCAATCTCTACATCACAGAGGGCGTGCTCTCCGGCAACGTCAACCTGAACAACGTCACCGTCAAGGGCGATATCATCGTCGGCGGCGGCAACGTCACGCTCGACGGCGTGACCGCGATGAACCTCATCGTCTCCAACCCGATGGGCATCAAGCCGACCGTGATCGCGACCGGCTCGACCAATATCGGCACCGCAGAGGTGCAGTCCTCCGCCTCGCTCTCTGAGAGCGGTCTTTCCGCAAATGCAGGCGGCTTCTCCGATGTCACCGTGACCGGTGAGGGCGCGAGCCTTTCGCTCGATGCTTCGGTCTGGGATCTGGACACCAAAGCCGCTTCCACCATCGTCACCACCGGCAGCACGCTCATCAGCGAGCTGACCGCAGATGCAAAGACCACCGTCACCGGCAACGGCTCGGTGCAGACCGCAAAGCTGAACGCGAGCGGCTGCGAGCTTGTCATGCAGCCGGCTGAGGTACAGCTCGCCAGCGGCGTCACCGCCACCATCGCGGGCAAGTCCGCCGCCTCCTCGACGAGCGTTTCGGTCTCCCCGTCCACCCTGTCCATCGACATCAACAACAAGGACAACATCGCCTTTTCCTACGAATTTCTGTTCAATGCGGACAAGAACGACCTGACCCGCGTCACCGTCGGCGGCAAGAACCTGCGTCAGGGCACGGATTACAACATTCTCTCCGACAAGAACGGCATCCGCATCTACAAAACCTATCTGTCCACTCTGTCTGTCGGCACCTACACCGCGGAGCTGAGCTTTGAGGACGGCACCAAGGCCGCCATCGGCATCGTCGTCAGCAACTCCTCGCTCAGCGCGGTCAGCCCCTCGCAGGTCACGTTCGACAAATATGAGGGCTCGGCAAACCACGCCGACGTCACCGTAACGCTCAGCCTGCCGGCCGGCACCCTGCTCGACACGGTCAAGCTCGGCAGCTCGGTACTCGAGCGCGGCAAGGACTACAACTACAACGCAACCTCGGGTACGGTCACCTTCCTGCGCGAGACGCTCGCTAAAAAGAGCAAGGGCAGCTACACCATCACCTTCGTCCCCACGCGCGGCTCCTCGTCGAGCTGCTCGCTGACCGTCACGGATTCCGCGCCGGTCAATGAAGTCGCTCCCTCCTCGGTCGATTTCGACGCGAACACCTCGTCCGGCGGCTATCAGGACGTCTCCGTCACCCTCAACCCGGCGGACGGCGCGACCCTCAAGAACATCCGCGCAGGCGGCAAGACGCTCGAGGAGAACTGGCAGTACAAGGTAGACGGCTCGACCGTCACCCTCAGCAAGACCGCTGTCGCCCAGTTCGGCAAGGACGGCGCGACCTACGCCGACTTCACCTTCGTCATGAGCAAGGGCCAGAGCCCGACGCTGCGCGTCAACTACGTCACGACCTACGCGCTGACCGCGAACGTGGTCGATGACCTCGGTCTGCCCATCTCGGGCGCGACCGTCACCTTCACCCCGAACGATGCCGAGAGCGGCACCGCTGCACAGACCCTCGTCACCGACTCGGACGGCAAGGCGACCGTTTACGTCAAGCGCGGCAGCTACACGCTGACGGCGACGCACGAGCGCTTCACCTCGGCCATCACGCAGACCACGAGCGTCTCCTCCGGCCGCACGGTCAAGATGACCGGCGAGATCCTCGAGACGGTCCAGCTCGTCGTCACCAACGAATACGGCGCTCCGCTTTCCGGCGCGGCGGTATCCATCGGCGGCAAGACCATTACCACCGGCGCGGACGGCACCGCTTCCTTCAGCGTCAAGCGCGGCAGCTATGTAGCGCAGGTGGCCTGCACCGGCTACAAGACCCAGGCAGTTCAGCTTTCGGTCACCGGTTCTCTGCGCGAGCGCGTAAAGCTCGGTTAAACCCGCATAAAAAAGCACCTCCGACAGCCGGAAAGGCATATCGGAGGTGCTTTTTTATTAGTCTCCCATGGACAGGCCGAGCGCACGCGCCTGCGCGACGATCTCGCAGTCGGGCGGCACGGTCTTCAGCTTGCCCGCCACCTCAGAGAGCGGCACGGCCACGATCTTATCATCGCGCAGCGCGACCATATTTCCGAACTTTCCCTCACGGATGAGCTCGGCGGCCGCCGCGCCGAAGCGGCTCGAGAGCACGCGGTCTGCCGCACAGGGTGCGCCGCCGCGCTGAAAATGGCCGGGGATGGTCACGCGGATCTCCTGCCCGGTCAGCTCCTTCAGCTCCGCCGCGAGCCGGTAGGATACCGACGGGTACGGCATGGCCTCGCGTGCCGCCTTGAATTCCTTTTTGCTCATGGCCGCCTCCTCGCGGCTGACCGCGCCTTCCGCGACCGCGATGATCGAGAAGCGCTTGCCGTCCTTCGCACGCTTTTCGATGGCCTGCGCGATCTTTTTCACGGAGTACGGGATCTCCGGGATGACAATGACGTCCGCGCCCGAGGCGATGCCCGCGTGCAGCGTCAGCCAGCCGGCCTTGTGGCCCATGATCTCGACGATGAACACGCGCGAGTGGGAAAAAGCGGTAGAATGGATGGAGTCGATGACCTCCGAGGCGATGTTCACCGCCGACTGGAAGCCGAAGGTCAGCTCCGTCCCCCACAGGTCGTTGTCGATGGTCTTGGGCAGCGTGACGACGTTCACGCCGTTCTCGCGCAGCAGGTTCGCAGTCTTGTGCGTACCGTTGCCGCCGAGAATGACCAGACAGTCAAATCCGGCCTTTTTCACCGTTTTCAGCATTTTATCCAGCTTTGTCTGCTCGCTGTCCTCCTCGGGGCGCTGCATCTGCTTGAACGGCTGACGCGAGGTGCCGAGGATGGTGCCGCCGAGCGTCAGAATGTCCGAAAAGTCGTCCGGCTTCATCTCATGGTAGTCTCCCTCGATCAGGCCGCGGTAGCCGTCGCGGATACCGTACAGCGTCACGCCTTTGCCCATCTCGTTATACAGCGTCTTTGCGACACCCCGGAGCGCCGCGTTCAGTCCCTGACAGTCGCCGCCGCTCGTAAGCATTCCGATTTTCATATTCATCGTCCTTCCCCCGCCGGTCTCCCTGCGGTTTTCTTCTCTCCATTATAGGATATTATGCCGCACGGGAAAAGCGATTTTACATACTTTTTGCATTGCAATTTGTACGCATGAGATTTTTCTGTCGATTTTTGATTTTTTTGCAGGAATTCTGTTGACAAAGCTCGCTGTATGGGTTTATACTGTAGTCACTAAAAAAAGATGATGCAGTCGCTTTGACCGCATCTCAAACGATAATAGCAAAACCATCGAAAGATGGCGACGCAAAGCTATAGGGCCTTATCCCTCTGAGAGGGCTGGCAGCCAGTTACCGAAAGGAGATCGCCGGATATGAAGCGGCTTTTTCGTTTTGCTTGCACAATTTTTGCAGCAGCTGTCCTCTCGATGGGTTTCACCGCAGCGGCAGCGAATGACATTGTTGACATGAGCAACACATCCCACGGTTATGTAACCGTTAACTACACCTCGAGCGCCAAGCTCAAGGTCGGCATCCAGTACAACGGCGGCAAGACGGTTTACCGCGACTGCCCGAGCGGCAAGGATGCTTCGTTCTCGCTCGACCAGGGCGACGGCAAGTACACTGTAACCCTGTACCGCAACGTTTCCGGCTCCTCTTACGAGCAGGTAGCGTCCAGGTCCATGGACGTTACCGTCAAGGACCGCTTCGCTCCCTACCTCGTCTCCACCTCGGACATTCAGTTCTCCAAGGGTGACGCTGTTTCCGCCAAGGCTGCTGAGCTCTGCAAGAACGTAAAGACCGATGAGGAAAAGGTCGTCGCCATCTACAACTACATGGCAGACCGTTACTCCTATGATTACAAGCTGGCAAATGAGATCACCAGCGGCAAGATCACCAAGTACATCCCGGATACCGCCGCTACCCTGAACGGCACCACCGGCATGTGCTACGATTTCTCTTCCCTGTTCGCGGCAATGTGCCGCAGCGAGGGCATCCCGTGCGCACTGACCAAGGGCTACGCCGGTTCCAGCTATCACGCATGGAACAAGGTCAACCTGAACGGCAGCTGGTACCAGATCGACCTGACCTACGCCGTTACCCGCAATGTCAGGAACGCAAAGACCCTGCATGACTGCGTATCCCCGCTGACCTATACGAACACCAGCGATACGCTCGCCGCAGCAGCCGCTTAACGCTTTCTGCTCTTCCACTTTGTATACAGATGACGCCGACTTCACCCTTTTCTGTACTTAATCAGCGGTCATTTTGTATAAATCCGCCGCGAATCAAAATCAGTTTACATTATTTACTTGTCGTTTACGGATAATTATAGTATACTGAAAGTGTTGATTCGCAGCATTCTGTCCGGCCGTGCAAAAGGACTCAGTATGTTTTCCGCATGCTGCCTTACCGGCAGACAGCGACCAGCGAAATCTGTGCATGACTCCCGCGGACGGGTACCGGTACAGACAAAAGCACCATCGGCGAAAGCCGGTCTCGCAAAGCCACGGGCCTAAACGGAGCTCTTTTCTCCGCACGGCAGCCGGTTGCCAGTGATACCATGTACCTCCTTCGCAGAGCTGTGCGCGCTGTAAAGGGGGTATTTTATTTGGAGGTTGAAACTGCATTACATTCTGAGATGCACACAAACCCAAACACACATGATCTGTGCGGCTCGTTGAGGAGCAAGTTGTACAGACAAAGGCACTATCGGTGAAAGCCGATTTCGCAAAGCCAAGGGCCTAAACGGAAGGTTCCCCTTCCGCATGGCAGCCGGTTGCCAGAAATACATCTGCAATTCCTCTCGATCAGCATGCACGCTGACCAAGGAGGCATTCCATATGTTAAAAAAGAATACGCGCAAACGTCTGCTCGCAGGAGCTCTTGCGACTGTCATGATGCTGACCATGTGCCCGAGTTGGGCGCTGGCCGACGATGAGGACATCGCACTTCTTCCGGCGAACGAAGAAATCGCAGTACCGGTGGTTGATTCCACTCCCGCAGCAGACCCCACCGAAACTCCCGCTGATCCCACTCCTTCTGAGACCGAGGCAAAGCCCGAGAATCAGAATACCGCACCGGCTCCGTCTGGCGACGAAGCAAACGGCGGTACGGACAGCACGGAGTCTGGCAATAACAACGCTTCTTCCGACGCTTCGGAAGATTCGAAAAACAATTCTCAGAATAATGATGTAGTAAGCAATTCTCCGGAAAGTGAAATCAGCATGGCATCGCTGGACATCGACCTCGCATGGAATCGGAATACGAAAGCCCAGTACTTCGTACTTCTGCCAAACCGTGATAAGCCGACGAGCGGCAAAAGCCAGGGCCGAGCAAGCTACCTGCCGAATAAGACTTCGGACGGCGGCGTTACCGGTCGAAACGCTGAAAAAGGCTACGAAGGCTATCTGACTCCGGAAGGCAAGAAGATGGCTGATAGGAATCACAGCATCCTCGATGCCAAGAATGGTTATACCAAGATTGATGGCGTTGAAAGCGAATATCTGGAGCCGCCGACTAACCTCGGTTTCTTCACCAAGGCCAACTGGTCGGAAGATGGCAAAACCTACAACGAGAAGTCCAAGACCACTGATCCGTTCTCGGTACTGGGCGAAAACTTTAATGTAAATAATATTAGAGTTGTATGGTACACCATTAAGAGGCAGATAGACGGCTATCATGTTGACGGCTATGTAGCCGGTGTTCCGGTTAAGGTTACTTATCATACCAACTATGCAAAGAATGGAATCACCGGTATGGAAGAGACTTTCGAGGAAGTTTCTGCAACGAGCGGTGAGACATATACCGTTCGTGATAACACGTTCACCGTCCCGACCGGATTCCACTTCGACGGCTGGTACACCGATAAGGACTGCACCAAAGAATATCAGACGACTACGCTGATGACCAGCCTGGATCTGTACGCAAAGTGGACTACCAACAGTACCCCGGTCGACCCGGAAACCAAGACCCCGGCTAAGTATTTCGTACTTCTGCCGAACCTCGGCACTCCGCAGAGCGGCGCAAGCCAGGGCTGGAAAAATTACCTGCCGAATGAGACTTCGGACGGCGGCGTAAAGGGCGTATCTCGCCAGACCGGTTACGAAGGCTCTCTGACCGCAGCCGGCAGACAGGCAGCAGACCGCGCGTATGACACGGACGACAAAAAAAACGGCGTATTCGACGACAAGGGCTTTGGCGACGACTATCTGGTTCCGCCGACTGACCTCGGTTTCTTCGATGCGGATAACTGGTCGTCTGATGGTACGATCTATAATAGTGAGAAGGAATCCAATACCACTGATCCGTTCTCGGTACTGGGCGAAAACTTTAATGTAAAAAACAACATTAGAGTTGTATGGTACACCATCAAGTATCAGGGCGATGAAGGTAGCTATCACGTTGACGGCTACGTTGACGGTGTTCCGGTTCCTGTAACTTATCATTCTAACTTTGGCACGGATGTTACCGAAGCTCGCACCGCAAAGACCGGCGAGGTCTACAATACGGTTTCTTATGATGAGCTCACTGAGCTCCCGAGCCGTCCGAACTATGAGTTCACCGGCTGGTATACCGACAAGGAATGCAAGCAGCCGTATTCTCCGACGCTCCTGATGAGCAGCATGGATCTGTACGCAGGCTGGAAGCAGACTGCGTTCGACGTAAGCTACTTCTATAAGGACGCGCAGAACGTCGAAACTCAATTTGGCACCACGGAGACCTATAAAGTTAAGTCTGACGTAACCGTAAGAACCGCTCATCCTGAAAAGGAAGGCTACACCTTCACCGGTTGGACGAATATCGCGAATATCGTAACTGTCGATACTACTACCGGCAAGTTCATCATGCCGGCGCATCACGTTCGCTTTGATGCTACCTTCGAGATCAATCAGTACAACGTAACCTACAAGGTTGGCACTGAGGTAGTCGGCACTGATGTCTACAACTTCGATGCCGATGTTGCAATCCGACCCGTTCCGACTCAGGAAGGCTACACCTTCTACGGCTGGACCTCTAAGGATTCTGCATTCGATATCCGCGGCTTCAAGATGCCTGCGCACAATGTTGTCATCGAGGGCAAGTTCGAGAAAAACCCGGCAAAGCAGTACACCTATACCGTCAACAAGCACTTCTACAACGAGAAGGGCGTTGAGGTTAAGGTAGAGAACGGCACGCCCAATCCTGCTGTTGAGAACACGGCTGTTTCCGAGCTTTACAAGGACGCGGCTGTAAAACAGACGGTCGACGGCAAGACCTACGTTTACGTTTCCGGTCTGACCACCGTTACCGATAACCTTGAAAAGCTGACCAAGGACGTTACCATCGACCTGTACTACTACCTTAACGTCGAGGGCGGCAACGACATCCCGGACGCTTGGGAGTACCGTCTTACATTCAAGGTTGTAAACGGCAGCTGGAACGACGGCGGCAACGCTGACATCGTAACTTACGTTCAGTTCAAGGACCAGAAAACCGGCGAAGCGTTCAAAGACGAAGCCGTTGTGGTTCCGGTCACCCGTATCCCGGCCGTTGGCGACAAGCCGAACTCCGGCTACCATGCGGGCGCATGGGATACGTCCCCTTACGATAATTACAAGGTTCAGAAGGACACCGTATTCACCTACACCTACGCGAAGAACGGCAGCGGCGGCAGCTCCGGTGGCGGCCACCACCGCAGACCTACCGTTACCATTCCGGATGATGTACCGACCGGTCTGAACGGTAACGATCACTATGCTTACATCGTCGGCTACCCGGACAAGACCGTCCGTCCGCAGAACGGCATCACCCGCGCTGAGGTCGCGACCATCTTCTTCCGTCTGCTGACCGACGAGACCCGCAATGCAAATTCGACCAAGTCCAACAGCTACTCCGACGTAGCAGCCGGTGCATGGTACAACCACGCCGTTTCTACGCTGAGCGCTATGGGCATCGTGAAGGGCTCGAACGGCAAGTTCAATCCGAATGCGCCGATCACCCGCGCTGAGTTCGCGGCTATCGCAGCCCGTTTTGACGACAAGGCCAACACGACGACTGCTGATTTCAGCGACATCGCGTCCCACTGGGCGAAGAACGAGATCAGCGCCGCCTCCAACAACGGCTGGATCACCGGTTATCCCGACGGTACCTTCCGTCCGGACAACAAGATCACCCGTGCCGAGGCAATGACGCTCGTCAACCGCGTCCTCAAGCGTCTCCCCGAGACCGAAGAGGATCTGCACGACGATATGATCAAGTGGAGCGACAACTCTGACGTTTCTCAGTGGTTCTATCTGGACGTACAGGAGGCTACCAACAGCCACTACTACCAGACCAAGGAGAACCAGTTCGAGAAGTGGACCGAGCTTCGCGAGACCCGCGACTGGACCGAACTGGAAAAGTAAATTTCCGCTGCATCCCCCGACCTGTGTCGGGGGATGTTTTTTTGCTCCTTCCCGCCGGTTTCTTGTACATTTTTACCGAACTTGCACAAAACAGGCGGCTGCCCTTGTCTTTCGCGGCGCTGCGGTGTATAATAACATCATTCGGCAGGACTTTTCTGCCCGCAAACAAATAAACAAGCGAACAGACGGTGCCGCTGAACGACCTCGGCCGGGTCAGCGGTTAAAAGGGAAACAGGTGCAATTCCTGTACGATCTCGTCACTGTAAACGGGGAGCACTCCGCTTTTATGTCACTGATGCTGTGCATCGGGAAGGCAGCGGCGTGCGCAGATCCGCAAGTCAGGAAACCTGCCGCCTCTGTTGGTACGGAAAGCTTTTCCAGGTCACGAGTCATTGACTGTACTGATGCCGCATTCTTCTGCATGATTACAGTCCCTTTCTGCGCACAGGCGCAGGGGGACTGCGTGTTTTCTGTACCCTTTTTATCGTTCTTCCCGGTGCGCTTGCCGGCGGAGACAGGAAAAAAAGGAGGAAACCTACATGAAACTCAAGAGACTGGGCGCACTGCTGCTCTCCGCGAGCCTGATGCTCGCAGCGCTGACCGCCTGCGGCAGCCAGACCGCCGACGACAAGGCAGAGGATACCAAGGGCGCGGATACCGCTGCGGCCGAACAGGCAGACGACGAGGAAAACTACGAAACGGGTGACGCAGGCTTGGATAATCCGCTCAATCAGGACGAAATCGGCGAAAACGAGCTGCTGGTCGTCAGCTTCGGCACCAGCTACAACGACAGCCGCCGCGAGACCATCGGCGCGATCGAGGCCGCGATGCAGACCGCGTTCCCGGACTACTCGGTCCGCCGCGGCTTCACCAGCCAGATCATCATCGACCATGTAAACAAGCGTGACGGCGAGAAGATCGACAACGTGACCGAGGCGCTCGACCGCGCAGTTGCAAACGGCGTCAAGAATCTCGTCGTTCAGCCGACGCATCTGATGAACGGTCTGGAGTACACCGACCTCAAGAACGAGCTGGCCGGCTACTCCGACTCCTTCGAGAAGATCGCGCTCGGCGAGCCGCTCCTGACCTCGGACGACGATTTCCAGAAGGTCATGAACGCGATCGTTGACGCTACCAAGGAGTACGACGACGGCGAGACCGCCATCTGCTTCATGGGCCACGGCACCGAGGCAGACTCCAACTCCGTCTACACCAAGATGCAGGAGACCCTGACCGCGGCAGGCCACACCAACTACTTCGTCGGCACGGTTGAGGCGACCCCGTCCCTCGACGATGTGATCGCGGCTGTCAAGGAAAGCGGCTTCAAGAAGGTCGTGCTGCGTCCGCTGATGATCGTTGCCGGCGACCACGCGAACAACGACATGGCAGGCGATGAGGACGGCTCCTGGAAGACCGAGTTCGAGAAGGCCGGCTTCGAGGTAACGACTGTTGTAGAGGGTCTGGGCGGTCTGACCGACATTCAGAACCTGTTCGTTGCACACGCACAGGCGGCTGTTGACTCGCTCAAGTAATCTTTCCATACCAGATACAGGTCCGGACTGCGAAAGCGGGCCGGACCTTCTTTTATCAGTCAAACACAAGGAGAAAACAATCCATGAACAGCAAAAAAACACTTCTGGCCGCTCTCCTGGCGGCGCTCATGCTCACCTCCGGCTGCGGCAGCTCCGCCTCTCAGCAGCAGACCGACACCGCCGCGCAGACCGGCGAGACCGGCACCTCGAACGTTGCTTCTGCGTCCGACATGACCGAGGTCGAGGAGGTCGTCGAGGAGGGCATGACCCCCATTTCCGGCGACAAGGTCAAGGACGGCACCTACAGCGTTGCCGTCAAGTCCAGTTCCAAAATGTTCGACATCACTGCGTGCGAGCTGACTGTCGAGGGCGGCAAAATGACCGCGACCATGCACATGGGCGGCAAGGGCTATCTCTATGTCTACATGGGCACCGGCGAGCAGGCTGCCGCGGCTGACGAGGCGGATTACATCCCGTTTACCGAGGAGGCCGACGGCACCCACAGCTTCACCGTCCCGGTCGACGCGCTCGATGAGGGCATCGACTGCGCTGCATTCAGCAAGAAGAAGGAAAAGTGGTACGACCGCACCATCCTGTTCCGCGCGGACTCCCTGCCGATGGATGCCTTTGCCGACGGCGTTGTCACGACGCCCGACAGCCTGTCTCTCGCGGACGGCGCCTACACTGCCGACGTCGCGCTTGCAGGCGGCTCCGGCCGCGCCTCCGTCCAGTCTCCGGCCGAGCTGACCGTCAAGGACGGCAAGGTAACGGCGAAGATCGTCTGGAGCAGCAAAAACTACGACTACATGAAGGTCGGCGACACGAAATACGACACCGTCATCGAGGACGAGCACTCCACCTTCGAGATCCCGGTCTCCTGCTTTGACTGGGCGATGGCGGTCAAAGCCGACACCACCGCGATGAGCGAGGCGCACGAGATCGACTACACGCTGACCTTTGACTCGGCCTCTGTCGCGCCGCTGAGCAAATGAGAAGAGCCGCAGCATATCTCGCTGCCGCCGCGTGCCTGACCGGCCTGCTGACCGGCTGCGGCGGCGGCGCGGCCGTCTCCGGAGAAAACGATGACCCGCTCTCCGGCCTGACCCCCGCCGGCTCGATGGAGCTCTCCTACGCCGAGCAGTTCACGGTCGATACCTTCGAGGGCGGTCTGTCACTCATCACGATCGGCGGTGAGGACCGCTATCTCGTTGTGCCCGAGGGACAGCAGGCGCCGCAGACCGGCGCGGACATTACCGTGCTCCAGCAGCCGCTCGACAGCATCTATCTCGTCGCCACGAGCGCAATGGATTTCTTCGTCTCGCTCGACGCGCTCGACACCATCTCGCTCTCCGGCACCCGTGCCGACGGCTGGTATCTCGATGCGGCGCGCGAGGCCATGACAGACGGCGATATCGAATACGCCGGCAAATACAGCGCCCCGGACTATGAAGCCATCTGCGACGCGGACTGCGACCTCGCGCTCGAGTCCACGATGATCTACCACACGCCCAAGGTCAAGGAGCAGATCGAACGGCTCGGCATCCCCGTGCTCGTCGAGCGCTCGAGCTACGAAAGCAATCCCCTCGGCCGCATGGAGTGGATCAAGCTGTACGGCGTGCTCACAGGAAAGGAGGAGCAGGCGGAGGCGCTCTATGACGAGCAGCTCGACGCCCTCGCTCCCATCCTTGACCAGCCGTCCACCGGCAAGACCGCCGCATTCTTCTATATCACGGCGAACGGCGCAGCAAATGTGCGCAAATCCACCGATTATGTCGCAAAGATGCTCGAGCTCGCCGGAGGAAAGTATATCTTTGACGACCTCACCGACGACGACGCCCGCTCGACCATGAATATGCAGATGGAGAGCTTTTACGCCGGCGCGAAGGACGCGGATGTGCTCATCTACAACTCGACCATCGACGGCGAACTGCAAACGCTCGACGAGCTGCTCGCCAAAAGTCCGCTGCTCGCGGATTTCAAGGCCGTGAAAAACGGAAATGTCTGGTGCACCGAGCAGAGCCTGTTCCAGTCCGCGATGGGACTCGGCGGCATGATACAGGACTTCCACGCCGTTTTCACCGGCGAAAACACCGACGATCTGCACTATCTGCATCAGCTGACCTGAAAAGGAGGGGAAAACCATGCAGCCTGACCACCGCGCGCGCTATACCTTCGGCTTTGCCCTGCTCGCGGCGCTGCTCGCGGCGCTCATTCTCTGGAACCTCAACACGGGCAGTCTGCATCTGTCCCCGGCCGAGGTCATGGACATCCTGCTCACGCGCACGGGCGAAAACGCCGCCATCGTATGGGAGATGCGCCTGCCGCGGCTGATCGCCGCCATGCTGCTCGGCGGTGCGCTGTCGATTTCGGGCTTTCTGCTCCAGACCTTTTTCGCCAACCCCATCGCAGGCCCGTTCGTGCTCGGCATCTCCTCGGGCGCGAAGCTGACCGTTTCGCTCGCGATGATCGGTCTGCTCTCGCGCGGCCGCGTGATCGGCTCGACCGGCATGATCCTCGCCGCCTTCTGCGGCGCGATGCTGTCGATGGGTTTCGTCCTCGCGCTCGCGCAGCGCGTGCGCCAGATGTCCCTGCTCATCATCGCCGGTGTGATGGTCGGCTACATCTGCTCGGCGGTCACGGATTTCGTCGTGACCTTCGCCGAGGACAGCAACATCGTCAACCTGCACAACTGGTCGCAGGGCAGCTTTTCCGGCATTTCGTGGGACAATATCTGCGTCATAGCGCCGGTCGTACTGATCTCGCTCGCGTTCGCCGTGCTGCTGTCCAAGCCGATGAGCGCCTATCAGCTCGGCGAGGGCTGCGCGCGCAGCATGGGCGTCAATATCCGCGCCTTCCGCGCCGCGCTCATCCTGCTCTCGAGCGTGCTCTCCGCCTGCGTGGCTGCGTTCGCCGGGCCGATTTCATTCGTCGGCATTGCGGTCCCGCAGCTGATGAAGGGGCTGTTCGGCACGGCAAAGCCGCTCGTGCAGGTACCGGCGTGCTTTGCCGGCGGCGCGGTATTCTGTCTGTTCTGCGATCTGGCCGCGCGCACGGTCTTTGCCCCCACCGAGCTCAGCATCAGCTCGGTCACGGCCATCCTCGGCGCGCCCATCGTGATCTTCATCATGGTGCGCCGCCGCACGCGCACGCTGTAAAGGGGGAAAACGCAATGGCAGACCAGCTTCTCCGCGCGGAGAACATGACCGTCGGCTACGGCGGCGTGCCGCTCATCCGCGACATCGCGCTGAGCGTATCCGGCGGCGAAATTTTGACCCTTGTCGGGCCGAACGGCTCGGGCAAGTCCACTATCCTCAAAAGCCTGATCCGCGAGCTTGCCCTGCTCGGCGGCACGGTCTATCTGGACGGCCGCGACAGCAGCCGTCTGTCCGCCGCAGAGACCGCGCGCACGCTCGCCGTCATGATGACCGGCCGCATCGCGCCCGAGCGCATGACCTGCTGGGATGTGGCGGCGGCAGGCCGCTATCCCTATACCGGGCGGCTCGGCATTCTCGGTGCGGAGGACCGCGAAAAGGTGTGTGAGGCGCTCGCGCTCGTCCATGCAGAGGAGCTTGCGGACCGCGATTTCACCTGCATCAGCGACGGACAGCGGCAGCGCGTGCTGCTCGCGCGCGCCATCTGCCAGCAGCCGCGCGTGCTCATCCTCGACGAGCCGACCTCCTTTCTCGACATCCGCTACAAGCTCGAGCTGCTGACCATTCTGAAAAATCTGGTGCGCGAGCGCAGTGTCGCCGTCGTGCTGTCGCTGCACGAGCTCGACCTCGCGCAGAAGATCTCCGACCGCGTCATCTGCGTGGCGAACGGCGAAATCGCCCGGGTCGGCACGCCCGAGGAGGTCTTTACCGACGGCAGCGTGCAGCGGCTGTACGGCCTGACCGCCGGCAGCTACGACGAGCGCTTCGGCAGTCTGGAGCTTGAGCCGGTGCGCGGCGCGCCGCAGGCTCTTGTGATCGGCGGCGGCGGCAGCGGCATTGCGCTCTACCGCGCCCTTCAGCGGCACGGCATCCCCTTCGCCGCAGGCGTACTGCACGAGAACGACATGGATTTCCCGGTCGCGCGCGCACTCGCGTGTGAGATCGTCGCCGAACAGCCCTATCAGCCCATCGGGGATGCGGCGCAGAGCCGTGCGCGGGCGCTCATGCACGCCTGCCGCTGCGTTTACGCGCCGCTCCGTACCTTCGGCCCGATGAATGAGGGCAACCGCCTGCTCATCGCAGAGGCCGCCGAAAACGGCTGGCTGGTCTCTGCAATTTCACCAAAAAAGCCGGACGCGACTTGAAACAGACGGCCCCCTTGTGTTAGAATGGATGTTATGCAAAGGCAGACACCATCAAGGAATGCAGTTTTATGTCAAAAAGCGTAAGAAATTCAAAAAAACAGCATAGAAATCACGCACATCGTGCGTCCCCGCGCCGCACGGCCGCACCCGCGCATATCAAGCCGCGGCCCGGCCCGACTGTGCGCAAGCGCAAGCGCCGCCAGAGCAGAGCGCGCCGCCGTCAGCTGCTCGTGCTGCTCATCGCGGCCGTTCTCCTCGCGCTCATCGCGGCGCTCGTGCATCAGCCGTCCACCTCGGGCAGTACGTCCGGGACGGACGCTGCGTCCGACGACCGCCCGCTCGAGACCAACATCACCCACGGCCTGATCTCGGACGCCGTCGTGGCCTACCGCGACGTGGTGGCGGACTACGCCGAGCAGAACGATATTTCGGAGTATACCGACGTCCTGCTCGCCATCATGCAGGTCGAGTCGGGCGGCGAGCTCGACGACCTCATGCAGTCCTCCGGCTCGCTCGAGCTGCCCTCGGATTCGCTCCAGCAGGAGGCCTCCATCCGGCAGGGATGCAGCTATTTTGCGCATCTGCTGCACCGCGCGGAGAGCGAGAGCTGCGACCTCGACACCGTCATTCAGGCCTATAACTACGGCAGCGGCTTTATTGATTATGTCGCCGAACACGGCGGGAAATATACGCTCGAGCTGTCCGAAAAGTTCGCACAGCAGCAGTCGGGCGGTGCGACCGTCCCCTATGACAACCCAATCGCCGTCAAGCGCAACGACGGCTGGCGCTATGCCTACGGCAATATGTTCTACGCAAAGCTGGTCAATCAGCATCTCGTAAGATAAAAAGAGAGTGCAAATCCTGTCGAAAAACTTCGTTTTTCCGACAAGATGTGTTCTGACTGCGCAGAACACGAGTCGTCCGAAAGTTCCCATACGGAAACTTTCTCCCTCTAAGAGTAAAAAAACCGAGGCACATGTCCTCGGTTTTTTTGCGTTTGCTTCGCAAACGCTTTTTAACGCGCGCTGTCGCGCGGCTACTGTTTTTTCGGGAATATCCGGCGCCGGACGATAAGATAGCATATCATATGTGCGATAACGGTCAGGACCCACGAGATCGGGTAGGAAACGTACAGCGTGAACAGCGTGTGATACATACGGAACACGGTGAAGATCCAGATGACGCGGAACACGCACGCGCCGACCATGGACACGAGCATCGGCATGATCGAATAGCCAAGGCCGCGCACCACGCCCGAGCCGACATCCATCATGCCGCACAGGAAATACGTCACGCTGACCACGCTGAAGCGCTGAATGCCGTAGGCGATGACTTTCGGGTCCTGCGAATAGATGTGCAGCAGCGGATCGCCCAGACGGTATGCGCCCTGTCCGAGCACAACGCCGATGAGGATGACGAGGATCATGCAGCGCACGAGGATGCCATCTACGCGGCGGTACTGCTTCGCGCCGAGGTTCTGGCTCGTGAAGCTGAGCGTGGTCTGGTAGAGCGAGTTCATCGAGATATACACGAAGCCCTCCACGTTCGCCGCCGCCGTGTTGCCTGCGACCGCGACCGCGCCGAAGCTGTTGATGGACGACTGAATGAGCACGTTCGAGATGTTGAAGATGACGCTCTGCATACCGGCGGGCAGGCCGATCTTCATGATCTGCGCAAAGCGTTCCGGGTAGAACCGCAGACGGCGTATATCCAGATGGCACATGCCGTCCGAGCCGGTCAGACACAGCACGGTCAGCGCCGCGGAGACGCACTGGCTGAGCACGGTCGCGAGCGCCACGCCTGCCACGCCCATGCCGAGCACGCACACGAACAGCAGGTCGCCCAGCACATTCATCACGCCTGCCGCCATCAGGAAATACAGCGGCCGCCGCGTGTCGCCCACCGCACGCAGCACCGCCGCGCCGAAGTTGTAGATCATGGTCGCAGGCATGCCAATAAAGTACACGCGCATGTACAGCACCGCGCCCTCGATGACCTCGTCCGGGGTTTTCATCAGCGTCAGCATGGGCCGCGCGAGCACGATGCCGAGCACGACCAGGATAACGCCGCCGACCAGACCGGTGAGCAGCGAGGTCTGCACGGTCTGCTGCACGCCGTCGTAGTTTTTCTCGCCGCAGTAGCGCGCCACGAGCACGTTCGCGCCCACCGAAATGCCAATAAAGGCATTGATGAGCAGATTGAACAGCGAGGTCGTCGAGCCGACCGACGCCATCGCATTCGCGCCGGCGAACTGGCCGACAACGACAATATCCGTCGCATTGAACAGCAGCTGGAGTACGCCCGACAGCAGCAGCGGCAGCGTGAAGATCAGTATGCTGCGCAGCAGCGGACTGCGCGTCATATCCATTTCATAAGATTTTCTCATAGCTTCCTCTTTTTTCACAAAATCCGGTTCACAGACGGGTTTTCTGCCTGTTTCTGCCTGCCGAATGGCAGAGCAGTGCATATCCTGTCTCTATTGTAGTCCTTCGCCGCATATGCTGTCAACTGCTCTTGCAATCCGAGCGGAATGGTGGTATATTATTGGTTAGATAGAGCTAACCAAAGGAGTGTATCATATATGTATCAGACGACTGTCGGCGTAGACGGCATGATGTGCGGCATGTGCGAGGCGCATGTCAACGACGCGGTCCGCAAGGCTTTTCCGGTGAAGAAGGTCACCTCCTCCCATGGCAGGGGTCAGACCGTCATCCTCTCCGAGCAGGCGCTCGACGAACAGGCGGTGCGCGGCGCCATTAACGCGACCGGCTACACCGTAACCTCGTTCCAGTGCGTTCCGCACGAGAAAAAGGGTCTGTTTTCCTTCCTTCGCCGCTAAGATCATGCCCGGCCGCAGGCTTGCCTGCGCTTCGTCTTTTTCGGTGTTTTTCGTCTTTTCTCTTGACAACGAACGGTAAAAAGGCTAAAATAATTTCAGTTAGGCCGTGCAAACTCTCCGCCTGTACGGCCTGTTTTTCCGGGTATTGGTTGGTTTTAACTAACTTAGTTAGCGAAATACAACCTGTTTTGTGAATTCTGGGCATATGCCCCTGTCTGGAGGTCTTACCCTTGCTGGAAACACTGCTGGACTCCGCCGCCGGAGGTTCTCTGTCCGGCCGGCTGCGCCGCATCCCCGTGCGCGACGGCGTGCGTGCATGGGACTTTGACTGCGCGCTGAGTCTCCCCTCGTCGCTGCCCGCGGCGATAGAAAACCGATATCAGATCCTGTTCTGCCGCAGCGGCGCGCTGCGGCTGGAGCTCGCGGTCGGCAAGCAGCTTTTCCTGCATGAGCGCGAGGTGCTCCTGCTCGCCCCCGGCACGGCGCTCGTGCGCGCTTCCGTTCCTGACGGACGGCTCGCCGGTGCGCTTGTCATCGTCGAGGTATCCGAACGCGACCGTCTGCCGTACATCCTCGGCTCACTGCTCGGCGGCCTGTCGCTCGACACCGCACGGCTTGAGGAGCGCCTGCACGCACGGAGCGGCTGTGCGGTCCTGCGCGGCACCCCCTGGACCGAGACGGTTTTCTCCGCGCTCCAGCCGCTTCAGGCCGAGGAACGCGGTCGCTACTGCGCGTTCAAGACCGCCGAGCTGCTCTACCTGCTCAGCACGGACAGTCCGCTGCTGCCTCTGCCGCCCGAGGCGCCCGGCCGCGAACGCTATCAGGTCGAGCTCATGCGTCAGGTGCGCGACCACATGCTCGCGCATCTCGCTGACCCGCTCACCATCAGCCAGCTCGCCGCACGCTTCCACATCTCCCCTACCGCGCTCAAGGACTGCTTCCGGCAGGCCTACGGCCGTCCGCTGCATCAGTATCTGCTCGAGCACCGTGTGCGCCGCGCCGCCGAGCTGCTGAGCGAATCCGGGCTTTCCATCGTCGAAATCGCCTCCGCCGTCGGCTACAACAGCGCGAGCCAGTTCGGCGTCGCCTTCAAACGGCGCTACCAGCTCACGCCCTCGCAGTTCCGCCGCATGGCGCATTCGCAGAGAGAGCTTCGTCAGGATACGTAACAAGTTAGCCTGAAACAACCGCTTTTTCTGCATAAAACCGAGATTTTAAGCAACCTTTGTCCGTTTTGGATATTTTTACGTCCGTTTCCAGTAGACATCGTTTTTATTTTGTGATAATCTTTAAAACAAACAAAAACCATGTAAAAATACAGAGCTGCGGCGTTTTATCCCGTTGCCTCTGCTTAATTTCATTCAGGAGGAATTGCATCATGAAAACCCTTTACAAGAACATTGCACTGTTTGTCGGCGGCTCCCTGTTTGGCTCGGCTGGCATCAAGCTGCTCGGCAGCAATGACGCAAAGAACGCTTACACCCACGCAGCCGCAGCTGTCCTGCGCATGAAGGACTGCGTTATGAACACCGTTGACACCGTCCGCGAGAACGCAGACGACATCCTGCACGCTGCAAAGGACATCAACGAGCAGCGCGCTGCTGAGGCAGAGGCTGCCGCAGCGGAGATCGAGGACTGCGCAGAGGAGATCGCAGACGAGATGGCTGCTGACGCTGCACCGGCCGAGGCATAATCTGCACCAAAGCAATCAAAAAGGGGGACGAAATGTCCCTCTTTTTCCATCTTCCCCTAGTTAAATGGAGGTAACTCATCATGAAAGCATTCATTCAGCACGAGAGCCGCGGCCGGCTGCGTGTCCGGATGCACCAGTACCGCATGTCGCTCGAGCAGGCCGACCTGCTCGAAGCCTACCTGCTCGATCAGCCGGGCGTCAAGTCCGCCGCCGTCCACGAGCGCACCTGCTGCGCGACTGTGTGCTACACCGGCTCCCGCGCAGAGCTGCTGCACGCCATCGGCCGCTTTGACTACCGCTCCCCGGCCGTTACCGCGCTCGCGCCGCAGCACAGCGGCCGCGCACTCAACCGCGAATATCAGGAAAAGCTCGTGACCATGGTCGCCGTCAAGGCTGCCTGCACGCTGTTCCTGCCCACGCCGCTCCAGATCGTCCGCACGGTCTGCATGGCGGCTCCGTTCCTGTGCCGCGGCCTGCGCCGCCTGCTGCGCGGTCAGCTGCGCGTCGAGGTGCTCGACGCCCTGTCCATCGGCGTATCCATGGCGCGCCGCGACTTCGGCACCGCCGGTTCGGTCATGTTCCTGCTCCAGCTCGGCGAGCTGCTCGAGGAATGGACGCACAAGAAGTCGGTCGACGACCTCGCGCGCACCATGTCGCTCGGCGTGAGCCGCGTATGGCTCCAGAAGGACGGCACCGAGGTCTCGGTCCCGCTGTCGCAGATCGCCTCCGGCGACCGCATCGTCGTCCGCACGGGCAGCGTGATCCCGTTCGACGGCGAGATCGTTTCCGGCGAGGTCGCTGTCAATCAGGCTTCGCTCACCGGCGAGTCGGTTCCGGTCATCAAGCGCCCCGGCGCGAAGGTCTTTGCCGGCACGGTCATCGAAGAGGGTGACTGCGTGATCGAGGTCACGCAGCAGGCCGGTGAAAGCCGCTACGACAAGATCGTTTCCATGATCGAGCAGTCCGAGCAGCTCAAGAGCGCCGCGGAGAGCCGCGCATCCCGTCTGGCGGACAAGTTGGTCCCCTACACGCTCGCCGGCAGCGTGCTGAGCTACGCGCTCACGCGCAACGTCACCCGCGCGCTGTCCGTGCTCATGGTCGACTTCTCCTGCGCGCTCAAGCTCGCCATGCCGCTCGCAGTCCTGTCCGCGATGCGCGAGGCAAGCACCTATCATGTCACCGTCAAGGGCGGCAAGTTCCTCGAGGCGCTGTCCGAGGCGGACACCATCGTCTTTGACAAGACCGGCACGCTGACCCACGCCTGCCCGGTCGTTGCGGACGTCATCCCGTTCGGCGGCCACGAGGCGAACGAAATGCTGCGCGTCGCTGCCTGCCTCGAGGAGCACTTCCCGCACTCTATGGCGAACGCCGTCGTCCGCGCCGCGAAGGACCACAGTCTGGCGCACGAGGAAATGCACTCCGAGGTGCAGTACATCGTCGCGCACGGCATTTCGAGCACAGTGAACGGCGAAAAGGTCGTCATCGGCTCGGCGCATTTCGTCTTTGAGGACGAGTCCTGCACCATCCCCGAGGGCGAAAAGGAGCGCTTTGACGCCCTCGACCCGGCGTATTCTCACCTGTACCTCGCCATCGGCGGCGAGCTCGCGGCCGTTATCTGCATCTCCGATCCGCTGCGCGAGGAGGCCTGCGCGGTCATGAGATCGCTGCGCGCCCTCGGCATCAAGCGCACGGTCATGCTCACCGGCGACAGCGAACGCACCGCAAAGGCGATCGCCGAGCAGGTCGGTGTGGACGATTACCGCGCGGAGGTCCTGCCGGAGGACAAGGCCAGCTTCGTCGAGGCCGAGCGCAGAGCCGGCCGCACGGTCATCATGATCGGCGACGGCATCAACGACTCTCCTGCGCTGTCGGCGGCGAACGTCGGCATCGCCATCAGCGACGGTGCCGCCATCGCACGCGAGATTGCGGACGTCACCATCGCGGCGGAAAGCCTGTTCGAGCTGGTCGCGCTGCGCCGCATCGCACAGCACCTCATGCGCCGCATCCACGCAAACTACCGCTTCGTGATCGGCTTCAACGGCTCGCTCATCGGTCTGGGCGTTGCGGGCATCCTCATGCCGGCGACCTCCGCGATGCTGCACAATCTTTCCACCGTTGCCATCAGCCTGCGCAGCATGACCAACCTCATGCCTGCCGGCGATGCAGAAAAGCCGGTAAAATAAGCTGTCGCGAAACCGCAGAACGCTGCACAGAATGTTATCTGTGCAGCGTTTTTTCAGTCTGTTAAGAAGTCTGTTTTCGTGGAAAAACAGCAGCCGCGCGGCAGCGCGCGTTAAAAAGCGTTTGCATGGAAAACGCGAAAAAACCGGGGACATGTGCCTCGGTTTTTTCACTTTAAGAGGGAGAAAGTTTCCGCATGGAAACTTTCGGACGACTCGTGTTCTGCGCAGTCAGAACACAGATTGTCGGCGAAACGTCAGTTTCGCGACAGTCTTGCAGACCAAAACCGCACCCTTTCGGGTGCGGTCTGGTAAAGAAGAGAGAGAGTTTTTCGGATTTAAGGTTTTATTCCACAGAGAAAAGGTGATAAATTCAAATCAAAAGTGATAAAATATGTGCCTTAAGCTCTTCCGTTGAGCTTTTCGAGATACGGCACAATGTCTGCGATCTTTTCGACCACATGATCGGGCTGCCATACGCTGTCCACGCCCTCGTCCTTCTGCGAGGAGAGGAAGGAGCGGATCTGGATGGCGGCGCCGAAGTGCATGCGCTTCGCGCCGATGACATCGCGGGAGAGCGTGTCTCCGACATAGGCGCATTCCTCAGCCTTCGCCTTCATCTCGCGCAACGCGATCTGGAAGATGCCCGGATGCGGCTTGCGGTAGCCGGTGACGCTCGAGAGCGTGACGTCTTCAAAGTAGTCGCGGATGCCGTAGGCCTCCAGCACATCGAATACCGAATACAGCGAAGCGGTGTTCGAGATGACGCCCAGGCGGTATCCCTTGTTTTTCAGTTCCTCGAGCGCCTCCTTGACGCCCGGGCGCAGCTCGCGATGGTAATAGGTGACCTCCCACAGGCCAGCCATATCCTCGGCGTAGCGTGCGACTTTTTCCTTGTCCAGATCGAACTCGGACAGGTAATACTGCGGCCAGATCTCCTCAGGCTTGAGCTCGAGCGCGTTGCCCTCGCTCCACTGTTTATACCTGCGGATACCGTTGTTGATCTTGTTCCAGAAGCAGATTTCGTTGCTGCCGGTGACCATGTCGTGCTCCTGCAGGAAGGTCAGCAGCTTGCGTGTTACGTCCTGAATGGTCTGGTCATTGTACCAGATATCCTCGAGAGTGCCTCCCATATCAAATAATACGGTGTTAATCAAAGCAGCTCCTCCTTATTTGTGTAATTGCAGAGATGCCCATACAACATTATGGTCGCTCAGCTCGGGCTCGGCGAAACGTGCCAGCGCGCCGCCCTCCTTCGCGAAATCGATGTCCGCCGTTACGGTCGAGATCACACGGCTGTCCTTTGCGGTAAAGCCGCGCGGAATGATCCAGTCCAGACGCATCGCGAGGAAATTCCCCTCGCCGACCGGCTTGCGGCGCGTCAGGCGGCCGTCGCCGGAGGCCGTCCTCCATGCGTAGCCTGCGTCGCCGCAGGCCGTCAGGAGCGGCTCAAAAGAATCGATTTTTACAATATTGTCGGCAAGCTCTGCCGGATGATCCGCCAGATGACGGATATAGTCTTTGTCTCGTCCGTCGAATGTGTTGGTATTCAGGTCGCCGCCCAGAATGACCGGCAGACCGGCAAACACCCGCTGTACCTCGTCCAGCACCGCCTGCATCTGTACCCTGCGTCCCTCGCCGTCCGTCCGGTTCTCCAGATGGATGGACGCGACGCCGACCTCTCTGCCGTGCACATCGAGCTTAGCAAGGATGGCGCAGCGGCCGCCGATGCGTTTCTGGCGGTCATTGTACCAGTTGTACTGCTCGGGCAGGCGGAGCACCTCCGCCCACTTGACGGGCCAGCGCGAGAACACGGCGTTTCCATGGAAGCCGAGCGCGGCATCTTTGAGCTCGATGAACTCCAGCCCGAACACATAGCTCAGACCAAGTGCCTTCGCGACTTCCTCTGCGGTATTCTTTTCGCCGGACCGTGCAGTGCCGAAATCAAGCTCGTTGGCGAGAATGAGATCAAAGGGCTGAAGCGACGGATTATCTTTCAGAAACTCGATCGCCTCGTCGATATGCACGCCGCGCTCCATGTTGAACACCATCGCGTGCACCTCTGCACACGCGGGCGGTTCCGAAGCCCAGGTATCGACGATGTCGGCCTCGGAGAACTGCGCGATGTCGCGCATGACGCTCTCCTGCGTTTCCTGCTCCAGACGGGCCGCAAAACGGGCCGTCTGTTCTTTTTCCAGTTTAATCATTCAATTCCTCCCGCACCATCAGCGGCGCAGGCCGTCTTTGCTGCGCAGCTTGAAGTAGATCGTCCATGCTGCGAGATTGCCGATGAGGATCGGCAGCAGCGTATAAAGAAGGGTGACATAGACCATCATGCCGCGGAGATCCGCCTCGAGCTGCGTCGATGCGATCAGGCACATGATCGTGATGACCGGCAGGCCTGCGAAGCTGTACGGCACGATGCGCTTATCGGGCAGCAGGAACAGCACGCAGCAGACTGCGGTGCCGATGACTGCGATGATCAGGCAGTGCAGCACGGTCTCCGGCATTCCGCCGCCAAGCGGAAGCAGGCTGTGAAGCGGCTCGGTCAGAAGCGCATATGCGCCGCCGAACACGAGACAGAACAGCAGGTCAACAAAGAAAACAGTCACTGCCATCGGGCTTTTGCGTTTTCCTTCCTTCGTCAGAAACAGCGACATAACAGGTATTCTCCCCTCTTATCTCGTTGCGGCGGGGTTTTTAAGCCCCGCCGCGTCAGAGATCAAAACATGCGATGAAAAATTTCAGATGCGTTTATCAGCCCAGAAGAGTCCAGAAATCGCGGACAGGGTTGATGTTTTCGTAAATATCGGTAACGTTAAAGTCGGATACGTGCAGCTCGGAGTACGGGGTGGAACCCTCTGCCGGCTCGATGTCGTCGCGTACCGGCCAGCCGCCGAGCGTGTTGAAGTACTTGTAGCCGGACACGTCGCCGTCAACGCCGCCCATCATGAAGCGGATGAACAGCTTGGCTGCGTTCGGATGCTCGCACTCGCCTACTACATACAGGGTGTTGATTGCCGGGATACCGGTGGTCGGCTCGAGGTTTACCGGAGCCAGGCACCAGCCGTTGTCCTCGTTCTTGCGGAGCTTGGAGGATGCGCAGAAGCCTACCGGCGGGTTGGTCTGACCCTTGGTGCCGACGGATTCAGCGATTTCGTCAGAGGAGGAGGTGAAGATCGGCTCGTTGTCGTGCAGACGCTTGAGGAACTCATAGCCTGCGTTCTCGCAGCCGTCGGACAGCTCAAGATCCTTGCCGTACAGCTCCTTGTAGGAAGCTGCCAGCTGATCCGGAACATCGCCTACGCAGAAGCCGGTGATCCAGGAGCCCCATGCCAGGTTGTCCAGCGGGTTCTGCATCAGCACGCGGCCCTTCCAATCGGGCTCGGTCAGCTGCCAGATGTTGGTGATCGGGGAGCCGTCCGGATTTGCTTCAGCATTGTAGAACAGCTGGGTCAGCTCGATGTAGAGCGGGGTCTGGGTCGAGGTGTACTTCTCGTCGATATGGGACAGGATGTCAGCCGGCTTGTAGTTGTAGAACTTGCGGGCGGTGACATACTCGTTGTAGAGCGTACCGTCCTGATCCTTGATATGAACAACGTCGGCAACGTGCTGGCCTGCGTCGTACTCACGGGTGACCTTCTCGAGCAGCTCGTTGGTGGAGATGTCGAACGGCTCAACCTCGACGCCGGGGTACTTCTCAGAGAAGGCCTTGGCTACCTTGGTGATACGGGAAGAGATCGAGTAAACCGTTACCTTGCCCTCTTCCTTTGCCTTCTCGTACAGCTCTTCGTCGGTCTCGTCGGTGTTGAAGATGCCGGAGGACTGCTCCCAGTCGGTCAGCTCCAGGGTGCCTGCTGCTGCCGCTGCGTTCGGGTCCTGCGGGCCCTCATCTGCATTGCTGCCGCCGCCGCTCGAAGAACCGCCGCCTCCGCATGCTGCCATCGAAAGCATCATCGTTGCAGCCAGAATACCTGCCAGTGTGCGCTTGTGCTTTAACATAGTGTTTTCCTCCTCTTTATTCCTTCTTTACTCTTTTTGGGGGCGGATCAGAGTTTTCCGCCCCCTTTTTATCCGATAAGCGTCTCTTTTCCGCTTATACCGAATACTTAATGAGGTTCGTGGACTTCTTGTCGAATACGTTGATCTTGTTCAGGTCGATGGACAGATAAACGACCTGGTCCGGATTGTAGTGCGTGATGCCGAGAGCCTTGATGACGAGGGATACGCCGCCGACCTTGACGGTGACGAGGGTCTCGGAGCCTGCCGGCATGGAGGTGTAGATGTGCGCCTCGATGTCCGAGGGAGACTGACGGGTGGTGTTGATGGAGAGCTGCTCGGGACGGATGCCGAGGACTGCGTCGAAGCTCTTTTCCTTCGGCAGCATGTCGGTGAGGTCCTTCTTCGGGAATACCATCTTGCCGAGCGGGCTGGTAATGGTCATGCCATCCGGGCCGACCTCAGCCTTGCCGTCTGCGAAGTTGATGGACGGGTTGCCGATGAAGTCTGCGACATACAGGTTGACCGGGTTGTTGTACAGCTCGAGCGGATGGTCGACCTGAACGATGACGCCTTCCTTGAAGATGGCGATCTTGGTGGACATGGTCAGCGCCTCGACCTGGTCATGGGTTACATAGATCATGGTCGTGCCGGTCTCGATATGCAGGCGCTTCAGCTCGGAGCGCATGTCTACGCGGAGCTTTGCATCGAGGTTGGAAAGCGGCTCGTCCATCAGCAGCAGATGCGGCTCGGAAGCGATCGCACGGGCGATTGCAACGCGCTGCTGCTGGCCGCCGGACAGCTCGGACGGATAGCGGTCGACGTACTGGCCGATCTGCATGCGGGCGAGTGCGTCCTCGATGCGGCGGTTGACCTCGTCCTTGGGCAGCTTCTGAAGGTTCAGGCCGAAGGCGATGTTCTCGCGCACGGTCATGTGCGGCCACAGAGCGTAGGACTGGAAAACCAGGTTGAGCTCGCGCTCGCTCGGGGGAGCGAAGTGAGCCTCGGCAGCGTTTACGATCTCCTTGCCGTTCATGAGGATGGTGCCGTTCTGCGGCTTCTCCAGACCGGATACAACGCGCAGCGTGGTGGTTTTGCCGCAGCCGGAAGGACCGAGCAGCGTCATGAAGTCGCCGTCCTCGATGGTGAGGTTAACGTCCTTCAGGATGTGGTTTTTGCCGTAGTATTTATCAATATGCTTTAATTCAATCTTGCTCATTACCCAAACTCCTTTTTCATTTCATCCGGGGGGGTTCTCTTGTTCCGATGCGGTATCAGCCGCCCATGCTCTTGGCGAGGTCTGCGTCGCCGAAGATGTTGGCCAGAGCGTAAACCAGGAATACGATGGAGAACATGACGATCGCTACGCAGTCAGAAGCCTGCGGAGAGTTACTGTTCTGGTACTGGAATGCCAGGTACGGCAGAGTGGAGGTCTTCGGGGTCATCAGGAGGATGATCAGGTCGAGTTCCTTCATGATGGAAACGAAGATCAGCATGAAGCCGGAGACAAAGCCGCCCTTGGAAAGCGGGAATACGATGCGGACGAAGCGCTTGAAGAAGCCTGCGCCTGCGATTTCAGCTGCCTCCTCGAGCTCGCCGCCGATCTGCAGCATGTTTGCAGTACCTGCACGGGATGCAAACGGCAGATGCTTGACAACAGAGGTGATGGTCAGCAGTGCGAAGGTGCCGTACAGGGACGGAACCAGAGTAACGCCGCCGATCTGCTGCGGGGTGGAGAACATGGAGAGGAAGATGCCGCCGAATGCGATGGACGGGATCAGATACGGGATGAATACCAGCTGCTCAACAACCTTGCCGTGCAGCTTGCCGCGGCCCTTCGCGCAGATATAACCGATGATCTGGCCGAAGATGGTGCCGAATACGCCGTTGACGAAGGTCAGCTTGAGCGAGTTGATCAGAGAGTTGATGAAGTTCTCGTTCTTGAAGATACCCGGCTGGCCTTCCATGACGTTCGCGATCGGATCGCCGATCCAGTAATGCAGCGTGAGGTTGGACAGAGAGTAGTCGCCCTGACGGAGCATGAAGGACTCGAGGATGAGCAGCGCGATCGGCATGATGATACCGAAAATGAAGAACACGATCAGGACCGCGGTGATGAGCGGCTTGTGCTTGCCGAGGCGAAGCGGAGTGGAACGGCCGCCCTTGCCGCCGATGGTGGCGTAGGACTTGCGCGAACCGATGAGCTTCTGGTTGACAAAGACCGAAATCGACGCGATGCAGATCATGATGAGCGCCATTGCGAACGCGGTCTGGGTGTTCTGGGACTTGCTGTTCATGTACAGCTGGCTGGACAGGGTAACGAAGTTTACCTTGGAGCCTAAGTAGTTGATAACGCCGAAGGTGCCGATGGCCTTGGAGAAGGTCAGGATGATCGCCGACAGCATGGACGGAAGTACGAGCGGAAGGGTGATCTTGCGCAGGATGGTCGCCTTGCCGGCGCCCTGAATCTCGCCCATTTCCTCAAGCTCGGAGTTGATCGAGTTGAGCGCTGCGGATACGAGCAGGTACGCATATGCGTAATAGTGGAGCGAGAGCACCGCGATGATCGCGACCGGGCCGTAGGCCAGCCAGTCGGGAACGTTGATGCCCATGCTCATCAGGAAGCCCGGGGCGCCGCCGATACGCTCGGTCTTGAACATGGTCAGCCATGCCTGAGACTTACACCAGCTGGGGATCATGTACGGGATGATAACAGCCAGCGAGAAGAACGGCTTGAACGGAAGATCGGTACGAACCATCAGCCACGCGAGGACCGAGCCGATCATGATAGCGAAGAACGATACGCAAACGCCGATCAGCAGCGAGTTGAGCAGCGGCTGGAGCAGCATCTGCTTGGTCAGCGAGCTGCCGAGCAGTCGCTGCCAGTAGTACAATGTAAAGTCGCCAGCGGCGCCGCCTGCGAGGCGGGCATCCTTCTGAGCGAGGGTGAACGAGGTGGAGATCATGTCCAGCAGCGGGAGCACGATCAGGTAAGTCAGCATCACAATCGCGATCAGCACGATCACGTTGTAGGGGTTGGTAACAACCGCCTTAATCTGGTTTTTCAGACGTCTGGACTTGGAATAGTTCTGATCCTTTGGTTTCATTCTATCAAGTTCCCTCCTTCAGCTTACGATTAAATTCTTCCACAGCCGGGAGGATCTCGGCGAGCGTCTTGATCTCGACGTCGGCCTTGTATCCCATGCCGCGGTATTTTTCGTCTTTGTGATAGATGCGGGGGTTATCGATCTGGATCATCAGAGGCCATCCGGCATTGCTGATGCCGCGAACGTCGCGCGAGATCGTGTCTCCCACATACGCGGCCTCCTCCTTCGGGATGCCCATTTCCTTCAGCGCAATGTCGAAAATGTCAGCTCTCGGCTTTCGGATTCCGCATACGCTGCTCATTGTCAGTGTTTCGAAATACTGTCTGACGCCGTGCTCCTCAAGGATGCGCGGTACAAACGTGGTGCTCATGATGTTGGAGATGACACCGAGACGGTATCCTGCGTCCTTCAGACCTTTTAATGTCTCCTCCAAGCCCTCGCGCTTTACGATGTGCTTGCGCCAGCGGTCGAACATGTAGCAAAGGTCTTCGCCGAGTCCGGCGAGCTTTTCTGCGGGGATGTGGAAGTCGGCCAGGAAGAACTCCTGCCAGATCCGGTCGGCCGGTATCTCGATCAGCTCTTCTTCCGTATATGCCTTGTATGCCTTTGCACCTTTATTAATGTGCTCCAGCAGCTCGTCGGGGGTGTCCGCTGTGCGGATGCCGTGCTCCTCCAGATACCTCCAGAGGCGCTCCTTGTAGTCCCGGTCACTTTCCGGCGTGGCGTCCTGTGTGTGTACCGTGCCGCCGATGTCGAAGAAAACCGCTTTAATCATAACAGCTCCCCTTTTTCTTTTATACTCTTTTCTTTCATACTCTTTCGGTCTGTGCTTTTACTCTTTTACGAAAATTTTTACGCAAACGTTTTCGTTCCATGTCCATACCCTACCACCATCTCGCCCCGTTGTCAATAGAAATCCTTCATCTTTTCCATTTTTCATGAAAACCTCCCCCAGTATTTTGTGATTATTGCACAGTTGTATTTTTGTTTTTCATACGCTATACTGTAATCAACGCAAACGTTTCCGTAGTAATTCGAAAAGAGTGATTGCTATGAAATACGATCTTATGTTGATTGGACCCGCAACAAGGGACGTTAATATTGACTATACCGGCAAGGAAGTCCACGAAATCGGCGGCGCCGTTTTCTTCTGCTCCGCAGCAGCCAAGGCGGCTGGCGCAAACCTTTTCGCTTCGGTTAAGATCCACCCGGATGACACCGATATCATCGATGCGTTCAAGCTGGACAGCGACCACGTCGCCATCCTGCCGAGCGAAACCACCACGCTTATGCAGAACACCTACTTCACCGCCGACCGCGAGCGCCGCAAGGCGGAATGCCTCGCCCAGTCCGGCCCCATCACGCCGGATCAGATCCCCGAGGTCGACTGCGGCCTGTATCATCTGGCAGGTCTGCTGTACGGCGATTTCCCGAACGAGCTGATCGTCGAACTGAAAAAGCGCGGCAAGGTCTCTGCGGATATTCAGGGCTTCCTCCGTCATAACGAGGGCGGCCTGATGAACTTCCACGACTGGTCGGACAAGCTCGAATATCTGAAATACTTCGATTTTCTCAAGACCGACGCCGCAGAGGCCGAGATCCTCACCGGCCTGACCGACCGCCGCGAGGCTGCAAAGCAGCTGTATGCGTGGGGCGCAAAGGAGATCCTCATCTCCCACAACAGCGAAATGCTCGTCTATGACGGCAAGGACTTCTTCACCTGCCCGGTCAAGGCGCGCAACCTCTCCGGCCGCACCGGACGCGGCGACACCACCTTCGGCGCCTACCTTGCAAAGCGCATGACCGGCAGCCCGATCGCGGAGGCTCTGCTCTTCGCTACCGCAGCGGTTTCCCTGAAGATGGAAGCGCCCGGCCCGCTCTCTGCATCCGAGGCCGACATCCAGAAGTATATCGACGAATTCTATGCCTGATTTCATATGAATTCGATCATCATTTTTCACAAAAATCACTGAAATCCCAGCGTGAACGGCTTAATCCCTTGTCTTTCACCTGCAAATACGCTATCATTATGGCAGTACCCTGATACTGCCGAAGAGACGGAGGTAACGGGTATGGAACGATCCGTAAGATCAAGGAAGGAAGCTGCAAGCCATATGCGCCACGTAACCATTAAAGATATCGCCCGTATTGCCGGCGTCTCCACTTCGACCGTATCCCGCGCCCTCAGCGGCTCCAAGGAGCTGAGCGAGGCGACGCGCGAGCGGATCGTAAAGATCTGCAATGAACAGGGCTATCGCGTCAACGCGCTCGCGCGCAGTCTCATTCGCAGCCGTACCAACGTAATCGGTCTCATCGTTCCCGAGGTGACCAATCCTTTTTATGCCGAGGTTTCGCTCGGCATCGAAACGCACGCCCGCCAGCTGGGCTATAATGTCATGCTGTGCAACAGCCAGCAGGACACCAAGACCACCGAGGAGCTGTTCGGCTTTCTCACCAGCCACCAGGTGGACGGCATTATTCTCGCCAATTCCCACAGCGACGCGCCCCGCTGGATCCAGCAGTTCGCGCCGCATCTTCCGACCGTGCTCCTCGGCACGCCCGCCTCTCTGAGCGGCGACGAGGTCAACTCGGTCTGCGTCGACAATCTGGCAGGCGGCCGCCTTGCGGCGGAATACCTGCTGTCGCTCGGCCACCGGAGCATCGCCTATCTCGGCCACCGTTCCGGCAGCCTGACCCATCAGCTGCGCCTGCGCGGCTTTATGGAGGTGCTCGGGAAGGAAGGCCTTACGCCTACCGTCATCGAGAACACCGCAGACTCCTCTTCCATCGGCGCCGGCTATGAGCTGAGCCACAAGCTGTTCAACGAGGGCTGCCCCCATACTGCCATTTTCGCCGCGACCGACTCGCTCGCCCTCGGCGCCATGCAGGCGGCCGACGAGTTCGGTATTTCCATCCCGGATGACCTTTCGCTTCTTGGCTTCGACAATATCATCTATTCGTCCCTGCCCAAGATCACCCTGTCCACCATCGACCAGAGAAAGTCTCTGCTCGCAGAGGCTGCGGTCGATATCCTCACCCAGATCATCGAGTCCGATGAACGGGATGAGTTCACCCACCGCATGATCCGCCCGGCGCTCATCCGCCGCTCTTCATGCGCATCCATCGTCGACTGAGCGAGAGCAGACTCGCACGGCACAGGACGAACTTCACACACTCGTCTCTTTCTCACACACTCACTTCACACACCATATGCTGCCGTGTGCCCCTGCAACCGCTTTTTCTGAACCATACCAACTTTTTGAACAGCTCGCCCCGACCGGCAACGGTTCAAAAGAACACAAGCTGCCGTTCCTGCGGCAGCCTTTGTTTTGCCGCAAAAGCGCTGTTCGCTCCCGGAAAAGGAGAGATAATCATGTACAAAATCGAAACGCACCTCCACACGACCTATATTTCCCACTGCGGCTGGCTCGGCGCACAGGCCATCATGAAGGCGTATTCCGCCGCCGGCTACGATGCCATCTGCGTGACCGACCACTACAACCGTGATACCTTCGACTACATCGAAATGGACCTGTCCACCCCGGGCAGCAAGACCCGCGACTTCCTGCTCGGCTACCACCGTCTCAAGCGCGAGGGTGAAAAGTACGGCATCCGTGTTTATGCGGGCGCAGAGCTGCGCTTTGACGGCTCTCAGAACGACTACCTGCTGTACGGCTTCCATGACGAGCTGCTGGCCGACCCGGAGCGCGTCATGAGCGAGGGTCTGGAGGCGTTCGCGCCCAAGTACCGCGCGGACGGTGCGCTGCTCATTCAGGCGCATCCCTTCCGCAACAAGTGCACCCCGGCGCCCGCCGAGCTGCTCGACGGCGTCGAGGTCCTCAATCTCAATCCGCGCCACGACAGCCACAATGACCTTGCGCTCGCTTACGCCGAGGAGCATCATCTGCTCATGACCGCCGGTTCGGACTGCCATCGCCCCGGCGACGAGGGCACGACCGGCATCCTTGCCGAAACCCTCCCCGAGGACAGCTTCGGCTACGCCGACCTCATCCGTTCGGGTAAATATACCATCATCCGTCCCGAATAACGACTCCTTCTATTCCTTTTCATCTATATCACTCGCTGAGGACGGGCCGCAGAGCCCGTCCTCAGTCTGTCGCAAAACCAGCGTTTCGCCGACAGGCTGTGTTCTGAATATGCACGAAAAAAGCCTTCCCGTTCTTGCCGGGAAGGCTTGATTTTTTTCACCTTATCGGATCGTTCTGGTCAAAAGCGCGACGGTCTCCACATGAAACGTTCTCGGGAAGAGGTCATAGGCCTGCGCCTTTTCGAGGGTATAGCCTGCGCCGCACAGCTCGGCGACATCGCGCGCGAGCGTTGCCGGGTCGCAGGAAACATAGACCACGCGCGGCGGCTGCATCTTCAGGATCGCGTCGCGGGCGGTCTCGTCCAGACCCTTGCGCGGCGGGTCCACCACGAGCACATCAATGCCGCTGAACCGTCCGGCCGCCTGTCCGGCATCCGCACAGTAAAACTCCACGTTCTCCGCCCCGTTGCGTCTGGCATTGTTCTTCGCGTTCTCGATGGCCTCGGGCACGATCTCTACGCCGACCGCGTGCTTTGCGTGCGCCGCAAGCGCGAGCGTGATAGTGCCTGCGCCGCAGTACAGGTCGAGCACGGTCTCCCCGCCGGTCAGTCCGGCATAATCCACCGCACACGCATACAGGCGCTCAGCCTGCGCGTGATTGACCTGATAGAACGCATGAGGCGAGAGCAGGAACGTGTTTCCGCACAGCCTGTCCTCCAGCATCGGCTCGCCCCACAGCACATCCGTGCGGTCGCCCAGAATGACGTTGTCGCCGCGCTGGTTGTGGTTGATCAGGATGCCCGTCAGCGACGGCTCCGCTGCACGCAGGCGCTCGATGAGCGTATCCAGCTCGGGCAGCTTGCGCGTCGCGGAGATCAGCGTCAGCTGGCATTCACCGCTTTTTTCGCCCGTGCGGACGTAAATATGGCGGATCGTGCCGCGTTTTGTCTCGTAATCATAGGGCGGGACCGCGAATTCGGTCATCCACTCGCGCACGATGCCCGCGAGGCGGTCAGCCTTCTCCGACTGGATCAGACAGCGCTCGACCGGCACGATGTCATGGCTGCGCGGACGGTAAAAGCCGGTCACGATATTGCCCTCTCTGTCGCGGCCCACCGGATACTGCGCCTTGTTGCGGTAGTGCTCGGTCGTTTCCGCGCCCGTGATGCCGAGCAGCTTTTCGCCGTCCTGCTTTCCGATACGGGTCAGCGCGTCGCGCACCTTTTTCTCCTTTGCGCGCAGCTCCTCCTCGTAGGTGATGTGCTGATAGCAGCAGCCGCCGCACTTGTCCGAGACCGGGCAGGCAGGCGTGATGCGCGCGCGCGAGGGCGTCACGAGCTTCTCCACGCGGCCGAACGCCACGTTTTTCGTGACCTTGACGATGCGCACATCGCAGCAGTCCCCGACCGCCGTGCGCGGCACGAACACCGCCCGCCCCTCGATCTTTGCAAATCCCGTGCCGTCCGCTGTATAATCGCTGATCCGGCAGCGGTATACCTTGTTTTTCATCAGTTCCATAACAGAAATCCTCATCAGAGATGCGTTCCCGCCGCTCCCTGTTCCCTTCTCGATAGATACTTTCATTATACCACGGTCTGACCGCTCCGTGCAATCCGCAGGCCCGCTTTCCGCCGCCGGAAAATTCTTTGCGAAAAATGTAGGATTTTCCCGAAATTTTTGTTATACTGTTGTTAACAACACAGGACACAAAAGGAAGGGTTCGCCATGAATTTTTTAGAGGAACGCATCGTAAAAGACGGCGTGGTCAAGAAGGGCAACGTGCTCAAGGTTGACAGCTTTCTCAATCATCAGATGGATATCGAGCTGTTCGACAAGATGGGCGAGGAATTCAAGCGCCGCTTTGCGAATGAAAACATCAACAAGATCGTGACGATCGAGGCCTCCGGCATCGGCATTGCCTGCATCGTCGCACGTCATTTCGGCGTACCGGTCGTTTTTGCGAAGAAATCGCAGAGCATCAACATCGATGGCGACGTTTACATCGCAGAGGTCGAGTCCTTTACGCACAAGTGCAAGAATCAGGTCATCGTCTCCAAGAAATTCCTGAGCGCAGACGATCACGTGCTGCTCATCGATGATTTTCTGGCCAACGGCTACGCGCTTCAGGGTCTGATCTCCATCGTTCAGCAGGCCGGCGGCACGGTCGAGGGCATCGGCATCGCCGTCGAGAAGGGCTTCCAGCAGGGCGGCCGCACCATCCGCAACCTCGGCTACCATCTCGAGTCTCTCGCCATCGTGGACGGCATGGACCCGGAGACCGGCGAGGTCATCTTCCGCGAGCAGTAAAAAAAGCTGTCGCGAAACTGGCGTTTCGCCGACAAGCTGTGTGAGACTGTCGAAAAACTTCGTTTTTCCGACAATCTGTGTTCTGACGAACGCAGAACACGAGTC